>ERZ778022.4501-NODE-4501-length-12008-cov-4.586547_pt1 | contig 12008 bp, 2 predicted proteins | sample MGYA00375752_ERZ778022 | MGnify/ENA primary metagenome ERZ778022 (study PRJEB29350, sample SAMN05389826) | bioreactor metagenome | isolation source: Thiocyanate bioreactor | place: South Africa: University of Cape Town | collected 2014-04-04 ... | reverse complement strand
ATACGGCGACGGGCCAGGCGGGCCACCCGAGGGCGGGCCACCATAAGGGCCGCGGGGCGGCGCATAGGCACCGCCGTATGCCGGCGGCGGTGGCGCGCCGTACGGCCCTGCAGCCGGTGGTGGCGCGCCGTATGGCGCGCTGTATGCCCCTGGCGGCGGCCCATACATCCCTCCGCCGCCGCCGCCGCCGCCGCCGGCGCCGCCGCCCCGAATGCCTGCGGCAGCCAACACGGCCGACTGTGCGGGCGTGGGTGTTGGCATGAGGGAGCCGGCCGGCATGAAAGTGTGCCGCGGGCGGCCGTCGTAGTATGGCGTCACGTCGTACCCCACGCCGCCCGCCGCGCCGATGGCGTAGCCTCCCGACAGCCGCGCCGCTGCAACGGCGTCGCCGGCGCGTGCGCGCTCGCGCATGGCAATAACGCCAGCGAGGTCGGCAATGCAGAAGCCGCGGGTGAGGCGCGGGATGCGCATGCTGGGGTCGTCGCCCTCCGTCAGCACCTCGTGGTCCGGCGTGACGCCCGGCAGCAGGCGGCACACGTGCGCCACGTGCTTGGGCGGCAGGAAGGCAACGAGCAGGGTGTGGTTGGGGGACAGGCGCGGCAGGTCGCCGTTGGCACCCCGCGGCGGCAGCACCGCACCACCAACCGGCGGCGCCACCACCCCGCGCCCCGCCGCTTGGCTGTCAGCAATGGCCAGGCAGTGCGCGGTGAGGCCCTTGTTGGAGGCGTCGCCCATGTGCGGCCGCAGGACCACAACGGGTACCTTGCCCGCCGCCGCCGCCGCTGCTGCCGCTGCGCTGCTGGCAACCCCGCCGCCGCCGCCACCCGCTGCGGGTACCAGCGGCTTCAGGAACTTGGCGCTGGGCGCCGTGGTGTGCACAAACAGGAAGTCGGAGCCGGTGGTGTTGCGGCGGCGCTCGTCGTCGGTGAAGGTGTCCGCCACGCTGGCCATCGCCGCCAGCAGCCGGCCCTCCTCAATGAACGGCAGCAGCACCACCCACTGCCACGCGAACTTCTTGCCGTTGGGGTCCATGGCAAACTTCTCGGGGTAGAAGTCGTGCACCGGCGAGTCGGCCAGCGTCATGAGGCTCTCGCACGCGCGCGGCAGCGCGTGCGCCGAGCGCGGCGGCAGCACGCTCATCAGCTGCTCCAGCGGCCGCAGCGGCGCGCCCAGCGAGAAGGTGATGGGCGCAAAGGCGTCCAGGTTGCGCAGGCTGGACGCAAATGGCGCGTAATGGTACGGGTAGTACCAGTCCCACGACGCCACGCCGCAGTAGTAGTACTTGAACACCCACACCAAGCCCTCCGTGTACTTGCGGCACATGGTGGTGATGAAGTCCGGGTTGGCGCCGTCCCCCTCCCCAAACTTGTTCATGTAGTACCGCTCCCGCCACCCGGTCACACCCAGCTGCACCTCGTCCGTCACGTTGTCATGCGTGCGCCGCTCCAGCAGCGTCTTCAGCACGGAGCTGCGCAGGATGGAGCTCACTGCCGCCGCCACGTCCTCATCCAGCAGGCCGTCCTCCATCGCCTCCTCCAGCACCTCCTCCTCACCCGCCGGCGCATCTTCCGTGGTCGCAGCATCAGCGGCGGCGGCGCCGGCAGCAGCGGCGGCGGCGGCGGCGGGTGTTGCACCGTCCTCCTCCCGCCGGCGCTTGGTACCCGCACCCGGCGCACGGCGCGGCTTGGGCACCGGGATGACTAGCCCCGTCGCAACGTCATCTTCGCTATCCTCCGCCGCTGCTGCATCGGGCGACGGCGCAGGCACTGGTGCGGCGGCTGCCGCCGCCGCTGCTGCAGCTGCTGGCGCGGCAGTGACGGTGGCGTCGTCGTCAAACTCATCAGCCACCCGCAGGGCTGCCAGCTGCGCCTCTGTCAATGCTGGCGCAGGCGGCATGCTGCTGCTGTCGCCGTCCCCACCCGCACGCGGACGCTTACTGGCTGCTGCCGCCGCTGCCGACGGTGGTGGCGGCGGTGAGGGGGTTGGGGTTGGCGTAGCGCCGCCACGGGAGCGGGAGCGCACGGTCGTAGGGTCAGCGCCCTTGATGCGCGACATGCTGGCCATCCCCTCCGCCAGCGCGGCACGCACGCCGGCAGTGGCAGCCACCAGTGGGTTGGGGGCATCCTCCTCACCGCCACCGCCGCCGCGCCCGCCGCCGTACCGGCCACCACCACCACCACCACGTGAGTCGGCGCCAAAGCGCTCCCGCCGGCGCGCCTCGTTCTCCTCGCTCGCGCGCCGCCGCTTGAAGATCTCGTCCTCCACGTCGCCCACGTGCGACAGCAGCACGTCCACGCGGCTGAGCTCCACGTCACCCGCGTCGGTGAGGTAGCCGCCCAGCGCCGGCAGCTGGCGCTTGTACAGCGCCAGCAGCAGGTCAATGGCGCCCTCCCGGATGTCCATGGACGGCAGGTGCGGCAGGAAGTCGTTGCCCACAAAGAAGCACAGGAACACAAAGTCGTCAATGAGGCGCTCCACGTCCCACTCAAACTCCCGCGGCAACCTCCCCTTCAGCTCGCCAAACTCCAGGCCCAGGTACTCGCGCACAATGGACAGGTGCACAAACTGGAGCGGCTTGCGACCGTGCGCCTCAGGATCTGTGGAGGTGGCGGCGGCGGCGGCGGCGGCAGCAGCGCCGGTGGGCGGCAACGCGCGCGGCGGCAGGCGCGGCACGGCAAGGCCGGTGCAGGCGTCCGCGCGGTGGCCCACCTGGCCGCACGTGTGGCACTTGTTGTTGTTGTTGGCAGGCTTGGACAGCACGTCCTCGCGCAGGATGGAGAAGTGCGCCTCGTGCGTGGCAAGGCCCAGCATGATGAGGTCGGCGTCGAGGCCGTGCAGGCAGTGGCGCATGTCAGGGTTGTAGCCCGGCTGGCCGCGCTGCTGCCGGATGAACTCCATGATCTTGTGCTCGCCCTCGCCCGGCACGGAGGCGTCCGACAGGATGATGCGCAGGTCACGCCAGCCCGGGTGGCTGTTCTGGCGCACCGCGATGAAGTACCGCAGGTACTCCGCCAGGTCGTCCATGAACGCGGTGCCGGGCGTGATGACGTTGTGGTCAAAGGTGGCCTTCCGCCGCGGCGGCGGCCGCTCGCCGCGGCGCGCCATCGCCTCCCGCAGCGCGCCCTCCACCTCCTCCTCCTCTGCCATGTCTGCCGCCGCCTTGAACCGGCGGCTGCGCTGCTGGTTCATCTTGGCGCGCGGCGCCACGCCGTCGATGGCCAGGTACAGCAGCTTGCGCGGGCGCACGGCGCACAGCAGGCGGTCCACGTAGCGGATGATGGCGGCAAACATGGCGGCGGGCGTCTCGGGCGCGGGCCCGTCCTCCGGGTGCACGCACGGGTGGATGACGCCGTTCATGTCGATGTACAACGCGTCAAACTCCACGCCGTTGGGGTTGGGCCCGCCCCAGTCCAGCCCCACACCCTCCACCTCCGCGCCGCCCGCGCCCGCGCCCACCGTCTCCTCCACCACGCCCACAATCACCTTGCCATACTTCTCGCGCAGCCACCGAAAGAACGCCGGCACACCCATGGTGGCGGTGGTTGTGGGATTGAGGGGGAGGGTGGGTGGAGTGTTGGGGTGTTGGGGTTGGGGTGTTTGGGGAGGGTGTTGGTTGGGGGTGGGAGGGGGTTGGATGGAGGTGAGAGAGGGATGAAGAGGTTAAGGAGAAGGGAGACACGTGAGGAGAGAGGGCGATGGATGGATGGGCTCGTTAGGGCGTATGGAATCAACCCGTGGAAGGGGCGTGTGGAAGGGACCAATGGAGTGGTGCACGATGATGGTACCAGTTGGTACACAATGAAGTAAAGACCAAACAACTAACACAGCCGCCAACACATGTCTCCACCTCCAAACTGCCCGCTACCGCCGCAATGTTCTCATCCGTCGGTTCCCTTTGTTTCGTCACTGCTTGCCATTTTCGGCCCCCCTCGCAATGGCGTTTGGCCATGCGACGGGGCTGCGGCAGTAGGAAGCAACAGAGCGAAACGCCAGTGGGCATAAACCCAGTCCTTCAGCGGACAAACCACCATGCATCGATACAACATACATGGAGCTATGTGATCAATGGTGGTAGTTGCTGTAAGAGTGCGCCATTGCGTCGTATTTTTCATTGTAAAGTGCACAGCAAAACCAAGATACGGTATCATCATGACATGGCCAAGGTGGCAGCCACACCACAACCACCAGGTGGGGTGGTGTCAATGATCAATCACGGCAGCGGCCAGTTATCACAAATACAACCCACACCGCAGTACCTTGTTAGCATGCTGGTGCGCCTTTGAGTGCGATTGCCACGTTACACGCAGCCGTCCCATCACACACTTCACTCTGCTTCAGCTTCACCGACCGAGGCACTTGGGCAGCGTTGGCAGCAACAGTGATACAAGGCGGCAGTGCAAACCACGCAACTGAACGCAAACAGCAGCAGCAGCACGAATGCGGCGCGCACTGGCATCGGCGGCGGCGGCGGCGGCGGCGGCGGCGCCGGCGCCATGGGGCGGCGGTAGGCGCGTGACTGGCGTGCTGATGGCTGCGCTGGCGGCACGCGCGGGTGGGCCAGGCGTCAGCAGGTGGGTGGCGCCGCACCGATGCATGACAGCAACAGCAGGCGCCGCGAGCAGTGCGCCAGCCACAGCCGCCGCCACTGGCAGCAGCGGGGCGGCGGCGGTGGCGTCGCTGGACCGGCTGGTGGAGGCAGGGACGCCGCTGGACCAGGAGACGGTGGAGATGTGCCTGGCGCTGGCGGTGGCGGCGGACGACAGCGGCAGTGCGGGCACCGTGCTGGAGCGCTGCGCCGCGGCGGGCTTCACAGTGGATGCCGCCGTGCTGCGGCGTCAAGCGTTTGCAGCTGAGCGCGGTGCCGCACGTGCCACCAGCCGGCTGCTGCATGCCGCCGCTAGCCGTGCCGCTGGCGGTAGTGGTGGTGCTGAGCCGGCGGCAGCCGATGACACAGCTGCGCGTGATCTCACACCCACTGATGCCGACCTGGTGCGCCGGGTGACCGCCGCCGTTGCAGCGGCGGCAGCGTCAGCCCCGGCAGGAGGTGGCGACGGCGGTGGCGCGAGTGCAGCATTGGCGGCAGGGGGGCAGCTAGTCGCTGTGCTGGCGGCACCGGCGGCATGTGACGCCCTGGCACGTGCATCCCCTCCTGCCCTGGCTGCCATCCGCCATGCCCTGGCGCGCCTGCCCGACGCGCGTGCCTTGCTGCCAGCGGTGCATATAGTGCGTGACGCGTCACGCGACGCGGCGCTGGCACGCCCACCGTCCGCACCCGCCGCCTCGTCGTCGTCACCGCCGTCACGGCGGCATGCCTCGCCAGCAGCCACAGCAGCATCCCCACCTCCCTCACACACGTCGTCACCCCCCGTGGCGGCGGCTGCCAACCTGCTGCTGGCGGTGCTGGCGGATGCCGCGCAGTTTGGGAGCGCAGCGCTGGCATGGGACACGCTGCGCGGCGCCGGGTGGCGCGTGACCACGTACGCCGCCAACGCGTGGCTGGCGGTGCTGGTGGGCGCCGGCAAGCACCATGAGGCGCTGGCGGTGTACGAGCGCATGGGCGCGCTGGCACTGCAGCCGGACGGCGACACGCTGGCGTGCGTGGTAGATGCGTGCGCCGGCACGGCCGACTACGCGCGCGCACAGCGCTTGTGGGCGGGTCTGACGGCGGGCGCGCCGCCGGCGGTGGCGCCGGCGGCGCCCAGCAGGGCTGCGTATGTCGCGCTGGCGCGTGCCGCCATGCGCACCGGCCACCGGCGTGACGTGCTGCACCTGATGGACCGCATGCGCGCCGCCGGCCTCGTGCCGCCCGCCGCCATGTTTGAGCAGGCCATCCTGTCGTACGCGCTGGCGGACCGGCCGCACAGCGCGCTGTCGCTGGTTGATGACATGCGCGCCGCCGGCGTGCGCGTGGAGGAGGGCGTGTACCGCGCGCTGCTGGTGGTGGCGGGCAGCCACGCCAGCATTGGCATGGCGCGGGAGGTGCTGGAGGACATGGCAAACGAGGGCGTGGCGCCGTCGCCCGCCACCCTCAACGTCGCGCTGTACGTGGCGCAGCAGGCGGGTGACGTGGCCGCTGCTAATGAGTGGCTGCAGGCGTGGCGGCGCGCGCGACGTGGCGCGGGCGCGCCGGCAGCTGCTTCTGCCGCTGCGTCGCCGCAGTCTGCCGCTGCCGCCGCCTTCCCTTACCTGGCGGTGCTGACGGCTGCCACCGCTTGCAGCGCCGGCGATACTGCGGCGCTAGCGCTGGCGGAGGGGGCATTCAAGCAGATGGCGGCAGACGGTGTGCCGCCGCCGCCAGCCGCCTTTGAGGCGGTCATCCGGCTGCAGGCGCTGGCAGGGCGCGCGGGTGCCGCCGCTGCCACGCTGGAGGCGGCGGTGGCTGCGGGGCACCCACGCACGCCAGCCATGTACCTGCCCCTTGTGCGGTGTGCGGGCCTGGCGGCGGCGCGGTCGCCGCCGTCCAAGCGCGTTGGCGGTGCCCCCACCGCTGCCAGCCGTGGTCCCGGTGAGTGGTTGGACGCCATGGCGGCGGCAGGCGTGGCGCGCAGCCCTGCAGTGTATGCTGCCGCTGTGGCAGCGGCAGCAGACGCGCGGGACGCGGCAGGCGCGCTGGCGTTGCTGCACCGCATGTACGCCGACGGCTGCGCCGCGGATGCCACCACCTTTGAGGCCATCTTTGTAGCGGCCGCCGCCACCAACCGCGCCGACGTGGCGGCAGCGGCGGCGGATGCCATGACGGCGGCTGGCGTGACGGCCACACCGCGCACGGTGGCGCTGCTGACGACGGCGGCCAGCCGGGAGCATGCAGCACGCGGCGGCGGCGCTGTACCTGATGATGACGGCGACGAACCGGGTGGCAGTAGTGACGCCGCAGCGGCCCTGGCGGCCGCTGCAGCAGAGCTGGGTGCACCCACTCTGCCGCCCGTGCTGGGCGCCGCGCCAGCAGCGGCTGCGCAGTCGCAGATGGCGGCGCTGTCCGCCATGCGCGCAGCTGCCAGCGCGCCGCCGCCCGGTGTGGCGCACGACGGCGACGGTGGCAGCGGCGGCGTCGGCGGCGGTGAGGGCGAGGAGGGGGATGAGGATGAAGTGCTGACGCGCCCCACGGTGGATTCCCGCGCCGGCGGGGGCGCGCCACAGCGGCGCGCTTTTGTGGACAAGCCGTACCAGGGCGGGTTTGCGTTGTTCCCGTCGGTGGCCACCGGCGGCCAGTCAGCACGGAAGCGCATCTCAGTGGGCGGCATGGCGGTGCCCGTGCCGCGCGGCTTGCGTGAGCATGGCGAGACGGCGGCTGCCAGCATGCGGCTGGCTGGCATGGCTGCCGCCACCGGCCGCGGTGGTGCGGATGACGGTGGTAGCGAGGAGGAGGCAGAAGAGGATGTGGCAGGCATCCGGGCACTGCAGGCAGCCATCCGCCGGCCACGCCACGCAGTGCGGCTGCATGGCGCGGGTGGCCTGGTGCTAGAAGCGGAGAGCGAGGCGGCAGCGGTTGCAGCAGCGCAGCGTGAAGAGGCGGCTGGTGGGGGTGGACGGCGGCGTGGCGGCGGGCGCTCATCGGCGGCGGCGCGGACACCTGTCATCTCGCCCGCTGCTGCCGCCGCTGCTGCCAAGGGCGCTGCTGCCGACATCCGGCGCGCCCTTGGCCCACACATCGAGCCCGTGACCGCCGCAGCTGACAGCGACGGTGACGGAGAGGCGCCGACAAAACGCAGCGGCGGCGGGGGTGCCGGCGACGACGCCGACGGTGGCGGTGAGGGTGATGAGGGCGGTGACTGGAGCGCTGACGCTGGTGGGTACTCTGTGCTCATGACGTCCGACCAGGCCAGCTCTGTTGGCCGTGGCGCTGGGCGCGGTGGGGGCTCGGCGGCGGCTCGCGCGCCCGCTGCCGCGCATGCCAAGGCGGCAGCCAAGCAATGGGCAAGCCGCATGGCGGCGGCAGCGGCAGGCGATGCCTCCACAGACGACGAACGCGGCGGCGGCAGCAGCGCGGCACCACCACGACAGCGCAAGGCTGCCGCTGCTGCCCCTCGTCCGGCGTCGCCGCCAACACCACCAACTGCTGCGCCGCCAGGCGGGGCACGGCGGCGTGCCGGCGCACTATTTGGTAGCGTGCCAGTGGTGGCACCAGCGCCCGCCACACCACCCGCTGCCACGACCGCGTCGCCAGCCAAGCCCAAGACCAAGCCCAAGATGCCGGCAGCAGTATCAGCAGCGGCGGCTTCTAGTAACGGCGGCGGCAGCGCGAAGGCGGCGGCGACGGCGACGGCGAAGGGGAAGGCAAAGGCGGGGAATAAGCCGGGCGCTGGGCGGCCGCCGCGCGTTGTGGATGACACGACTGACTACCCTGCCATGACGTTCCGGCGCCTGGAGGCGGCCATGAAGGCGCGTGGTGTGGGTGTGGGCAAGGGCGTGACGCGGGAGGTGCTGGTGGCACGTATGCAGGCGTACGACGCGCTGGACCTGGCGGGCCAGGCGTCCACGCTGGAGGCGCTGTCAGCGGCGGAGGTGGACGCACGACTGGCAGCAATGAAGCGGCGCCCGGTGGGTGGTGCGGCGGCAGCCAACTGGCGGCTGCGCAGTGCGGCCACTGCCGATGCTGGCGCTGGCGGCGGCGGCGGCGGCGGTGCTGCATCGTCGGACGACGCCAAGCGCTTGGCCCTACTGGCACAGTACCGCCTGGCGCTGGTGGAGGAGCACATTGCAGCGGCGGCACGCGCGGCTAGCGGTGTGCCCCCGACCAAGTGACCTCGTATCGATGTGGCGTGACTGTCGTCTGTCGTCGTGGTTCGGCAGCCCGACGGCAGGGCGTCGCGCGGCCGCGGCGTTCTTTGCCGGCCGCCGCCGCCGCGGCGCTGATGATGATCCGGGAAAGCGCGGCCGACTCCGGTGCCGCCGAACCCGCCCACACATCACATTCCTGTTGTTATCAACTCGCGGTGCTTCCTATTGTGCTTGCCGGCAGTCTGTGTCGTTGTCATCATTTGTGACAATTTTGTCGCCGTTTGAACGACAGCCTGAGAAGCCGTCGCTGCGGCCGCTCGCTGACGTTACGACACTGCATTGGTGTCCAGCACGACACGCATCTTTGAAATACAACACTGGCAGCGCGTACCAATTATACACAACGGGCAGGACATGGGTGCTTAGATTATTCGGTGATTTCGCCATTCTTTTGCGGTGCCAGCTGTGTATCGCCTCTACATTTGTGAGGCAACAAACGCGACTCAAAGCCCTCTGTAGCATCGCAGCGTGGCCAGCTGGCCGGTTACAGCAGCGTACCCGGTACCCGGTACCTGGCACCATCAAAAGAAGAAACACGATGGCGGAGGATGCGGGCGCCGAGATGATGGGTACTGCGGTAGCCATCACACACCCACCCACACTGCCGGCAGCGGCCACCGCTGCCGCGCTGCTCATCGCCGCGTCGGACGTCAGCAGGGTGCCAGCGAGCACGCCGGTCAGCGGGGGCGGCAGCAAGGGTGCACGTCGGCCAGTGCTGGCGGCTGTGACGACTGCTGCCGGCGCGGCATCACCGTCGGCAGTAGCCGGGCGGACTCCCGCCTCGGATGGCGACAGCGGTAGCAGCAAGACGCCGCAGTCGCACGTCACGCCATCGTCGGTGCGCGGCGGGTGGGGCGGTGCGGGACACAAGGCGGGGTCGGTACTTAGCGGTGGCGGCGAGTCAGTGGATGACGAGGGCGGCGGCGGCGAGGATGGGGAGGAGGCGGGGCGGGGATCAGCGGCACGAGGAGGGCGGGCAAAGCGGCGGGTGGGCCGGCGGTCGCAGCTGCAAATGCGGGAGGAGGCAGAAGAAGCAGCAGTGGCTGCCATTGAGGCGGCGGCTGCCAGCCGGGCAGCCAGCACACTGCATGAGCAGGAGGCGGCGGCAGCGGCAGACGCGGCGGCGGCGGCAGCGGCGGCGGCAGCAGCGGCGGCGATGCCGGACCACTCCCTCAGTGAAGACTACACACGGCATTGGGTGGCCAAAGGCCCCGCCGCCATGCTGGCGTCGTTGGGTGTGACGGAGGTGTCATCCGCCGCCAACCTGTCCGAGTTCCTGCGCGGCGGCGAGGCGGGCGAGCAGCTGCGCACACGGCTGCGGCACCTCATGGGCGGTTCCACCGGCGTGGTGTATGTGGCACCACGCACGCTTGCCTCCGCGCCGCGGCACTGGCTGCCAGAGCTGCACCGGCGCGGCACGCTGGACGGCGACACGGCAGATGCGTTGACTGGCACACTGGACCCCGCTGCCGGCGTGACCGCCGCATCGGCAGGCGGCCGCGGTGCGGCGGCGGTGGCGGGAGCCACCCGCAAGGCGGCGGGCGGTGGCGGTAGCGCACCACCGCCAGAGGCGTTCAGTAGCAAGCGGTTTGCGGCAGACACCCGGTTTGTGCCTCTGGACCAGGTGGTGGCGTGGCGCGGCATCCTGTCCAAGCCGGTGACGGCGCGTACCCGCGACGAGCTTCGACTGCTGGATGCCGGCTGCCTGTCGCGGGTGGACATGTTTGACGACATGCCGCTGGCGCTGCGCCTCTTCCTGCTCAAGCACGCCACCTACACCCACCTGCCGCCGGGCGCCACCCTGTTCAAACAGAACGACCCCGCTGACAGCGTGTACGTGGTGCTGGCGGGGTTTGTGAACGTTATCATTGACCTGTCCGCCGTGTCGGCGGAGCACCGCATCGACGCCGACGACCTGAAGCAGTACAGCCAGGTGAACGAGCTGGGTGCCATGAACACGGTGGGGCCGCTGGAGTCGTTTGGCGAGCAGGGTCTGCGCGCGTTCTTTGGCGAGCTGGTGCGCAAGTGGGAGGCGGACCGTGACGGTGGTGGCGCTGGCGGTGGCGCCGCCGGCGTCATCGGTAGCCCCAGTGCCAGTACCGGTACCGGTACGGTTGCCAGCAGCCCTACCGGCAGTGCTGGTAGTGGTGGCGACGCGCCGGCGCGCCACACTGCGTTACGGGTAACCAAGGTGGGGTCTCATGGCCTCCCTGGCGCTGCATTCTTTCCAACAGATGACGACGTCACCGCCGCCCGACCCGCCGCGTCCTCACCCGCGCCGTCCCCGCTTTCCCGGCCACGGCGCGCGTCAGATGGTGGCGTGCTGCTGGCGGCTGGCAGCAGTACTGGTACAGCGCTGCCGCCGGCAGTGCCGCGCCGCGTGGAGGACACGATCGCGTACCGCCGGCTCATGTGGGTGCTGCGGCAGACGGTGGAGAAGTCAGAGATCTCGGCGGCCGGGTTTCTGGAGGGCTTTGTCATGACGCCTGCCCGCTCCGGTGCGCTGCTGTCGTCACCCAAGAACGCCAACCCGGCGGCGCCGCCCGCGCAGCGTGCCACCACCCTGCTGCACGTGCCCATGTCGCCGCGCGCCATGCAGGCGCAGGAGGTGGTGGACGCGCTGGTCAGCCCGCCCGACGGCACGCCCACCATGGCGCTGTCGGGTGGCCACCGGTTCGCCAGCGTGGTGGCACGCGACACGGAGGCGCACCTGCTGCGCATCCCCGCCGCGCCCTTCCTGTTCTGGCTGGCGCGCAGCCAGCGGGAGGTGCAAGACATCAGCACCCTGGTGCTGCGTCAGACCGACCTGTTCCGCGCCTGGCCGCCGCGTCACGTGGCGCGCGTGGCGCAGACGGCGCAGCGCATGCGGTTCCGGCCGGGCGACGTCATTGTGAGCCAAGGCGAGCTGGCGGAGGGCGTGCACATTGTGCTGCTGGGCCACTGCCGCGTGCTGCGCCGTGTGACCGTGTCGCCCGCGCTTCACGCCGTCGTGACCGCCAAGCTGGCCACCACCGCGTCCGCGGCGCTGGTACCAGACACCACCAGCGTGGCAGAGGCAGTGGCGCATCTGGCCGCCACCGCCGCCGCTGCTACCGCTGCACCCTGTGCTGCTGATGCCAGTGTCGGCGGCGGCGGCGGCGGCGGCGACACGGGTAGCAGCAGCCGGGTACCCACAGGTGCGGCGGCACGGGTGGGTGGTGGCAGCCCACGCGGCAGCACAGCGTCGTCAG
>ERZ778022.4500-NODE-4500-length-12015-cov-3.859615_pt1 | contig 12015 bp, 13 predicted proteins | sample MGYA00375752_ERZ778022 | MGnify/ENA primary metagenome ERZ778022 (study PRJEB29350, sample SAMN05389826) | bioreactor metagenome | isolation source: Thiocyanate bioreactor | place: South Africa: University of Cape Town | collected 2014-04-04 ... | reverse complement strand
GTCTGGCGGTCGCCGATGATCAGCTCGCGCTGGCCGCGGCCGATCGGGATCAGGGTGTCGATCGCCTTGAGGCCGGTCTGCACCGGTTCATGCACCGACTTGCGCGGGATGATGCCGGGCGCCTTCACGTCCACGCGGCGGCGCTCGGCCACATTGGTCAGCTCGCCCTTGCCGTCGATGGGGTTGCCCAGCGGGTCCACCACGCGGCCCAGCAGGCCCTTGCCCACCGGCACTTCCACGATGGCGCCGGTCCGCTTGACGGTGTCGCCTTCCTTGATGGTGGCGTCGGAGCCGAAGATCACGCAGCCGACATTGTCGGTTTCCAGGTTCAGGGCCATGCCCTTGATGCCGCCGGGGAACTCGACCATCTCGCCGGCCTGCACATTGTCCAGGCCGTGCACGCGGGCGATGCCGTCGCCCACGCTCAACACTTCGCCGACTTCCGAAACCTGGGCCTCGGCGCCGAAATTGGCGATCTCGCGCTTGAGGATCGCGGAGATTTCTGCGGGCTGAATGTCCATCTTAGTTTCCTTTCATGGCCGCACGCAGGCCGTCGAGCTTGGTGCGAAGAGACGAGTCGATCATGCGCGAACCGACCTTGACGACGAGGCCGCCGAGCAAGCCAGGATCAACGCGGGTATGCAGGCGGGGCTCCTTGCCCAGCTTGGATTTCAGAACGGTCTTGAGTTCGGTGACCTCGGCCTCGCTGAGGGCGCGGGCGGCGGTGACTTCGGCTTCGGTTTCGCCGCGCGACCTGGCCACCAGGCTCTCATACGCCTTGATGATCTGGCCCAGGGCCGACAGGCGGCGCTTGGAGGCCAGCAGCAGCACGAACCGGGTGGTCAGCGGGTTGGCGTCCATCTTTTCCAGAACCGCCTTCAGCGCCCGGGCCTGATCCTGGGCGCTGAACACCGGCGACCGCACCAGACGGGCCAGATCGGGGCTGCCGTCCAGGGCGCGGCGCAGGGACGCCAGATCGCCGCTGACGGCATCCACCGCGCCGCTTTCCCGATCCAGTTCGAACGCCGCCAGGGCGTAACGCCCCGCCAGTCCGCCTTCCGCCTTTTCGTTCGCCACATTCATCCTTTGCGGCTGTCAGCGGAATGCCCCGCCAAGCTGCCGTCGTCTTCTGGATTAAGCTATTGAATTAGCTGTTTATTCGTGCCCCGGCGCGAGTCACCCCGGCGGTGCGGCTGCCAGTTAGCATGGGCCACAACGGCGATGCAATAATGACGCTCACGCCATGCTGTCGCGGCCGCGAAGCCTAGAGGGCGTGCAGAAACCGGGACAACCGGAATTGCCCCAGCCAGTCGTGCACCGAATGGACGGCGAGAAAGTCGTAGGAGCCGACCACCATCTCGGCGCGCCCCATCAAATTCTCCACCGGCACCATGCCGACACCGCCTTCGGCGAGGGGGACGCGGCTGTCCAGCGAGTTGTCGCGGTTGTCGCCCATCACGAAGACATGACCGGACGGAACGGTGCGTGTGGCCATGGTGTCCAGGGGGCCGTTCGCCTGCCATTTGAAGATCGGGTGGCGGGCGCCGCCCGGCAGTTCCTCGATGAACTGGGCCACCGGCGCCTTGCTGCCGTCGTGATTTTCCACCTGCCCAAGCCCCGCGGGCGTCAGGGGCAGGGCCGCGCCATTGATGACCAGCCGCCCGGCGCGCATGGCGATGCGGTCCCCCGGCAGCCCGATCACGCGCTTGACCAGTGTGACGCGCGGGTTGCCCGGCGCGCGGAAAACCACCACATCGCCGTGCCGGGGCATGGCTCCGAACAGCCGGGCCTGCGAGGCCGGACCCAGGCCATAGGGCAGGGACCAGCGGCTGAAGCCATAGGGATATTTGCTGGCGATGAAGGCGTCGCCGATCCGCAGGGTCGGCTCCATGGAGCCGGAGGGGACATAGAAGGGCTGGGCGATGGCGGTGGTGGCGCAGGCCATCAGGACGGCCACCAGCGCCGGTTCCGCCAATCTCTTGAGAACCTGGCCCTTGAGAAAACGCCGGATTGTCTGCCGCATGGGCCGAGTTTGGCGCAATTGTGCGGTTTTTCAACCTGTTTCCGGGCCGTTTCCGGGGCTCCTTTTTCCGGCCCACGCCTTGACCCCATGCGGGCGAGGGGCGATATGCCGGGCATGATTGAACTGTCCCAGGAATTCAGCTTCGACGCCGCCCATTTCCTGGACGGCGCGCCGGAATACCGCCGGATGCACGGCCATTCCTTTTATGCCGAGGTGACGCTGCGCGGCGAGCCGGACCCCGAAACGGGCTTCCTGCGCGACCTGGGCGAGGTGGACCGCGCCCTGAAGGCGATCCGCGAGATGCTGGACCACCGGCTGCTCAACGAGGTGGAGGGGCTGGGCAAGCCCACGCTGGAAAATCTCGCAAAGTTCATCTTTGACCGCGCCCGTACCACGCTGCCGGAAGTGGCGCGGGTCAAGCTGCGCCGCCCGTCCTATGGACAGACCTGCACTTATCAGGAGGCTTGATCCTCACCCTTCGACAGGCTCAGGGTGAGGATGGAAGGTTTCCTCATGCTGAGCCTGTCGAAGCATGAGGCGAGGTGACCATGACGAAAAAGCTCACCCAGTTGGGCAAACAGGTGGCGCAGCCCGCATCGCCCGACAAGGCGGTGCTGGAGGCGGTACCCAACCCGCATCCGGGCAGCGATTATGTGGTGCGTTTCACCGCGCCGGAATTCACCAGCCTTTGCCCGATCACCGGCCAGCCCGATTTCGCCCATTTCGTGATCGACTATGTGCCGGGCAAGGCCATCGTGGAATCCAAGTCGCTCAAGCTGTTCCTGGGCAGCTTCCGCAATGTCGGCGCCTTCCATGAGGATTGCTCGCCGACCATCGGCAAGCGGCGGGCTATTGGTATCCGCGCGGCGGAATGCCGATCGACATCTTCTGGCAGGACGGCAAGTTGCCCAAGGGCGTCTGGCTGCCCGATCCGGGTGTCGCGCCCTATCGCGGCCGCGGCTGAACTCCGTCTCGACGTCAATTCCGAAACGGCCGCATTCGCGTATCCGTGCGTTGTGAACGCATGACGACCGTGCGGCGGGCGGGCGCGATGAAAGGAAGGAAAAGAGTGGCTCCCCGGGCAAGATTCGAACTTGCGGCCAACCGGTTAACAGCCGATTGCTCTACCACTGAGCTACCGAGGATCAGCACTCTTGGAGGGGCGCTATCTACCCGCTCTGTTTTACCATGACTACAGAAAACTTCTAAAAGATGAAAATATTTCCTTGGACCTGCAAAGGGATGCTGGGCAGGGCGGCTGCGGTGGCCGTGCGGGCGAAGGGCGGGCGGACGCCATGACCAGAAAGCACAGCGCCCGGCTGGGGAAATACCGCATTCCCTTGCCGGGTTCCGCGATCCTGCGCATCACCATCGGCGTATTGCTGGTGCTGGGCGGTTGCCTGGGCTTCCTGCCGGTGCTGGGATTCTGGATGGCGCCGCTGGGACTGGTGGTGCTGTCCATCGACCTGCCTTTCGCGCGCCGCTGGCGGCGCCGGGCCGAGGTCTGGTGGGGCAACCGCAGGCAGGCGCGCCGCCGCCATAAAAGCCGCCACAATAAAAAAAGAGGCCGGGAATGATCCCGGCCCCAAGGCGTTGGGTAATGGTGGGGTGTCTTCAAGGAAGACGCGGAGAGGATGCCCCCAAAAGGGTTAACAAGGCATTAACCGTAAGGCCGCAAAGCGAGATTCGTCCAAAAAGCAGCCAGCGGCCCGCCGGGACCGCTGGCTGATTCGTCCGGAGATGCGAAAACTACTTGGGAACGGGCAGGGCGGTGCCCTTGTCGGCGCTGCGTTCCGGCACCCAGATGGTGTTGCCTGCGGGCTGCACGCCGGTGGGCTGCTGCAAGCCCTCCTTGAACACGGTCACTTTGGCGGTATCGCCGGTGATGGTGAGGTAGTGGACCTTGCCGCTGCCGTTTTCGGCGACATAGAGGCGGCCGCCATGCTCGCGCATTCCGTCGGGCTTCGTCACCAGCTTGTCCATGAAGATCTCGACCGGGGTGGCCTTGCCGTTGGCGTCGAAATCGATGCGGTAGAGATTGCCCGCGAACACGGTGTTCACATAGAGCTTGCCGTTCAGGAAGGCGATGCCGTCGATGCCGTACATCAGGCGGAAATTGTCCAGCACGGTGGTGCCTTCGGTACCGCCCTTCTTCACATGGTGCAGACGGCCGGTGAAGGTGTCGGTGACATAGAGCGAGCCGTCGGCCGCCACCACCATGTCGTTGCACAGACTGGTCGCTCCCGGCAGGCTCCAGCGCGATTTGGGCTTGCCGCTGGCCAGGTCGAAGCCGCGCAAGCTGGCCTTGCGGCCTTCGGTGGGGGTGCCGTTGTCGATCTGGCAGGCCCACAGCGTGTTGCTGCCCGGATCGGCCAGCACGCCCAGGAAGGTGGCCTGGGGGAATTCCTTGCTCACATCGACCCAGACGGTGGAGGCGCCGCCTGGCTTGGCGCGGTGGAGGCGTGGCTGGCTGGCGCTGCCCAGGATCACATCGCCATTGGGGGCGACGGTCAGGCTTTCGGGCTGGGCGCCCTTTGGGGTGGTGACATCGGCCTGGGCGGCGCTGGCCGAGGCCAGCAGCGCGGCGGCCGCCAGGGTGGAAAGCAGCGTGCAAACCAGGCGCATGGAAAACTCCCTCCGTTGTTTTGGAGAACTCTATATCAGCGATTGGGGATTTTTTGTGGAGGCCACGCCCGGAATTGAACCGGGGTTCACGGATTTGCAATCCGCTGCGTCACCACTCCGCCACGTGGCCTCACTTACAAAATCCTGGCGCGGACGCATGTCCGGCCGGGGCAAAATCCTGGCGCGGACGCGATGTCCGGCGGGGCGGCCGGGGGCTATAACAGATGGACGGGCGCCGCCACAACAGGATGCAAAACGTCCCGTTGTCGGGCGGGGGTCCGAACGCCTATAAGCCAAGGCTGATTTGCCAGATATCTCCACCAGGATTCCCGGGGACTTTCGATGTTCGACACCGCGCGCTTCAACATGGTCGAGGCCCAGATACGCACTTCCCATGTGACCGATCCGCGTATCCATGCCGCGATGGGGGCGGTGGCGCGGGAGTTGTTCGTTCCCCGGGCCGCCAGGGCCCTGGCCTATGCCGATGTGCCGGCGGCGGTGGCGCCCGGCCGCTATCTGCTGGACCCCCGCAGTTTCGCCAAGCTGCTGCAGCTGGCCGCCATCCAGGCCGACGACCGGGTTCTGGATGTGGCCTGCGGCACGGGCTATTCGGCGGCGGTGCTGGCGCGCCTGGCCGCCGAGGTCGTGGCGCTGGAGCAGGATGCCGATTTGGTGCGTGTTGCCAGTGAGTTGCTGGCCAATGCTGTAGGCGAGGTTGAAGTGGTGCAGGGCGGCCTGATCGAGGGCGTGCGGGGCCAGGCGCCGTTCAATGTTATCTTTGTCAACGGAGCCATTGAGCAGGTGCCGGATACGCTGCTGGGCCAGTTGGCCGAAGGCGGACGGCTGGTGACCATGATGCGGCTGGAGGGCCAGTGCCGCGCCTGGCTGTTCCTCAAGGAAAACGGCCAGATCGGCCGCCGCCCGGACTTCGACGCCGATGTGCCGCTGCTGGCGGGCTTCCGCAAGGCGATGGGCTTTGTTTTCTAAGGCTTTGGCCTGTTAACTATATCTTTGCGGTCGGGACGGCACTGTCCTAGGCTGAAACCAGCCGCCAGGGCCTGGCGGAGCCTCGGAGCTGCCGATGTCGAACCCCCAGCACGAACCGACCATGGAGGAAATCCTCGCCTCCATCCGCAAGATCATTTCGGAGGACGCCCCGGAAGGCGGCGCTCCTGCTGCCGAGCCCGTGCCCGAAGCACCCGCCCCGGCGCCGTTCCAGGCCGCCGAGGCCCCGGTCCAGGACGATGTGCTGGAATTGACCCAGGAGGTCGTCGAGACCCCCGCGCCGCAGCCCGATCCGGTTCCGGCCCCGGTGTTCGAGCCCGCGCCGGCCCCCACACCGGTGGAAGATATCGTGTTCGAAACGGTGGCGCCCGCCGCCGCCCCGGCCAGCGACATCTTTTCCGACCATACCCGCAAGTCCATCGAGGATGCCTTTGACAGCATCCCGGACGAGCCGGAGCCCGCGCCCGCCCCGGCGCGCCCCGCCGCGCCCATCGCCCCGGTGGACGGCTCCAGTGTGGAAACCGTGTTCGAGCGCGCCGTGCGCGAGAGCTTCGAGCCGGTGCTGAACAAGTATCTGTCGGACAATTCCGCCGCCGTGATCGAGCGCATGAAGCCGCTGATCCGCGAATGGATGGACGAGCATTTCCCGCCGCTGCTGGAAGGCGCGGTACGGGCGGAAGTGGAACGGGTGGTCAAGGCGCGCGGCGCCAAGCGCTGATTTCCGTGCCCCGTAAAAGGCGGGCTTGACCCGCGCCTGAAAAAGCCGGAAAGCCCTCTCGGACTTTCTGGCTTTTTTCCCATGCTCGACAAGACTTTCAGCCCGCAGGACGTGGAAAAGCGCATCAGCGCCCAATGGGAGGCGTCGGGCGCCTTCCGCGCCGGCAACCGGCCCCAGGCGGAAGCCTTCTCCATCGTCATTCCCCCGCCCAACGTCACCGGGCGGCTGCATATCGGCCACGCCCTCAACAACACCCTGCAGGACATCCTGGCGCGCTTCGAGCGGATGCGCGGCAAGGATGTGCTGTGGCAGCCGGGCACCGACCATGCCGGCATCGCCACCCAGTTGATCGTGGAGCGCCAGCTGGCCGAGCGGCAGATGAGCCGCGCCGGGCTGGGCCGCGAGAAATTCCTGGACGAAGTCTGGAAGTGGAAGGCCGAGTCCGGCGGCGCCATCGTCGAGCAGCTGCACCGGCTGGGCGCGTCGGCCGACTGGAGCCGCGAACGCTTCACCATGGACGAGGGGCTGTCGCGCGCCGTCACCAAGGTGTTCGTCGAACTCCACAAGCAGGGGCTGATCTACAAGGACAAGCGGCTGGTCAACTGGGATCCGCGCCTGCAGACGGCGGTGTCCGACCTGGAAGTCGAAAGCATCGAGGTCAAGGGCCATCTCTGGCACATCAAATATCCCATCGAGGACACCGGCGAATTCATCACCGTGGCCACCACCCGGCCCGAAACCATGCTGGGCGACACGGCGGTGGCGGTGCATCCCGAGGATGCGCGCTATACCCATCTGGTCGGCAGGATGGCGGTGCTGCCGCTGACCGGCCGCCTGATCCCGATCGTCGCCGACAGCTATTCGGATCCCGAAAAGGGCACCGGCGCGGTCAAGATCACGCCGGGCCACGACTTCAACGATTTCGAGGTCGGCAAGCGCCACAACCTGCCGCTGATCAACCTGATCAACCGCGACGGCACGCTGAACGACGAAGTGCCCGCGCCCTATCGCGGCCTCAGCCGCGAGGCCGCCCGCAGGAAGATCGTCGCCGACCTGGAAGCGATGGACCTGGTCGAGAAGATCGAGCCCATCACCCATGCCGTGCCGCATGACGAAAAGACCAAGACGGTGGTGCTGGAGCCGTTCCTGACCGAACAGTGGTACCTGAACGTGCAGCCGCTGGCCGACAAGGCCATCGCGGCGGTGGAAAAGGGCGAGACCAAATTCGTTCCGGAGAACTGGGCCAACGTCTATTTCGGCTGGCTGAAGAACATCCGGCCCTGGTGCATTTCCCGCCAGCTCTGGTGGGGCCATCAGATTCCGGTCTGGTACGACGCGGACGGCAACATCTATTGCGCCGAAACCGAGGACGAGGCCGTGAAGCAGGCGGGCGGTAAGCCGCTGACCCGCGACGCCGATGTGCTGGACACCTGGTTCTCCTCGGCGCTGTGGCCTTTCTCGACCATGGGCTGGCCCGACGACACCATTGAGCTGAAGCGCTTCTATCCCACCAGCGTGCTGGTGACGGGCTTCGACATCATCTTCTTCTGGGTCGCCCGCATGATGATGATGGGCATCCATTTCCTGGGCGAGGTGCCGTTCCGCACCGTGTTCATCCACAACCGCGTCCTGGACGAGCAGGGCGCCAAGATGTCCAAGACCAAGGGCAATGTGGTGGACCCGATCACCCTGATCGACGAATTCGGCACCGACGCCCTGCGCTTCACCCTGGCGCTGGCGGCGGGCCAGAGCCGCGACATGCGCATCGGCCCGACCCGGGTGGAGACCAACCGCAATTTCGGCACCAAGCTGTGGAACGCCGCCCGCTTCTGCGAGATGAACGCTTGCGTCGCCGTGCCCGGTTTCGATCCGGCGGGCGTCAACCAGGTCGTCAACCGCTGGATCGTGGCCGAAACCGCCCGGGCCGCGACGGAATTGACCGAGGCGCTGGAAAAGCTGCGCTTCAACGAGGCCGCCGCCACCGCCTATCACTTCGTCTATGACGTCTTCTGCGACTGGTATCTGGAATTCGCCAAGCCCTTGTTCAATTCGACCGAGGAAGCTTCCAAAGCCGAAACCCGCGCCACCGCCGCCTGGGCGCGCGACCAGCTCCTCAGGCTGCTGCATCCCTTCATGCCCTTCATCACCGAGGAATTGTGGGCGCGCACCGCGCAGGCCTCGCGCGACACGCTGCTGCTGGTGGCGGACTGGCCCGTCATCGCGCCGCCGCCGGGCGCGGAAGGCGCCATCGCCGAAATGCAATGGGTGATCGACCTGATCAAGGGCGTGCGCTCCGTCCGTTCGGAGATGAACGTCCCGGCGGGCGCGAAGATTCCGCTGGTGCTGACCGGCGCGTCGCAGGAAAGCGCGGCGCGGCTGGCCCGTCATCTGGACGTGATCGCCACCCTGGCGCGGCTGTCCTCGGCCGAGGCGGCTCCGGCCATTCCGGCCGGCTCGGCCCAGTTCGTGCTGGGCGAGGCGGTGGTGGCGTTGCCGCTGGGCGATGTCATCGACTTCGCCAAGGAACGCGCGCGCCTGGAAAAGGACTTGAAGAAGGCCCAGGACGAGATCGCGCGTTTCGACGCCAAGCTGGGCAACGAACAGTTCGTCGCCAAGGCCCCCGAGGATGTGCTGGAAGAACAGCGCGCCAAGCGGGCCGAGGCCGCCGCCCTGGCGGAACGGCTGGCAGCTGCGATCGGGCGGTTGGCGTAAAAGCAAGCTCACCCTTCGTCAGGCTCAGGGTGAGGAATTTTCTCATGCTGAGCCTGTCGAAGCATGAGGCCGTGCCGAAAGCCGCGAAAGCCCCCTCGGATGGCGCGGTTGCAGCCGGGCGGGGCGCTCCCTAACTGTTCGGCCATCATCCCATGACCGGAGCCGCCATGCCCACTTTGTTCGACCCGCTCAAGCTGGGCGCCCTCGATCTTCCCAACCGGATCGTGATGGCGCCCTTGACCCGCAGCCGGGCGACGCCGGACGGGCGGGTGCCCACCGGTCTGCAGCGGGACTATTACGTCCAGCGCGCCACCGCGGGCCTGATTCTTTCCGAGGCCACCAGCGTCACCCCGATGGGCGTCGGCTATGCCGCCACGCCGGGCATCTGGTCCGACGAACAGACCGAAGGCTGGAAGGCGATCACCCGTGCCGTGCATGAGGCGGGCGGGCGCATCGTGCTGCAGCTCTGGCATGTGGGGCGCATTTCCGATCCGCTTTTCCTGAATGGCGCGCTGCCCGAAGCGCCCAGCGCCATCCGGCCCGCCGGGCATGTCTCGCTGGTGCGTCCGGAAAAAGACTATGTGACGCCGCGCGCGCTGGAGACGGCGGAAATCCCGCGTGTCATCGCGGAATTCCGCAAGGGTGCGGAAAACGCCAAGGCGGCGGGTTTCGACGGCGTGCATATCCATGGCGCCAACGGCTATCTGCTCGACCAGTTTCTGCAGGATTCCACCAACCAGCGTAGCGACGGTTATGGCGGCGGCATCGAAAAGCGCGCCCGGCTGATGCTGGAAGTCACCGATGCCGTGGCCGAGGTGTGGGGCGCCGATCGCGTTGGTATGCACCTGTCGCCGCGCATGGACAGCCATGACATGGGCGACAGCGACCGGCTGGGCACCTTCACCTATGTCGCCCGCGAGCTGGGCAGGCGGAAGCTGGGCTGGATCGCGGCGCGCGAATATGTCTTCGATCCCGCCGCCAAGCCGGTGGACAGCCAGGGCCGTCCCAAGGATATCCGCGATCCCGAAAGCATCGGGCCGCGATTGAAGGAGGCGTTCGGCGGTCCCTATATCGCCAATGAAGGGTTCACCCAGGCCAGCGCGCAGAAGGCGCTGGACGCGGGCTGGGCTGACGCCGTGGCCTTCGGCAAGGATTTCATCGCCAATCCCGACCTGGTGCGGCGATTCGCGGAGGGCGCGCCGCTCAATGCCTGGGACGCGCAGACCTTCTATGCCGGCGGCGCGCACGGCTATACCGACTATCCGGCGCTGAACGGCTAGGGAACCGCGTCCGCCAGGGCGCGTTTTCGATCCAGAGACAAGCGAAGTTCTGGAGGTTCGTCATGACCCGGATTACGAAGATCGCTGGCGCCTGCGCCATTCTTCTGGCCGCCGGTACCCTGTCGGCTTCGGCCGCCTGCAACGGCGATACATCCACCGAAACCGCGCTGGGCGCGGGGTCCGGCGCGCTGGTCGGCGGCCTGGCGTCCAACAGCATCGGCGGCGCGCTGGTGGGCGGCGTGGCCGGCGGCCTGATCGGCCACACCATCGGCAGCAGCAACAATCGCGAGGATTGCCGCCGCGGCGCGGTCCGCCAGGAGCATCGTGAATATCGCCGCGACCGCGATACCTACTACATGGATCGGGACGGCCGTCGTCACTATTACTACCGCTAGGGCGGTATTCCATCGAAAGTGAAAGCCCGCCGGGTTCACGGCGGGCTTTTCGTTGTGCACGCTGGACAGGCTGCCGGAAATCGCATCTTCTTGCCGCGTTTTTCCAAACGGAGGGATTTCATGCGTTCGACCCTGTTCGCTGCCGCGCTGGCTATCGCGGCCATCGGCCCGGCTCTTGCCCAGGCCCCGGCGGCGCCTGCCATGCGTGCTGTCGGCATGACCCTGTCCAGCCCGGATTTCCCGGATGGCGGCATCATTCCCGACCCGTTCACCGGCAAGGTGAACACGCCGGGCCAGCCGCCCAAGGCGGTGTCGCCCGCGCTGACCTGGAGCGGCACGCCCGCCGGCACCCAGAGCTTTGTGCTGATCATGCATGACCTGGACGTGATGGTGGGCAAGGGCACCGGCGACAATCTGCATTGGCTGGCCTTCAATATTCCCGGCACCGCGACCGCGCTGCCGCAGAATGTCCCCCCCACGGCGACCCTGGCCGACGGCCCCATCCAGCCGCGCAACCGCAACAGCCACGGCTATCAGGGCCCCGGCGCGCCCGCGCCGATCTATCATCACTATGTCTTCGGCATCTGGGCGCTGGACGCCAAGCTGAACCTTGACGAGAACGCCACCCGCGACGAGGTGCTGAAGGCAATGGACGGCCATGTGCTGGACAAGGGCTTCACGGTGGGCCGCTTCCATCGTTGATCGGTTTTGCGAAAGGAAAACCCCGGAGATCGTTCTCCGGGGTTTTGTTTGTCCGCAGGCGCTGCAAAAATTATAATAGTTCTAAATAGTATCTTTCCGGGCTGCCGCAGCAGCGCGGGCCGGTGCCGCAGCCGGTATGTCAAAAAGCGCCTTGCCCGCACCGGGGGGCAGGGCAATAGTCCGACCGTTTTCACCTGCCTTCCCAAGGTTTTCACAGCTGGAATTCCAGGAAGGGGCAGCCAGACAGAGGTTCAGATGGGCGACCAGAAATTCGACAAATCCCGGCTTCCCAGCCGTCACGTGACGGAAGGGCCGGAACGGGCGCCCCATCGGTCCTACCTCTATGCGATGGGCCTGACCACCCAGCAGATCCATCAGCCGCTGGTGGGTGTCGCCACCGCCTGGAACGAGGCCGCGCCCTGCAACATCTCGCTGATGCGCCAGGCCCAGGCGGTCAAGAAGGGCGTCGCCGCCAGCCACGGCACCCCGCGCGAATTCTGCACCATCACCGTGACCGACGGCATCGCCATGGGCCATGCCGGCATGAAGTCCTCG
>ERZ778022.4499-NODE-4499-length-12016-cov-5.206839_pt1 | contig 12016 bp, 17 predicted proteins | sample MGYA00375752_ERZ778022 | MGnify/ENA primary metagenome ERZ778022 (study PRJEB29350, sample SAMN05389826) | bioreactor metagenome | isolation source: Thiocyanate bioreactor | place: South Africa: University of Cape Town | collected 2014-04-04 ... | reverse complement strand
AACTCGCCGTCTCCGCCGTCTTTCACGTATTTTGTACCCTTGCGTGCGAAGAACTGCTTGAAATGGGATGTCCCGTCGAAATGGACTTCGAAGGACTGTCCCCGGACGATATTGCGGATCGAGCCGGTTATGGACACAGCCTTCGGGCCTTGGCCTTCAGCTCCGATATTATCGTAGCCGGATCGGAACGCGCCCAGCGATACGGGCTCGCCACCGCCAAGTTCATAGAGTGCGGTGTTTGTGCAGGCCACGCCCTGCCATGAGCCGAATGTCTCGGTCACGACGACCGGCTTGTCGCCGAAGTCCGTCGATACCACCCATTTGGGCGGCCCGCCCATGAGGCTGCCTTCTATCCCGTTCGGATATGCGCCGGTGACTTTGAACGCCGTTCCCTCGGGTTTCAGATAATGGACGGCCAGCGCGCCGAAATCATCGGGACCGGCGCCGTTGACGGTGCCTTCGCTGATGAGGACTGCGCCGACCGATGTCCATGCCAGCGCGCCGGGCCTATACACCATGATCGCGCCGCTATCGAGTTCGACGCGCTCCTTGTCGCTGCTGAACGCTGCGGCGAATGCTCTGGCCAGCTGTTCGTTTTTGGGGAGCGCGCGCATCGCTTCCGCTCCCTTGCTGACCGGCACATCGCCGATCGATGCGTTGAGCCCTTGAGAGAACGCGCTACTCGAGCCGATGCCCCCAGTAACAGCAGCCAGAACGACCGCCCCGATGAGAAAGGTCCGGCTTGAGAAAATGGTTCTCGGCATGGTCACTTTCTCCGGTCCCAACGAACATCCTCGGAGAACTCCCAGCAGTCGGCCGTAGGGCGGAATAGCAATTGGCCCTCGGCATCCGGGTGCGTCCCGTTCGGGATCGGTTTGCCGTTGACGTCGGTTGGTGTGCCAAGGTCTTCCTCGCCTGTTGGCGGGCCGACATAGTGGATACGCGACCATTCGATTGAGATGTCGTTATTCTGACTTTGATTGAATTGGAGATCGAGATATTCGTTGGTGTCGCTGGCGCGGGCCGGCTTGATCGGCCTGTAGGAGTAGTCTTCCATTCTGACAGGGAAATTCGGGTAGCCCGCCCCATCAAAGCTCTGCTTGGAAATCACCGCGCCCTGCGACCCCAGCACTGCGTATTGAACCGTCGCCGCGCTATATTTCTGGCGGACTGCCTTCGACTTCACGAAAGAATCGAAGAATGTTCGATAGTCGTTCGCCTTGCAGGCATTGCTGGCCATATCCAGCAGAATCCGATCGGACTCGCTGAGGGTTTGCGTGGGAGCGGGTGCGCGCTTGGATGATGCGATGCCCGTGTTCTGCGCCAGTTGCGCCGGCTGAGGTGTTTCAGCGGAACTGGCTTGGGAATTATTGCAGGCGCCCAGCACGGAAACCGGCAGCAGCAGGCACAGTGCGAGTGCGCGGGTACGGACACGGATCACTATCGGCTACCTCGCTCGTCGGACAAATAATCAGTCCTTTCAGATTACAAGGAGGCTCCGCGGACGGCACTTGCGAAGACGTACCGGTGCATCGCCATTCGTTGACGGCGGCCAGTGCCGCTGGCCACAGATAGGCTGGTGGTTCAGGAGAGATGCCGGATGGGAAACACTAAGTGCGCGGTCACTATGGCTATGGGCTGGGCGACGGCCCTATGTCTGCCGACGTTGGCTCACGCCAGCGGTCAACTGCCGATTTTTCCGGTGACAGAGAATTTCAAGTCGCATCAGGCTTGTGTAGCAGCGCTCGAAGCGGCCTATGCCGAGGATCGCAAGCAGGTCGCTCCCCTGACGGTTGATGCGAACGGCAGCAGGCGCCAGGTCGAGTTCACCACTAAGGGGGTGAAGCGGATCAGTTCCAGGAGCGCGCGTTATGATGCGACGATCTGGTATCACAATGGCGGACTGCGCGCCGATTTACCTGAACAGCAGATCGAAACCAGCCACAGCTACGAGCACCGCATCCGGCAATGCGACGGCCGGACCATGAAGACTTCGGGGGAACGGGGCTACACGATGAGCACCTTCGATCCCGTTGAAACTGCGGATTCCCCGAAGCGATAAGGCGCATGAGGTTGGCGATACTGACAATTTTGCTCGCAATCGGCCGTATCGCAAGCTGAGACGGCCCGGAGATGTCGATCAAACTCATGAAACCGTTGGTCCGCCGAAATATCCTCCTCGGAGCTATAGGGCTGGTCCTTTTTCCGGCGGCAGCTTTAGCGAAAGCCGGACAAGTGCCTCTGTTTCAATCAATCCAGAACCGGCAAAGCCTCAGCCGCTTCCAGGGATTGCTCGATGGTGGTGCTGATCCTTCGCAGGCGGACGGCGATGGCGACACGGCGATGCACTACGCCGCCGCCGCGCGTGATCCGGGTTATTTGCGGATACTGCTCGCGCACGGCGTAAGCGGCAACATGCCGAACAGCATCACCGGGAGAACACCCATCGTCTCGGCAATGATGTATGAGCGCGATCGTCAGTTCGACATGCTGCTTGCGGCGGGTGTCAATCTCGGACGAGCGGATCGCACGGACAATACGCCGCTTCATGTCGCGGCACAGATCAACGATCCTGGGCGCGTTCTTGCGTTGTTGAAAGCCGGCGCTCCTGCGAATGCGCGCAACAAGCAGGGGCAGACGTTCCAACGCTATTTGTTCATGACGAGGGAGGGGCTCCTTAGCGCGGAAGCCCGTATCGCCCGTCGCGCGGTTGTTACCTGGCTTCAGCAGCACGGCATTCTGGTCGAGGGCGGGTAGCCGTTGCGCTATACGGACGCTTGAAGCTGTGGCACCGACCAATTCCACGGCAGCGGTGCGCTCACCGTCGCTTTGCCAAACAGCCCCTCATTGCATTGCGTACTTTCAATCCATCGTGCCACTGGCCGGAAAAATATACGTTACCATTCCCATCGGATAGACTGTACGATTCTACATCTTCTATCGCATTAGCCAGCGCACGTCCGCTCGGAACATTAAAGGTCACCATACCCATTTTGTTCCCACGGGATCCTGCCTTCGAAACTATGGCTGTCACCGTTTGCGTTTCACCCGATTGGGTGAGGGTGATTTTCATTGTCTTCGGTTTCTCCGGCGCAGGGATGCCATATCCCTGATAGCTGATCCTAGCCGTCCCTTCGCTCCCTTCGAATGCCGTCATGATTACTGCGCCATTCAATGTCCAATAGCTTGCGGCGCAACCGGAGCCTCGTAGGTTGGAGGCAACGCCGGTATTGGCGCCTGGCTCAGATTGCCAATCGGCAAAGGGAGTCTGGCCGGGTAAGAACCATAGGCCTTGCTCGAGCTGACGCCGCCGTTGTCCCATTAAAACCCGTTCTCGCTGATCGCGCTTCTTGTCCTCCTCTATATGATCGAAGAGCGCCTTCCATTGTTGGGGCGAGAAGTATCTCATCGAGGCCGCGCCTTCATTACTTCCAGACCCCCATTCGCACCACGCTTCAACAACGCCACCAGATTGATCATAAACTTCTGTAACAGTGTATTCGTTGGATCTTCCTGCGCACAAATGCTCCGCTCGCGCGGCCTGCGGCCAGAGACCAAAGGCCAAAAAAGTCAGGAAAGTTGGCAACAACTTCCCACGTTGGATTTTGATCGAGCATTCCATCGGCGTTGCCATGCGAAAATCCCTTTGCAATTGTAGACAAGCAATGAGTTGGGCGGTCATTTCGGTCTCGGCCCGACTGGTCGCGCACCGAGCAGCATTTTGATCTCATCCTGTTCGTTGGGGCATCCGCCATCGAGACGGAATACGGCGGTCAGGCGGTCGAGACTGCCCAGCATGAAGCCCTCAGTTGAACGACGAGGGCGTGCTGCACGCCGCATATCGAATTTGACAGTTCCTTGCCGCTTCGTCGCAACTGCGCAGCGCGAGCTTACCGGCTTCATCGATGGTGTTTGCGTAAGCCAGGCCTACCTGGCGATCATCGCCGGTGGCATATGCGGTACACTGGTTTCGATAGGTCAAACGGATACGGCATTCGCCAGCGCCGCCACTTTCTTCACATTGGCGCAGCGCGCCCGAAGTGGCCGAGGCCTCATCCGTCCGGCCACGGGTGGCGCCGAAACCGTTGCCGCCAAGGGCGATGGCACCCCAACGAAGCTCCTCCGCCTGCGCTGGCTGCGCGAAGATCGCCGCTTCCATCAACAGAATGTACGCAAGATGTTTCATACGGGTTAGTTAGGCCTGAAGCAAACAAGGTCGCAATTGATCGGGGTGTACCAGTTCATCACGCTGGGGAGACCGTCGTGGTCTCGGTATTCTCTCGGATTTCATTTGCGGCGCAGGCCTGTTAAGAGGCGACACCCCGGGTAAGACAAGACAAGGAATAGATATATGAATATGATTTTCACTGCGCTCGACTGACTTCGGCAGGTGAAGATCGTCGCAGTCGCTGTACCGCCATAGTCCTGAGTGCTAGGCAAGCTGTGCGCGTCTATCGTGCCCGGTAAGCAATCGCCAACCGTAAAGGGAGAGTTGCTCGGGCGCACCGGCTCAACTGTGATCGCCGGATCGGTCCATTTCGGAGGTGTCCACCCCCTCAAGTCCGGATGCAAAAACAAGATTCCAAGAACCGACATCAGGCCGGCTACGGACAATCCAGCCCAAGCTTTCAGCGCGCGTTTTTCCGATGTCACCGTCATTCGATCCCCAGTGACCGGCGGCGCCTGGTCTCGATGTACCGGTTCCGCGCCCGCTGCTGACAAGGCCGCGCTACCGCGCGATGAAACATCATGTCGATCACGCACCTACCTCTAGGCGAAGCCAGTGGCGGGACTGGCGCCAAGCGCTGCCCCCGCAATTCTGGCAACGACCTCTTGGCGCGTAGAAGCGTTGAGCAGGCGCATGACCTGCGCGATGTGATTGCGAACGGTGAAATGGGACAGGGAAAGCTTGCGACCAATCTCCTTGTTCGACAGCCCCTCTGTCAGGAGGTCAAGGATGTCGCGCTGTCGAGCCGTCAGCTCGGGAAGCCTTATGAAGGATTGTTCTTCACTGGTTCTATATCCGACGGAGGCAGGCGCGGCTTTAGCGAACCTGACATGCAGCCGACTCCCTTGTGGAAGCGCTGCACGGATTATTCCCAGAATGTTCGCGTCGTCGGTCTCGATGGCCAAGTGCAGTATCGTTTTCCGACCGTTTTTGCTCAGCAGCCGCTGCGGGGCAATCGCGTTCCTGCCTCGCAACGCTTTGTCCCCACTGGATCTGTGGCGAGGGCGTTCGAAATGTCTCAAGGAATTTCTATAAGATGACTTGATTTTACTCATGTCGGACAGGCTAATGCTGCTCAGATTTCTGTCGTATCCCCTAATTTGCCAGTGGCGAACGCTCGGCGGTGGACGGCGGGATAAATCTACCAACGGCTATTTTGGGACGACGAGCGGCACACTACGTCGGATTCAGAAGGGAGACCGAGCCCATGAATCGCGCGGTAGCGACAACGATGGATGATACGGCGGACATTAGGGTAAGCCTGCGCAAGACGAGAAGCCTGACGGCATGGGTTGGCCTGCGAAATGTTGCCGAGCAGTTGCGTGCGCGCTTCCAGGCGAACGGACAGTTCTCGTCCGTCCCATCGATCGTTTTGCCGTGGAGGATAGCATGAACGCGATTTCCAGCCTTGTCATTGATGACAGGCCATACGCTCGGCTGGTGCTGCTTCACCTCGCTCGAGGGGAGGATGTACGATGACGAACCCATCGTCCAATTGCGCCATCCGCCAAGCTCAGGTTCGCTTCGGCCTCGTCTATTGGGGGGGCGCGTTCTTTTCGTCCGCTATCCTATACGCTCTCAAAGCAAACGGCTCTGCGGGATATGTCGAGCATGCAATATATATTGTAGAAAAATTTCTTAGATATGGATATGGCTGGATTTGCACAGCCGCTATTTCCTATATTTTACTCCAGATAAATAGATGGGCAATCCGCCGCGGGCCGTCGGAAAGCTCATTGCCAATTTTTATTGTATCTTCCTTCTTCATCTCCCTGGCGGCGGCGCCGATTTGGGCGGCACTGAGCTATGCCGCTCAAGCTGTTTACCCTTTGTCGCAAGTGGCAGCTTACGACTGGAATAGTTTCATCAATGACACAGCGCTTGGCGCGGCCTTGTTTTTTGGCTGGTCCTGCATGTTCATTAGCCTCATCTTCAGTTTCGAACTCCATGATCGTGGACGTCGGCTAGCCGCAGCCCGAGAGGATGCGCTATCCGCGCAAATGCGTGCGCTGCGCTATCAGGTGAATCCGCATTTCCTCTTCAACACGCTCAACTCCATAGCCGGGTTGATCGAGGAAGGTTCGGCCACGCAGGCCGAGCGCATGGTTCTGTCGCTCTCAACTTTCCTGCGCACCACCCTCTCACTCGATCCGATGCACGATGTCCCTTTGGTGGACGAGATCTCGCTGCAGGAGGAATATCTGGAGATCGAGCGCGAGCGCTTTTCCGACCGGATGGCGTTCAATATCGATTTGCCCGAGGATGTGCATCGCGCGCTTGTGCCGAGCCTCATTCTCCAGCCGCTGATCGAGAACGCCATCAAACATGGCGTTGGCGCTACTGCCGGCAAGGTGGAGATCGCATTGCGGGCGGAGCGCGATGCCGATCGCCTTCGGGTCACGATCGAAAACGACATGCCGATTGACGATGGCAAGAAGCCTGACGGCATGGGCGTTGGCCTGCGAAATGTCGCTGAGCGGCTGAATGCGCGCTTCCAGGGGGACGGACAATTCTCGTCCGGCACCATCGCGCCCGGGCGCTATCGTGCATCTATCGATCTGCCATGGAGGCTCGCATGAACGAGATGTCTGTCCTTGTTGTCGACGACGAGCCTCTTGCCCGTCGTAGGCTGACCAGGATGCTCGGCAAGATGGAGTGGGTGTGTCGGATCGACGAGGCCGGTGACGTTGCCCAGGCCTGTCAGCGGGCCGATGAACATCGCCCGGACATTCTGTTGCTCGACATCCAAATGCCGGGCGGGACAGGCTTCGAAGTGTTGGAGCGCCTTGCCCATGCCCCGCCCGCGGTCGTGTTTGTCACGGCCTTCGATCATCATGCCCTGCGCGCCTTTGAGGCTAACGCGATCGACTATGTCACCAAGCCTGTCGAACCTGGGCGATTCCAGATGGCCATGACGCGGGCGCGCCATGCCGCCGCGTCGCGCTCTCAGGATGACCGTATCGCGGAGCTGCGGGAAACCGTCACGTCGCTCAGCTTTGAACAGCCGGGAAAAACGTGCCGGCGAATTCTGGGTGAAATCGCAGGGCGAGTATCTACGAATCGCTCCCGAAACAATCATCCGCTTCCAGGCTGACCGTGACTATGTGCGGGTTCATATCGCGGGTGCGGACTACCTCTATCAGGAAAATCTCGCCTCGCTCGAACGCCGCCTCGATCCGGCCGACTTCACGCGTATCCACCGCAGCACGATCGTTCGCCGGAGCGCGATCGCTCGAATTAAGACGGCTCCCTTCGCTGCCCTGATAGCCGTCCTGTCCGACGGGTCGGAAGTGCGCGTAGGAAGAACCTACGCGACCGGCATACGGGCGGCTTTGGCCCGCTGAAAAGATTTCGGAGAACGGCGGAGCAAAAATTGTTCGCCTGGCTACCTGTTGCCTCCGGTCATCTGCTCAGTTCTGGCAAGCTGCACCCCGAATAGATGACCCGGCAGTTTGAGGTGTGTTTGGAGCAGTTTGTGACAGCAAGGTTCTTGGCTCGCTCCTCGGTTGCTGAACCGAAAGCTATCGATCCTGTGTCACCGCCCGCCAAGGCAGCGCATTGATTGTAGAAAGCCAGCTTGACCCGGCAGGGCTTCCCATTCGATTGGGCCTGACATTCAAGGGTAGCGCGACTGCGTGCCGCCTGCTCGCTTGGATAGCTGACCGCGGTGCCGAAGGAACCTTCTCCGGTAGCGATCGCACCCCAGCGCGTTTCCCACACGGGTTCCGGCGGCGGGTTCGCATCATTAGTGCCCCGGCTTTCGCGGTCATCGCCCTGGCTCTCGTCGGGCGCGCAAAAGCTGGCATTCGGGACTTCCCAGGCTCCGGTTGTCGAATGGGTTCCCGGCATACATACATATTGGGCATGGGCGGTGCCTAAGGGCGCGAGGGTCGCCCAGAGCAGCGCCGCGAAAAATATGCGTCGCGCCGCCCTCATTTCGCTGGCGATTTTCATTGCTCATTCCTCCTTGCCGGGACCTGAGAGGCGGTTGCTGCCAGCATAGCGCTTATGCCGCGCTCAGGCCTACACGCCGGGTGTACCGGTACTCTGTTCACCTTCTGTATTTCGCCAGGGCAAATGACGGAATCGCGGCGGCGTTCCAAAGTAACGGGCCGAAGGAAAGCGGTCCGCCATTCCGAACCCAAGCGGTTCACATTGAAGCAGTGCGACCACTTTGCGGCATAAACATCTATTGCGAAGGTTCGCCCGACGGGTGAGCGGCAACACACTGTACGCCGACTGCCGCCCCCAGGGGCAGCGCGGTTACGCCAATCACGTTGCGGGCCGGCAGTCGATTATCAGAAAAGTTCGCTATCCATAGGCGATTGAGTTCGCTCCAAACGGCCAAGTCCGTCACTGTCACAGTACACATTGCGATATCCGCGCGCGACAAATCATTTGCTTCAAGCACTCCATCAATGTTGCGCATGATCTGCGCAAACTGGGCCTTGAAACCGCTATCCACCAAAAATCCCTCGCCCGGCCGATTGCCGATTTGATTGTTGAGGTAGAGTAGATCACCGACATGGACGGCATCGGAGAAAGGTAGTCCTGCCGCCTTCGTGGTCTCTGATCTATAGTACAGCTTATTGTTGGATACAGGGCTTTCCATTCTTACTGAACTGTCACCTGCGGCCCGCTCAATTGTGCCCAGTCGCGCATCGGGGGCGGTGGGCGATGCACCCATCCCGACGCAAGAGGGAAGCAGCAAGCTTACCCCCAAGATGCAGGCAAGGTTTCGACGGCTCATTCCTGCAGTGGGCGGCATATTCGGGCTCCGTCGCATGATTGCTGAAACATCAGCATGTGGAATCCTCGCCGCTGCTTGGAGAGCCGAGCGGCACATGTCCTTGGATGAAGGCCGGGTTGGCCGCAAAATGGCATGTCGCGCTGCCGCAATTCGTCGGGAGGCTACCGTGCCTATGACGATGGAACGTCGATTTCGCGCGCCGTAAAACGTACCGGTGCATTGGACGTTTGGCATCAGTCCTGGGGGGTGGAACCGGTACACCAGCAGGGAGTGACGAACAGCACGCCAGGGTGGCATCTGGAGGATATTCCGACAAAGCTGGAGTATCCGCGCATGAAAATCCGTCTCGTGGCGAGCCTGTTATTGGCGTTCGGCTATGCTTCTACGGTTCAAGCTCAACCGTGCCGCATCGGCTCGGGGCCGGATTTCGGCGACGGCATCCCCTATTGCTCGGAATTGTCGTCAGACGAGGATACACCTGAGCAGGTGCCGGAAACGCCGCAATGGTCCACGCGCTGGGGCGCGATTGCGATCGATCCCAAGGTTGCTCAAGGCGGCGTTGGAGTAGCTAGCGATATGGAGAGCCGAGTGTCCGCCGAAGCTGTGGCGATGACGGCCTGTCGCGATACTGGTGGAGGAGAATCCTGCCGTGTCGAGGTCTCATATGACAACCAGTGTGCCGTCATCGCCTGGGGCGACCACTACTACGTCACCGCAAATGCGGAGACAGTCGGCGAAGCCTCCCGCATAGGACTTAATGGATGCGGGAGAAGGACGGAGAACTGCCGAATTGTCTATTCGAACTGCAGCTATCCGGTCAGGCTCCGCTGACTAGGAAATACTCGCGGTGCTGGCCGACACACGTTTCGCTAGTTGCGCGTCCGTGACGCCGCGTCTGGGGAGGTGGTTGTTTTGGCGGGAGGAGCTTCTCCGGGGAACGCCGTGCCGAAGGCCGGATCAACAATTTTGATCAGGGTCCAGCAGGCATCGCTGCGGAAGGTGTAACGAAGCTGCATATCGGTATCCGGCACCTCAAGCACCACGGTTACACGATTTCCGCTGTCAGCGGTAGCGCAGACCTTCTTGCTGCCGAGTGACTCGATTGGGGACGAGCGGAAAATGCAACTTTTCGCGCAGTATGGGCTCAACAGATTCGCCCGGCTCAGGTTGTGCATTCCAGTCTACGAACGCTGTTTCCACGGTACTCGCGGTGTATGCGCGCTGAAGTTCCGTGCTCTCTGCGAAGGCTTGGAAAAAATCAGCGATTTTGTCTGACGGGCAGGCAGCACCTCTGGCCTGGCCTGCGGCTGAAGGGTTGAGATCCCGTGCGTGCGCACCGCCGGAACTTCCTTGCATCCATATGCTCGCCGCAACGATGGTCAGTGTGATCGCGGAGACGAAGAAAGGGCGGCGCAAAAAGGTCGTCCGCAGCGTAATCCTGCGCTCCCTGACGATCGCCGCTTGATGGGCGCGGCCAGCACAAGGCGGTCGGTCTGTCGTCTTTGCTCTGGGCGTGACGCGCAGGAGTTTCTCGATCATCGGCAACATGCTGGTCTCCGGTGAAATAGCGAAGCGCAGCAAGGTTGATAGGCGGCTGCATCCGCAGAATTCTAATCCATCTCGTGCCGGTCAACGCGGGCAACGTACTGGTACGCCAGGCACGCTCAACTTCTATCCCTGGGAGAACTAGCGTCTACCGGTCGACAGTCGTCGACGGTCTGTGCGCAACCGCGTGACCGGGCGGTGGCGAGGGAGAGTCCATGTTTAAGATTTCAAAGCCTTGCCGCCCGCGAGAGTGGTGTAATGCCGCCGTTCTTCTCGCCGCCAGCCTCTGCCTGAGCGCCTGCGCGACGATAGAGGGGGTGAATACTTCCGTCATTGCTCAAAAACGGGTGGAGTATGTGATCGCCGGACACGGTGCGCCCGCAGTGGTGATGGAGAACGGCCTTGGGGGGCGGCTGGAGTGGTGGGCGAAGGTATTTCCGGAGGTCGCCAAAGAGACCCAGGTTTTCGCCTACAATCGTCCTGGCACCGGGGCGAGCGACAATGTTTCGATGCCGCGCGATGGGGATCACATCGTTGAGGAGTTGCGGCAGAACCTGCGGGAAACGGGGATCGCTCCGCCCTATGTGCTGGTAGGGCACTCGCTTGGTGGGCTCTACATGCAGCTCTACGCACGACGCTACCCGAACGAGGTCGCGGGTCTCGTATTGGTTGATTCCACACACCCCGAACAAATGAAGGGTGCGGGCGCGCGGGAAAACTGGCCAGCATGGGCGAACGTCGCTTTCAAGGCGATGACCTCCGAGGCCGCAAAGAAAGAATTGGCGGCTATCCCGGCTACGGGCGCGTCGCTGCTCGCGTTGCCGCCGCTCAATGGGAAGCCGGTAATCGTACTCTCAGCCAAGAAACCGATGGATGAGACATCCGAGCTGGCACGGGACGCCAATGCAAAACGCGTCGACATTGCCCGCTTGAATCCTGGGGCAAAGCAGGTTTGGGTGGATAGCGGTCACGGCATTCCGTTGGAAAAGCCCGAAGTGGTCGTCGCCGCCATCCATGAGGTGTTGACGATAGCACGAACGTCGTCGGTCGCCCGTGGGCAGAAGTAAGCCGATAATCCGGAGGTTGATCGGTAGCCTGGTGCGCTCCGCTCGCAAGCATCGAGAGAGTCGGGGGGCTTGCATAAAACCGCTGAAACGCATGGCGTCTTCCACGGGTCTGCGGCCTGCCACCTTTCACCTTTCCCTATGTTGTTCACTCTTGCTTCTGGTCTCGACCGCCACTGCGCAGGTGAAGGACAGCCGCGGCAACGCCTTGGGAGAGGGGCTCCCGGTCAAGCCTATGGCGGACTTTGACGGCGGACGCATCGGCACGGGTCATCCGGCAAAGTGCGTACTGGACGCTGAAGCTCCCGCCGTCTGCACGTTCTATCCGCGCAATGGAAATGGCAGTTTTGCGATCGATCTCGCAGGAAGGGCCTATTATGCCGACAAGTCGTCTGCGGCGGAGATCACCGTGGATTATGATAACGGGGC
>ERZ778022.4498-NODE-4498-length-12021-cov-11.344142_pt1 | contig 12021 bp, 1 predicted proteins | sample MGYA00375752_ERZ778022 | MGnify/ENA primary metagenome ERZ778022 (study PRJEB29350, sample SAMN05389826) | bioreactor metagenome | isolation source: Thiocyanate bioreactor | place: South Africa: University of Cape Town | collected 2014-04-04 ... | reverse complement strand
GCCGGCTTCTTGTCGCCGCCCTTGCCGCGCCGGATGCTGGACTCGATGGCGGTCTGCCGCAGCGACTCCATCTCCGCGTACGCAAACGGCGCCTGCCCAAAGTTGGCAATGAACACCGCACCCTCGCGGCACGTCACCGCCGGCCGCAGCTTCCACAGGCCCTCCTCCGTCACCGACCGCGGCGGCGGCTCCGTGAAGAACGGCGGCGCGTACTTGATGCCCAGGTCCACGCCGTTCTTGGTGAAGAACACGTAGTCCAGCGCCGGCACCCACCCCACGCCCACCGTGTCGCCCTCCCCGAACTTGTCGCTGGCGGGCAGGCCGGAGCAGTGCACCACGCCGTCGTCGCCGTGGAACCCCATCGTCTTGTTGCGCCACCCCAGGTGCCCGCGGTAGCCCGTCTCGTGCTCCGGCACCAGGCCCACGCACACCACGTTGTCCTTCCCCTTCTCCAGGATCTCGATCTCGTAGTAGTGCACCGCGTACCGCTCCGCGTCAAACGCCGCGCCGTACACAAACGACACCTCCTCCCCGCCGCCCGGCGCGCCAAACATGCCCGGCGCCGCCGGCGCCGCCTTGGCGGGGCCGGCCATGAACTTGTCGTCGCCCGGCATCTCCATGTGCCGCGCCTTCTTGGACTCCCACCCCATGTCGCGCGTCAGGTGCAGCGGCAGGCCGGCGCGCGCCTTGGACAGCACCTCCAGCTCCTTCTGGATGTGCTTCGGGATCGTGGTGCCCGGCGTCGGCGACCGCGAGTCCTCCGCGCCGCCACGCACGCGGAAATTCACGTCCGCCATCTTCTTGCGCAGCGCGTCCAGCGCCGCGTGCGGGTCCAGTTCCGCCGCCGCCGCCGCGCGCGCCACCGCGCTCACCGCCTTCGCGCCGCCCTCCTTGCCGCCCACCGCCAGCACCGCGCCCAGCCCGCTGTCGCCCGCCGCCGCCGCCACCGCCGCCACGTCGCCGCGGTGCAGCGGGCCGCGCAGCGCCGCGCTCACGCCGCGGAACGTGCGCAGCAGCAGGCGCAGCACCGACGGCAGCGCCGCGTCCGTCGCCGCTGCCGCAGCCGCGTACGCTGCCGTCGCGGCCGCCTCGCCACTCGTCGCTGCCGCCACCGCGCTGCTGGTGCGCGCGCCGCCCGCAGCGGCACCCGTGCCCACACTCGCCTGGAACCGCAGGTACGCCGCCGCCGCCATGCCGTCCGCCACCAGGCCGTTGTGCCACAGCGCCGCCGCAAACGCCGCCCGCAGCGCGCGCGCGTGCTCCACCGACAGCGCGCCCACGCACTCTGCCACCGCGTCAGGCATCGCCGGCGCAGCCACCGGCGCGGGCGTTGCTGCCGCTGCAGCCGCTGCTGCTGCTGCCGCACCGCTGGGTGCGGCTACCGCTGCTGCTGCTGCTGGCGGCGCATGCGGCGCTGCCGCCGCAGACGGCCCCGCCTTCAACATGTACGCCGACAGCGCCGCCGCGCGCTCCGCCGTGTCCACACGGTGCAGCCACACGCCCAACCGCTCGCCGGCAGACAGCGCCGCCACATCCGCCTCTGCCTCCGCGTCTGCCGCCGCCGCAGCCGCCGCGCCTGCGCCGCCACCTGCGCCGCCGCTTGCCGCCACGTGGGACGGGTCCATCACCGCCGCGCGCAGCGGCGCGTCAATCAGGTCCGCCAGGAACGCCTTCTGCAGCGCCGTGGCGCCCTTGGTGGACACGTCGCCCGCGTGGCGCAGGCCGCCCGCCAGCAGCCGCGCACCCGCCGCCGCCTGCGCCCACGCCGGCGCGTCCATCACCGTCAGCGCCTCGTCCGCCACGTCGGCCGCAGCTGCAGCACCGGCAGCGGCAGCCGGCTTTGCCACACCGCCGGCGCCGCCGCCGGCGCCGCCCTTTACGCCCGCCTGGCGCACCTCCTGCAGCGTCACGCGGCGCCCGGGCCCCGTGGAGTAGAACAGGATGCACGGCACCACCTCCATGCCCGCCGCCTTCTCCAGCAGGTTGTCCACCATCACGCGCTCCTCGCCGTCGCGCAGCGTGATGTACAGCGTGCCGATATCCATGTCCAGGTGGAAGCTGAAGTTGTCGCCGCGGTTGATCTTCACGTCCATGCCGCCGCCGCCGTCGCGGCCCTCCGTCCCGGCGCGGTAGATAAACCCGTTGTAACAACGGTACATCCACGCCTTGTCGTTGCTGTAGGCGCAGTGGCTGATTTCGCGCAGCGCCACACCCACGCATGTGCACTGGCTTGACGTCTCCTCGTCCAGCGTCATGTCCCAGTACAGGTGGCCCGACGAGATGCCGTACGACAGCAGCACGCCCGACGAGCCCATGCGCGTCGACGCCGTCACCGTGCCGCCGTCAATCGTGCACCCAGAGTCCGCGATCGACTCCCACTCCCACCCTGCCACCGTGCCCGACTTGGCGCCGCCCGCCGCCGCCGCCGGCTTGCCCTTGCTGGCGCGCGACACCGCATCCAGCACCGACGCCGACGGCGCCATCGTGCTGGCGTGCATGGACAGGCTGCACCCGATCGCCAGGCTCGCCGCGTGCGCCAGCTCGCGCTCCAGGTGCAGCAGCGGCGCCGCGGCGGGCGCCGGCATGCCGTGCGCCGTGATGCACAGCCGCACGCCGAACTTGGACGCGTGCGCGTTGTTCACGTAGTCCGTCGCCGTCTCAAACACCACCGACAGCGACCGGCCCGGCACAATCAGCGCGTTGGTGGGCCACAGCTTGTTGGCCAGCGCCGCGCGCTTCTTGCGGTCCGCCTCCGCCTCCAACGCCTCCTCGCCGCCCTCCATGGGCTGCCCGTAGAACGGCGCGAACAGGCGGCGCGAGCACGTGGCGTCCGTGTACAGCGTCAGACGGTCCTCGTACTGCGTGGTGGCGCACCGCCGGTCCAGCGTCACCACCATCCAGTGCACGTCCTCCGGGTACACCATGTCCCACTGCTTGCGGACGGCAGGCACGTACGGGTGCTCCGACTCCACGGTCGACCGGTAGTACGCCACGTCCGACCCGTCCGCGTCGCTCAGCGCGCGCGCCGCCTGCGTCTCCTTGCTGGACAGGTCCATCACAAACCCGGCGTCCTCCGCGCTCGCGTGCCGCACCAGGCCCGGCCGCCGCGCCGCCGCCTTCGTCGCCAGCGACGACGACACCGCGTCCTCGCGCGCGTCCGCGTTCACCGCGTCCACCTCCGTCAGCAGCTCCGCCAGCCGCGCCGCGATCTCCGCGCCCTGCGACGGCTCCGTCGTCAGGATGCGCGCCACGTGCGCCATGGTGCGCGGCAGGATGGAGCCCACCACGGGGTCCGTCTCCAGCACACCGCGCAGCGGCGCAGACACGCGGTCCACCGCGCCCGTCGCCGGCGTGTCCGCCGAGATGTCGGCCGGCGCCGCGCCCAGCGCCCGCGCCTTCGCCAGCAGTGCCGACGTGTGGTCCATGAACGCCGTCGCCAGGTCAAAGAACCGGCTGATGCGCGCCTGCCGCGCCGCCACCGCACCCGCAAACGCCGCCTCCAGCGCCGCCTCCTTGGCTGCCGCCTCCGCCGCCTCTCGCGCCGCCGCCTCCTCCGCGCCGGGTGCCGTGGCCGCCATCACGGCCGCCACCGCCGCGTCGCTGCTGTCGCTGCGGAACAGGGACGCCAGCGTCACCTCCGTCGGCGCCTTCTCCGCCGCCGCCGCCTTCGGCTTGCCCTTCTTGATGCCGAAGTGCGCGGGCGCGGCTGCCGCCGCCTTTGGCTTGTCGGCCGTGACGGGGTAGTACAGGATCTGTGGGATCTGACCGCCACCAGTACTCGTCCCGTTGTTGGAGCCGGGACAGTACTCAAACTTGATGTGTGTTCCATCGTCACCTTCCACGTCAGTCAGCCCACCACCGCCGCTGCAGGAACTCAGGCGAGACGTCACCATGATCCACATGCAGTACTGCGTGTCCGCCTCAATGAGCACGGGCTCGTCAAACCGCACCTCCTGCGGAGTGCCATCTCCAGCCTCCCACTTCACCTCCGCAGACGCGATCGCTTCACCGCCGCCGCCAATCGGGTTACCTTCTTCGTCGTACCCACCACCACCACCAGCACCAGGGCCTGCCCCCTCGTACAGGCACAGTTTGCCCGTGTACTCGCCCGGCGTACCGCCATACATGCCGGCGCCAGCGATGTATATCGGCGCGTCAGAACGGAAGCAGATCGCATCAGGACTGCCGCCATAGCCCCAGCCCACGCCGTTAACCATTGGGAAACGAGTAACAGCAATCGGGTCGCCAGCGAATGCCGCCGCCTTCGACATCGGCTTCTCCTCCACGGGCGCCTCGACCACCTCCAGCGGCTGCCCGATCTCGGTTGCCACCTGGTCCTGGATCGCTGCCAGCAGGTGTGCTGCGGATTGCAGGTACGACGGCAGCTCCGCCACTGCGCGGCTGCTGCCACCCGCGCGCTCGTGCTTGCCGCCCGCCGCATCCAGCCGCGCACTCGTGCTGGCTGCCAGCAGCGACAGCAGCGGCATGATGCCCTCCAGCGACTTGCTGCTGGCGGCACCCGCCGCCGCCGCCGCCACCGCCTCCTCCGACGCGTACAGCTCCATCAGCAGCGGCTCCACGGCACCCGTCGTCGTGCCCAGCACGCTGCTCCCTACCGCTGCCGCTGCCGCCCCGGCGCTGCGCTCGCGCTTGGTTGCGGCACTGCTCGCGGCACCGCCCGCAGCACCACCACCGCCACCACGGCTGCCGCTGCCACTGGCGTTAGACTCTGCCAGCGACAGCTTCACGGCCAGCGCAAAGTCGCGCTCCTCCGGCGACATCGCCGCCAGGGCGGCCGCCTCCGCCGCCTCGTCGTCGCCCTTCGACTCCGTGGCACCCGCGCCGCCGCGTGCGCCCGCACCGCCGCGGGGCGCAGACTCACGACCCGGTGACACCGCCGTCGCCGCCGTCGCGCCGTCCGAGTACAGGAACCCTGCCAGGGCGCGCTCCTGGCTCAGCGCCTGCAGCACCACGTCCAGCAGCCGCGCACTCGACTGCTGCTGCCGCGCCACCAGGCTGTGCGACCCGTGCACCAGCCGCGCGCCGCTGCCGCCCGCGCCGCCCGCCGCCACGCGCGCCACCGCCGCCTGCGCCGCCGTCAGCCGGTGCAGCTTCAGCTTCCAGGACGGGTACAGCGACGGGAAGGCTGCCACGTACGCCGCCTTGGCGTCGTCCGCCACCTCGCGGGCCACATCCAGCGCCAGCACGCGCCGCAACGCGCGGTCCACCTCCCACAGCGTCGTCGCCTGCGCCGCCACCTCCGTCGGCAGCCACGCCGGCGCGCTCGCCTTGGGTCCCTTCGCTGCCTCCGCCAGCACCGCCTGTGCCGCCTCCGTGCTGGGGTCCGCCGAGTCCTCCAGCGCCTCGCGCGCCGCCAGGCCCTTGCTCGCCAGCTCCTCCGCCACCAGCACCGACTTGGTGGGCGGCGCCGGCAGTGCCAGGTTGCGCGTCAGAGTGCGCAGCACCACGCGCAGCGCAAACGTGGCCACCGTGCCCAGCTCCGGCGACGCCGACCGCGCCACGCCGCTCTCCAGCACGTTCAGGGACCAGTCCATGATGGACAGCGCCGCCGTCAACCCGCCGGCATCCAGGCGCGATGTGAAGGTCGCCAGGTCCACCGGTGGGAACGCCTCCGTGGGCGCATCCGCCCCCGCGTCTGCCACCACGGGCGCCTTCATGCGCTGCACCACGGACGCCTTCTTAAAGTAGATCTTGGGGATCTGACCGCGGTCCACGGACGAGCCGTTGTTGCGCGGGTCGCGCGTCTGCGCAAACACAAACTCCACGCCGCAGTCTGCCTCCACCTTGTAGTCACCGCCAACCCCGCCGCCGCCGTTGTTGTACCACCCCGACCCGTGCGTCGTGATGTGCTGCTCCGCCATGTGGTACTGCTCGCCCGCGCTCAGCAGCACCGGGTCGTCAAACAGGCACTCCGTCACCTCGCCCGTCGCCATGCGCTCCACCTCCACCTCCTTGTCCGCCAGTTTGCTGCCCAACGTGTCAAACCCAGTGGTGATCATGATGCGCGCCTTGTGCTTGTCCGACGTGCCGTACAGGCCCAACCCGCAGATGTAGATGTCCTCCGACACCTTGAACGCCACGCCGTCGATGCTGCCCATGCCCCACCCCTGCATCACCGACTGCATCTTGAAGCGGCACATCTCCTCCATGGGCGCGCGCGTCAGCGCCGACCCGCTCACCTTGCCGCCCTTCACGGGCAGCGCCACTGCGTCACTGCCGCCGCTGCCGCCCAGGCTGGACTCCTTCTCCGCGCGGTCCGCGAACGAATCCAGCACGCCCAGCAGCGACATGGCGGCCTTGGTCGGCGGCACCTTGGCGGCATCCGTCACCGGCACCGCAAACCGCGGGTCTGCCAGGATGCTGCGCCCCTGCAGCCGGCTGGCTGGCCCGCTCGCCTTCCCACCTTCGCCGCCCGCCGCCTCCACCGGCGCTGCCTCGTACCGCGCCACCGCCAGCGTGGGCGGCGCGTCGGGCGGGCACAGCGTGGCCACCGCCCACACCAGCCCGTTGGCAGCATCCACACACGCCACCGGCGTGCGCGTGCCGCCGCGCATGTCCAGGAACGCCTTGGGCTTCTCGAACCCCTCCTCGCCCTCGCCCGCGCCGCCTGCATCGCCCGCCACTGCCGCCGCGGCTGCAGCTGCACCACCACAACCCGCACCCGCAGCCGCCGCCGCCGGCACCTCCGTGCCCGCCATGCCGCCAAAGTCCGCCACCTTGGCGCCCACAAACGCGCCGGTGGACACGCGGAACACCGCTGCCTCATATCGGTACGCCGCCGTGTCGTCGGCGCCGCCCTCTGCCGCCGCCGCTGGCGCGCTTGCCGCTGCCGCCACGGTGGGCGTTACCACCGCAAAGCTGTCCGCGGCCGTGATGGCGTGGCTGCCCGCCAGCGCGGACGCTGGCAGCGGGCGCGGCTGCCGCACGTACACCGTGTGCGTGCCCACCGCCCACGCCGCCGCAAACCGCACGGCGCTGCCCGCGCCGCCCGCCAGCGCCGTCTGCTGCGTCGGCGCCAGTACGCGCACCTCCGCGTCGCTGATGCCGTCGCACCCGCGCAGCTGGCCCTCCTTGTTGCGGCCCCACGCATACGCCGCGCCGTCCACCGTGGTGGCGGCCGCGTGGTGGTTGGACAGCGACACGTTGGCAACGCGCGTGCCGGCCGGCAGCGCCACGCGGGTCGCGACCGCCACCACGTCGCCCTCCTTCCCCGTGCCGCACATGCCCGCCGAGTTGTCGCCAAACGACCACAGGCTGCCGTCCGCGCACACCACCAGCGTCGTCTGGTCCGCCACCGCCACCTGCACCGCGCGCGCCGGCAGGCCGGGCACCCACCCAAACAGCAGGTCGCGCTCCTCATCGTCCGCCTTGCCCACCGTCTCACGCCCGCACTGGCCGCGCGCGTTGCTGCCGATCGTCCACACCGCGCCGCCGCGCGTGATGGCCACCAGGTGGCTGGCGCCCAGTGCCACCGACACCACAAACGTGTCATCCACCGACACGTCCGCGCCGCCGGTGGCCGGTGCAACGGCAGCCGCTGCCGGCGCCGCCGCAACCGGCTCCGCAGACTCTGCCGTGGCGACTGCCGTCGCAGCAGCGGGCGCATCAGCGGGCGCAGCGGCGACGGACGCAACCGCCGCCGCCACCTCCACCTCCGCGCCGCCGCCCTCCAGAATTGCCACCACCGCCTCCGGATGCGCCTCCCGCCACACCGCCGCGCGGTCCTCCTCCGGCGACTCCTCCAGCGACGCCAGCGTGTATGCAAACCGCGGCTCGTCGCCCAGCGGCTTCTCCTCCGCCCGGTCGCCGCGCACGTGCGCGCGTGCCAGCTCCTCCACCGCCGCGCCGCCCTTCTTGCCACCCGCGCCACTGCCGGCGGCTGCCTTGCCGCCAAACAGGGAGCCCAGCGTGCTGGCAGCCGCCGCAATCTTTGCCTTACCGCCGCCGGCGCCCGCGCCGCCACCAGCGCCACCCGCTGCCGCGCCGCCGCCGGCACCACCCGCTGCGCCGCCGCCGCCGCCGCCCGCGCCGCCATCGCGCAGCGTCACCAGCGTCGGCGTCTTCTTGCGCGCGCCGCCCACGCGCAGCGACTTCTTGGCGCCCGCCCACCCCAGCTCGCCGTGCCGCGAGTCCGTGCCCCACGTGTACAGCGCCCCGCCCGCCGTCACCGCCGCCGACTTGCCCTCCGCCACCGCGATGTCCACCACCACGCGCTCCGCCAGGTCGCCCGTCACGCGCTTCGGCACCAGCACCTCCTTCGTCTTGTCCGCCTTGATGTCCAGCCCCAACTGGCCGTCCTCCGCCGCGCCCACCGCCCACACCTCGCCGTCGTCGGTGAGGAACAGCGCATGCTTGCACCGCGGCGCCATCGCCACCTTCACCACCGTGCCGCCCACGCCGTCGTACGGCGCCCAGCCCGCCGACGCGCCCACACCCAGCACGCCGCCGTCGCCGGTGTACCACACCGAGCCGTCCGCGCCCACGCCCACGCTGGTGGCGTTGTTGGTGGCGATCGAGGTGAACAGCACGGGCCGGCCACCCACCGCCGGCGCGGGCGCCCACTGCGGGAACCCGCCCGCCGCCGCACCCGCCGCCGCCGCTGGCAGCCACTCCGCCTTGGCAGACACGCCCAGCGAGCAGTCGGTGGCGGAGGGCGGCACGTACACGGGCAGGGTGGACTCCAGCTTCAGGCGCGCCGCCGGCGCGTACGCGCTCACCGCCTCCGTCGGCGCGCTGCAGCTGTACTTGCGCAGCACGCACTTGGTGGACCCCACCGCACGCGCCGGGTCGTACACCACGCCCTCATGCGTCACGCGCGGCAGGCGGGGCGCCTCCTTCCCCTTGTCGTCCTTCTTCTTGGGCGGCTCCTCCTTCTTGTCCGCCGTCGCCGCTGCCACCGCCACCGGCGCGGCAGCAAACCCAAACGGCGACGGTGCCACCGGCACCGCAGGCTTCTTCTTGCTCTTGGCCTCCGCCGCCGCCGCTGCCGCCGACACGCGCGCCTCCTCCGCCGCCGCCACCTTCTCGGTTGCCGCCGTCGCCAGCTTGCTCGTGGCGCGTGCCACCGGCGCGCGCCCAAAGCTCGTGTCGTCCGCGTCCTCCGCCGCGCGCATCAGCGTGTAGATGCTGCCGTCCGGGGTGGTGAACACCAGCATGGCGGGCGTGTTGGAGTCGGCGCCGGAGGTGGACGCCGCCGCCACCGCGCTCGCCGCCGCCGCCGCCACGCTCGCGTCCGACGCGATGATGTCGTCGCCGCCCGCCGCCGCAATGATGTCGTCACCGCCGCTGGCACTGCCGCCAATGCTGCTCGGCACGCCGCCGGCGTCGTCCGTCAGCGCGCCGCCGTGGTATGGCGTCGCCACGTTGCCCGCCACGCTCATGTCGGCCGTGCGCACCAGGCGCAGCGCCGCGCCCGCGCCGGTCGTGGGGTCAGGCGTGGCAATGGCCAGCAGCATGCCGCCGTTCAGCAGGCACAGGTGCACCGCCGTCGCACCGCTGGCGGCGCTGCCCGCCGCCGCTGCCGCTGCCGCTGCCGCCGCCCCGCCGCCGACCGCCGCGGGGTCCCGCCCAAAGATGGCGGCAAACGTCAGCGCGCCTGCCACGCCGCCCGGCACGCTGTCGTTGTACCCCGTGCCCACCTTCACCAGCACGCGCGCCGCGTCCACGTACGTGTACAGGTGCGCGCCGTCGGTGACGAGGGAGGACGGCACAAACGACGACGCGCCGCGCACCGCGTCCGCCAGCAGCGTGGGCGCCACCGCCCACGACGCCGTGAACGTGTCGCCCGACGGCACCACCAGGCTGGACGCCGTCACGCCGCGCGCCATCTTGGTCAGCGTCTGCAGGTTGGCAGGCACACCCACCGCCACGCTGCCGCTGCCGCTGCCGCTGGCACCGCCGCCGCTCACGCTGATCTGCGTCAGCAGCACGCGCACCACCGCCAGCACGTCATTCAGCGTGCCCTTCGCCAGCGCCAGCGCCATCAGCGCCGCCAGCGACGTTGCCTTGGCGTCTGCCATCACGGCGCCCAGCGTGCCGGCTGCGCCAGCGCTCGCCTCCACCGACGCAAAGTTCTCCAGCAGCGCCGCCACGGGCGCCAGCATGGCGCGGTCGGCGCCGCCCGCCAGCTCCTGCGGCGCAAACCCCGCAATCACGTCGCCCAGCAGGCGCAGCGGCGCCACACACAGCTCCGGGTGGCTCTTGGCTGCCTCCGCCAGGAACGCAAAGATGGCCTGCACGCCCAGCGCCACCGCGGGCGCCAGCGGCGCGCGCTCGCCACCCTCGCCGTCCTCCTCCTTGTCGTCGCCGCCCTTGCCGCCCTTCTTGGCGCGCGCCTCCTTCTCAGAGTCGATCAGCATGGACAGCAGGCGCTCGCGCGCCGCCCGCGTGTCCTCGCTGTCCACCATCTCCGACGTCGACTCCACCTGCTGCCGCAGGTGCAACCGCATCTGCGCCAGCGTCGTCATGGCGGGCAGGTCGCCCAGCGCCTTGCCCTCCGTCAGGATGCCGTAGTTGAACGCCGGGTGCATGCGCGACTCTGCCGCGCTCACCGCCGCACTCTTCTTCTCCTTCTTGTCCTCCTTCTTGTCACCACCCGCGCCGCCGCCGCCGCCGCCGTACCCCTCCGCGTCGTCCGCCACAAACCCAGCAAACGACGCCATCACGGCGCCCACATCCAGGTCGTCCGGCACCTTGCCGTACCGCTCCACCAGCTGCGCCACCGCCTCCAGCTGCGCCGTCACCGCCTTGATTGCCTTCACGCGCGCCTCCTTGGACAGCGGCTTCTTCTTCTTCTTGTCATCCTTCTTGGCGGCGTCCTCCCGCCCGCCGCCGCCGCCGCCGCGCGCCGCCGCGCGTGCGCCGCCCCGCCGCGCCATCTTGTGTGTGCTTGATTGTCTTTGTGCGAGTGCCTGTGTTGCTGTCGCTTGTCGCTCCCACGCTGCTGCCCTGCAGTAGGGGGGTGAGTGGGAGTGTCAGTGGTGCACCCTGAGTGTGGCTACAGACTTATGGAATACTGCCAAGGAAGGGGAGCACCCAGGTGCAACCGAGCGGCGCCAGAAGCCTGTGTGCTAGCTGTGCGTGGGCTCGCGACGTTGCCACCCCCTGTGCAAGGCAGTGTGATGTTGTGTGCTGCCACTCCAAGGTGTGATGTGTGCCACCGTGGCAGCCACCCAAAAACGCAGTGCAGCGGCCAGGCTGCTACACCTGCTGCCCCACCTGTAGCAACCCGCTCATGCCCACGCCTTCACCCCTCCACTCCTCTCTCCTCCACTCTACCATGAGTGGCACCACCACACACACCCCCACATGCTCCACATCACATACACCACCACGACAAGAAGCGTGGAAGGTGGAGGAGAGAGGAGAGGAGGAGAGAGGAGAGGCTGGATACGGCACAAAATACGTCTCATAAAACGCATGTGCAGTCACAAAAAAGTAGTGCAACGCACCTTAACCACTACGAGCCGTCGTCCAATGCAGAGTCTGCGCCGCTCCGACGTGTGCGTGCCAATATCGTTGTGTCGGATATGGCGGCTGGAAGAGGGGGAGGCAGTAGGGACGAAGAGGGAAGTGTAGCGCGATAATAAATGGCTACGCAGCACCATTTCCACTAAACTAACTCTTTTTAGGTAGAGCCCACAAACCACCCTTCCCACTCTCCACACCATCCACGCTCCTACCCCACGGCATTAATGAGAATATCGGTCGCGAACTTTCCTCTCCTTCTCTACTGCTTTGGAAATTTCCTGGTCTCCTCTCCTCTCCTCTCCTCTCCTCTCCCCTCCGCTTCCGCGCTAGGAGAGGAGAGAGAGGGCAGTAGAGAGGAGAAGAGAGGGCAGTAGAGAGGAGAGGAGAGGAGAGGGGGGGAGAGAAGATACGCTGTTGCAGGGGGGTGTCGAGTATGCACGCGCGCGCGGCACGCAATTGTTTGCAACGTGAGTACCTGCATATGAGGTAGTGGAGTGGGTTGCCGGGTTTATTTTTTGTTTCGCCGCCGCA
>ERZ778022.4491-NODE-4491-length-12037-cov-6.065265_pt1 | contig 12037 bp, 2 predicted proteins | sample MGYA00375752_ERZ778022 | MGnify/ENA primary metagenome ERZ778022 (study PRJEB29350, sample SAMN05389826) | bioreactor metagenome | isolation source: Thiocyanate bioreactor | place: South Africa: University of Cape Town | collected 2014-04-04 ... | reverse complement strand
GGGGGGGGGGGGGGGGGGGGGGGGGGGGGGGGGGGGGGGTTGGGACGTGTGAACGACGACAACGACGACGACGACGACGTGGATGCTGGGTCGTAGTTGCGAAAATGTGCACTGTAATTCTGCCGTTGTCACAACCGGCCAACAGCAGGGCGCCGCTACAGAAACATGCGTGTTCAATCGCCCACATAATTGTGTTCCTTCCCCGTGCCGTTGTTGTTATCCATCGGGTGACTTGCGTCTTCCGTTGTGCCGTTGTGCAGGCTGTCGAGCAGGTGGAGCGGCAGGTGGTCGACAGCCTGAGTAACGCGGTTACAACGCGCACCTGGACGCCCACGGTCGGTCACATCGATTGTTGGAAATGGCCCGTGTCGCGCGTCATTATTGTAAAGTAACGTGTTGGAGCGCATACGTGCGCGCCACTGGCGCTTGTACAGGCCTGCCAGTTTGCGCGTTACGCAAATACCGCTTCTTTCCTATCAGTACAACTGAACACAGAAGGTGTCGTCGGCAGCAGGTGTTGTTGACATACTAATTAGTGTCGTCGACGGGCGGCGGCGCCGAAGTAGTGACGATGGCGGAGGAGGTGGAGGATGCCGACATTGTGTTTGGGGACGACACCACCGGCGCGCCGGAATGGACGACGACGTCGGTCGCCACGGTGCCGCCGCCAACAGCGAGAGTGCCGGTGGTAGTGTCGCCGCTGAGTGCCGTCGCTTTTACCATGGCAGCGGCACCGTCGGCGCGTGAGCTGGCGCTGGAGGGCACGGTGCGCATTGCGCGTGCCATCGTGGCGGCGCAGCTGGCGTCAGAGTGGGCGGCGGAACCCGGTACTACGACGCCGGTGCCGTTTGGAGCCACCGTGGTGGCGTACTTTATTGTCGGCGATGGCGTGGAGGTGGAGGAGGGCGGCGACGGCGGCGGCGGGGAGGCGGCGGCAGCGGAATTCTATGCTGCCTGCCGGCGCTATGGCCACGTGCCGCTGCTGAGCTTCTTTGTACGAGCGCTGGGAGTGGCTGCCGGCCCGTCGTCTGCGGATGGCCACCCCGCGGCGGCCGCGCTGCCCGCCGCCTTCGCGGAGGCGGCAGATGACGCGTACAGCGCGTCCTCTGTGGGCCGCTTCCTTGCCGTGTGCCGCATGCTGGCGGCGCGCGAGCGCAGCGGCGGCACGGTAGCGGCGCCGTTGAGCAAGCTGCACCGCGACACGCCCGGCACACCCACCGTGATTACTGGGCGCACGCGACGGGGCAGCGATGCCGCAGCTGCACTGCAACGTGAAGTGGCGCGTGCCGCAGGCTTGGTGTCGCCCCTCGTGCCGGTACCTGCTGCCGTGCAATGCGCACACGAACTTTTGTGCACCGCCCTGCCGCCCGCCGCCTACGCACACTTCATGGAGCATCTGGCAGCAGGGCGCGTGCCAGGCGTGCCGCTGATTGTGGTACGCCGCAGCGATGGCGACGATACGTTTGACGACGAGGAGCACGGCGACGGCGCCGGCGAGGTGTACATTGAGGTGGAGGCGCTGGCGGCTGCAGCGGCGGCGCTGTGGCATGCGCTGGAGGCGCCGGCGCACGGTGCGGTGCTGCAGTTGGTGCAGGCGGCACAGAGCGTGGCGGTGCATGGTGTGGCGTGGGGCGGTGGTGATGCCGCCAACCGGATGGCGGCGCTGCGGCCGATGGGCATGGCGGCACGTGACGCCGCCAATGTGCTGCAGGACCGGCTGTTGGCGCTCGCCGCTGGCGGTGGTAACGATGACTCTATCGGGGATGCAGGGGTGGCGGCACTGCTGGGTGGCGATGCGCGCGACGCGCCCGCCGTTGTGGCGCGTCGCTGCCACCAGCTGCTTGCTATTCTGCAGCTGGCGGCATTGTGCATTGGCCACGACGCCGCCCGGACCGGCACCCTGGACGGCTGGACGTTCCTGGTGTGCCTTGCCAACTGCCAGCTGTACCGCCTGGCCGGCGGCGCCACACCCGCCACCCGGTACGCGGAGCTGCGCCACCTGCTGGTGGCGTTTAGCACCACTGCGGTGCCCGGCACCGCGTCAGTGAGCGCCGTGTTTTCTGGCGCGGTGCTGCCACCCGCCCCGCCCCATGCCCTTGACCCTTCCATTGACGCCCTCCTCGTCCGCCCGCCGACCGCCACCATGCTTGCCCCCCTCACTGCATCGCAGCCTGCCGCCCCTACCTCGCCGCCACCGCCGCCGTCACCAGAGGCGCCTGACTGGGCGGCCGCGCTGCTGGTGCCCACGCCCCCGCCGGCACCCGCCTCCCGCCCGCAGTCGGTGTCACGCAGCACCGGTATGCTGTACGCCACGCCGCCGCTGTTGCGTGTGGATTACGCGCGGTTCCTAGTGGCTGCAATCCAAGCGGCGGCAGGCACCTCTGGCACTGCTGGTGTCCTTGCCGCGGTGGCGGTGGGTGCCGCGGCATGCGCGCCGCCGCCACCGCATCCTGCATCGCCGCCACCAACCGATGTCCCCAAGTGGCTGCCGTGGCGTCGGGATGCGCTGTCCAATGCCGTAGCGGCTGTGGTGGCCACCTGGCTGCAGCCCGCCGCACACGGCATCGTGCTGTCTCTCGCTGCCTCCGCTGCCGAGTTTGCGCTTGCCGACGCGGACAGCAACGATGCCGCAGCGACGGCAGGCGGTGCCACCCGGCGCGCCAGCGGGATGCATGTCACGTTCTCATACCAGCGCGGCGGTGGCGGCGGTGGCGGCCGCCGGCGCAGTGTGTTGCCCAGCATTGCGCCAACGGTGGTAGGCAGTCCTGGTGGTGGTACCATGACGGCGTCGCTACCCAGCCACGACCGCGCCGCCGCTACTGCCACCCTGCTGGCGTACGACAGCGCCCACCCAGTGCTGCGTGCCCTGCAACAATCTGCCGCGGTGCGCCTGCTACGCCACCGGCGCACCATTGCGGCAGCCGCGAGTCGGCTGCGCCACCTTGCAACTGTTGCAGCAGGTGGGAGGAGGCCGCAGCTCCAGATGACACTGCCCGCCGTTGATGCCGGTGCGCGAGAGGAGGAGCCAGCAGCGCGAACCGCGTACACGGCGGCAGCGACGACGATGGGCGGCAGCCGTGGTGGTGGTGTGAGCGCTGCTGATCGTGCCGCCGCTGCGGCAGCAGAGGCCGCCGCGTCGCATGCCAAGTACGCAACGTGGCTGGCGGGTGAGCGGGAGGCGGCGGCGTGGCGCGATGCGGCGGAGTTGAGCGCAAAGGCTGCGCGGAGGGCAGCAGCGGTGGCGACGCATGCCGCCGCGGGTGTGCGACTGGCTGCCATTGCTGCAATGAACGCGGCGCTGGCAGCCTCGGGGCGCGAACGGGAGGCGCGGCGCGCTGCGGAGGCGCGGGCGGCGGCAGACACACGCGCGGCGGCAGCGGCAGCTCACGTGGCGGCAGTGCGGGCGGAGGCGGCGTCGGGCGCGCCATTCCGTGCCTTGGCAGCGACAAGCCGGGCGGCAACGGCTGCCGCCATGGGCGCCACCACGGCGCTAGGCGGCGGTGTAGCAGCAGGTGGGGTGGGCACGGTGGCATACGCGCGGCCGTCCACGGCGGGTAGCGCCGCACTGTGGCAGGCAGCCAGCAGCGGTAGTGGTTCCTTGGGCGGGCGGCGGCGGACGCGGCCGCGTAGTGTGGACGGGGCGCGCGGCAGCGGGCGGGCACGTGGTGGTGGGCCTACCTTCCGGCGTGGCAGCATTGCTGGCACCCGGGGCGGCATGCTGCTGCTCCGCCGCTCCTCGCTGCCGCCGCCGCGCGACACCGCGCCGCTGGCGCACCGCACCCCGCGCCGCCGTGCCAGTCTGGCGGACATGGAGTATGTGCTGCTGCCGGCCGGCGCTGAACCGTCGTGGCGATCTGGCGGGCGGACAGGTGCCCTATTTGATGCCACCGGCGTGGCGCCGCGGGTGGAGTCACACGCAGCGGTGGCACTACCGCACCGCCGCCCATACCAAGCCGTGCCGCACACCGATCCCTTCCTGCTGTATGGCTTCATGCAGCTGCACGAGGCGGGCGGCGCAGACGCCGCCGCGCAGCTGGTGGCATCCATGAACGCGTGGCAGCCCGCTGAGGCTGCGGTGGCGGGGCGGGACACGTTCTTTGACCCGCTGGCACCCAGCTCCCGCACGCTGGGTGGGAAGGGCATGACGACGCGCAGAGGTTCCACTAGCGGCCTGTTTGCGCCACCCGTGTTCTTAGCCGGCGAGTGGCCCGCCGACGCCCCACCCCAGGCGCCCTTGCCGCCGCACGAACGCCGTATTGTATTGCCGCCGCTGCGGCACCGGCGCGCCTCGTCCGTCTCGGTTCTGTCACAGCCACCACCTCCACCACCTGCCGGTACCGGTACGCGAGGTGCCGACGCGGCGCGTGGGGTGGCACGGCGGGCAACACCATCGCGGGGCGCTTCGCGCCAGGCTGGTCCTGCACCACCGCGGCCGGCTGACGACGCTGCCGCCGCCGCGTCATCGGCCGCGTTGGCGATGGACGAAGTTCGGTTGGGCGCGTTCACCGCCCGGCGAGGCTCTGATCCGCCTTCCGACCAGCCGGCCTCGCCGATGCATGTTGCGCGGCCTGAAAGCTCAGGTGTCATCGTCCACCCGCCGCCGCCGCCGCCGGCGCCGCCGCCGCCGCCACATGACGAGGGCGACAGCACCGTGCCACCACCACCATCTGCCGCTGGTGCACCGGCACGTGCACAGCCAGCTGGGCGGCGCGGCAGTCGTGGTGACCGCGGCGAGGCAGCGACTACCAAACACAACCGATCTCCGTCCCGCGGTACACGGCGGCGCGACAGCGGCGGGCGGAGTGCCGCAGGGAGCGCGGGCAGTGGGACAGGAACGTGGGGACCCCAGTCACCAACGCGGTCGCTGCCCGGCAGCCCGCTGGCGCGGCGGCGCGCGTCACGCGGTGCAGCTCCCGTTGCGGGTGTCACCGCGCCGCCGCCGCCACCGCTGGGTGCCGGCGTTGCCGACGAGGGCTCCGAGGTGGTACTGGCGCTGGTTGGGGACGCAGAGTCGGTTGACGGCGCTGGTGAGGAGGAGGGTGGCACCCGCGGCCGCGAGGCGGAGCCGACGCAGCGGGACTCACCTGGCGTATCGCCCCCACCATCACCAACCTCTGCGCCACCGCCGCCGGCGCCACCACTGCTGCTATCACCTAAGAGCGGTGCAGCAGCTGCGGCCGCGCTGCAGCCACGTGGGTTTGACGCAACAGCGGCCCCCGCCAGGATCCGAGTGCCGGAGCCGGTGTTGGTGCCGCCGGCGGCGGGTGACGGGTCGCCCGCGTTAGAGGTTGGTGCCGTGACGGCTACCGGCATCCCTACCCTGGCGACCGCCACCCCCGCCCCTGCTCCTGCACCGTCGCCCACGGCGGCGGCAGCAGCGGTGGCCGCTGCCCTCACCTCTGGCGCAGACCGTGCAATGGAGCGCATCCAGCGGCGGCTCAGCCAGCAGCGGCGGAAGTCCATCTCTGGCGCGCTGATGTCGTTGCAGACCGGCGGCAGCGCTCTGCTGGCGGACGCGCCTGTGGCACCGCCGGCACCCAGCGGTTCCGCTGCTGGTGCGGCGGCACTGGAGGGCGCAGACGCACTGCTGGTCAGCCCAAAGGCCATTGTGCGCATGTCAGAGTGGACGTCGCCCACCGCTGCAGACGGCACGCCGTCTGCCACCTGGGTGTACGATGCGCGGGCGGCAGGCGCAGCTGGGCGGCGCAAGAGCGTGGACATCTCGCCGTACGATAACCCGGCGGCGCGTGAGCGGGCGGGTGGGCTAGTGGGCGCGCCGCGCGTTGTGAGTGGCACTCCCGACGAGCCTGGTAGCGACGGCGAGAAGTGGCTGACCATTGTGGAACCGACGGCGCCGGAGGGCGCCCCGGCTCCCGCGCCTTACCGTCCAGACCCAGCCCGTCTGCGGCCAGTGGCAGGTAGCGATCGAGCATCTGCAATGCCCATGCTGCCGCCCTCCCCTTCAACCGCCGCCACCGCCCCTGCTGCAGCTAGGTCACCCGTTGCCCAGCCCGCCGCGCCGGCACGGCAAGCAGGCAGTACGGGTACCGTTATTATCGGCGGCAGCGGCGGCGGCAGCAAAAGTGGTGGCGGTGCAGCTGACGCCAGCGTTGGGAAGGACAAGGCTGTGCCGCACCTCACCGGCCACCATGCGGCGCGGCGGCAGCGTGTGGCACCCACCATTGCAGATGCCGCGCGCAGTGCGGGCGGCGTGCAGCGCACGCTGAACCGGGTGGCGCGTGCGGTAGGTGGCACCTCCTCCTCCTCTTCCGTCGCCGTCGCTCGTGCCCCGCCCGGCCAGCCGTCCCCAACCGCAAGCGTCAGTGGCTCCACCGGCGGACAGTCGCCGCCGGCGCCGCAGTCGCGATTTGCATTCGACGACGACATTATCCCAGAGCCGGCCGCCGCGCCGTCGGTGACGCTGAACTTGGCAGCGGGCGGCGAAGATGGGGCACCCGACGTTGCCGTTGTATTTCTCACGTCGCCGGAGGGCGCCGCACCCAAGGCCACCAGCAGCGCGCCACGGCGGCGCGGTGGGCGAGGGCCGTCGCCGCCAGCGGAGCCTGCGCATGCGCACGCGCCAGACCCCGCAGCACAGCTGGAGTCGCCGACAGCATGGGCGCTGCGCCACCCGCTGCCGCACCCCGATGACGATGACATGGTCTTGCATGAGACGGAGCCACTGACGGGTTCAGACGAGGTAATGGTGGACGCCGTTGACCGTGGCGACGACGGGGGCGCCCTGGTAGGGGAGGGTGATGACGCAGCAAGTGAGGCGGTGGACCGCGACACCAGCAGCCCCGTCGGCGAGCCCGACATCTCGGCGTTGCTGCTGTCTTGGCAGGTGGGGGACGGCGACGGCGCGTTGGGTGACGGGCGCGGCGGCAGCGACGACGACGACGCCGCAGCGGCTGCCGCGGCAGTCAAGGAGCGGGTGCGGCGGTACAAGCGTGCGGCTGCGGCAGACGACGCGGGCGCGCATGGCGTTGACGCGCTGGTGGTTGGCGTCATGTCGCCCGGGGACGCGCAGCGGGCGCTGGTGCGCGCAGCGGAGGCGCGGCGGCGCGCCGTGCTGGCTGCCAGTGGTGGCCGCCGTGTGCTGGTCAATCGGCAGGCTGCCAAGGTGGTGCTGCGAGAGGGCAGCGGCGGCGGCGACGACGACAGCGACGACGGCGACCGCCTGGTGCTGGAGGGCATGTCCGGCGAGCAGGTGGGTGTGGTGACGGCGCGCACCAGCGGGCGGGCGCCGTCCAGCGCGAGAATGTCAGCCGTTGTGTCCAACCCCGACCTGCTGCCGCCCCTGCCGCCCGCCGTGGCTGCGGTGCTGCGCAACATTGGCGAGACTCGGCGCGCGGTGGCAACTGCCGTGACGACCGCCACCGCCGCCGTGTCTGAATACTGGTGGAAGCGCAGCGCGACGGAGGAGCGCATTGGGTTTGCGGGTGCCGCCTTTACTGACGCCCTCCTGCTGCCCGCCGACGCCCTGCTGGCGCTGAACGACACCGCCCGCCTGCCTGCACCCTCAGCCGCTGCCGCCGCTGCTGCCGCTGCTGCGGCGGCGACGGCGTGGTTGGATTGGGACCCGCTAGCAGCGGACGAGGCGGCGGCAGCGGAGGAGCTGGCAGCGGCGGCAGCTGCCGCGGAGGCGCAGGCAAAGCACCTGCGCGACGTGCTGGATGCCGAGCTGTTCAAGCCGGCGCACACCGTCACCCCCGTGGTGCGTACCTACGTGCTGCCGTGGGAGGCATACTTTGCTAACCGGCTGGCAGCGCTGCAGGCGACCACGGCACAGGGCGAGGGCAAGGCGGCGCCGGTGGTTGCCAGTCGAGTGTCTGGTGGCGGCGCTGCGGGCGGCAGCAGCTCGGCTGCCACACCGGCGGCGGCGGCGCCAGCGTCGAGGGCGGTGACGCCAGACATTGCGGCAAGCGTGGTGGCAGCGGGCGCGGTGTTGCGTTCCACGCCGTCGCTGGCGGACGTGCTGTCGCGCCAGCGCGCTGTGCCGGCACCGCACACCACCCAGCATCGCCGGTCGTCTGCGGCGGTAGTGGCCGACGAGGTGGCAGAGCGCGGGGAAGTAGAGAGCGCGACAGCACGTCGCCGCCACCAGTACAAGACCGCACGCACCGCGTCGCTGGAGCCAGGCGCCATCATGGCGGCAGTGCGCAGCCTGGCAGACGCCAGTGGTGCGAGCGGCATCCGGCGGGAGCGGTTGCTGCTGCTGGCAACGCTGATGGCGTTCCCGCGCGCCTTTGCCACCATACGGCCGTACGACGTCATTGTGGACGCCGTGTACCCCACCGCGGCGCCGTTGCCAGCCGCCGCCGGCGGTGCCGCGCCGACGCAATATGTGGCATGGCGGTACTACCGCCTGGCAGTGCCGCGCCACGCCAGCAGCTCGCTGCAGCCGGCTCTGGGGCTGCAACTGCGGTGCGCGCCGGCAAGTACCGCTGTGCCGCTGCCGGGCGACACGTACGCTCGCGTCGACCTGCGCAGCTCGCGCGCGGGTGGCGCAGAGTATGCGGGCGGCGATTCCACGTCGCGCCGGCAGCGGCGGCGCTCGCTTGCCAGTGCGCCACCGCTGCCGCCCGGCACGCTGAGCGTGCCCGCGCTGCCGGGCGGCGCCACCGTGTGTGGCGAAGTGTTTGTGGCGGGCGAGCGGCTGCCCACGCGGCTGGACCACGAGTGGGCGGGGCGGCCAGACCCCGCAGCTGCGGAGCGCGTAGCAGCGGTAGCGGCAGTGGGCGCGCGCATGACTACCAGCCTGGCCGGCGGCAACCTGGCGCGGCTACGTGAAGACAGCGCGGCGGGTGCCGTCCTTCTGGCTATTCCGCCGCCCTGGCGGCACCCGCACAGTGGTGGAGGCGTTGCCAGTGGCGGCGGCAGCGGCAGCAGCAGCGGCGGTAGCATTGACGCGCCGCCCGACGACGAGCTGTGGGTGGGAGTGCGGGTGGTGGTGACGGTGCCGCCACCTGCACCGCCTGCCGCCTGGGCGATGCCGGCGCTGGAGTACAGCCTGGTGGTGACGAGCAGCGACCCGCCGCCGGTAGACGACGCGGCGGCGGCGCTGGCGCTGGCGTACCCCGATGACCTGGCGCCCTCCATCATCCTGCCATCGTACGGCCGGTCGCCGGCCGCCACGCTGGGCGTTGTGACGGCGTACACACGCCGCTTCCGCGCGCTGCTGGAGGTGTATGAGGGCGAGCGCGCGCGCGATCTGGCGCTGGCCACCTCGTCTGGCATCATGTCGGCGCGCTCCGCCGCGGGCGGCGTGCGCATCCCGCCGTGGCAAGAGTACACCGGCACGTTTGCCACCAGCCGCGTGCCGACACCGCGGCTGGAGGATGACGACGGCAGCGAGCTGCCGGCACGCAGGGGCAGCCACATCGACCGCAATGTGGTGGAGCGCGTGTCCGCCACCGGCACGCTGACGCGCCGCCGGCTGCCGGCGGGCGGTGGCGCGTCGGTGCCTCGGGACGGCGGCGGCAGTACCCGGGGGCGCACGCGTGTGCTGGCGGACGAGTGGGAGGTGATCTACGAGTACGCCGGCGACGCCCTGCTGGATGGCCCAGACGACGACGACGATACGGGCGGCGATCACACTGACGACAGCGGGGAGGAGAGCGGCGCGTCCACGGCGACATCGGCGCGGACGCCGTACGGCGTGGATGACACGAACGCCAGCGTGGCGGCCACGGCACGGAGCCTGCGGCTTGAGGACGGCAGCGGTGATGCAGCGCGGCGCACTGCCGAGGTGGAGGCTGCCTCCGGCACCGCGCGTGCGACTGGCCGGCATCACCACCGCCACCTTCCACTGCACCTGTCCGCGATGCGCCGCGGCGGTGCGGGCGGGCAGGGGTTGCATGTTGTGGCTACCGGTAGCGCCGCCGCGTCGCGCCACCACAGTGGTGGTGCGCGGACCGGCAGCGCGGGCAGCAGCGTGGTGCGCAGCCTGGGCGGCGACAGCGATACGACGCGCAGCCGCACACTTGCGCTTGAAGACCTGTTGCGCGCCTTTGCAGAGGAGCTGTGTCTGCCGACCCCGACACCTGGTCGCGCTGCTACCGGTGGCGGTGGCGGCGACTCATCACCGACTGGGCTGCGACCCAGCCCGTATGCCAGCGACGGCGACGCGTCCGGCGCGTTCTTCCCGCTGCCGCTACCGCTGCCGGTAGCTTCACAGACGCTCGGGCCGTTAGTGCGCCGCAGCACCAGCCCGCCGTCGCGGTCAGCATCGCCGCTGCGTGGCACGGCAGAGCGGCGGGAGCGCCGCCGTCGTCGTCCGCGTCGCGCACCGCTGGCGCGGCGGGTAGACGGCGTTGGTGACACCGGCATCGTGGCGGCGGCTCCAGCGGCGGCCGGTGGCGTGGTGTTGCGCGGCGTGGGGGATGCCATACTGGATGCGCAGGTGCCGGAGTGGCACCTGTTGCACATGTTGCCGCCCAGCGCGGCAGCTGCGGTGGCTGGACCGGCGCGCGCCCTGCGTGAGACCGCTGAAGCTGCGGCAGACGCCGAGGTGGCGGGCATGTTGCACGCTGGCGGCACTCCAGCGCCTGGTGCACCACCAGGGAGTGTGGCAGCCGCCGACAGCGTGCTGACGGCGGCGTCGTCGGGCTCGTACGCCGACAACTACGCGCGCGCTGCGGCTGACGCTGGTGGCGCGGCGGGGCTACGGCGACGGCGCGGCCTGCCGCCACCCACACCCGTGCTGGATGCTGGCTCACCACCACCGCCGCCGCCGCCGGCCACGCCGCCACGCCGCGGTGGCTTGTTGACGCCACTGCCGGCACACGCACGCACGACGCCGGCATCGCCAGCAGGTGCTGCTGCGCTCAGTCATGCAGCACTGTATGCCCGCCTGCTGCCCGCCGCCGCGTCTGCCGTCGGCGCGCCACCCGTGCTGTCACCCTTGCCGGCGTCACCGGCGGGTGGCGGTGCCGGTAGCGCCCTGGCGCGTGACCTGGCGTCGTGCAGCCGCATGTTGAAGGCAGCGGCGGCGCGCGCGAAAGTGGAGGGCGACGTGTTGCACATCGCGTACGCGCAGTCGGTGCCGTCTGGCGGTGCCAAGCGGCGCGGTAAGCGTCCTGCGGCTGGTGACGCAGCTAGTGCGGCACTCATCGCAGCAATTGCCGGCGCCGGCACTGGTACTGGCACTGGCGGCGGCACTTGATGATGCCATGATGATGGTGACGTGGCAGCGCGCAGGTTGGTTTTGTGTAAAGGCGATTATCTCTGCAACCACTGATTGAAAAATGAAAATAAAAAGACGGCGCCGCACCAAATAATACCGCGCATCTTCTACGCTGCCTTGCCAGCCCCCTCGCCTCAATTTTTGACCCCATCCGTTGTTCACCCCCTTGTCAGGTGCATGACCAGGTGCACGAATAGAAGCGAAAGAAAGAGCTTTCTCTTGCCTCTACTGACCTGGTTTCTCTTGCCTCTACTGATTCTCCTCTCCTCCTCTCTCTCCTCCTCCTCTCTCTCTCTCCTCCTACCCACTCAGTGGTGGTGGGGGTGTCAGTGGCGGCGGCAGTTTGTGCACAGGCGCGCCCACCCCCTCTACTCGCCAAGCTACCACCGTTGCACCATGGCGTTTGCGCTGCGCGCTCTGGCGATGTCCGCCAAGGTGGCGGCCACCCGCTCGGTGGCCCCTGCCATGGCACTCCGTGGTGCGTACCACCCCCTGTTCCCCCCTCTGTAGCTGCCTTTGGACGCGGCCCTCGGCGTCCCTGTGAGGTGCTGGAGCTGGCGAGTAGAGCCAGGAGTGTGTGCGATTGGGGACTAGGGATAGGGGGCAGGCAGTCAAGACTGTAGCTCAGAGGCAACCAAGAGAGAGTGAGAGAGGGGAGAGAGAGGGGAACTACCAGAGAGGCTGGGGAAGTGATCGGCAGGCGCGCCAGCGCGTGCGTCGCGCCTTGCAGCAACGCGTGCAGGGCCTGTGTCGTGAGCAGCTGCACTGCCACCTACCCCGTGGTGTGCTTGCGGTGACGGCGGCGGTCGTGGCGTGACCGTTTAGAACAGAGGGGGAGTAGAGGAGGAG
>ERZ778022.4489-NODE-4489-length-12039-cov-4.046562_pt1 | contig 12039 bp, 14 predicted proteins | sample MGYA00375752_ERZ778022 | MGnify/ENA primary metagenome ERZ778022 (study PRJEB29350, sample SAMN05389826) | bioreactor metagenome | isolation source: Thiocyanate bioreactor | place: South Africa: University of Cape Town | collected 2014-04-04 ... | reverse complement strand
GCCATCGCGCAGCATTTCCTCCGCGGGCTCGTTGCCTTCGGGTATCCAGAAGCCGCGGTCCCACAGCATGACCGTGCCGCCGCCGTACTCGCCCTCCGGGATGGTGCCCTCGAAATCTCCGTAGTCGAGCGGGTGATCCTCCACCTCGACGGCGAGACGCTTGTCGCTCGGGTCGAGCGATGGGCCTCGCGTCACCGCCCACGACTTGAACACGCCGTCGACCTCGAGACGCAGGTCGTAGTGAAGGCGCGTCGCATCATGTTTCTGGATGACGAAGCGCGGGTACTCGGCAGGCTTGATCGCGCTCCTGCCGCTCGGCTCGTCAGTCTTGGTGAAATCGCGGCGTGCGCGGTACTCGGTGAGCTTCGTGCGGGCCACTGTCGCTTCCCACTAGCTGGCGCGGCGGCCTGACGGCTTCGGCTTGGAGCGCCGCTTCGGTTCCTTGGGCGCGGCCTTCGCCGGCGTCTTCTTGCCGCCGCCGACGCTGCGCCGGAGCGCCTCCATGAGATCGACCACGTTGGTGCCTTTGGGCCGCTCCTCCTCGGCATAGGCGACAATGCGCCGGCCCTTGAGCTTGTCCTTGATGAGAGCCTTCAGCGCCGTTGCGTAGTGATCCTCGTATTTCGAGGGATCGAAGGCGGAGGTCTTGCGCCCGATGAGCTCGGCGGCGAGATCCACCATCTCCTTGTCGGGTTTTACCTTGGGGATCTCGTCGAAATAGTCGTCGGCATTGCGCAGCTCGTCGGCATAGCGCAGCAGGACCATGACCAGACCGTCGCCGAGCGGCGCGACGGCGACGAGCCACTCGCGCCCGCCGATCGTCACCTGGGCAATGCCGGCCTTGCCGGTCTTGCGCATGGCCTCGCGGATGACCGCATAGCCTTCGCCGGCGATCTCGTCCCCGGGCACGATGTAGTAGGGGCGCTCGAAGTATCGCCAGTCGATCTCGGCGACATCGACGAACTGGGCGATGTCGATGGTCTTCTTGCTGTCGAGCTTGACGGCGTCGACCTCCTCGGGCTCGAGGGTGATGTAGGTATCGGTGTCGACCTCGTAGCCTTTGACGATGTCGCTGTTCTCGACCTTACCGACACCGGGGACGACCTTCTCGTAGCTGATGCGGCGGCCGGACGGCTTGTGGATCTGGCGGAACGAGATCTCGGATTTCGACTCGACGGCGTTGTAGATCTCGACGGGGATCGAGACGAGCGAAAGGCGGAGGAAGCCCTTCCAGTAGGCGCGCGCTTGCTTCGGCATGATGCAATACTCGGATACGCAGGGACCGGATGCCCGCAGAGCTCCGAAGATAAACGATTTTGCGGGTGCGGGAGTTCCTGACGAAATCCAGACTACTGCTGATCCTCACGCGCTGTCGACTTGATACATTCGCTGCTGTTCGCTGCAGTTCTCTGCAGTTCCTGGGGCGGGGACATTAACCACAGCGGAGCCGGACGCGCCGCCCCCGGTCTCACGGCCGCGGCTGAACGATCAACAGTCGGTGGCTGGCGAATTCCTGCTCCGCTACCCCGTCCGCCGAGCAAAAGCCGTGGGGCGGCGGAGCTCATGGGCCAGCGCCAAGGAGATGTGCCGATGAAGCCTCTCCCTCAGATCGTCAGACATGATCCGCTTCGCGACGAGGATTTCTCGCTCGTCCTCGGCGGCCCGACCTTCCAACTGCTGCGCCGCTCGCATCTGTCCGACGGTGCCCTGGGGCTGATGTGGAAGCGGATGATCGTCATTTCGCTGCTCTGCTGGCTGCCGCTTCTGGTGCTGTCGGCCCTGGAGGGAAATGCTCTGGGCGGCAACATAACCATACCTTTTCTCCGGGATGCCGAAGTCTATACCCGCTTCCTGATGGCGATCCCGCTGCTGGTCTGTGCGGAGCTGATCGTGCACTTGCGGCTGCGCTTCGTGGTCAGGCAGTTCCTCGAGCGCCGATTGATTCCCGAGAGTGCGATGCCTCGCTTCGAGGCTGCGGTAGAGTCGGCATTCCGGCTGCGCAACTCGGTGCCCGCCGAGCTGCTGCTGTTCGCCTTCGTGTACGCTGTCGGCATTCTCGTGATCTGGCGGCAGTACGTGGCGATCGACGTGTCCACCTGGTACGCGACACGTTCCGCCGAGGGCGCCAAGCTGACGCTTGCCGGGATGTGGTTCAGCTACGTGAGCCTGCCGCTCTTCCAGTTCCTGATGTGCCGTTGGTATTTCCGATTGTTCATCTGGGTGCGGTTTCTTTGGCAGGTGTCGCGCATCGACCTGAGGCTGGTGCCGACGCATCCGGACCGCGTCGGCGGCCTGTCCTTCCTGTCCAATACGGTCTTTGCGTTCGTTCCGATCCTGCTCGCGCACGGGGCCCTATTGGCAGGGCTGCTCGCCAATCGCATCTTCTATGTCGGCGCGAGACTGCCCGACTTCGCGATCGACATCATCGTCCTCGTTGCGTTTCTCACCTGCTTGGTCCTGGGGCCGCTGCTGGTGTTCGCGCCGCAGCTTGCGCACACGAAAAGACTGGGACTGCGGGAGTACGGAACGCTGGCCGAGCGCTACGTGCGCACGTTCGATGAGAAGTGGCTGCGGGGCCGGGTGCCTCCGGGCGAGCCACTGATCGGCAGCGGCGATATCCAATCGCTCGCCGACATGGGCGCGAGCTACGAGGTCGTGCAGGGGATGCGCATCATGCCCTTCACCAATTTTGCCGTGCTCTTTCTCGCGGCGGTAACGGCAGCGCCGATGGCGCCACTCGTGCTCACGATGATGCCGCTGCAGGAGCTTCTGCAGAAGTTGCTGGGTATGCTGTTCTAGAGCGATCACCAATGGACGCAGCGCGCTACGCGGCGATTGAGACATTGCGCGATGGTCGCGCGATCGAAATCCGCGCGCTCAGGCCCGGGGATCGTGATGGTCTGCTGCTCGCCCTGCAGGAAAGCAGCGCCGAATCCCGCTATCGACGGTTCTTCTCGGGAAAGAGCAGGTTCTCGGACGACGAGATCGCCTACTTTCTGGATATCGATTTCAGCACCCACGTGGCGCTGGTCGCCGTGGACGAGCGTGGCCGGGGGCCCATTGTCGGCGGCGGTCGGTACATCCTGATCGGGCCGGAAAAGGCGGAGGTGGCCTTTTTCGTCGTGGACCGTTGCCAGGGAAATGGCATGGGGGCCGCGCTCATGCGCCACCTCGCGGCGATCGGCGGCAAGGCCGGGCTCAGGGAGCTGTCGGCTGACGTGCTGGCGGACAATGCTGCCATGCTCAAGGTGTTCAGGAACAGCGGGCTTCAGGTGCAGACCGCGCGTGAGGCTGATGTTGTGCATGTCGCGCTTCTCCTCCCCTAATCTCTGGCCATGATCTCTGGCGGTGATCCTGGTGGAGCGTGTGGTCGCTCGCGTCTATAGCGGCATCTCCACCACATTTTCCGGCGTTGCCAGCCGGGCTTCGGTCGCGGCCAGAACCTGATCGACGCTCACGCCCGGCGCCGTCTCGAGAAGAGTGGCGCGCCCGCCTGGAAATCCGATGACGGCCATCTCGCTCACGACGAGGTCCACAGGCCGCGCCGAGGTCAAGGGCAGCGTGCATTTCTCGAGGATCTTGGGTTTGCCTTTGGCCGTATGCTGCATGGCGATGATCACGCGCTTGGCGCCGGTGACGAGGTCCATGGCGCCGCCCATGCCCGGCACCATCTTGCCGGGGATCATCCAGTTCGCGAGATGTCCTTGTGCATCGACCTGCAGCCCTCCGAGGACGGTCAGGTCGAGATGGCCGCCGCGGATCAGCCCGAACGACGTCGCGCTGTCGAACGTGCTGGCACCGGGGAGCGCCGTCACGGGGCTTCCACCGGCATCCGTCAGCGTCGGGTGTCCCATGCCTTCCTCGGGAATGGGGCCCGTCCCGATCAAGCCGTTCTCGGACTGAAAGAAGACGTTCACGCCCTCGGGGAGGTAGTTCGCGACCAGCGTCGGGATGCCGATGCCGAGATTGACGAGCATCCCGGAGCGAAGCTCGCGCGCGATGCGCTTTGCGATGATGGCCTGTGCATCCATTGCCTTCACCTGTTGGCAACGAGGTAGTCGACGATCGCGGCAGGTGTCACGACATGGTCGGGCGCGATGAGGCCGACGGGCACGATGTTGTCGGCGGTCGCGATCACGGTGTCCGCTGCCATCGCGATGACCGGATTGAAATTGCGTGCCGTGAGCGCGTAGGAGAGGTTGCCCGTATAGTCGGCGAGAAAAGCATGAACGAGCGCAAAGTCTGCCCGTAGCGCGGTCTCGATGAGATAGGCCTTTCCCTCGATCTCGATCTTGCGCTTGCCTTCCTCGACAACCGTGCCGACGCCGGTCGGCGTGAGGATGCCGCCGAGGCCGTAGCCGCCGGCACGTATGCGTTCGATCAGCGTACCCTGCGGCACCAGATCGACGGCCATCTGGCCCGATATCATCTGCCGCTGGGTTTCGGGATTGAGCCCGATGTGGCTCGCGATCGTTCGCGCCACGCGTCCGGCATCGACGAGCTTGCCGATGCCCACGCCCGGTTTTGCATTGTCGTTGGCGATGACGATGAGATCGCGTTTGCCCTGGCGCACGAGCTCATCGATGAGGCGGTGGGGCGTCCCGACGCCCATGAATCCGCCGACCATCAGGCTTGCGCCGTCCGGGATCATGGATGCGGCTTCTTGAACCGAGATGGTCTTCATGAGCGAGCCTGCTTGCGATCCTGCAGGACCTACAAGGGGCTCGTACGGCTTCGCGCGTGGGCTCGCCATACGTGGAAACCAGCAATGCGACGCGCAGTATCACGCGCGTGCGGCAGATCGCTGCGGCGTTGACGAAGAGGGCAGAGCAGAAAGTCCGGCGGCGGTGATCGTCAGTGCTTTCGCGCGTGCGATATGGATGGCTATCGCCGCGCTTGAACGAGGCGCACGATGCCAATGCCGATGGCGATCGACACGACGAAGACGAGCGCTGCCGGCTCGCCAAGCCCAATGGCAGGAATGATTCCGCCAGGGCAGGCACCCGTTGCGCCCCATGCAATGCCGAAGATCGCGGAGCCGAGGACCAACGGAAGATCGATCTGCCGTGATGTCGGCACGTGGAATTCGCGATCGAGCACGGGGGCGGGGCGGCGCAGCACGACGCGATATCCGACCATGGTCACGGCGAGCGCGCCTGCCATGACGAACGCGAGAGAGGGATCCCACGTGCCCGCGATATCGAAGAAGTTGATCACCTTGGCCGGATTGATCATGCCGGAGACGGCGATGCCGGTGCCGAAGATGAGGCCTATTGCGAGAGCTGCGATGATGGTCATCAGGCGCTCCCCAGCAGGTGACGGATCACGAAGACGGTCGCGAGTGCGGTCGCCATGAACGTGCATGTCGCGACGAGCGAGCGCGGCGAAAGGCGCGCAAGACCGCACACGCCGTGACCGGACGTGCAGCCCGAGCCGAGCGCCGCGCCGATGCCGACAACCAGTCCGCCGACGACCTGGGCGCCAAATGAGAGGGGCGTCTCGAAGGGAATGACCCTGTCGCCGAGCGCGACGATCAGTGCAGGTGCGGAGATGGCTCCGAGCAGGAAAGCGGCGCGCCAGCTCCAGTCCGCGTCGGGCGGTGGCAGCAGGCCCGAGAGAATGCCCGTAAGGCCCATGATCCGCCCATGCAGGGCCATGAGGAGGACGGCGGCGAGGCCGATGAGGAGGCCGCCGAGCAGTGAGGCTAAAGGTGTGAATTCCGTCATGTTCGATCCGCGAGTGGGGCCGGGGAGCATCGTGTGATGCAGATCGAGAAATTCGCTCGGTACGGGGCAGCGAGAGCTGGCGAATTTCTCGATCATCACACTAGAGATGTGGCGCCTACCTATCACACCTCCGACGGCGCGCGAACTCCGTAGCCGGAGGTTGGCGGCGGGGAGCGGGGAACTCTCTCTTTTGCGGTCGCGAGAGCTGGTGAAGAGGCCCGCATAGGCATCCCAGAAACCGGTCGGCATGATAGAAACGGCGTGTTCTCGCGGCCTGGCAGTGCCACACTGTGCCAATTCTCGAGGGCTGCGAGGGGACGGGGGAGGAAACAATGGACAAGCTCGGTCTGAACGATCCGCTGTTTGCAACGTATGCAATCGCGGCCGCCATCATGATTCTCAAGGCGGTGAGCATGTCGTGGCTCACGGTCGTCAGGATGATGCAGGAGAATGGCGGCTTCCGTGCGCCGGAAGACATCAGGCGGACGCCGCTCAATCCGAACCCGGATCCGGTTCAGCTCGCACCCAACGAGCGTGTCGAGCGGATCCGCAGAATTCAACTGAATGATCTCGAGAACCTGCCGTACTTCCTGATTGCCGGCTTGCTCTTCGTGCTCACGGCGCCGTCGCTGCTTCTCGCGCAGGTGCTGCTCTACGGCTATGTGGTGACGCGGCTTCTTCATTTTGCGGCGTACCTCACCGCGCAGAGCCACGATGTGCGCGCCATCCTGTGGACGCCCGGATCGCTGATCATCATTTTCATGGCGGTTCGCGCGCTGCTTTATGCGATCGGCTAGAGCTGGGATCGCTGGCGCGCGTCGCGCCGAACACCAGCCTATTCCTCCCCCCTTGTGGGGGAGGTTAGGAGGGGGGGATTGCAGAACAATATCGGCGGGATTCCCCCCACCCCTAACCCCTCCCCACGTCGCGCCGGAAGGCGCGCCTCTGGCGCGGGGGGAGGGGGATTGCGCTTCCGTTTGAGCGAACAGCCTCTAAGGCGGCGGCCTTACAGGAAGGATCGGATATCGGTGGAGGACTCTTCGCCGATGCGGTCGAACGAGTCGTTGATCCACTGCGCCGCGCGCTTGCGACCGATATCGCGAAGCTGCGTCAAGAACTCCCAGCTCGTGTTCATCTTGGAGACGGCGCTCAGCGTCTGCATCACGTCGTCGGCGGCGATGGAGTGAAGGAGCATCCGCTTCATCAGCCCTTCGGGAATTCTGCCCTGATCGATGAGCCGCGTGACGAAGGCGATTGCGCGCATCTCGCTGATGAGCGACGCATTGAAGCTGATCTCGTTCATGCGGTTTTCGATCTCGAGCGCCGTGCGCGGCACGTCCGGCCGGACCAGCGGATTGACGTGCACGATGACCACGTCCTGCGAGGGGCTGTCGTAGATCAGCGGAAATATGGCGGGATTGCCCATGAACCCGCCGTCCCAGTAGGCCTCGCCGTCGATCTCGACGGCCTGGAACACTTGCGGCAGGCACGCCGATGCCAGGACGACATCCGCCGATACCTCCTTGGTGCGGAAGACGTGCACCTTGCCGGAGCGGACGTTGGTGGCGGTAAGGAACAGATTGGTCCGCGGGCACGTGCGCAATCGCTCGAAATCGACGGTGGCTTCGAGGATCGAACGCAGCGGATTGATGTTGAGGGGATTGAGCTGATAGGGCGACCAGCAGCGTGTCAGCAGGTCGAAGATCACGAAGGCCGGCGTGACCTCGCTGAAATAGCTGAGCGGCAATGGGAGCTGGAATGGGTGCGGGCCGATGTAGGAGCTCGGCTCACCGACCTTGCGCCAGAAGTCCGCAAGCGCCGCGCGGCCGCCCTCGCGCCCGCCCGTGCTCACGCCATGAGCAACGACGACCGCATTGACCGCGCCGGCACTGGCGCCCGATATGCCGCAGAGGTCGAGACGGCCATCCTCGAGGAGATAGTCGAGAACACCCCAGACGAAGGCGCCGTGGGCGCCGCCGCCTTGAAGCCCGACGTTGACGAGCTTGGTGATCTGCTGGGCTTGGGTCCGGGACCGGCGGTGTGGTTGCGATGGATCATCACTCGGCATGGAGACTCCGCTGAGAGGGATGTGGACAAGGCCATGCAGCCGGCATCAGCCTTCTGAATGTCGTGTCTCGCATCGACGAACACAAGCGGGCGACACGTCGCTGTCGGGCGCACGGGTGTCTGCGCAGCTTTCAGTTGCGGCGCGTGTGGCGGCCGTCTGGTAAACGGGAGACGCGCGGCGGCCGGGAAGGCGATGATCATGGACTATGATGGAACGGATATAGCGCGTGTCTACGACAAGGCACGCACCCTGACGCCCGAGGCGCTCCGGCTCTGGCTGGATCTGGTCGCGCGCGATGCGGCGCCCCCGCCGGGATCGCTGATCATCGATCTCGGGTGTGGCACGGGGCGCTTTTCGGAGCCGCTCGCCGAGCGTTTTGACGCGCGCGTGATCGGCATCGACCCTTCGAGCAAGATGCTCGATCAGGCGCGCCGGAAGCTGCGGGGCGATCGGGTCGCGTTCGAGACTGCCTCGGCCAGTGCGCTGCCGATTGCGGATGGCGCCGCCGACCTCGTGTTCATGTCGATGGTCTTCCATCATTTTGATGATGCCGCGGCCGCCGCCAGGGAATGCCGGCGCGTACTTCGGGCCGGCGGCCACGTCGCCCTGCGCAATAGCACGCGCGAAACCGACTTCCCAAAATACCCCTTCTTTCCTGCGATCGAGCCCATTGTCGCAAAGGAGCTTCCGTCGCGGAGCCGGATTGCGGAGCATTTCGAAAATGCAGGCCTCAGGCTCAGCGTGCATGAGATCGTGCCGCAGGCCGTGGCCGACGACTGGCAGGCCTATGCGCAGAAGACGTCCCTGCGCGCGGACTCGTTTCTGTCCCGCATATCCGATGCGGACTTTGCTGCCGGCATGGCGGCACTTCGCGCCCATGCGGCCGAGGCGCCGCCCGACGAGGCCGTCACCGAAGATGTGGATTGGTTCGTGTTCGTCGCCTGAAGGGCCGCCGAGCAGGCAAGTCTAAGCTCTTGATTCAGGCGCGCGGCGCCACCATACCAATCACCATCAGCACTTCAGCCCGGCTGAGCCGCCGCCGGAGGAGAGTTCATGGAAACCTGGCACGGCACGACAATTCTAACGCTCCGCAAGAAGGGCCGCGTCGTCATTGCCGGCGATGGGCAGGTCAGTCTTGGCGCGACGGTCATCAAATCAAATGCCCGCAAGGTCCGCACGCTCGGTCGGGGCGACGTGATCGGCGGATTTGCCGGCGCGACGGCCGATGCATTTACGCTGTTCGAGCGGCTCGAGGCCAAGCTCGAGCAGTACCCAGGTCAGCTCACGCGGGCCTGCGTCGAATTGGCCAAGGACTGGCGGACGGACCGTTTCCTGCGCCGGCTCGAGGCGATGATGCTCGTTGCAGACCGCGAGCGCACGCTCGTCCTCACGGGCACCGGCGATGTGCTCGAGCCTGAGCAGGACATCATGGGGATCGGCTCCGGCGGCAACTACGCGCTCGCCGCGGCGCGGGCGCTGATCGATACGGACCTCGATGCCGAAACCATCGCCAGAAAGGCGATGGCGATCGCCGCAGAGATCTGCGTCTACACGAACGGGAATCTTGTCGTGGAAACGCTCGAGTCGGCGCGATGAAGTTGCGCTAGGCCCTCGAACGCAAACGAGGCGCCACTGAGTGGCGCCTCGCTCGCGTGTTCTGTTCCGCGAAAGGTGCTGGCGGCGCTCAGAGCGCGTGCGCCATGCGCGCTTTCTTGGTCTCGAGATAGCGCACGTTATGGGCGTTGGGCGTGCACACGACCGGCAGTCGCTCGATCACGTTGATGCCTTCCGCACGAAGTGCGTCGACCTTGGCAGGGTTGTTCGTCAGGAGCCGGATCTCCGGCAACGCGAGATCGAACAGGATGTGTGCAGCCAGGTCGTAGGTGCGTGCTTCGATCGGTGCGCCCACGGCGACGTTGGCGTCGACCGTGTCGTAGCCCTGATCCTGCAGCGCGTAGGCCCGGATCTTGTTCACGATCCCGATGCCGCGCCCCTCATGATAGGGCAGGTAGATCAGCACGCCGAGCGGCGATGTCGTGATCGTCTCGAGTGCCGACTGCAATTGCGGATAGCAGTCGCACTTGAGCGAGTGGAAGATGTCACCGGTTATGCATCCGCTGTGAACGCGCACGACCGGCAGCTCACTGTTTGCCTGGTTCGCCCTGTGGATCAGGACAAACGCTTGATTGTGGGGGTCATGGCCCTGGTAGGCGCGAGCCTCCAGGTGCAATTCCCGCCCACGAAACTCGATCGGCAGGATTGTCTGTGCCGACCAATCGAGCTCAAGCGCGTAGGACTTAACCGCATTCGACTTCATATTTGCGCCTCCAGACGCATTTCCAAGCGCTTACGCCATCGCACCAAATAACGTCCATAGCCCTGCTACGGTTCCGAAGATCCTTTTATGTTAGGTGGGGTCGTGCCGAGTACGCCCACACGCAGCCGATGTCTTCGCAGCACGTTCATCCGGCGCGCGCAGCGAGTTCGAACTGCTATAAATTCTTCTGGAGCGATGACAATGGAATGCCATCGCGGATGAATACTCTATGAATGTTTCCTGCCTCGGCATTCGGAATGCTGCACCTAGCGCTTGCCTGCTTGTGCTTTCTTCCACTCTATCCCGCGTTGTTCGAGAAGCCATCAGGTCCTCCCCCGAAAGACGCGGTAACGCATTCCCATATATGCGAAAAATGTGGCGAGAATTGACGCAAGCACAAGCGCCGCCAGCGGATGGGTTCCGGGCGACACGAAAAGCACTGCAGCAAACACGGCGTAGTTGATCGCGGCTGCCGCCCATGCCGTTGCAGAATACTGAGTAAACTCCCAGAGTGTCGGCGGGGAGGGTAGAGAAAAGGTTAACCGCCGATGGGCGAGCCAGCCGGCCACCATCGCCCCCGAGATCGCGACAAGCCGCGCGATCAGTGGACTGAGGCCGAGCGCCAGAATGCCGACCTGGAGCAGCAGCGCGTCCGACGAAAGCGCGATCAGCCCGGCCAGCAGGAAGCCCCCCCAGTGACGGAGCGGCGGCAGATTGCGGGCTGGATCGTTCTCGGAGGATTCGCGGGTCATGGCTCCGCGGCTCTCCTCTCGCTGGCTCGAGAGGTGTGGCTCTCGTCGAGGCCTATCTCGCGGGCGACGACGAACAAGGGGCGCCCTTTGACCTCCTCGTAGACGCGGCCGAGATACTCGCCGATGACGCCGAGCGAGATGAGCTGCACGCCGGCGAAGAACATCACAGAGATGATCAGTGTCGGGAAACCGGGCGCGTTGATGCCGAAGACGAGCGCCTCCACCAGGATGTAGAGGGCGAACATGAACGCGAACGCCGATACGATGAGACCGAGATAGGACCAGACCCTGAGCGGAATGGTCGAGAAGGAGACGAGCCCGTCGAGCGCAAAGCGAAAGAGCTGGCGCGGGCGGAAGCGCGAGCGGCCTTCGCCCCTCGCCTCGACCGTATAGGGCACGCCGATCGACTTGAAGCCGACCCAGGCGAAGAGGCCCTTATTGAAGCGCGCCCGCTCGTCCATGCGGTTGAGAACATTGAGCACCTTGCGGTCGACGAGCCTGAAATCACCGGCGCCCAGCGGCAGCTCGGTTCGGCTCATCTTATTGAAGATGCGGTAGAAAAATCCTGCAAACAGGCGATGGGCCTTCGTGTCGGTCGCGCGGCTCTCGCGCGTCCCGTAGACGACATCGTAGCCCTGTTCCCACTGCCGGACGAACACCGGGATCGTCTCGGGCGGATGCTGCAGGTCGCCGTCCATGACGATTGCCGCATCGCCGATGGCGTAGCGGAGACCGGCGGCGACGGCGATCTCCTTGCCGAAATTCCGGCTGAGCACGACGGCCTTGAAGCGCGGATCGCGGGCGTTGAGCGCGGCGAGCGCGGCGGGGGTGCCGTCGGTCGAGCCATCGTCGATGAGGATGACCTCCCACGGCCGCGCGAGGCCATCGAGGACGGCGACGAGCCGCTCCACCAGGCGCGATAGTCCGCGCTCCTCGTTCAGCACCGGTATTACGATGGAAAGCATTCTGGGTTCACCGGACGCCGGCGATCCGCTTGGTTCCGGTCTCGCTAGACTCGCCTGAGGCACGGCCCGAGTCTCGTTCAACGATCGCTCCACCTACGGAGGATCACCACAGATGCAGTCAAGACCCGCTCCTGCGTCAACTTGATGGCTCGCAAAGGGCGGGACGCGCGCAATCGAGCGCTCGACGCTGGAAGGATCCCACGCAGGCCAT
>ERZ778022.4483-NODE-4483-length-12051-cov-5.285762_pt1 | contig 12051 bp, 10 predicted proteins | sample MGYA00375752_ERZ778022 | MGnify/ENA primary metagenome ERZ778022 (study PRJEB29350, sample SAMN05389826) | bioreactor metagenome | isolation source: Thiocyanate bioreactor | place: South Africa: University of Cape Town | collected 2014-04-04 ... | reverse complement strand
GGGTTCGGCGCGAACCAGCCGTCGCGATCGAATTTGCCCTGCTCGCTATGGAAGGCGAAGTCGACGAAGTCGAGCTTGTCGTTCTTGTTCACGCCGTCGTGACCGGCCCAGGTCTCGACCTGCTTCGCGCTCTTGTCGCCTTCGAGGACGATCTCCGCGAACACGGCCATCTGCACCGGCTCGCGCGGGCAGATCGTCTTCTGCTCCTTCCGCAGGTCGACGGCCATCGACCTCACGTCCGCCTTCTCGAGGCTGATGGTGTCGTTCCCTGCGAGGCGGCGGAAGAATCCGCATCCGGATGCGGATGCGGATGCAAGGATCACGAGTCCGACGAGGACACGAGCAGGCGTGGCGTTTTTCATGACGTCAGGGGCGATACTACGCCACCCAACGGCTGACCTTCCTCGCAGAGCGAGAAAATCCTCCGGCGATCAGAAACCGAGCCAGGGCCCGGGGGTGACCGTCTGGGTCGCGTGCCGGATCTCGAAGTAGACCATCGGGCCACGCCCCTCGTCGCCGACGGTGCCGAGGCGCTCTCCCGCGGAGACCTCGTCGCCCACCTTCACGTCCATCGCCGCGAGGTTTCCGCTCACCGTGTAGTAGTGGTCGCCGTGGTCGACGATGACGAGCCGACCATACGGACCGTAGCGATCGGCGAACGCGACGCGACCGCCGAACACCGCCCGAACCGGAGCGCCGAGCGTGCCGGTGATCTCGAGGCCCGGCCCGTCGGTCCCTTCCCGTCGGGCAGGGCGGACCTCGGAACGACCTGCGAGCGGGAAGAGGAGACGCCCCTTCGACGAGGCGAAGCCTCCGGGGAGGGCCGCCGGCGCTGCGCCGTTCCCGCCGTAGACCGCCACGTATTCGGTCGATCCGCTCGACGTCTCGAACGCGCGATCGAACGCCTGCTGCCGCCGAGCCTCGTCCTCGACCGCGAGGCGCGCAGCGTCCATCGCGGTGCGCTGGCTGGCGAGGGCGACGCGATCGCGAGCGATCCGCTCGAGCGCGTGCGAGAGGACGACGCCGTGCTCGCGCAGCTTCTTCTCCGAGGCGAGGTCGGCCGCAAGCGTGCGACGCGAGCGCTCGACGCGGAGGGCGTGCGTGACGAGCTCGTTGAAGCCGCCGCCGACGGGCAACATCCCCGCCCGCGTGAGGCGGTAGAACGCTCGGCCGCGCGCGAGCGACCGCGCGCGCGCCGCGGCGATCTTGCCGCCGAGCTCGGTGAGCTCGCGCTTCGAGACCTCTTCCTCCGCGTCGAGATCGGCAATCCGACGATCGAGGGCGGCGAGCGCGAGCACGGGCGATTGCGTGGCCGCTGGAGCGGGAGCCGATGGAAGCGGGCTCACCGGCACGAGATCGCGATCACGATCACGCGCGCCCGGTGCAGCGTTGCCGGCGCTGGGCGAGATCATCGCCGCCGCGAGCGCGACGACGACAGCGGCGGGAGCCTTCGACCGGAGGAGACGGCGTGTCATACCGTCACGAGCCTCCGGAGACCGAGGAGCGCGGCGAACGTACCGAGCAGCATCCCGACCGCGATCATCCCGACGATGACCTGCCAGGGGAGGAACGAAGGCTCGACGCCGACGAGTGTCGCGAGCTCCGCGTCGAGACGCCCGCGCACGACGAAGAAGAGGCCCGCGAGCAACCCGATCGCTCCGGTGGCGCCAAGCGCCCCCTGCGACATTCCCTCGACGAGGAACGGCCCCTTGATGAAGCGATCGGTCGCGCCGACGAGCTTGAGGACCTCGACCTCCGTGCGACGGCGCTGGAGCGCGAGGCGGATCGTCGAGCCGACGACCGCGAGCACCGAGGCGAAGACGACGAGTGCGAGCAGCGCAGCAGCGGCCACGCCGCCACGGATCAGGCGACCGAGCCGCTCGGTCCATGCCTGATAGGTCTCGACATCGTCGACTGCGGGGAGCTGACGGAGCTTACCGACGACATCGGCGAGCTCGGCGTCGGTGACGTCGTTCTTCACCTCGATCTCGATCGAAGCGGGAAACGCCTCGACCGGCAGCGCGGCGAGCTCGGCACGCGGGCCGGCTTCGGTCTGACCGAACTCGCTCCGCGCCTGGGAAGCAGAGATGTAGCGCACGTTCGTGACGATGGGCACGGCTCCGAGCGCGGACTTGAGCTGCTCGACGTCCTGCGCAGCGGCGTTGTCCTTCAGGTAGATCGAGGCACGTCCTGCATGCGCCCATCGCTCCTCGATCGAGCGAAGGTTCGTGAGGACGAGGAGCGCCGCGCCGAGGCAGACGAACGCGACCGCGAGCGAGAACACGCTGAGCGCGTGCAGCCTCCACTCCCGGAGCATCCCTCGCCTTGCCCTACGCGTCGTGCCGATGGAGCCGTCGAGCATGTCTGTCCTTCGTGGGATGACGCGGTCATCCCGAGGTCGGAGCGCCGGTCAGACCGGCAGCGCGTTGTCGTAGAGATGGTCTTCCGCGAGCGCGACGCCGTTGGGGACGTCGACGGCCTTGCCCTCGTCGAGGACGATGAGCCTGCGCGGGCGAACGTCGAGGAGCGAGCGATCGTGGGTCGCGAAGAGCACCGTGGTGCCGCCTTCGTGGATCTCCTCGAAGAGACCGAGAACGTCGAGCGCGAGCTGCGGATCGAGGTTTCCGGTCGGCTCGTCCGCGAGGATGAGCGCCGGCTCGCCGACGATGGCACGAGCAATGGCGACGCGCTGCTGCTCGCCACCGGAGAGGACCCCCGCGGGATCGGTGCCGCGCCCCTGGAGGCCGACGCGCTCGAGCGCCTCACCGACACGCGAGCGGATCAGGCGCGACGGGAGCCCGAGCACCTCGAGCGTGATGGCGACGTTCTCGAACACGCTCCATGATTGGACGAGCTTGAAGTCCTGGAAGACCACGCCGATGTTGCGCCGAAGGAACGGGATCGACTCGCCACGAAGACGGACGATGTCGCGCCCGAGGAAGAGGATGCGCCCCTCATCGGGCTTCTCGGCCGCATAGAGAATGCGGAGGAGCGTGCTCTTGCCGGACCCGCTCGGCCCGGTGATGAAGACGAACTCGCCCCGCTCGATGATCAGGTTCATGCCGCGGAGGACGGGCGCCCCCGGGCGGTAGGACTTGTAGACGTCCTCGAACATCAGGATCGGGCGGCTCGCCGCCTCACGGGTGAAGCGCTCGGAGCCCGCACGGAGGAGCGGCCGGAAGGTCCGGGAGCTCGACTCCATGTCGTCGTCATCCCGCGAGGTCACACGGCCGCGGCCCCCTTCGGGAGCTCGCCTGAAGCTCCGATCCTCGCGATGGCTCATGTTACCCCCGGTACCAGCTCGCTCGAGACACCTACAACTTTTCGACCGAGCACGCTGGAGCGAGAGGAGCGAGGTCAAAGGAGTCGGCCGCCCCGATCGTGTCGAAATGTGTGGGCAGAACCCGACAAAACGCGAGCACAGTGCTGCTTCCCTTCGAGCCCGACCGCCGAATACCATCCGATGCTCGCCGTCCAACGTCGATGGGGTCGAAAGACTCCCGGCACCGCCGGATCGAGGACGCAGACGAGATGCACCGCGGCAGCTGGCAGCTGGCAGCTCCACTCCACGGTGCGGAGAGGAACGGAGGACGATGAGGGTGAAGCTAGTCGGGCTCGTTGCCATGGTTCTCACGGCGTCGTGTGCGGTGCAGATCGGCACCGACGGCGGCGGTGGCAGCGGTGGCGGCTCGACTCGGACTCCTCAGGCTCGCCGCGCGCCCGCGCCCGCGCCTGCTCCTGCTCCTGCCCCGCCGGCACCGGCAAAGCGCGCCGGGTTGAGGGTGGCGACCCCCGCAAAGCCCGCCACACCGGCACCGGCACAGCCGAACGCGGTGGCCCCGAACAAGCTTCTCGGTCCGACGACCGAGGCGATCAATCTCACCAGGTTCCTGGACATCTCCAAGCGCAACCCGAAGGGCTGTGGGTACATCGAGGTCTCGGATAAGAACTGGGTCCACATCGACTGCGGGCGCTACCAGGCCTCGACGAAGGCGGTGCCGCACCTCACGCCGCGCAAGGCGAAGCTCGTGAAGGCGCGCAAGCAGCTCTTCGTTCCCCTTCGCGTCCACATGAGCACCCCGGCGCTCAAGCTTCGCGGCCTCTCGCTCTCGAAGCCCTCCGGTGGCAGGTCCTCGGTCGCCGTGGGCAACTCGCCGGCGACCGGCGGTCCGGCGCAGGTGGGGGACAACTTCCCGGAGACCGTCGATCACCGCACGATGAACGTCGACGGTCCGATCAAGAGCCAGGGCGGCGTCGGCTCGTGCACCGGTCACTCGCTCTCGAGCGCGCTCGACAACGCGGCGATCCGCGCTGGCGTCCTGAAGCCGAACGATCGCAACCGAATGACGTCGCCGATGCACGTGTGGTCACGCTACGGCCTTCCCAACATGGGCGCCGCCGCGGACGGCAACATCGCGCAGCCCGTCGGCGTCTACACCACGTGGCAGCAGAACGACAAGGAAGCCTGCATGCTCTTCCAGGGCACGGGCTCCTTCGCCACCGAATGCGCCGAAGCCTACGGCGTGAAGGCCAACAGCTGGCGTGAGGACAAGAACCTCATGGCCAAGTACAACAAGTCCCAGAGCGAGGGCATCTACAAGATCTCCTCGATCGAGAAGCTCCAGGTCGAGCCGCCGGACATGGATGAGCTGCTCGGCATCCTCGCGGGCGGCGCGAACATCTGGGCAGCGTTCCTGATCGACGGGTCGAAGTGGACGAACTCCGCGATGAAGAACGCGGTGATCCCGGACTGGAGCTACGACCGCAGCGGACACGCCGTCGTCATCTCGGGCTACCGCACCACGCCCACGGGCAAGCAGTTCCTCATCCACAACAGCTGGGGCACCTCGTGGGGTGAAAACGGCTACGCCTGGGTGAGCGAGAAGATGGTCGAGAAGTACTTGTATTACGCATACAAGGTAAAGATCACGAACGGCGTGCCGAAGGAAGACCTCACCGACGACGACTGCGCGCCGGACGAGCTCGTCGACCTGACGACGGGGGTCTGCGCCCTCATGTGCGACGACGACTCGCGCCCGAACAACGGCTGCCCGAAGAAGTAGCCGCCGCGGCGGGGCGAGCTCGCCCCGCCACACGTCGACGCCGCCACTCACAGCGCTTCGCGGACACGGCCCTTCAGGGCGTGCCCGCGCGCGCGCGTTCGTGATGCGCCTGGATCCGGGCGATGGGCAGAGACTTGTCGTAGACCGCGACCTCGTCGATCACACCGAGGAACGGTGCCTGCGGTGCGCCGGAGTAATCGCCGATCGCAAACGGGACCTGTTCGTCCGCGAGCTCGCGCATCGCAGGCGTCGTGGCCACCAGAGCGCCGTCGACGTACAGGCTGAGCGCCGAACCGTCGTACGTCGCGACCACGTGGGTGAACCTGTCGGTGGCCAGCGACGACGAACCGAACTGCACGGAGTCAGCGCCGCCCCCACCGGATCGGTCCGCTCCGACGTTGTTCGCGTTGGCGAACAGACTGTAGCCGGCGTTCGGAGAGCCTCGCTCGCGGCTCAAGATCCGCCGGTACGCCATGTCGACACCCGACGGCTTGATCCACGCCTCGAGCGTGAAAGGAGCCCGCCCGGGAAATGCGAGCGTGTCGACGATCGAGATGTGACCACCTTCGAGCCGGATCGCTCCGTTCGCGTCACCGGCGATCGCGCCGGGCTGATCGAATTTGACGACGCCGACGAACGAGCCCGAGAGCGGGCTCATCTCGTCCTTCGCGAAGGGGCCTGCCTTCTCACCGAGTCGGAAGTACGCGACCGGCGAGTCGGCGAGGACCTCGTCGACATAGGTTCTGCCCGCATCGACGGCGGCTTCGACGACCGTTGCATCGCGCGGCCCGCCGTCGTCGGTCACCGATGCTTCGTTTCCAGCCTCGCGGCCGCCGTCGACGCCGTCACCTTGAAAGCTGTCCGTGTCGAGGAGGAGGCTGCACGCGGCGCCGGACATGGTCAGGACCGCGGCCACGAGACTTCCAACGATTCGGTGCCCCACGTTCGAAGAATACGCGAGGAGCCACGAACGACAATCCGAGCGTGTGCTCGCATCATGGCAGCAACAGCGACGAGGCCACGACCGCCGAGCGACCCACGTTGTGGGCACTCGGACCGAGTGCGCGGCCACGCACTATCCGCATCGGCGTGAGTCGACTCGATCAACGGCGTCGGCGATCGCCGCCCGCGGGGCGCTGCTGCTCTACCGCAGGGCCCCTCGCGGCTTCGGCGTGCACGACGGCGGTGAGGACCTCGTGAAGGCTCCGCATCTTCGCCGGCCCGACGAGCCGTTCGATGTCGGCTCCGAGCTCCGCCAGCACGGCGAGTCCTTCGAGGATGCCCGCTCGACCGCGCTTGCTGAACCGAACGAGCTTGGCGCGTGCATCGTCGGGATCGGCCACCCGCTCGAGCAGGCCCATCTCGACCAGCTCGTCGACGAGCTGTCCGGCGGCCTGCTTGGTGACGCCGAGACGACTCGCGAGCTCGGTCAGGCGAGTGCCTTCGAGATCGACATGCGGCAACAGGCTCGTATGAGCGATACGAAGCGGCCGGTTCGTCTTCGCCCGTACCCGCTCGATGGCGCGCTCGTTCAGGAGCCGCGCGGCCTTGAAGAGGAGCTGCACTGTGGACCTGGCCTTCTCGGCCTCGAGCCTGTCCGCGTAGTCCTCTGCATCCATTCGCACGATTCGAGCAGGCAGTGGCCCTCATAGTCAAGCGCACTTGACCATTTCGTCAGGTCTGCTTGACTAACCACGAACCTGGCCTCACAAAGGGGCCGAACACTGCCAGCGAGGACACCATGCTCGAGCGAATCGCCGAGGAAGTCTGGGCATACGAGCGCGACTTCGCGCTCCCAGCGGGAATGTCGATGCCGTGCCGCTCCACGATCCTGCGGCTACCGGACGGCCGCCTCGTCGTTCACTCACCACTCGCGCTCGACGACGACACGTCGAAGGCGATCGACGCGCTCGGGGACGTCCGCTTCCTCGTCGCACCGAACTGCTTTCATTGGATGTTCCTGAAGGCCGCCAAGGATCGCTACCCGAAGGCTCGCGTCTTTGCGGCTCCGGGGCTCGCGCGGAAGCTCGGGAACTTCGAGCACGAGCCGCTCCCACAGCAAGGGCTCGTTCCCGGGATGGACGGGATTCGGGTCGAGCGCATCCAGGGGGCACCTTCGTTCGAGGAGCACGTCTTCCTGCACGAGTCATCGCGCTCGCTGCTCGTGAGCGACCTGATGTTCAACCTGCACGACTGCCGGAGCTTCGGCATGCGGCTCGTTCTCCGTCTGACGGGTACGTGGAAGAAGACCGCGCAGAGTCGAGCTTGGCGCTTCGCCGTGAAAGATCGCGCCGCCGCCGCCCGCAGCGCGGTGAACGTCCTCTCGTGGGACTTCGAGCGCCTGATCGTCGGGCATGGCCGCGTGCTCGAGGCGGACGCGCCTGAGCACACACGGCGGGCGCTCTCGTGGATGACGCGCAACGCGCCGCCGCTCCTCGGAACGGGCTCCGTCGTCGCGTGAGATCGACGAGCGAGGACGCCGAGTCGCGACGCGCCGAGCCGTCCGTCAGCTCCTCGAGCCACGCCTGAACGCCTGGCGAGGGTGCTCCCGCGGAGAAACCGTGCGTAGGCTGTTCCCGGTCGGGCAAGGGAGGCGTTAGAGATCTGCCGAGCGCGCTCGTCCCCCGCGAAACCACATGGGAAGTCGGCGGTACATCTATTGCGTGGCGAGTCGCGCTCTCCAGACGTAGCTTCAACGAAGCCACCCCCTCCCCTTCCTGGATCATCGACCTCGATGAACGATCGCCCAGCTCGACACGGGACGACAGCCCGCCACTCCGGGGGGGCCGGACGCGAGCCCAGAGTCCTGCGGTCGGCGCTCATCCTCACCGCTGCCGTCGTGGCGCTTGCGGTCCAGGCGGCGTGCGCGCGGTCGGTCGACGGCTCGGTGCCCGAGCAAGGCATCTTCGCGGGCAACGGCGCGACGCGCACGGCCTGCATCGAGACCGAGTGCCCAGCGCCCTTCGCGACCTGCGAAGGGCGGTCGGGTCTCTGCACCGTCGACCTCTCGAGCGACGTCAGGCACTGCGGTAGCTGCGACACGGCCTGCCTGTCGACTTCGTCCCTGACCCCCTGGACCTGGGTCTGCAGCGAAGGGCAATGCCGATTGGCATGCGAACCATCTCATGCAGACTGCAACGGCCTCGAGAGCGACGGCTGCGAGACCTCGGTCCGAAGCGATCCCGCGAACTGCGGCGCATGCGGAAACGTGTGCGCCGACGGTGTGGTCTGCTGGAGAGGCGCGTGCGGGTGCCCGAGCGGCTTCACGCAGTGTGGCGACGACTGTGTGAGGCTCGACTCCGACAACGAGAACTGCGGCGCATGCGGCTCGGTTTGCACGGCCCCGGCGAGCGACACCGATCCCCGCTGGTCGTGCGGTCCCGGCATCACGCCACCTCACACGGAGTGGACGTGCAGCAACGCCTCGTGCGATCTGCAGTGCGCGCCGGAATTCGGCGACTGCAACAAAGATTTCTGCGGCGACGGCTGCGAGACCTCCCTCGCCAACGATCCGGCCAATTGCGGAGCGTGCGGTCACGCCTGCACCGCCGGTCAGAAGTGCCAGCACGGCACGTGTCTCTGCCCGCCCGGCACGACGATGTGCGGTGGCATCTGCGTCGATTACCTCACCGACCCAGCGAACTGCGGCGACTGCATGGCCGAGTGTCCAGGACCGCCGAGCTCGAGCGGAAAGGGCGGGCCCACCTGCGTCGGCGGGAAATGCGGCTACGTTTGCTTCCCCGGCTTCGCCGACTGCGACGGATCGATCGAAAACGGCTGCGAAGCGAATCTCCAAACGAGCCAGCACCACTGCGGAAGCTGCGGGACCAGCTGCGATGTCGCGAACGGGCAGCCCTGCGTACGCGGCACGTGTCTGACCAAGCCATGCGAGGAGCCGGTGCTGAATTGAGGGATCGACGTCCAACCAGGAGCCGGACCGAAGCGAAGACATCCTTCCCCGCGGCCATGCTGTGCGTCGCGCTCGGTCTGGCATCGGCGCTTCCCGGCTGCGCAGGCGGAGAGGGCCGCGCAAGGGGATTCGTCGAGAGCGACGACGCCGGTCCGCCGTCCGAGCCCACGACCAGCTTCGAGGACAAGGACGGCGGCGCTCCGCTCATCCCAGAGCCTCCCGAGTGCGCCGACGAGGCCGCGCAGCAGATCTACGTCGTGGCGACGGACAAGGGCTTCTATCGCTTCTACCCCGAGAAGCTCAGCTTCGAGCGCGTCGGCACGCTTGGATGCCCGACGACGGCCGGCACCTTCTCGATGGCGATCGACCGGCGTGGCACTGCCTGGGTCGAGTACACCGATGGCCGAATCTACGCGGTCGACACGCACGACGCGACCTGCAAGCCGACCGCGTTCAAGCCCGGACAGACCGGCTTCGACTACTTCGGAATGGGCGTCGCGTTGAACAGCGATGCCCCGAAGGACGGCGAGAAGCTCTATGTCGCCGGCAACGGGCTCGCCACGCTCGATACCAAGTCGTTCGAGCTCACCTTCCTCGGCTCGCTCACGACGGGCCGCTCGGAGCTGACGGCGATCGGCAGCCAGTTGTTCGCCTTCAGCGTCGACTCGGGCGTGGTCACGCGACTGAACAAGGCCACCGGCGCGAGCGAGGCAACGCATCGAACATCGGCGGTCGAAGATCTCGGCGGCTTCGCCTTCGCGCACTGGGGAGGCCAGTTCTGGCTCTTCACCGGCCGCGGTTCGTCGTCGAAGGTGACGACCTACTCGCCGACCACGGATCAGTCCACGGTCGTCATCCCGAGCACCGGGATGCTCATCGTCGGCGCAGGCTCGTCCACCTGCGCGCCGCTCACGCCTCCGAAGTAGCTCGCGCCCCACGCAGTCGGGACCGAGCTCGGCGACCGGCGGGGAGCCCGCACATGAAGAGCGTCGCGAGCGCTATTCGCCGTGGGCGCGCGCGCCATGGCCGTGGCCGCCGTGGCCGTCGACGGCATCGTCGAGCCCGTCGTCCTCTTCTTCCTCGGGCTCGAGCGCCTCGCGGCGGGCAGCGACGAGGAGCATCGCCGGCAGGGCGAGCATCGAGATGACCATGCCGATGAGGAGACCGCCGATGACGACGGTGGCGAGCGGCCGCTGGACCTCGGCGCCGGTCCCGGTGGCGATGGCCGCCGGGATGAAGCCGATCGCCGCGACGAGCGCGGTGCTGAACGGCGCGCGGAACGCCGCGAGCGACGCCTTGCGAACGCGCGCGACGATGTCCGGCTCGCGCGGTGTGTCGATCAGGCTCTGGGTCATGACGATGCCCGTCATGACGGCGACGCCGCAGAGCGCGATGAAGCCGACGCCTGCCGGGATGCTGAACGGCAGGCCGCGGAGAACGAGCGCGACGACTCCTCCGCCGATCGCGAACGGCAGGTTCACGAGCGTGATGAACATGTACTTCAGGTTGCGGAACATGAAGACGAGCATCAGCGCGATGACGCCGATCGAGATCGGCACGAGCATCGAGAGACGGGTCTTGGCGCGGTTGAAGTTCTCGAACTGACCGCCCCACACCACCTCGACCGACTTCGGAAGGGTGAGCGCCGCGACCCTCTCCTGCGCCTCCTTCACGAAGCCGACCATGTCTCGACCGCGCACGTTCGTCTGGACGATCAGGCGACGCTTGTTCTGTTCGCGTCCGACGACGACGATCGTGTCCTCCGCCGTCACGTCGGCGACCATGCTGAGGGGCACGAGGTTCCCCTGCTGCGTGGCGAGCGGGAGGCGCTCGAGGTCGCGCTCGTCGTCGACGCGCTCGCCGCCGAGGCGAACGACGAGATCGAACACGCGCTCGCCCTCGCGGACGACGCCGACGGGCTGTCCGGCGCGCGCCATTGCGAGCGCGTCGAGGACGCTCCCCGGCGGGACGCCGAGTCGCCCGACGTGATCGCGATTGATGACGACGCGGATCGACGGAAGGCCCGTGACGATCTCCATCTTCGTGTCCGCGGCGCCGGGCGTAGCCGCGACGACCTTGCGGATCTCGTCGGCGATGTCCTGCATCTCCTGAAGGTCGTCGCCGTAGACCTTGATCGCGACGTCGCCCTTGATGCCGGCGACGAGGTCGTTGACGCGCATCTCGATCGGCTGGCTGAAGGCGTGAAGCGTCGCGGGGACGCTCGCCTCGAGCTTGTCCGAGAGCTCCTGGGCGAGCTTGTCCGGCGTCATGCCCGGACGCCACTTATCGCGCGGCTTGAGGATGACGAAGGAGTCGCTCGACTCCGGGCCCGCGGAGTCGACCGCGCCCTCGGGGCGGCCGATGCGGTTCACCACCGTCTCGACCTCGGGGGCCTCCAGCAGCGTCTGCTCGGCGATCTTCGAGAGCTCGATCGCCTGCTTTACGTTCGTGCTCGGAGGACGGAGCGTGTCGAGGGCGTAGGCGCCCTCGAAGATGCGCGGGAGGAACTCGGCGCCCATCGACGCTCCCGTCGAGAGGAGGCCGACCGCGACCGCGACCGCGCCGGCGATCGATGCCCAAGGCCGGCGGAGGACGAAGTCGAGCGCGGGCGCGTAGACGACGCGCAGCTTGCGGATGAGCCAGGGCTCCTGTGCGTCAGCCGAGCCGCGGAGGAAGCGGGGACCGACAGCCGGCACGAACACGAGCGCATAGATGAGCGCGCCCGCGAGCATGAAGCAGAGCGAGACGACGACCGGCCGGAACATCTTGCCCTCGATGTCCTCGAGGGTGATGAGCGGCAGGAAGACGAGGATCGTGATGATGACGCTGAAGACGGCCGGCTTCGCGACGTCGGCCATCGCGTTCATGATCCGGCGCCGGCGCCGGTTCCGATCGGCCACGTTCGCGCCGTGGGTCATGGCATACTCAACCATAAACACAACACCTTCAACAACAATACCAAAATCAATCACACCAAAACTCATAACATTACCAATATAACCAACCACATTAAACCCAATAAACCCAACAAACATCACAAACAAAATCACTCCAACAACAAAAAAACCAACTCAAAAA
>ERZ778022.4482-NODE-4482-length-12051-cov-6.789430_pt1 | contig 12051 bp, 1 predicted proteins | sample MGYA00375752_ERZ778022 | MGnify/ENA primary metagenome ERZ778022 (study PRJEB29350, sample SAMN05389826) | bioreactor metagenome | isolation source: Thiocyanate bioreactor | place: South Africa: University of Cape Town | collected 2014-04-04 ... | reverse complement strand
CGTGGGTGGCGCCGCTGGACCTGGGGCGCACCGACGATGACTGGTTGCTGCTGGGGTGCGGCGGGTACGCAGTCGTACATGCATGTGTGGCGGACGGCGGCGACGTCGCGGTGAAGGCGGTCCGGTTCCCCAGTCTGGATAAGAACTGCTTTGTAGAGGCAACGGCGCTGGCGCGGATGGGCAACGCTGGTGCGGTGTCCGCCGCTGGCTGTGCCTTCATCCCGCGCTTGGTCGGTGGCGCGTGGCAAGCCATGCCCACCGCCGCAGGCGGCACACAGCCGGTGCTGGCAGCGCTTGTCCTGTCCCACGTTGGTGTGACGCTGCATGACGCGGCGGCGCGGGTGAACGGCACGCACCGGTGGGCACTTGTTCTACACGCCATCGACGCCGTGCTCCACGCGCTCCACCACGCGCACACGGTGGGCGGCGTGGCACACGGTGACGTGCGCGCACCCAACGTCATTTACGCACGCGCGCCGTGCGAGCCAGCAGCGACAGCTGCTGCTGCCGGTGGCGGTGGCGGTGCTGGTAGCGGCGGCCGTGTCGTGGGCGGCGGTGTTGGCGTCGATGGCGCCGCGCCGGCCAGCGCTGCACACGCTCGACACAGCGTGTGCCTCAACGACTGGGGCCTGGCACGCCTTGATGTCACACCTGACGACGTTGGGCACGACCTCCATGGCGCCAAGCTGCTGCTGCTGCAGCTGGGCCACGTGTCGGGGGCGAGTGCCGGGACGCGAGTGTACACCGATCTGCCGGCACTGCCAGCCGGTGCGGCGGCGCTGATCGCATGCTGCCCCGGCTTCCCGGCGGGCGCGGCACACCGCACCAGCTTGGGTGCGTTCCTGGCGGCCACGTCGGTGCAGAGCGCACTTGATGCTCTGGCGCCCCTGCACGCGGTCCTCGCGCCGCAGTTGGACGCGCTGGAGTGGCTACCGTGGCGGCAGGCGGGGCATGTACCGGTAGCCCGGGAGGTGGTCAGCGATAGCAGCGACGGTGAAAGTGAGGGGTAACGACCAGAGGCGCTACCGCACTGATTGTAGCACCACATGCGGCGTCAGTCGCGCTGCCGCCCACCCGGTCACTTGGCGGGCTTTCTGCCGGCGTTCGTTGCGCTGCCGCCGCTGCGACTTGCGAACGCAAAAAACCTGCCACTGTCAAAAGCCGCAAACACACACACCAAAACACACAAAGATTGAAATACATGTACATACAACCCAGCTACAGCTAAATCGCCGCCGATAACTTATCAACTTGAATGGCCAGCCTCATGGTGCTGCCACAACAACTGCCACCTGCCTGTGACGCCCCTGCATGCACCGCGCCGCTGACGACTCCCCTGGAGCCGCCAGTGGCCCGCGTGCCTGCCCCCACTCCTCCTACATGTTGTTGTCCGTGCTCCGGGGCGCCCGGGCACTTGCATGCTAAGATGGTGTTCCACAGTCACTGTTGCCCCACCTTACGGTGTTGGCGCGGTGACTGCGCATTCATGTCCAGGCCGCCCCCATCTGCTGTCCGCCGCCGACATCTGCTCGGAGGCGGCATGGGGCGGCCTTGGGAACCTTCATGTGGACCTGGGCCAGGGCTCACGCCGTAGTTGCCCCTTTAAACTTGCTTATTTTTTTTTTGAATGAGGTAACGGAGTCAACTCGGAGGGGGGTGGAACTCGGGTGGCCAGCCCCAACACCAGCACAACCTCAAGAGGCTCAAATCACAAACGCGGCGGCCGCACCGTGCAGTTGTAGCGCTATCTCATAGTATGCACCACTGCGGTGAAGTTCCGTGCGCGTGGCGGTGCAGGCACAAGTTGAAACTGTGTTTTGTGGCGGAGTGTACTGTGTACCGAACTGGTACCGGTACCGGTAGGGCTTGTGGTGGCAAGGAGGCGACGTGCGGTGCGCACATGGTACTCAGAGGCGCGCTGTTTGCGGCAGCATATTTGTGGGGGTAAGTTGGTACAGTGCCTGCTCGCTTGGCAGCCGCCAAGTAGTGGAAGATGGAGTGTGCGGGCGGTAGCGGTGAGAAGCGCCGCGCAGTGCCCATGAAACCTGGCATGGAGGTGGCGGCGGAGGCGGCAGTGGATGTGGCGGCGGAGCCTGCACCAAAACGCGCGCGTATTGCAACCAACACGGAGGGCAATGTGGCGCCGCTTGCGGCGACGGATGCAATGGATGTGGGCGGCGCGGTGGTGACTACAGGTGACGCTCCGAGTGGCGCCGTCGCATTGACAGCGGAATTTGTTGCGATGTTGCGAGCACAGGTGATGGAAGCAGAGCGCAAGGCGGAGGCAGCCACAGAGGCACGTGCGGCGGCCGAGCGCAACGAGTTGGCGGAGAGAGAGGCGCTGGTGGCGGCAAAGCGCGAGGCGGCGGCGGCGATGGAGGCGCGGGTGGCGGAAGAGATGAGGCAGCTGCTGGGCACGCTGGTGGTACTAAGCAGGGCGGGCCCAGAGGTTGGCGCCGTGATGCCTAGTTTGTACGGGCGCAGTGCACTGCGGACAAGCTCTGCCTCTGATGAGTGGCCCGAGCAGTACAAGATTGACCACGGATGGGACCCAACAACTGACTCGCAGCTTGCCGCCGTCCTACGGCGGTTGAGTCCAGAGGTGGTGGCAAAGGTGTCTGCGTGCGTACCGGGTCTGGCGGAGCTAACTGCCGGCTCCAGCCGCAAGGGGCTCAAGCGGGGGGGCAAGCGGCGGTCTGTGCCGGGCTCCATGGGTACTGCGCTGCGCACGCTGGAGGCGGCGGTTGGCGGCGTACCGGTATGTGGCGCGTGGGCAGACGAGGCAACGTTGGCGGTGCTGGTGCGCACCTTGGGTGGTGTGGATGAGCGTGTTGCACATGCTGACCACGCGTGGAAGGCGCAGGCGCACGGACGCGCCAATGCGGCGACGACAACATTCACGCTGGCGGACGGTGGCACGCTGCTGGAGGCGTCGGCGCAGGCATGGAAGCAGGGTGCCATTCACCTGCTGTACATGCTGCGTGCCCGGTACTTTGACGCGACGCCAGCTGCGAGGGCTGCGTTGAAGCCATGGGTGTATGCACTGGGCACGGATGGGAGCAACCTCGCAGTTGTACGCTTGTCTGTGGAGGCGCGTTACGGCGGCTGCGGTTACTACGTCCACGTGCAGCAGTCGGCGGCGCTGCCGCTGTGGACGACCGACGGCGAGGCGGGGGTCAGCGGGCTACCGCCCGGGCTGGCGGTGCGGGCGGCAATGATGCTGGCGCAGGGCGACGACCTGGGCAGCCGCCCGGCGGTACCACCGACTGATTTGCGATACCGGCGAGTACCTGAGACCGCCGCCGCTGCCGCCGCCATCACGGACGTGGCGGCGTGGGTGGCGCCGCTGGACCTGGGGCGCACCGACGATGACTGGTTGCTGCTGGGGTGCGGCGGGTACGCAGTCGTACATGCATGTGTGGCGGACGGCGGCGACGTCGCGGTGAAGGCGGTCCGGTTCCCCAGTCTGGATAAGAACTGCTTTGTAGAGGCAACGGCGCTGGCGCGGATGGGCAACGCTGGTGCGGTGTCCGCCGCTGGCTGTGCCTTCATCCCGCGCTTGGTCGGTGGCGCGTGGCAAGCCATGCCCACCGCCGCAGGCGGCACACAGCCGGTGCTGGCAGCGCTTGTCCTGTCCCACGTTGGTGTGACGCTGCATGACGCGGCGGCGCGGGTGAACGGCACGCACCGGTGGGCACTTGTTCTACACGCCATCGACGCCGTGCTCCACGCGCTCCACCACGCGCACACGGTGGGCGGCGTGGCACACGGTGACGTGCGCGCACCCAACGTCATTTACGCACGCGCGCCGTGCGAGCCAGCAGCGACAGCTGCTGCTGCCGGTGGCGGTGGCGGTGCTGGTAGCGGCGGCCGTGTCGTGGGCGGCGGTGTTGGCGTCGATGGCGCCGCGCCGGCCAGCGCTGCACACGCTCGACACAGCGTGTGCCTCAACGACTGGGGCCTGGCACGCCTTGATGTCACACCTGACGACGTTGGGCACGACCTCCATGGCGCCAAGCTGCTGCTGCTGCAGCTGGGCCACGTGTCGGGGGCGAGTGCCGGGACGCGAGTGTACACCGATCTGCCGGCACTGCCAGCCGGTGCGGCGGCGCTGATCGCATGCTGCCCCGGCTTCCCGGCGGGCGCGGCACACCGCACCAGCTTGGGTGCGTTCCTGGCGGCCACGTCGGTGCAGAGCGCACTTGATGCTCTGGCGCCCCTGCACGCGGTCCTCGCGCCGCAGTTGGACGCGCTGGAGTGGCTACCGTGGCGGCAGGCGGGGCATGTACCGGTAGCCCGGGAGGTGGTCAGCGATAACAGCGACGCTGAAAGTGAGTGGTAATGTCAGGCGCAGCCGCACCGGCAGTAGCGCCACCAAGCGGCGCCGGTAGCGCTGCCGCTCACCCGGTCCATCGCCAGTGTGCCGCCATGCCATTTGGCGGGCTTTCTGACGGCGTCGGCGGCGTTCGTTGTACGTGGCCGCACGTGGCCGCACGTCACGTGGCACGCAAACACCGCCGCTGCGCTGCAAAACACCCCCCAAAACACACACACACATACAAAGCTTCAAATACATGTACATACACCCACTCGCCTCCTCCCTGCCGCCAGCGCCCTGCCGCCGTCGCCCTGCCGCCATCGCCCTTCCGCCAGCGCCCTGCCGCCGTGACGACGTCGTCATCCCCTCGATCCCTCCTTTCTCTCTCTCTCTCTCTAGTCTCCTACTGATCTCTCTAGTCGCCTAGTAGGGGTGGATTCCAGCGCGCCGCGCGGCGGCGGCATCCGCGCAATTCGCGGGTGGCGAGTGCGCCCACACGCAGGACAGTGCCACTGAGTTGGGAGGCGGTTGCGCTTGGCGCGCCGGTTGTGTTTTACCCACTCCAACTATTTCCAACTACCACCTCTGAGTGACCCCTCTCTCTCCTCTCCCTCTCTCTCCTCTCTCTCCTCTCCTCTCTCCTCTCTCCTCTCCTCTCTACTACTACCGGTACCCCCCTTTCCCCACGTCTCTCCCTACCACAACCCACAAGCCACCAGGATCCCGGCCACTACCATTGGGCCGCTAGTCAGTGGAGGGCTGGGTCTCCTGTACAGGGCCGGTCCACGGCTGCTTTCCTCACAGTCAACCCTCTCTCAGCGACTCTCCTCTCTCCCCCTCTTCCTCCCCCTCCTCTCTCACCCCTCACCCACCCAACTCTCCCGACCCCAACCTGCGCCTCGCTGCCTCAAACCGAGAGGGAGGACTTACCATGGACGGCGGCGGCGGCGGGAGCGGGTGGACCGCGGCGCGCGGGGCGGCGAGTGCCTGCGGCGCCGCACCGCCGCTTCCGCCGCCGCTGACGACACTGACGCCGTTGCCACGCACACGCACCGCCCGGCGACTACACAGCAGCACTCGTTACAACGGCGCGGTGGTGGCGGCGGTTGCACTGCAGTTGCTTTGCTCTGCACCCACCGCCGCCGCGGCGGCGGCTGGGCTGCACGTGGCACAACCCGATGAGGAACAGCAACAACAGCAACAGCAACACAACGCGCGGACGCTGCAGTCGTACGCCGACTCCACCGCCGACTACTTCCTGTACAACACGGATGCGGGGCAGACGGGGCTGGGGCACGCGCTGGAGCAGACGGGCGGCGTGCTGGCGTACGGCCTGACGCGCATGGGGTCGGTAACGACCAACATGGTGGACCTGACGACGGCGGGCGTGGATGTCGACTGGGTGCCGCCGCCGCTGCCGGCCGCGGCGGGCGTGCTGGTGAGCACTAAGAACGGCAGCGTGGTGGCATTTGCGTCGCCGCAGACGGTGGTGACATACGCACTGGACGCCGCACGCACGGGGTGGAGCCAGACTGGCGCGTTTGGGTACGCCGCCCTGACACCCATCAACGTCACGACGGCGTCGCCCGCCGCGAGTGACGCTGCTGCTGCCGCGGTGGCTGCTGCAACCACCGCCAGCGTGCCGTCAGCGCCCGGGTGGGGCGGCGGCGGCATGGCGCGCATCCCGCCCGCCTTCCTGGCGGCGCCCGGCGGCGCGTGGCGCGTGCTGAGCGTGGCGCTGACGCCCACCACGCTGGCAGTGGGGGTGGGTGTGCCGCCCACCACTGCGCCGCCCCTGCCGGCGGGCGGTTGGGTGGTCACCTTTGTGCGTACCACGTCTGATTCCTGCCCGGTGCCCGACACGCTCAACGAGTGCGTGACGCTCAGCGGCGCGCCGGTGGACGGCGGCGTGCCGCCCACAGCCGTGTGGCGGCGCACCGGCTTCCTGTGGGGCACCACGCGCCCGCCCCGCCCCATTACCTCTGACGGCAGCCTGCCTGCCGGCGCGCCCGCTGCACCGCCGCCCGCGTGGGGCGACACGACGGGCACGGCGCCAACCACGCCCACGTACGGCCGTGGATTGGCGCTGGACGCCTGGACGCCGCCGACGCCGCCGCGGTCGGACTGGGATATTGCGATGGGGGCGGTGCCGGTGGCGGTGGACGGTGGCACGGGGCTGCCGGGAGGCGCAGAGGTCACATACCTGGCGGTGGGCGCGCCTGACAACAACACTGTCACCGTGTACCTGCCGCGTGCCACCGCGCTTGCGGCTGCTGCCACCGCGGCGGCCGCCGCAGGCAACAACGGGCCGTTTGCAGCGCCGCCGCCGGCCGCGGACTTGACGGCGGCGCTCACCGCTGGCGTCTCGTTTGTTAACCCACTGGACGGCTCCTTTGTGCCGCTGTCGCCGGCCGACCTTGCCAATGCTACCCTTGCGTCCTACTATGCCCCCGGCACCAGCGTGTGGCCGCCGCCATTCATTGCCGTGGCCCGCATCAGCGTGACCAACGGCAGCGACGCGGCGGTGGGCGCGAGTGGCGTGGCCGGCGTGGTGGCCGGCCATCGCGCCGGCGGCGGGTGGGCGTTTGGATGGGCGGTGCGGCTGGTGGGCGGCGTGCTGCTGGTGGGCGCGCCTGGCACCTCCACCTGGTCTGCCACCAATGCGTCGCTGCTGGGCACCGGTGCACCAGGTGCCGGCGCCCTGTTTGTGTACGACCTGCCGGCCGTCACTGCCGTTTCCTCCGCCGTTTCTGGCACCCTGCGCGGCATGGTGCACGTGGGTGGCGACGACCTGCCGCGCTTCCTCCGGTCGCCGGCGGTCGCGAGCAGCGCGCGCGCGACGCAGTCATCGGGGTCGGCGGCGGGTACGCGTGCCGTCACGGCGCTGGCGCCCGCTGGTGGGTATGCACTGGTGTGCCGCGTGGCGGGTGACAACAGTGGCGGCGCGCTGGGCTCCGCGGTGGGCGGCGACATGTCGACGGCGGGTGACGCGGTGAACGTGTTTGTGGGCGCGCCGACCGCCAACCGTGTGCTGAGCGTGGCGGTGACGCTGGCGGCGCGCACGTGCGTGCGTGACGTGGGGCTGACGGGGTTCCGCACCACCGGCGAGACGGACATTGGCACGTCGGTGTCGTTTTCGGGCGAGACGGTGTACTTTGGCTCGCCCTCCGCCTCCAACACGCAGCTGGTGTCCACCGCGCAGCCTGGCCGCCTGTACGTCAAGGCGTTCTGCGCGCCCAACCGCTACCTGCAGTGGCCACCCGCCTCCTCCTCGCAGCTCGTGCGTGTGTGCCTCGCCTGCAACGCCGGCCGCTCCTTCGTGCGCGGCGGCGACACGCTGTTCACCTCGCAGTCGTGGTCGCCCGCGTGCACCGCCTGCACCGGCAGCATGCCGGCGGGCGGCCGGCAGTCTGCCGGTGCCGGGTGCGTGTGGCGGTGTTCCAGCGGCGCCTTTGGGCCGGCATGTGAGACGGCGACCTCGTGGCTGGCGCGCACACCTGCCGCGGGTGGCCCGCTGGTTCTGCCGGCGGGTGCCCCGCCGCCCGCCAGCGTGGCGGCTGCAGTGGCGCTGTGGGGCGCCGCTGCCGTGTCCGCCCTGTCGCCCTCCCTCTCCCTCACTGCCCCCATGGTGGGCGCGCTGCCGCCAAACGCCGCCTGGGTGGACACGCCCTCCTTGTACTCCGCCACCTCCATGCGCACGCCGCTGTGGGCGTGCGCCGTCGGCTTCACGCTGAATGCCTCCGCGGTGCTTGCAGTCACCCCGCCGGGCGGCGTGCTGTACGGCCTGGGCGTCCTGCCGGGTGCGTCGCCGTCCGCCGCCTGCGCGCCGCCGCCGCCGCCCGCTGCCGTGGTGGCAGCCGCGCTGCTGGGTGTCGGCTACCCGCCCGGCTACCTGGCAGCCAACCCGGGCGCTGATGCTGCTGCGCCCGCGGCTGAGGACGCTGGCATGGATTGTGGTCTTGGCTCCTCCTCCCTCTGCATTGCCCTGTACCTGCCGCCCGCGCCCGCCGCGGCGCCCGTTACCGGTGTGCGCATCACGCTGCGCTACGCCGACGCCGCGATGCCCGGGCTGGACGCCGATGGGCCGGTGACGCGACTGAAGGCCGTGGCGCTGCCGCTACCGGCGGCACCAGGCGTGCCGCCCGCGGGGGTGGCTGCCGTCATCCAGCCGGTGGGCCCCACCGCGGCGGCGCGGCTTGCATGGACGGTGGCAGCGGCGCTGGGGGTGTCGCCTGCCAACCTGACCGACCCCGCGTCGCCGTACGCCACCGCACAGGCTGTCATCGTGCGCCTGACGGGGCTCACGGCGTCCACGCGGTACGGCGTGGCGGTGGGCGGCGAGAACGTGGGCGGGGTGGGGCCGCTGTCACCTTGGGTGCCCGCGGGCGGTGACGTGGCGACGGCACCGCCAGCAGCGCCAGAGCCGGTGCGCTCCTGGTTCATGGGCCCGGTGTCGGTGCCGCGGGCGCTGCCTACGGCCGCCGCCACCCGCCCTTGGGTCGCTGTCACGGGCGACGGTGTGCGCGTGCCGCTGCCGCTGGGCGCCAATGCCACCGTCCCGACCCCCGCCACGGGCAACACGCAGGCCATGAATGTGTCGTGGGCGGCGCCCACCAACGCGGGCGGCACGCCCATCATTGGCGTGGAGGTGTGCCTTACCTTGGCGCGCAACGGCACCGACGCGGCTGCCGACGACGCGACAGCGCGCGGCGCCAGCCTGGCGCAGGGCGCCATGATGGCGGCTGGCGGCGTGCCGCCCTCCATCACCGCGCCCGGCGCCGGCAACGCCACCATCCCCATTGACGCCTTTGCCACGGCGGGCGTGCGGTGGACGGACACGCTGATGGCGGCATGGGAGCCGCTGGACGCGCCGGCGTTGGCGCCACTGGTGGCGGGCTGCGACATTTACGCGGCGCGCGGGTGGCAGGCGCTGCACCTAGCGGCTCTGTGGGCGAGCAATGCCACCGCTGGCACGCCCCCTTCACCAAACCTCCTGGCTGCCACTGCCACCGCGTTCATGCCTCCCACCCTCGCCGCCGTGCTGGCGGCTGGTAACGGCAGTCTGGCGGCGGCGGTGGCCACCTCCGCCTCCGCTGTCCCGCTGCCGCCACCCCTGCCGCTCGGGTTGGAGCTGGGGTGCGGTGTGGGGTGCGGCCGGCTGGTTGGTGACGACGACGACGCGTTTGTGGCGGCGGCGGCGCAGCTTGCGACCGCCGCCGCCGCCGCCGGCTGCGTAGTGAATGACACCACCGCGGCGCTATGCGCGGGCGGCGGGTGGGCTGCTGCGCTGCCGCCGTGGGTGGGCAGCACGCCGTTGCTGGTAGCGGGCGCCGGTGCGCCTGCCGCTGCACTGCGTGCCGCTCTGCGCGCCAGCCTGCCGGCACCCACGACGGTGAAGCGCGGCAGCCGCCGGTTTGATGGCGCCATGCCCAACGTCGTCCTCCTGGCCGGCCTGCCGTTCCGTGTGTCGCTGGCGGTGCGCGTGCGAGTGACGACGCTGGCGGGCGACGCCGTGTTTGCGCCCGGCGCCACCTTTCCGTCACCCGTGTCGCTGCAGGCGCCGTCGGCCGTCACTGGCGTCCCCGATGTACAGATGCTGCCGCTGGTCAGCGTGCCTGTGGCACCTGCCGTCGCGTCGGCTGCGTCCCTGCCCGCCACCTTTGCGCTGGTGCCCGGCTCCCCTGCCACCGCCACCCTGCTGACGCCCGCCATCACCACCGGCATCATATGCACCGGTGCCAGCGCCTCCAGCCTGGAGCTGGCATGGGGGCCGCCTGACGACCCTGGCGGCAGCGCGGTGTCGTACCGCGTGGAGGTGTCCACCGGTACCACCACCGCCAGCTTTGACGCCGGCGTGGTGGCGGTGGTGGTGGTGCCGTCCCCGTCGCTGACGTCTTTTGGTGTGCTTGACGCCGCCACTGGCACGCTGCAGTACGCGGCAGGCGCACGCGCTGCCGTGCTGGCTGCCGCATCCAGTGTGGCGCGCAACTACACCGCGATGCTGGGTACGTCGCCAACCACCGGGCTGCTGGTACACGCGCCCAGCGCTGCCACTGTGCGCGGACTGCGCGCCGCCACCGCGTACGCCGTGCGCATTACGCCCTTCTCGCCTGGCGGCACCGGGCCCCGCAGCGACGCCAACCTGCCGCTCGGCGCGTGCACCACGACGGAGCAGGTGCCACCCGGCGCGCCATCCGTGACGGTGGCGGCCGCCCCGACGCCGTCCACCCTGTCGCTGCTGGTGTCGCCGCCCGAGAACACGGGCGGTGCCGCCGCGCTGGGCATGACGCTGGTGGCAGCGGCGGCGGTGCCGGGCAGCGTGGGCGGGCTGGCGCGCGCTGCTGACGCCGGTGCCTGGGTCTCCCTGGCTGCATCGCGCACCTGGTACCTCGGCACGGTGCCGGCGGTGGCAGGCACGCTGTCGCCGCCCGTGCCACTGTCGGTGACGCTGGGGTCGCTGCACGCCGGTGGCTCGTACTGCTTCTGGGCGGCTGTCAACACCACCACTGCCACCAATGTCTCCCTGCTGTCGCCCGCCGGCGTGGCGGTGGAGCCAAGCGCTGGCGTGGTGGCAGCTGAAGTTGCGCCAGGCGGCAACCGCACCGACCTGCCGGTGTGGCAGCTGCCACCGTTCGTCGCTGGCAACGCAGCAAGCGCGCTGGCGGACGCGGTGCTGACAACAGCGTCGGTGCCAGGCGCCCTGGCGCCACTACCAGGTGGCGGCAGCGGCGTAGGTGGATTCGCGCCGCCGCCCGGTGCCACCGCACCTACGTGTGTCACCCTACCGTCGACGCCGGTTGCCCCCGCGCCCTGCCCCGCCGCACCTGCCGTGCTGCCGCCTGGCAGCCGCGTGGCGCTGCCGTTGCCAGCGTGCCTGGGCGCTGCCGGCGGCGCGGGCACGGCGGCCGTGGCAGACGCGCTGTTCCTGGCGTGCGCGGCGGACGGGCGCGGGTCGCGGCGGTGCACGTGGCAGGCGCGCAACACGGACAGCGGGAATGCCACCGCCTTCCCGGCGTGGCTGTCGCCGGTGGTGAACACGTGGACGGCGCGGCTGGTAGCGGGTGCAACCGGCGCCGCCGACGCCGGCATCTTTGCCGGCTTTACGGTGGCGGACCTGGCGGCGGTTGTCAATGGGGAGGACGCGCCTGGCGGCGCCTGCCCGTATGCGCCAAGCATGCTGGCGGTGCCAACCGGCGGCGGTGCGGGCGCGCCTGCCGCGTCACCGTTGCCCGCCCCACTTACCACCCTTGCCGTCCGCCCTGACACCGGCCTGGCGTGCGTGACGCCGCTGCCGCCTGGCAGCAACGCCCTGCTGACTGCCGCCTGCACAGTGCCTGGCTCCAACGCCACCGCGCCAGTGTACGGCGCTGTCAACGCGAGCGCTGCAGTGTCGCCGTCGTGGCTACTGCTGTCGTGGCCGGTAGCAGGTGACGCCGGCGGCGCCGCCGATGTGGCAGACTACGTAGTGGAGCAGAGCACGGATGGCGGCATCACGTTTGGGCCGGCAGCCATCCTGCTGCTAGCAGTGCCGCCTGCGCGTGGCGGGCGGGGCGCGGGGCAGGTGGTAGCGGTGGAGGCACCTAGCGGCGTTGTGGCGCCTGACGTGGCGCGCGGCGTGTCACAAACCGCGCCGCTGCCACCGGTTGGCGCGGGTCTGTTGGTGACGGCGGGCGGCAACGCGACGGCAGCCTGCGACGGCACGCCGCCGCCCGGAACCGCCTGCGCCGCTGCCG
>ERZ778022.4473-NODE-4473-length-12067-cov-3.487596_pt1 | contig 12067 bp, 11 predicted proteins | sample MGYA00375752_ERZ778022 | MGnify/ENA primary metagenome ERZ778022 (study PRJEB29350, sample SAMN05389826) | bioreactor metagenome | isolation source: Thiocyanate bioreactor | place: South Africa: University of Cape Town | collected 2014-04-04 ... | reverse complement strand
CGGGAACATCAGCTTCAGTTTCATCTGTCTACTCCAAGCCGTCTCAAGGCACGGCTCATCGGCGGCCCGGGGCAGACCCGGCACCTGGCTACGAACGGTTCTGTGGAAGGAAGGGCGCATGCCGCAACCGGCGCGCCCGAGCTGGATCAGCGCCCTACCGAAGGGTTCTGGACTGCATTGCGTTTGGCCCCCTGCACCTGCGCCCCGCCGTCATCTTTTCCGCAACCGGCTTGATGGAAACTGGCGAAACGCATAAACATGATTAACGAAGTCATGTATTAAGTCGCCATGGCCGCGGTGTCGACACCAAAGAGTTTGTCGGGAATCGCAAAGTTTTTCGCGAAAACGGCACGGCGGCCTTAACGCACGGTGGCAGCATGCAATACACATCCCAGGACATCTTCATCGGCGCGATCGAGAACGTGCCGAACTGCACCCCCCGCACGCACGAGCAGACCATCTGGTCCAAGTTCATGCTGATGGTGATCCTCGAGGGGCGCCAGCATTTCGTCATCGACGGCGTGCGCTTCCGGCTGGATGCGGGCATCGGGCCGGCGGCAACGCCGCTGGTCTTCATGCTGAACGTCGCCCAGCCGAGCCGGCTGCGCTTCATCAACGAGGCGGGCGCCGTCCTCAGCAAGGTGATGATCTCCGCGCCGCTGCCCCGGCTGCAGCGGCTGATGGAGACCGAAGACGGCATGCCGGTGCTGCGCAACTTCTTCGCCGAGCCCCTGGCGCATTTTTCGTTCGAGCCGGGCCAGCACATCCTCCAGACCGCCGAGAAGATCATGCATCCGCCGCCGATGCCGACGGGGGAGCTCAGCTCGATCTATCTCAAGTCGCAGGGGCTCGACATCATGTGGCAGTCCTGCCTGCAGCTCGTGGCCGACAATGCCGGCGGCTGGCAGCAGCCGAGCATGATGAGCCTGCGCCAGTGCGAGCGGGTGCGCGATTTCATCGTCGCCAATCTCGGCGAGGAGCTTTCGGTGGACCTCATCGCCTCGCAGGCGGGCACCAGTCCCTCGACGATCCAGCGGCATTTCAAGGAGCATTTCGGCCAGACGATCTTCGACTTCATCCGCCAGAAGCGGCTGGAGGCGGCGCGCGACGCGCTGGCGACGGACGGCATCCCCGTTTCCAAGGCGGCCCACCTTGCCGGCTATACCAGCGTGTCGAGCTTCACGACGGCCTTCCGGCGGACCTACGGGGTGACGCCGAAGCAGATGCGGGCCTAGGGTTTCCCGCCCAACCGCGCAGCAGCGGCCGCTCCACGAAATGCCAGGCGCAGAGGCCGGCGGCAATGCCCGCGGCAGCCGAGGCGACAAGGACGAGGGACGGCGGCGCGCCGGCCATCGCCCCGAGCTTGACGACGACCGAGATCGCGAAGGTATGCCAGAGATAGATCGAGTAGGACGCGTCGCCAAGGAGGGCGGGGATCTTGAGCCGCGCCACGCCGCCGCGCGTCTCCAGCGCGGCCGTGCCGTAGACGAGGAGGCAGGCGAGCGGCCCGCAGGTCCATTCGTCGAAGGGCAGCCTCAGGATGCCGATGGCCGCAAAGCCGGCAAGGCCGAGGCCGACGAGGGCAAGCGCGACCGCCCGCCCCGGCACCCGGCCGGCAAGCCACAGCCGCCCGATCAGCATGCCGGCGACGAATTCCAGGATGATCGGCCGCGTATAGGTGGCAAGCAGCGGCGATTCGCTGCTGACGGCAAGGCCAACGGCAACAAGCAGGCCGAAGGCGGCCGCGATGACGCCGAGCCTGAGGCGTGCCGGAAGGAAGAGGCAGGCGGCGAAGGCGGCGTAGAAGAACATCTCGTAATTGAGCGTCCAGCCCTGCACCAGTACCGGCCAGATCTCCCCGCTGCTCGGCGAGCGCGCCGGCACGAAGAACAGCGAGGCGGCGACATGCCCGGCCGTCAGCACCAGGTTGGGGAAGAGGCCGGCCAGGGCGCCCGCCACCATCACCCCCGTCGCCAGCCAGTAGACCGGCACGATCCGCCTCATGCGCTCCTTGAGGAACCGGCCCGGCGTCACCGGCCGCCGTTCGGCGATGACCCACATGATGAAGCCGCTGATGACGAAGAAAACATCGACCCCCGCCGCGCCGATGGCGAAGGCATGGCCGCTGCGCTCGGCCGCATGGAAGAAGACGACCGCGAGCGCGGCCACGGCGCGCAGGTACTGGATGCCGTAGAGCGTTCCCCGGCCCCCGCCCGGCCCGGCCACGGCCGTCACGCGGGCACCATCCAGTGCCGGGGCACGGCCGGGCGCGGCGCATTGCGGCGCCGGCCGTCGGCGAGCTTGCCGGCCGAGAAATAGAGCAGGAACGAGCCGACATGGTAGGGATTGAGGATGTCGATCTCCACGAAGGTACGCACGGCGAGCAGCGCGGCGACCGTGAAGAGCACCAGCGCCTCCACGTCCCGCGCCGCCGAAAGCAGGCGGGCGAGGTGCCCGCCGAGCGTGACGAGGAGCACCATGGTCAGGAGGAGGCAGCCGACAAGGCCGGTCTCCACCGTGGCGGCGATGAAGGTGTTGTGGAAGTGGAAACCGCTGCGCCCGGCGATGAAGAAGGCCGCCCAGAGCCGTTCGGCCTCGGCGAAGCCCTGCACCCAGAAGGCCTGGTAGCCGATGCCGAAGAAGGGCGCCTCGCCCGCCGCCGCGATGCCCTGCTGCCAGAGATAGGTGCGCCCGGTCAGCGTCGCGTCCTTGCCGAAGGCGCCGAGCAGCAGCTCGTAGCCCCCGCCATAGGCGGCGGCAAGACCGGCGAGGACGGAAAGCACGGCAAGCGCCGCAAACAGCATCTTGCGGTGGAAGGGCGCCAGCATCTCGAGCGCGCGCAGCGAAAGGCACAGGCCGGCGACGGCGGCGGTGGTGAGCACCGAGGTCGCCGATTGCGAGGCCTTCAGGCAATAGAGCGCCAGCAGCACGCAGCCGACGGCGGCGAACCGCCAGAGACCGCGCTCCACCCCGAGGAAGAGCGCGGCGAAGGCGAAGAGCACGGCGAGCGAGGCGTAGAAGCCGAGCTGGTTCTTGGAGGCGAAGGCGCCGACGAAGCTGTAGGTGCCGTCGAGCGGATCGAGATGGTAGACGCCGAAGAGAAGCGAGAAGACGAGCACCAGCCCGGTGCCGATCAGCCCGCCGCGCACCAGCGTGCGCGTATCGACGACGCGCATGGCGATCAGCGCGCAGACGATGTGGGAAAGGTACTGCAGCGCCGCACGCGCCGTGGTGCCGGGCGCCGCGGACCAGAAGACCGAGAGGCAGGCGAGGAGCGCGAAGGCGAAGATCCACAGGTAATGCCCGTAATTGCCGAGCACGCGCCGGTAGTCCACCGCTACGAGCGGCAGCCAGAGCGCATAGTAGACGAGGATCGCCGCCTGCCCGAAGCGGAAGGAATAGGCGAAGACGAAGAAGGACAGCGCCACGGCGAGCGCGCCATAGGCCCCGTTGCCGGACGGTCCGATCAGCCGCGCCTTGGCGATCCGCATCCCCGCCTCACTGGGTCGCGAGGCCGACATCCACCTTCACGACGTCGCCCGGCAGGACCGGCGTCGTCTCGGTGGCGCGGATCGCCTCGGTCTTGCCCTTGACCGTGCGCAGGATCGAATAGCCGATATTGGCGGCGGACAGCCCGCCCTTCAGGTTGGCCGCATCGGCCGACTGCATCAGCGCCTCGGACATCAGGTCGCGGCTGGTGCCGAGCTTCAGCGCCAGCGTATCGAGCTCCTGCTCGGTGTTCTGCAGCTCCTGCGCCAGTTGCGCGTCCCAGTCGTTCTGCAGGTTCGTCTCGTCCTGCCCGGCCTTGTTGATGTCCTGCCTGGCCTTCAGCGAGGCCGTGTCGATGTCGAGCAGGGCCGCCTGGAGATCGGCCGCGCGCTGCTCGAGCGCGAGGCGCCGCGAGCTGATGGCAAGGCCCTTCTCGGCAAGCGCGTCCATCTTGGAAAGATCGCCCTGGACGAGTTCGAGCTGGCGGGTCTGGGTCTCGGATTTCTTGCCGAGGGAATCGGTCTCGTTCGTCAGCAGCGACTTGAGGTCGGCAAGCGCGGTGAGTTGCAGCCGCAGCCGCTTTTCCCGCGAGGCCATCAGCGCCTTCTCGCTTTCCAGGATCGGGCGCGCCTCCTCGGACTTGCCGAGCTCCTTCGGCATCTCGATGTCCCTGGCCCCGCCCATCTCGGCAAGAATGCGCGCCCGGCGGATGAGCAGGCGGTTGCGCTCGGCGACATAGACGGCGGCCTCGCCCTCCGAGCGCAGGAAATCGCGGGCGAAGCGCTGGCCGGGATCGGCCCGGCGCAGCCCGCCGCCGAAGCTGACGGCCTTCAGCACCGTCAGGCCCGGCGCGTAAGGGTAGGCCCCCGGCGTCTGCACCTCGCCGGAGAGGTAGACCGGCCGGTATTCGGCGATCTCCACGGAGGCCGACGGCAGGTCCTTGAGGCCGAAGAGCACCTGCATCTTCTTGCCGATGTCGACGGAAAGCTCCGCCGCCGTGCGCCCGTCCGCCGGCAACTGGCCGATGAACGGCAGGGACAGCGCGCCGTCCGCGCCGATGCTGTAGTCGCCGCTGACGGCGCTCCAGTCGCGGATGGCGCCTTCGGCCGAGCTTCATTCGGCAACGCGGATGCGCAGCTTGTCCATCACGCCGAGCCGGTATTCCTCCGCGAAGGCGGAAGGGGCGAGCGTGAGCACGAGGGCAAGGGCGGACAAGGCCGCTCTGGTGATCGTCTTCATGGGTATCCCTCTCTCCGGGACCGTCAATAGCTGCCGCGCGACAGGCATACGGCCGGAATGGTGCGCGCGACGATGACGAGATCGGATGTGAGCGACCAGTTGCGGACATAATGCGTGTCGAACGCGACGCGCGTGGCATAGGAGACGTCGTTGCGGCCGCTGACCTGCCAGAGGCCCGTAAGGCCCGGTCGGCTGCGCAGGTAGTAGACGGCGGAGGCCTCGTAGAGTTCCAGTTCGTCCTCCACCACCGGGCGCGGGCCGACGATGCTCATCTCCCCCTTGAGGATGTTGACGAGCTGCGGCAGCTCGTCGAGGCTGAGCTTGCGCAGGACCGTGCCGACGACGGTGACGCGCGGATCGTCCTGCAGCTTGCGCGTGGCGCGCCATTCCTCCAGCGCCTCAGGGTTCTGCTCCAGATGCTGCTGGAGAAGCACGTCGCCATTTTCCGCCATGGTGCGGAACTTCAGGCAGCGGAAGGTCGATCCGTTATAGCCGATGCGGCGATGGCCATAAAAGACGCTGCCGCCGTCGGAATATTTCACGAGTGCCATGATCAGCACGAAGATCGGGCTGAGCACGACGAGGGCGGCAAGCGCCACCAGGATGTCAAAGCTCCGTTTCGATATTCCCCCCACCGGCGGAGCGCCGGTTGCAATCGAACTGAAAAACGGCGTACTGGCCGATCTGCTCGCGGACTTCATAGAGATGGCTCCATTGGATTTGCGATATGGTCGGGTCCCTCGGACGCGTCCCGACATCCAATGCGGAGTGTATGGTCACAGTTTGTTTTTCGAAGCGTGATCTGCCGAATTGAATGCGCACCCCCGGCATATAAGAAAATCTTAATATCCTAAAATTTTAACGATCGAAGTAACCTCGAAGTAACAAATCCCGTCTTCCCGCGCATAGCGCGATAACGCCGCGCCGGTTCTTCCTGCGCCACGGCGCCCATCACTTCTTTTGACCGATGAGGCGCTTCCGTTTTTACACGCCAATACACGAAGCGCCCGCCTCGCAGCCGACGACCCACATCGCAAGACCTGAAAACGGCACCGGTTTTTGCATCGCAATATTATTTTGCAGCGCACATTTCTCCATAAGGCATCGCTCATATTGTAACAAAGTGTGATCGGCCGGTGCCGGGCATCGCAACCCATCGGCTGCGATGCGGCGCGGCGCACTCGCCTTCCCGGCGCATTTGCAGGCCCGAGCGGAAGGAAGGATGACGGAATCGGGGCAGGAAGGAGGCCGGCGCGATTCTCCGGCGGGCCACAACCGCCTTAACGGAAGCGCAAGACAAATGGGCAAGGATCGGAACAGGCCGCACCCGGTACTGGTTAATCCTGATGATTGCACGCCGAAGCGCTGCATCCTATAGTTCGATCGAGCCTCAGAGGAGAAGGCGGACCCATCGATGAAACGCGCGCCGGAAACGAAATGGCGGGACAGCACGGCCTATGCGCCGCGCTTCTTCCTGAGCATGGGCATCGCGCTCGTGGCCTTTGCCGCGGTCACCTATGTCAGCACGGGCTCCATCGCCACGACGGCGCGGCGCACCTTCCTCTGCGCGATCCTCATCCAGGTCGGCTATTTCCTCGCCACGCTCTATCTCGTCTGGCGCACCGCCAAGGCACGCCGGGCCGCGACGGGCACGGCACGGCCGGACCTCGAAAAGGCCAAACCCCAGGTCTCCGTCCCGATGAACGAGCCCGGCCACTCCAAGCCCTGAAAGACGCCCGGTCCGCGGGGGCCGTTTTTGTGCCCCCTTTTCCTTTCATGCTGCATTGCAGCGCGGGTGCGCCCCGCGCCGATTGTTCAATGCACGGAGAGGTATGTCGTGACCCGCGATGAGAAAGTCTGCGTCATCATTGCCGCGAGGAATGCGGAACAAACGATCGGGCGGGCGGTGCGCTCGGCGCTCGCCGAGCCTGACGTCGACGAGGTCGTGGTGGTGGACGACGCATCGGACGACCGCACCATGGCGGCGGCGGCCGCCGCCGACGACACGACCCGGCGGCTCGACATCGTCCGCTTCCGCACGAACCGCGGGCCGTCTGCCGCCCGCAACCACGCCATCGCCATTTCCCGCGCGCCGCTGATCGCCATCCTCGATGCCGACGACTTCTTCTTTCCCGGCCGCTTCCGGCGGATGCTCGCCTGTCCGGACTGGGATTTCATCGCCGACAACATCGCCTTCATGCAGGAGGCCGATCCCGCGCCGCAGCCGGAAGACTTTCCGCCGCATCCGCGCCGGCTCGGCCTGAAGGATTTCATCCTCGGCAACATCTCGCGCCGCGGCGCCCCGCGCGGCGAGCTCGGCTTCCTGAAGCCCGTCATGCGCCGCGCCTTCCTCGACGCCCACGACCTCGGCTACCGCGAGGACATGCGGCTCGGCGAGGATTACGAGCTCTATGTGCGGGCGCTCATCGCCGGGGCGCGCTATACCGTCATCGAAAGCTGCGGCTACGGCGCGGTGGTGCGTCCCGATTCGCTGAGCGGACGGCACCGGACGAAGGATCTCGAAGCGCTGCACGCGGCCGAATGCACGATCCTGGCCGCAGGCAACGTGCCCTCCGAAGCAGCCGAAGCCATGCGCCGCCATTGCCGCCAGGTCGGCCAGCGTCACGCGCTGCGCCATTTCCTCGACCGCAAGCGCGAAGGCGGCGCGGGCGCGGCCCTCGCCTATGCCGCAGGCAACCCGGCCGCCCTGCCCGCCATCGCCCAGGGCATCCTCACCGACAAGCTGGAAGCGGCGCGGCGGCGGATGCGGCCAACGGAGCCGAGGCCGCAGGAAGGACTGCGCTACCTGCTGCCTGCCGGACGGTAATCGCTACACTATCATGTGGGAAACTAGCGCCGTTCAGCCCCCTCCGCCCCGCCTGCGGGGAGAAGGGGGCGGGGCGAGGCCGTGCCCGGGGCTTCCCCTCACAGATAATGCCGCCGCACGCCTTCCAGCACCGCGTAAAGCCGCTCCTTGCGTTCGCAAAGGCGGGCGTCCGTGCTCAGCTGCGGCTCCGCCCGGCTCGCCTGCCACAGGGCGAGCGTCGAGGGCGCGGCGAGGACCTGCTTGGCGGCAAGGCGCAGGCGCGAGCGGGGGGCGGCCTGCGCGACGGCAACCGTGTCCGCCTCGGCCGCATGTCCCGCGCCCTCGTAATCGACGCCCCAGAAGCGGGCGCCCTTGATGATCGCCTCGGCCCGGGTGGAGATGGGAATGCGCCGGGCCGTCGGGTCGACATCGACCGTCGCGGCCCAGTCGCGCCACTTGAAGCCGTTGATATTGGCCGAGGTGCTCACCGCCACCCAAGGCACGCGGAAGGCGTCGGCGAGGATCGCCCCGTGCATGGATTCGGCGACGATCAGCTCGCAGGCGGCGATCTCGCGGATCACGTCCTTCGCCTCGCCGCGCGGATCGATGTAATGCAGCCCCGCCATGGCGCAGACGAGCGGCCAGAGCCCCGCCACCGCCGATTCCCAATGGGGAACGAAAGCGCATTTGATGTGCTTCGGCTGGTCCGCGAATTCCGGCATGTCGGCGACCAGCACCGCCGGATCGACGATGCCGAGCTCCTCCCGCACGCCGACCCTTGCGGCCGTCAGCGGGCCGCGCACCGAGCGCACGTCCCACAGGTCCCGGTCGCGCATGTCCGGCAGCGTGCCGTAGCCGAAGCCGCTGCCGAGCACGAGCTTGCGGCCCTCCTTCGGCAGCAGCGCGCTGTTGAGCACCGTGCCGACGCCGACGAGCAGCACGTCCGGATGCGCCTCGCGGAACCCCGGCAGCAGGAAATCCCAGAGCCAGAGATTGAGGTCGTCACCGAAATTGCCGTGCTGCGATTCCCAGTAAAAGGGCTTCATCCTGACCTCCTGTCCGCTCAGCGGGAGAACTTGCCGACGGCAAGGCCGACGACGCTGGCGAGCAGGCGCGGATCTCGCACCGCCCAGCGGGCCAGCATGTCGAACTGCGGCAGCTTGCGGTGCCTGACGCGCCGCGCCTGGCTCCAGAGCGCCTGCCGGCGTGCCGTCTGCTTGTAGGCGCGCAGCGAGGCGACCTCGGCGGGGCGCTCGGCAAAGCGGCTCTCCAGCCGGTCGAGCGCCACCCAGGTGTTGAACTGCTGGCGCAGGAATTGCGGGGAATCGTTGTCGACGCCGTGCTCAGCACCACCCGCCGCGCGGCGAGCACGCAGTCGCAGAAGAACAGCACGTCCTCGGCCGCGAGCCTGAGGGCCGCATCGAAGCGCACCCGCTCGAAGACCGGCCGGGCGATGACCATGGCGGACAGGTGCAGGAAGCTCCAGTTCTTCAACATGACCTGCGTGAGATCGGGAATCTCGATCAGCAGCGGATCGTCGTTGAGACGCACCGTCGCCTCCGTCCTTTCGAGGTCCTCGACGCCGAAATGATAGTAGAAGGCATCGCCCCCGGTGATCGAGGCGAAGTAGCAATCGGCGGAAAAATGCGTCATCGCGGCATGGGCGACGGCGAGGTGACCGGGCGCCCAGGTGTCGTCCGAATCGAGGAAGGCGACGAAGTCGCTCGCCGCCGGAACATGGTCGAGCCCGGTGTTGCGCGCGCCGCCCGGCCCGGCATTTTCCTGGCGGATGACGCGCACGCGCGCCTGCTCGTCCTCGGAAAAGTCGATCAGATCGCCATCGGGCGGCCAGGGGGATTCATCGTCGACGACGATGACGTCGAAGTCGTTGAATCCCTGAGCAAAAACGGACGTGAGCGCACGCCTCAGGATGCCCGGCTCCTTCTGGTAGAAGGGGATGATAACTGTCAGCTTCGCCATCTTTTCGTCCCTGTGGTTTCTCTAGAAAGAGGTTCGTCTGGTCTCCTCCCACCGGGGCGCGGCCGTTTCCGGCGCAGGCTTTTGTCTCGTCGAGGCTCCTTTTGTGAAGCGGAATCCACCCATGTCCCAGTCCGTGAACGCGAAGTCGGTGACGCGAAACGTCGGCTGGAGCGTCCTATCCAAGACAAGCACATTCGGGCTTAAGTTTGTCACCGTGCCCATTCTCGCCCGGCTGCTGACGCCCGAAGAGTTCGGCGCGGTGGCCGTCGCGCTCGCCGTCGTGCAGTTCCTCGCCATGATCGGCGGGGCGGGTCTCGCCTCCGCCCTCATCCTCGAACCGGGGGAGGAAAAGGGCACGATCCACTCGGTCTTCTGGGCCAATCTCGGCTTCGCCTTTCTGATGGCGGCGGGGCTCTATGTCTTCGCCGAACCCCTGGCCGACTGGTTCGGCGCGGCCGATGCGGCCTGGCTGCTGCGGGTCATGTGCCTGCTCATCCCGCTCCAGCTTGCCGGCGACGTCGCCTATGCGCTGGTCGCCCGGCGCATGCAGTTCAGCCGCGACGCGCTGTGGAGCATGATCTCCGAATCGCTCGCCGCCATCGCGGCGGTCGTCCTCGCGCTTGCCGGCTTCGGCGTCTTCGCGCTGGGCGCCCAGCTCTTCGTCGCCGGGGGCATCCGGCTTGCCGGCCTCTTCTTCGTCTCGCGCTACCTGCCGCGCTTCCACTTCCATGCGGCGAGCGGCGTGCGGCTGACGCGCTTCAGCCTCGGCCTGATGGGCTCGGAGGTCGCCAATTTCGTCACCTTCCAGTCGCCCATGGTGGTGATCTCGCGCTTCCTCGGCCTTGCCGATGCCGGCGCCTATTCCGCCGCCAACCGCTTTTCCAGCATTCCCAACCAGGTGGTACTGTCGGGCGTCATGGGCGTGCTCTTCCCCGCCTTCAGCGCGATGATGCACGACCGCGCGCGCCGCTCGCAGGCGCTGATGCTCAGCACGCAGGTGACGACCCTCCTGCTCGCGCCGATGATGTTCGGCCTGTGGGCGCTCGCCGAACCCTCGATGCTGCTGCTCTTCGGCCCGCAATGGGCGGCCGCCTGGCCGGTGCTCGGGCTGCTGGCGCTCTCCAAGGGGCTGCTGACGCCGTGCAGCACCTTCATCCCCTATCTCAAGGGCTCCGGCCATGGCGGGGCGCTCTTCTGGTGGGCGGTCGGCCGCGCCGCAGCGACCACCGCCGCCGTCGCCTACGGCGCCTGGCACGGCACGCTGATCGAGGCGATGGTCGCCCTCTGCCTCGTCAATGCCGCCGTCCTCGTCGGCTATTCCTGGGTGGTGTTCCGGGCGGACGGGTCGCCCTTCCTTTCCGGCTTCTACCGCGCGATCCGCCCCATGCTCACCGCCGCACTGATGGCGCTCGCCGTGCGCCATGCGCTCGACCACTATCTCGCGCCGCATTTCCATCCCGTCCTGCAGGTCGCCATCGGCATCGCGCTCGGCGGCGCGATCTATGCGGTCCTCACCCTTCTCACCGAGCGGCCGCTGCTGCGAAAGCTCCTCGACATGGTGCGCCGTCCCCGCGCCACCGCAGTCGCCAGCCTGCCTTGAGCCTGCCCCATTTCGGGGCCGGCCTGCCGGAATCAGCGCAGTCCTGCGCGAGATCGGCACAGCAGAGCGAAAAAATTTCGGCCCCGCCTGCACCCAGAAATTGCGCATACATCAGTAATTTCGAATAGGCTGCAAAGTATTGAAGCGCTGGTCTTCACATTGACCTCACGCTTATGTGAGCGTGTATTTCCCGCGAACTGCACTTGCCCCGGCTATGCTGCAATGCAACCGCCGTCGCCGGCAAATTTGCTGCGCCGCCATATTTTGCGCTGTCCACTCACCCAAACTCCTCTTCACGGGGTGCAGGCCCCATCGTTTGAAGCCGCCCGATCGGAACGGCGCACCAGAGGGGTGACGGAACCGTGCAAATCGACGCGACCGTTTCGGCACGCATCAACATGATGCGCATCGTGCTGATCACCGGGATCATCTTCGTGCATGTTCCCTACGACCCGGCGACGAGCCCCTATGCGGGCACGTTCGGCGGGCTGGACTGGCTGCGGGTGTTCCTCGCCGACAGCCTCTTCCGCATCGGCGTGCCGTGCCTTTCCGCCATCTCCGGCTACCTGCTCTTCCACCGCGGGTTCGAGGCCTTCGATTACCGCCGGACGCTGCGCACCAAGGCCTCGACGATCCTCCTGCCCTTCCTGCTCTGGAACACGGCCTTCCTCGCGCTGGTCTATCTCGCGCAGTGGCGCGGCATCGGCTTCGGCTACCTGCCGGATGTCGTCAATGCCGGGCCGCGCGACCTGATGAACCTCGGCCTTGCCGTCGAGACCTGGCCGATCAACATCCCGCTCTACTTCCTGCGCGACCTTCTGCTCTGCCTCGTCCTGTCGCCGCTGATCGCGCTGGCCGTCATGCGCTACCCGCGCACCGCGCTCGCCCTGATGCTGGCCTTTGCCGTGCTGCCGGTGCCGGTGCCGAGCGGCATCTTCCTCAAGAAATCCATC
>ERZ778022.4472-NODE-4472-length-12068-cov-5.005827_pt1 | contig 12068 bp, 9 predicted proteins | sample MGYA00375752_ERZ778022 | MGnify/ENA primary metagenome ERZ778022 (study PRJEB29350, sample SAMN05389826) | bioreactor metagenome | isolation source: Thiocyanate bioreactor | place: South Africa: University of Cape Town | collected 2014-04-04 ... | reverse complement strand
TCTTGTAGAGGCGCATGTTCTCGCGCATTCGGTCGTAGACCACCACCTTGTCGTTCACCGAATAACCGACCAGCGTCAGCAATGCGGCAATCGCCGTGAGGTTGAAGTCGAGGCCGGTCAGCGCGAAGAAGCCGATGGTCTTGGTCACGTCCAGCACCAGCGTGGCGATGGCGCCGACCGCGAACGGCCATTCGAAGCGCCACCAGATATAGGCGAGCATCGCCAGGCTGGCGAGCACGACAGAGAGCACGCCGGCCATTGCCAGCTCGCCGCTGACCTTCGGGCCGACGACTTCGGTGCGCTCGACCTTGGCGGACGGGTCGATCTGGGCGACCTCGGCCTTAAGGTGTTCGACGGCTGCCGTCTGGGCTTCCTCGCCGCCGGGCTGGCGTTCGACGCGGACGAGCATGTGGTTGGGGTCGCCGAACTCCTGGAGCGCGACTTCCCCGAGACCGAGCGCATCGAGGCCAGCGCGGAATTTTGCGAGATCCGCCGGCTGCTGCGTCACGACTTCCATCTGGATGCCGCCGCGGAAGTCGACGCCGTAATTGAGGCCCGGCTTGATGAACAGGATGATCGAGGTGATCGACAGCACGGCCGAGAGGCCGATGCCGAAGAAGCGCGCATTCATGAAGTTGATGCGCGTGCCGTCCGGAATCAGATGGAAGGGCAGCAACGGCTTGATGTCGATCTTCTTCAGCTTGTAGCGGCCGGCGATGAAGATCATGATGACGCGGACGACGGAAACGGCCGTGAACATCGAGATGGCGATGCCCAGACCCATGGTGACGGCGAAGCCGCGCACCGGACCGGATCCGAACCAGAACAGCAGCACCGTCGCGATCAGCGTCGTGACGTTACTGTCGACGATGGTGGAGTAAGCGCGGGCAAAGCCCGAATCGATGGCGGCGAAGGTGGATTTGCCCTTTCGGGTTTCTTCCTTGATGCGTTCGTTGATGAGAACGTTGGCGTCGACCGCAAGGCCGATGCCGAGCACGATGCCGGCGATGCCCGGCAGCGTCAGGGTCGCCCCGATCAGCGTCAGGCCGGCAAAGGTCAGGATGATGTTCAGCATCAGCGCGAAGTTGGCGAGAATGCCCCAGGCGCCATAGAGGATGAAGATGAATCCGACGACCAGTGCGAAGCCGATCAGGCCGGCATAAACGCCCTTGCGGATGGCGTCGCCGCCGAGATCGGCGCCGACGGTGCGTTCCTCGATGACGGTGAGCTTCGCAGGCAGGGCGCCGGCGCGCAGCAGGGCGGCCAGCGTGTTGGCGCTCGCCACCGAGAAATTGCCGGAAATCTGGCCGGAACCGCCGGTGATGGGCTCACGGATGACGGGCGCGCTCAGCACCTTGTCGTCGAGGACGATGGCGAAGGGGCGGCCGACATTGGCGCGGGTGATGTCGGCGAAGCGCACGGCGCCGGCATTGTCGAAGCGGAAGGAGACGATCGGCTCGCGGGTGTTCGGCTCGAAGCCGACGCGGGCGTCCGACAGGCGGTCGCCGGAAAGCTCGACGCGGTCGACGACCGGATAGCTGTTGCCTTCCTCGTCCTTCAGCACGGTGACGCCGCGGTCGCCGGCATTGCCCAGCAGATGGAAGCTCATCTTGGCGGTGGAGCCGAGCAGCTTGCGCAGCTGCGACGGATCCTCGGCGCCGGGAAGCTGGACGAGAACGCGGTTGCCGCCGACGCGCTGGATGGTCGGTTCGGACACGCCGACCTGGTCGACGCGCTGGCGGATGATTTCCAGGCTCTGCTCGACGGCGGCACTGATATTGTGTTCGAGGCCGGCCGGCGTCATGGCGATCTTCACGCCTGCATCGCCTTCGGCGGTGACGGCGAGATCGCTCTGGCCAGCGGTCAGGCCGATGCCGACGGGATTGGCGAGCTTCTGAAGCTCGGTGATCGCCGCGTCACGCTGGCCGGGATCGGTCAGCGTCACCAGCAGATAATCCTGCACGCGGCGGATCGAGGAATTGCCGATATTGGCATCGCGCAGCACGCGGCGCGAATCCTGGATGAGGCTCTGCAGCCGCTCCTTGGTCAGGTCGGCGGCATCGACCTCGAGCACGAGATGGGAACCGCCGCGCAGGTCGAGGCCGAGCGAGACCTGGTTGTGCGGCAGCCAGCTCGGCAGCCTGGCGAGCGTGTCCTTCGATAGCACGTTCGGCAGCGCCACGAGGATGCCGATCAGGATGATGATGATATAGCTGGTGACAAGCCAGCGTGAATTGCGCATGTGTCTGGTCCTTGCGGAAAAGAAAAAAGCAACGGCAAGCGCCGCGCGAAATCCGGTTAGGCCGGAATGGCGTTGCGGAAACGCACAAGAAGATCAGGCCGGCGGCCCGCGCGGCAGGCGGTCGCGTCGAGCGGGCAGCGGCAAGGCCTGCGGTTCAACCGGCAGGAGCCGTACGGCGGTAAAATAGGGCGATGGCAGAGCGCGGATCGCCGTCAATCCCCAGCCGTCGCCTGTCCAGACCGTCTGTGGCGGATCCTTGCGCTCGATGATCGGCGTGGCGCGATTGCTGTCGCGGTTTCCGGCATAGAGCGTCTGGCCGGGCTTTTCCGCGCCCATGGCGCCGGCGCGTCCCAGCGTCAGAACCTGGGCATGTCCAAGCGAAAAACTGACGAGCGCGAACAGGAACAGCAGGCAGCCGGAGAGCAGCGGCGACAGCCGCCGGCACGCGGCCGCTTGCGCGGCACGGCTGTGCGTCAGGCTATGTCTGCTCTGGCTCACTTTCGGCGCATCTCCGGTTCCGGCGCGAAAAAATCCCTCGTCGCATATACGTTTCGGACCCGCAGGGCAAGCAGTCGGCCAGGATTGCCGTTGGGCCGCGCTTGCAAGCGCGGCCACTTCGCCCCACATTGACGGTCACGACCATGTGCATGACGAGGCGAGAGCATGAATATCGGGGCGGCATCTCGTCGATCCGGCCTGCCGGCGAAGACGATACGATATTACGAGGAAATCGGCCTTATTGCGGCCGACCGGGCGCAAAACGGCTATCGCGATTATTCCGAGATGCATATCGGCCGGCTGCAATTCCTGCATCGCTCGCGCAACCTCGGCTTTTCCGTCGAGGAATGTCGCCAGCTTCTGTCACTCTACGACGACAAGCAGCGCGCCAGCGCCGAGGTGAAGGCAATCGCCGAGACGAAGCTTGCCGATATCGACCGCAAGCTCAAGGAATTGTCGAGCCTGCGCGAGGCGCTGACCCATCTGGTCGCCCATTGCCATGGCGACGACCGCCCGGATTGCCCGATCATAGACGAGCTTTCCGGGCAGGTCCGGTGCCAGAACGGAGCATGATCCCAAACAGTGTGAAGCGGTTCTTGGATAGGATCATGCGATCTCGAAGAATCATTTCAACTGTTTGAGGCGCATGGCGTTGGCGAGAACGAAGACGCTCGACATCGCCATGGCTCCGGCAGCCAGCATCGGCGACAGCGTCCAGCCGGTGAGGCCGGAAAAGGCGCCTGCGGCGACGGGGATCAGCACGATATTGTAGGCGAAGGCCCAGAACAGGTTTTGGGCGATGTTGCGCATCGTCGCTTTTGAGACGCCGATGGCGCGGGCGACGCCCTGAAGGTCGCCAGACATCAGCACGACGTCGGCGCTTTCGATGGCGATATCCGTGCCTGTGCCGATGGCAAGGCCGACGGAGGCTTCGGCCAAGGCCGGCGCATCGTTGATGCCGTCGCCGACGAAGACGACCGGACCGGCGCGGCCGGCGATTTCGCGGATCGCATCCACCTTGCCGCCGGGCAGAACCTCGGCCACCACCGTATCGATGCCAAGCGGGCCGGCGACGGCTTGTGCCGTGCGGCTGTTGTCACCGGTCAGCATGGCGACGCCGAGACCGAGATCGTGCAGGCGGCGGATGGCGTCCGGCGTCGTCTCCTTGACCGGATCGGAAACGCAGACAAGCGCCGCAAGCCGGCCGTCGATGGCGACATAGAGCGGCGTGCGCCCCGCCTCCCCTGCCCGGTCATGAAGCGGTCGGCGCCGACGAGCACGGCATGGCCCTCGACCGTGGCGACGATACCGAGCCCGGTTTCGGTGTGGAAATCGGTTGCCGGCGACAGGGCAAGGCCTTGCCCTGTCGCAGCCGTGACGATGGCGGCGGCGACCGGATGTTCGGAACGCGCTTCGGCCGAGGCCGTCAGCCGCAGGATTTCGTCGCGCTCGAAACCAGGCAGTGGGATGAGATCGGTGAGTTCCGGATGGCCCTTGGTCAGGGTGCCGGTCTTGTCCAGCGCGACGGTGCGGGCGTCCTTCAGTGTTTGCAGGGCTTCGCCGCGGCGGAACAGGATGCCCATTTCGGCGGCGCGGCCGGTCGCCACCATGATCGAGGCCGGCGTCGCCAGGCCCATGGCGCAGGGGCAGGCGATGATCAGCACCGAAACGGCATGGACCAGCGCGACGCCAAACGCGTTTTCCGGACCGGCGAGCATCCATGCCACAAAGGTCAGCAGCGCGACGCCGATGACCACGGGCACGAATACCGCCGTCACCCGGTCGAGCAGCGATTGGATCGGCAGTTTCGCGCCTTGCGCCTGCTCGACCATGCGCACGATCTGCGCCAGCAGCGTTTCCGCGCCGACCTTTGTCGCCCTGTAGCGCAGGCTGCCCTGGCCGTTGATGGTGCCGGCGAGCAGGGCCGAACCTTCCCGCTTTTCGACCGGGATCGGCTCGCCCGAAATCATCGATTCATCGACATGCGAATTGCCGTCGAGGACGGTCCCATCGACGGCGATGCGCTCGCCGGGACGCGCTTCGAGCATATCGCCCGCCATCACCTCGTCGACAGGCACGTCCACTAAGGTGCCGTCGCGCGCGACGCGGGCGGTGCGCGGGCTGAGATCCAGCAGCTTGCGGATGGCATCGCCCGCCTGCCCCTTGGCGCGGGCTTCGAGATAGCGGCCGAACAGGACGAGGGTAACGATGACGGCGGCGGATTCGAAATAGACATTCGCCGTGCCGGCCGGCATCAATTGCGGAAAGAAGGTGGCAACGGTCGAATAGGCCCAGGCGGCGGTCGAGCCGATGGCGACAAGCGAATTCATGTCGGGGGCCAGCCGCAGCAATGCCGGAATGCCGTGACGATAGAAGCGCAGGCCCGGGCCGAACTGCACCAGCGTCGCGAGCAGGAACGAGATCACATAGATCGTCTGCTGCCCGAAGGTCATGGCCAGCCAATGGTGGAAGGACATGAAGAGGTGCGAGCCCATTTCGAGCACGAAGACAGGCGCGGTCAGGATCGCCGCGACGATGGCGTCACGGCGCAGCGCCGCCAGGTGCCGGTCGCGGTTCTCCGTCCCGGCGTCGGCGGCCTTGGTGACCAGTCGCGCCTGATAACCGACCTTGCGCACGGCGGCAATCAATGCACCGGCCGGCAGCGTGCCGAGGCCTTCGACATGGGCGCGCTCGCTGGCGAGATTGACGCTTGCCGCCGAAACACCTGGTACGTCGTTCAGCGCCTTTTCCACCCGGCGTACGCAGGAGGCGCAGGTCATGCCCTCGATTTCCAGATCCACCACGCTTGCCGGGACATCATAGCCCGCCTTGCGGATCGCCTCGACCACTGGCGTCATTTCTGCCGACGGCACCAGGCTCACCTCAGCCGATTCGGTGGCAAGGTTCACGGACACCTCTTTTACGTCCGGCAGCTTGCGTATGGCGTTTTCGACCCGGCGCACGCAGGAGGCGCAGGTCATGCCTTCGACGGGAAGGTTGATGCGTTTCAGAGCCGTCATGCTTCTGGTCCTCACTCGGTATTTTTCCAATTCGCATGGGTCTAGACCTTCCAGTCACGGGAAGGTCAATGGCATTTTTGATGCTTCTGAATTTTTCGCAAACAGGATTGACCTTCCAGTGGCAGGAAGCTTCATAAGGGTGGCGCCCTGTTATTCCAGAAGATGCGAGGAAGCCATGCTGACACTTTCCGTTCCCGACATGTCCTGCGGCCACTGCGTCAAGGCGATCACCGAAGCCGTCAAGGAGGTCGACACCGCCGCCACCGTCTCCACCGATCTGGCGACCAGGACGGTGCGCATCGAAACCCTTGCCGAAAGCGCGAAAATTCTTAAGTCTCTGGACGATGCCGGCTATCCGGCAACGCTTGGATAACCGGTCCCGGAGCCGGAGAAAGGTCTGGCGCCCGGCGCCTTTCATGCGGTTCGTCTATCTCGCTTTCGGTTGGTCGATGGTCGTCGTCGGCATCATCGGCGCCTTCCTGCCTGTGTTGCCGACGACGCCGTTCCTGTTGCTGGCGGCCTGGGCTTTCGCCCGCTCGTCGCCACGCCTCGAAGCCTGGTTGCTCGACCACAGGATCTTCGGCCCACCCTTGCGCGACTGGCGAGAGCGCGGCGCGATCAGCCGCAGGGCGAAGACGATGGCCTGCCTGCTCATGGCGGCAAGCTATGCCGCCTACTGGTTCGGCCGCCATCCCGGCCCACTGGCTGCGATCCTGGTTGCGCTTCTCATGGCTGGCAGCGCTACCTTCATTCTGACGCGACCGGACGAGCGCAACCGCTAAAGCGCGTCGCGATCTTCCGGATTCGCTCCTTGCGCTTCAGGTCTTTTATTTTCGCATGTCGTTGTCGCAAAGCCGCTGCACACTTTTGCGCGACATGTTTTAGCGCAGGCGTTTCGCCAACAAATGACGTCGGATCGATAAATATTTTAAACTTGAAATAGATTTCGGCTGGTGTAACCTGCGCCCATAGGGAACAGAGTATTGGCAGTCGTCGGACGCAAGCCGCACAAGCGGTTCCGGCCGGGATTGCCCCATAAAAAGGGGAACGATCAACCATGTTGAGCCCTTCGGCGCATGTCGACACTTTCACGCGCGATAACCTTCCGCCACGCGAGGAATGGCCGGAATTCCTCCTCGACGGTTATGACTATCCGGATTATCTGAACGCCGCCGTCGAATTCACCGACCGCATGGTAGACAAGGGTTTCGGCGACAATACAGCCCTGATCGGCAACGGTCGCCGCCGCACCTACAAGGAGCTGACGGACTGGAGCAACCGGCTCGCTCATGCTCTGGTCGAGGATTACGGCGTCAAGCCGGGCAACCGCGTGCTGATCCGCTCCGCCAACAATCCGGCGATGATCGCCTGCTGGCTGGCCGCGACCAAGGCGGGCGCCGTCGTCGTCAACACCATGCCGATGCTGCGTGCCGGCGAACTCAAGAAGATCATCGACAAGGCCGAAATCAGCCTTGCGCTGTGCGATACGCGCATCATCGAGGAACTGGTGCTTTGCGCCAAGGACAACGACTTCCTCAAGCAGGTCGTCGGCTTCGACGGCAGCGCCAATCACGACGCCGAGCTGGATCGGATCGCGCTCGACAAGCCGGTGAAATTCGAGGCGGTGAAGACCGGCCGCGACGATGTCGCCCTGCTCGGCTTCACCTCGGGGACAACCGGCGTGCCGAAGGCGACGATGCATTTCCATCGCGACCTGCTGATCATCGCCGACGCCTATGCCAAGGACGTGCTGAACGTGCAGCCGGACGACGTGTTCGTCGGTTCGCCGCCGATCGCCTTCACCTTCGGCCTCGGGGGGCTGGCGATTTTCCCATTGCGCTTCGGCGCTGCGGCCGCCCTGCTGGAGCAGGCGACGCCGCCGAACATGGTCAAGATCATCGAGACCTACAAGGCGACGATCAGCTTCACCGCCCCTACCGCCTATCGCGCCATGCTGGCGGCGATGGACCAGGGTGCCGATCTCTCGTCGCTGCGCATCGCCGTCTCGGCCGGCGAGACGCTGCCGCCGCCCGTCTATGACAGCTGGGTGGAAAAGACCGGCAAGCCGATCCTCGACGGCATCGGCGCCACCGAAATGCTGCATGTCTTCATTTCCAACCGCCTGGATGACCGCGCCGCCGGCTCCACCGGCCTGCCGGTCAAGGGTTATGAAGCCCGCATCGTCGACGACCAGATGAACGAGGTGCCGCGCGGCACGATCGGCAAGCTGGCGGTGCGTGGTCCCACCGGCTGCCGTTACCTCGCCGACGAGCGCCAGAAGGACTACGTCAAGCAGGGCTGGAACCTGACGGGCGATGCCTTCTACCAGGACGAGGACGGCCATTTCCATTTCGCCGCCCGCGCCGACGACATGATCATCTCCGCCGGCTATAATATTGCCGGGCCGGAGGTAGAGGCGGCACTGCTTGCCCATGACGACGTCGCCGAATGCGCCGTCATCGGCATGGCCGACGAGGCGCGCGGGCAGATCGTCGCCGCTTACGTGGTGCTGGTTCCGGGCGTTTCTGGCGACGAGATGATGACGCTGAAGCTGCAGGCCCACGTCAAGGCCACTATCGCCCCCTATAAGTATCCGCGGGCGATCCACTATGTCGACAGCCTGCCGAAGACCGAAACCGGCAAGATCCAGCGCTTCCAGTTGAGAAAGAACGCGACCGCATCATGACCGATATTTTCCAACGCACCAAGGCTCTGTTCGAGATCCCCGAAGGGGTGATCTATCTGGACGGCAATTCGCTTGGACCGCTGACAACCTCCGTGCGCACCCGCCTGGCGAGCGAAATCAAGGACAACTGGGGTAATCAGTTGATCCGCGCCTGGAACACAGCCGGCTGGATCGACCTGCCCAATCGCGTCGGTGACCGCATCGGCCGGCTGGTCGGCGCCCCCGCCGGCTCGGTCATCGCGGCCGATTCCACCTCCGTCAACCTGTTCAAGGTGCTGACGGCGGCCTTGTCGCTGGCCGTTGACGGCCGCCGGACGATCCTGTCGGATCGCGGCAATTTCCCGAGCGACCTTTATATTGCCGACGGCGTCATCCGCACCGTCGACAAAGGGCACAGCCTGAAGGTCGTCGCCCCCGAAGAGGTGGAAGCGGCTATCGACGACAGTGTCGCCGTGCTGATGCTGACCGAGGTCGATTACGCGACCGGGCGGCTGCATGACATGAAGGCGCTGACCGCGAAAGCAAAGGCCGCTGGCGTCGTCACCATCTGGGATCTCGCCCATTCGGCCGGCGCCATTCCCGTCGATCTCACCGGCGCCGGTGCGGATTTCGCCATCGGTTGCGGCTATAAATACCTGAACGGCGGCCCCGGCGCCCCAGCCTTCATCTATGTCCGCCCGGACCTGCAGGACAAGGTGCAGCCGGCCATTTCCGGTTGGCTCGGCCATGAGGCGCCGTTCCTGTTCGATCTCGACTACCGCCCCGGCGCGTCCATCGAGCGCATGCGCGCCGGCACGCCGCCGATGTTGTCGATGCTGGCGCTCGAAGCCGGCCTCGATGCATGGGACGGCGTCGACATGCAGGCGGTGCGTGAACGCTCGATTGCGCTCTGCGACCTGTTCGTTGAGGAAGTCGAGGCGCGCTGCCCGGATCTGGTGCTCGCCTCGCCGCGGGACGGTCTGAGGCGCGGCTCGCAGGTTTCCTTCCGCCACGGCGAAGGCTATGCCGTCATGCAGGCGCTGATCGCCAACAACGTCATCGGCGATTTCCGCGCGCCCGATATCATCCGCTTCGGCTTCACGCCGCTCTATATCGGTTTCGAAGAGGTGAAGGCCGCCGCCGCCGTTCTGGAGCGCGTTATAAAAGAAGAGCTTTGGAACCGTCCCGAATTCCTGAAGAAGAGCAAGGTGACATGACCGGCCGCGATCCCCACCCCGATGGCGCGGAACTGAATTTCCGCGAAAAAATGTCCTATTCAGACTATCTCAGGCTCGACAAGGTGCTGGATGCCCAGTCGCCGTTGTCGGATGCCCATGACGAACCGCTGTTCATCATCCAGCACCAGACCTCGGAATTGTGGATGAAACTGGCGATCCACGAGATCCGCGCCGCCTGTCGGGCGGTGCGCGCCGACGAATTGCAGCCGGCCTTCAAGATGCTGACCCGCGTCGCGCGTATCTTCGAACAGCTCAATAGCGCCTGGGACGTGCTGCGCACGATGACGCCGAGCGAATACACCACGTTTCGCGATGCGCTCGGCCAGTCCTCCGGATTCCAGTCGTGGCAATATCGCGCCATCGAATTCCTGGCTGGCAACCGCAATCTGGTGATGCTGAAGCCGCATGAGCACGACGCCGGCATCACCGAAAAGCTTCAGGCGATCCTCGACCAGCCGAGCCTCTATCAGGAAGCTCTGATGCTGCTCGGCCGCAACGGCTTCGACATTCCGGCGGAAGCCATAGGCACGATCGGCAGCACCCGCGAGGAAAGCGAAACCGTATTGTCGGCCTGGCGCGAAGTCTATCGCGACCCGACCAAATACTGGGCGCTTTATGAACTCGCTGAAAAGCTGATCGACTTCGAGGATTATTTCCGCCGCTGGCGCTTCAACCACGTCACCACGGTCGAACGCATCATCGGCCTCAAGCGCGGCACCGGCGGCACAGCCGGCGTCTCCTACCTGCGGCGGATGCTGGAGGTGGAGTTGTTCCCGGAACTATGGAAGGTTCGCACGGTTCTATAAAAAAGGGAGGGCAATGCCCTCCCTTTTCTTCAGGCGTTGCGCAGCCGGCCCTGCATGATGTCGAGCACGGCGCGGGCCGCTTCCATGACATTGGTTCCGGGGCCGAAGACGGCTGCGACGCCGTGGTCGAGCAGGAAGTCGTAATCCTGACGCGGGATGACACCGCCGACAACCACGATGATGTTTGCGGCTCCTCTGGCCTTCAAAGCTTCGATGAGTTGCGGCGCCAGCGTCTTGTGGCCGGCGGCGAGCGACGACATGCCGACGACATGCACCTTTTCGGCGATGGCGAGGTCGGCCGCTTCTTCCGGCGTCTGGAACAGCGGCCCGGCCAGCACCTCGAAACCGAGATCGCCGAAGGCCGAGGCGATGATCTTGGCGCCGCGATCGTGGCCGTCCTGGCCGAGCTTGGCGACCATGATCTTCGGCTTGCGGGTCAGCGCCGTCTTCATCTCGCCGATGCGCGAGACGAGGTTGGTGTATTCGGGATCGTCGCGATAGGCATCGCCATAGACATCGCTGACCACGACGGGAACGGCGGAGTGATCGGCAAAGACGGCGCGCATGGCGTCGGAGATTTCGCCGACCGTGGCGCGGGCGCGCGCAGCCTCGACGGCGGCGGCGAGCAGGTTGCCCTCGCCGCTTTTCGCCACCTGTGTCAGTGCCTCCAGCGCCGCCGCGACCGCGCGGGAATCGCGCCGGCGTTTGGTATCCTCGATGCGGCGGATCTGGGCGCTGCGAACGGCGGTGTTGTCGACTTCGAGGATATCGAGCTGTTCCTCGGTTTCCAGCCGGTATTTGTTGACGCCGACGATGACCTCTTCGCCGCGGTCGATAGCGGCCTGGCGGCGGGTGGCTGCCTCCTCGATCATCCGCTTCGGCAAGCCTTCCGCGACCGCCTTGGTCATGCCGCCCATCGTCTCGACCTCTTCGATCAGCGCCCAGGCCTTTTCGGCGAGTTCGTTGGTCAGGCTTTCGACGTAATAGGAGCCGGCAAGCGGATCGACCACCTTGGTGACGCCGGTCTCGTGCTGGAGGATGAGCTGAGTGTTGCGGGCGATGCGAGCCGAGAAATCGGTCGGGAGCGCAATGGCCTCGTCCAGTGCATTGGTGTGCAGCGATTGCGTGCCGCCGAGGGCCGCCGACAGCGCCTCATAGGCAGTGCGGATGACGTTGTTATAGGGATCCTGCTCCTGCAGCGAAACGCCCGAGGTCTGGCAATGGGTGCGCAGCATCAGCGAGGATGCCTTTTTCGGCTGGAATTCCTCCATGATCCGCGACCAGAGCAGGCGGGCGGCGCGCAGCTTGGCCGCTTCCATGAAGAAATTCATGCCGATGGCGAAGAAGAAGGACAGGCGGCCGGCGAAATCGTCGACATTCAGGCCCTTGGTGAGGGCCGCGCGCACATATTCGCGCCCGTCGGCCAGCGTGAAGGCGAGTTCCTGCACCAGCGTCGCGCCGGCTTCCTGCATGTGATAGCCGGAAATCGAGATCGAATTGAACTTCGGCATCTCCTTCGAGGTATATTCGATGATGTCGGCAACGATCCGCATCGAGGGCTCGGGCGGATAGATATAGGTGTTGCGGACCATGAACTCC
>ERZ778022.4470-NODE-4470-length-12074-cov-4.385556_pt1 | contig 12074 bp, 10 predicted proteins | sample MGYA00375752_ERZ778022 | MGnify/ENA primary metagenome ERZ778022 (study PRJEB29350, sample SAMN05389826) | bioreactor metagenome | isolation source: Thiocyanate bioreactor | place: South Africa: University of Cape Town | collected 2014-04-04 ... | reverse complement strand
CTTGGCGACCCGACGCGCTGGCCGCGGGGAGCGTGATGCGGCTGTTGTCGGCCTGGAGGTCGCCTTCGGAGGGCGCCGCGGCCGGCCTCTGCGGCGTGGCTCCCGGCTTGGTGCCGGCAGCGGCCGGCGTCGAGGCCGTGCGCGCCGCCGGTGTCGTGGCCGGCGCCTGACGCAATGGCCGGACGAGGCGCTGCTCGGCCTCGCTGCCCGCGAGCGGGATCGAGCGCTGGGCGCGGGCCTGCATGATATCGCGCTTGAGCTCGCGCTCGACGAAATGCGCGAGCTTGCGGTTGCCGGCCGGCGTGAACGTGATGCCGTCGCCCTGGCGCAGCAGGCGGTTCGCACCGCTGATGTCCGGGCCATAGGCATCATAGCGGCCGTCCTGATTGCCGGTCGCCGCATAGACGTCGATCATCTTCTGCCCGGCAGCGTAGGCACGCTCGCGCAGCACGCCGTTGATGGCCTGCACATCCTCGTTGACGTCGGGCCGGCGCATGATCGGCAGGCCGACCCAGTACACGGCAATGCGCTGGGCCTTGAAGGCGCGCATGAGACGGTCGACGCGCTGGCCGTATTCCTGCTGCCAGAGCTCGGAGCCGACCGGCGCGCGGCGTCCATTGGGAAGCCGCAGCGGCACGCGGTCGTTGAACCCCGTGAGCACGACGACGATATGGGCGTTGCTGCGCGTGACCTCGCTCACGATCTCGCCGATATCCTCGTCGAAGTTCGCGCGCATCAGGCTCTGCATGGACCGGTGGCGCCGCTGCACGGAGATGCGGGGCTCGTCGGCGAGCTGCTCGGCCAGGCCGGCGAGGAGCCCTTCCGCCAGCACATCGCCCCAGACTTCGAGGCGGTAGGTGTCGTTCTCGGGAAAGGGCGTGACGTAGCTCGTGCTCAGCGCCGGGCCCTGCGCGCGGGCAGGGCCGTGCCACGCGCCGGCGGGCAGCACAGCCAGCAGGGCGAGCGCCGCACCGAGCGCGCGCCACCGCATCCCGCGGCTCATGTCTGCGCTCGCTCTGTCAGCGCCCATCGGCAACGCCCCTGCGCAGATGCTCCAGCACTTCCTGGCGCGGCCGATCTTGCCGTCGATCTTGTCGATCGCCGCCCCGCGCCGCTTGAGCTGCTCCTGGATCTCGGCGATCTCGCGGTCCGGGAGCTGGCGGATCTGATGCCAGGGCGTTGTGAAGTCGCCGCCGCCGGCAATGCGGTCCGAGAGATGGCCGACGAACACGGCATAGAGATCGGACATGTTGTAGGCCCGGATGGCCTTGAAGTTCTCCGTCGCGAGGAAGGAGGGACCGAAAGCGCCGGCCGGCGACATGAGATAGGCCTCGGCGTCGAGATGCGCGCGGGCAAACGGCTTGCCGTCGGCGCGCTTTATGCCGAGCTTCGCCCATTCCTTAATCGGCCGGCTGTTCGCCGGTCCTTCCTGCGCGCAATCGACGTTGCCGCCGAGATTGACCTCGATGCCCCAGGGCAGACCCTTGATCCATCCCTTCTGCTTGAGCTGCTTGCCGGCCGAGCCGAGGGCATCAGCCGTCGAGCCGAACAGATCGAGCTTGCCGTCGTGGTCGAGATCAACGCCCGAGCCGTAGAATTCCGAGGGCATGAACTGCGTGAGGCCCATGGCGCCGGCCCAGGAGCCGCGCATGGCATCGCGTGGGACGATGCCGTCCTGCAAGAGCCGCAACGCGTGGATCAGCTCGGCCTTGAAGAGATCCTGCCGGCGGCCGACATAGGCTTGCGTCGCAAGCACGCGGATGACGTCGTGGCGCGGGCGATGACTGCCGAAGGCGGTCTCGCGGCCCCAGATCGCGAGCACGATGGCGCGATCGACACCGACCTCGCTCTCGACCTTGTCGAGGATGGCCTTGTGGCGTTCGGCAAGCTCGCGGCCCTGCCGCGCGAGCCGCTGGATCTGCTCGCGATTGATGTACTGCTCGGGTGTGCGGCTGAACTCGGCCTGTGCCGGCGGGCGCGCCTCGGGCTTTTCCGGCAGCACGAGGTCAGGAAGCGAGAGATCGGGCGTGATGCCGTCGAAAGCGCGGTCGAAGGTCGCGCGCGTGATGCCCGCGCGCTGCGCCTCGGGCCAGAAGCTTTCGAGCCACGTGCGGAAGGGCGGCCGCGACTGGGCCTCGGCGTGGCTGCTCGCCAGATGCACGAACGCAAGCGCCACGGCGATAGCGATCGCCGCAGCCAGATGCCATCCTGGTATCCGGCCAGTGCTCAAATGCCTTTTCCTCTCCCCACGCTCGACTCAACGAGCGCCATCATAGCCGAGAGAGGCCAGCCGAACCGGGCCATTTTGGGGCTGTCGGCCGGGCTCAGTTCCTGCCCTTGAGGCTCTCGAGCTTGCGCTCCCACTCGAGGGCATGGGCGACGATCCGGTCGAGGTCGGCGTGGTGCGGCACCCAGCCGAGGTCGGCGCGGATGCGGTCCGAGGCGGCAACGATCGAAGCGGGATCGCCCGGCCGGCGCGCCGACAGCCGTACTTCGAAATCGACGCCGGAGACGCGCTTCACGGCCTCGATGACCTGCAGGACCGAGTAGCCCTGCGAGTATCCGCAGTTCAGGACCGTGCTGGCGCCGCCGCGCGTAAGGTGTTCGAGGGCTGCCATGTGCGCTTCTGCGAGGTCGCTGACATGGATGTAGTCGCGGATGCAGGTGCCATCGGAAGTCGGATAGTCCGTGCCAAACACCTCCATGTACGGCCGCTTGCCGAGGGCCGCTTCGCAGGCGACCTTGATGAGGTGCGTCGCGCGCGGCGTCGACTGTCCCGACCGCCCAGCAGGGTCCGCGCCCGCGACGTTGAAATAGCGCAGTGCCACGTACCGCAGCGGATGCGCCCGCGCCGTATCCGCCAGCATGATCTCCGTCATCAGCTTGGAGGAGCCGTAGGGCGACATGGGGCTGAGATCGGCGTCCTCCGGCACCGGCGTGACGGCCGGATTGCCATACACCGCGGCCGTGGACGAGAAAATGAAGTGCGGCACGCCCGCCTCGACGGCCGCCGCGATCAGCGCCCGCGATTTGACGGTGTTGTTCAAATAATAGCCAAGAGGATCTGCCACCGACTCCGGCACGACGATCGAGCCGGCGAAGTGGATGATGGCCTGAACAGCGTGCTCCCTGAGCAGCCATGCGACCAGCGTATCATCGCCGGTATCGCCTTCGACGAGGGTGGCGCGTGGATCGACGGCCCAGGCAAAGCCCGTCGAGAGATTGTCGAGCACAACGACCCGCTCGCCGGCATCGGCCAGCGCCAGGACCATGTGGCTGCCGATATAGCCGGCGCCGCCCGTCACGAGGATGCTCATGGGCCTTAAGGCCTTTCAGTCGATGGAACCTTGGGTGGACTGCAAATATCTGTCGCACCAGTATGGCATGACACTTAGTTGCCGCCGTTCATGCTGTCGATGCTAAAAGGCCGCCATCCTTACTCGTTAGAGCGGGCCATCCCGCCCCCCCGGAGCTCTCGCCTATGACCACCCCGCTGAAGCCCATCCGCAAGGCCGTTTTCCCCGTCGCCGGGCTCGGCACGCGCTTTCTGCCGGCCACCAAGGCCGTGCCCAAGGAAATGCTGACTGTCGTCGACCGGCCGGTCATACAACACGTGGTTGACGAGGCGCGGGCCGCGGGCATCGAGCACTTCGTCTTCGTCACGGGGCGCAACAAGGGCGTCATCGAGGACCACTTCGACAGCCAGTACGAGCTCGAGCGCACGCTCGCCGACCGCGGCAAAAAGGCCGAGCTCGAGCAGCTCATGGCCGAGCTTCCGGCCGCCGGGCAGGCGAGCTTCACGCGCCAGCAGGCGCCGCTCGGTCTTGGCCATGCTGTCTGGTGCGCACGCGACATCGTCGGCGACGAGCCTTTCGCGGTTCTGCTTCCCGACATGCTCCACTATGCCGACAAGCCCTGCCTCGCGGAAATGATCGAGGCCTACAACGCGCACGGCGGCAATCACATTGCGGTCGCGCCTGTGCCCGATGACCAGACGCACATGTACGGCATTGTCGGCGTCGAGGATCGCGCCGCCAAAGTCTCGAAGATTACGAGCATGGTCGAGAAGCCGCCGAAGGGCACGGCACCCTCGAACCTCCACGTCACCGGCCGCTACATCCTGCAGCCTCAGATTTTCGACCTCCTCGCCAAGCAGGAGCGCGGCGCCGGCAACGAGATCCAGCTTACGGATGCCATGATCCGTCTCGCCGCGACGTCGGGGCAGACTTTCTTCGCCGATCGCTTCGACGGTAAGATCTACGACACCGGCTCGAAGATCGGCTTCCTTACGGCGAACGTCGCCTACGCGCTCGCGCGACCGGACATCGGACCGGCACTCAAGGCCGAGATCAAGGCCCTGCTTGGCTGAGGAGCCCGCCTATGAGTGATGCTCACCCTGCCGCCAATCCCGATCTGCTCTGGTCGGCCGAGAGGCTCAAGGCCGCTCTCGGCACGCCCGGCCTCTCGATCGTGGACACGCGGCAGGCCGAGCACTTCGCCGCCGGCCGCATTCCCGGCGCGCGCCACTTCGATCCCTACTTCGTCAACTGCGATGACACGGATCCGGCGCCGCTCGCGTCCTTCACGCGCATGTGGGCGAACATGCTCGGCTGGCGCGGTGTGAAGCCCACGGACAGGATCGTCTTCTACGGCGCCTTCACCGACATGTGCGCCGCGCGCTGCTTCTGGTTCGCGGAGTATCTCGGCGTCGAGAGCGTTCACGTGCTCGACGGCGGCATCAAAGCCTGGCGCGATGCCGGTTTACCCATCGAGCGCGAGGGGGCGCCGCCATCGTCGGCCAAGTTCCCTTTCCAAGCCGTCCCTGAGCGCGTCGCGACGTACGCGAGCCTCCTCAAAGCGATCGACGATCCGCAAAGCCTCATCCTCGACAACCGCAGCCGCGCCGAGTTCACGGGCGCGGATCGGCGCGCCAAGTACGGCGGTGCCGTGCCGAACGCCCGGCACTGCGATTGGGAAGAGCTCTACGACCACGCCACGGGCCGCATGAAATCGCCCGCCGAGCTCCACGCCATTTTCGAGGCGCGCGGCGTGACGCCGGACAAGAAAATCAGCGTCTACTGCAACACGGGTTTCCGCTCGGCCCACGCCTATCTGGCGCTGCGCCTGCTCGGTTATCCGCACGTGCGCAACTACGTCGGCTCCTGGCAGGAGTGGGGCAATCGCGAGGGCCTGCCGATCGTGCGCGGGGATTGATCACGGCAAAGCTAGGAGTGATCTCTGCTGAAGTAGGCTAGGCTGCGCGGCGCAGCAGATGAGGTCTAGCCATGCGCAGACGCGATTTCCTGAAGGGCGCGGGCGCTGTGCCGCTCCTTCCACTCACGGGCCGCATGAACCCAGGTCATGCACAATCCGGATCCGGCAACAGCGCAGCAGGCTTCAGGCGCGTGCGCCCGTCCGATCCGGGGTGGCCGTCCGCCAGTGCGTGGGATGGCCTGCGCAAGCGCCTCAAGGGCGAGCTCATCACGGTCCGATCACCGCTCGATGCCTGCGTCGGCAAGACGGCCGATCCAGCCTGCGCGCAGCTCTTCAAGGATCTCAGGAATCCCTACTTCATCGGCGATCACGCCGCGCTGACGCAGACGCTCGGCTGGACGGATGCCTGGACGACGAAACCGAGCGCCTATGCCGTCGCCGCCGAGAACACGGCGGACGTCGCCGCCGCCGTGAACTTCGCCCGCGAGAACAGGCTGCGCCTCGTCATTAAGGGCGGCGGGCACAGCTACTTCGGCAATTCGAACGCGCCGGACTCGCTCCTCGTCTGGACGCGGCGCATGAATGCCATCGCGCTCCATGATGCCTTTGTCGGCGAAGGCTGCGCGGGCCGTGTCGCGCCGCGTGCCGCCGTCAGCGTCGGCGCGGGTTGTCTCTGGGGCCACGTCTACAACGCCGTCGTGACCAAGGCCGGCCGCTATGTGCAGGGCGGCGGCTGCATGACGGTCGGCGTCGCCGGCCTCGTGCAGAGCGGCGGCTTCGGCAGCTTCTCCAAGAATTACGGCACCGCGGCCGGCAGTCTGCTCGAAGCCGAGGTCGTCACAGCCGACGGCCAGGTGCGCATTGCCAATGCCTGCACGAATGCAGATCTCTTCTGGAGCCTCAAAGGCGGTGGCGGCGGCAGCCTCGGCGTCGTGACGAGGCTCACGCTCGAGACGCACGACCTCCCCGAGTTCTTCGGCGCCTGTTTCGCGACCATACGCGCAGCCTCCGATACAGCCTTCCGAGGGATCATCGGCCGCTTGGTCAGCTTCTACGCCGAGAGCCTCGCCAATCCCCACTGGGGCGAGCAGATTGCCCTGCGCCCGAACCGCACGGTCGAAATCGCCATGGTCTTTCAGGGCCTCGCGCCCGAACGCGCCCGCGCGGTCTGGCAGCCCTTTTTCGACTGGGTCGCGCGCACGCCGGGGCTTTCCCTGGATGCGCCGCCGAATATCCCGGCCATCCCGGCGCGCAGTTTCTGGGATCCCGACGCACTCAGGAAAGTTCCCGGCCTCGTTCTCTCGGACGACCGCCCCGGTGCATCGCCCGACAATGTGTTCTGGGCCAGCAACCAGCGCGAGGCTGCACAATACCTCCACGCCTATCAGTCGGCGTGGCTTCCGGCGTCTCTCCTCGAAAAAGACCAGCAGACGCGCCTCGCCGACGCCCTTCATGCGGCAGCGAGGCATTGGGGCCTCGGCCTGCATTTCAACAAGGGACTCGCCGGCGCGCCAGTGGCGGCCGTCGCACGCGCGCGCGATACGGCGATGAACCCCGCGGCGCTCGACGCCTTCGCCCTCGTGATCATCGCGAGCAATGGCGAGCCGGTCTATCCAGGCATACCCGGCCGCGAGCCCGATCTCGCCGTCGCAAGGTCGCGCGTGCAGGCCGTCGAGCGGGCCATGGCCGAAATCTACCGTGTCGTGTCGAAGCGCGAGGCCGGCGCCTACGTCTCCGAGAGCAACTATTTCGACACTGCCTGGCAGGAGTCCTACGGGGGCTCGAACTCCCCCCGCCTGTTCGCCATCAAGCGGAAGTACGATCCCGACGGTCTGTTCTTCGTCCACAACGGCGTCGGCACCGAGGACTGGAGCCGTGACGGATTCACGCGGACAGGCTGACGTTCAACGCCCGATTGACGGCTCAGTGACGCTCTCCTGACGCCGCGCGCGCAGGGTCTCCTCCGTAACCGCGGGCGCGACACGCCTGCAGCCATCGGAGATCGTCATGACACGTCAGCGTTGGGATGAGAGGGGCGTTGCCCCTCTGTTGCAAAGTGCCTGCGCCGTCATCAGCGGCTTACTGCTTGTCGGGGTGCTGGCCTATGCCATGGCTGCAACCGAAGTCGACCTCGCGGGCGGACCCCCGCCCGGCCACGAGGTCCGGGCTGCATGGCAGCAGGTGCGATAGGCGCTCGTGTTCCGATTCCGAAGTTCGCCACGCCTCAACTCCGGGGCTTCGCGCGAACTTCGGGAACGACCATCACACTAGCGCGATCCCGGCGTTGCCCAGAATCCGGAGAGACGGAAACGTCCATCCGGATCTTTCACGACGACGATTTGATCGTAGATTTGGCCGACCGCATACGTGCTGTCGAATGTGACGGAATAGATCCTTCCTTTGAAGCCGGAGGATGGATCATGTGATGAAAACTTGACGTCGATGACGCGCGTGCCGGACACCGCGCCGAGCTGGGCCCGCCCCATTGTCAGGTGTGCCAGAAAACTGTCGCGGGTGCCGCGCTGGCGAATGAACTCGCTTGCATGGCGGTCCCAGACCTCACGATAGCGTTGCTCTCCAAAGAGCCGCATGATGGTTCGTGCGGCATTTATCGCATCGTCCTGCTCGTTGGCCATGGCTGGGATCGGCGATAGCAGCAGGAGCGCGAGCAGGATCGTAATGCAGCGCCTCATGTTCAATTTCCCTTTTCCAATAAGGCTCAAATACAGCGCTTCTCCGTCCGCGGCGGAATAACGGAGTAGTCGGTGAATAGAATTTCCTGCTGTCCCTTCTTGCAGGGGCCGGCCACAACAGTCGTCCCGCCGCCTCTGTCGACCGGCTTTGCCTCGCAGTCGCGGAGCTCGATGCCGGCCGCATCTTTGATCATGTTTCCCGCAACATGGATCGGGATCATTTGTCGGATGGCCTGGACATTCTGACGTCCGCCCTTGACGAGCCCGATGACACCATTCTGGTTTGCGACAGGGCCGCCGCTCATGCCGGCCGCGAAGGGAGCCGCGACAGACCAGAACCTGCCGGTCACATTCCCGAACGTTACGGAGACGGCCTGCAGCTCGCTGCCTTCCGGAAAACCCGCGCCTTGGAATTCGGTCCCCAATTTCGGGTTACGGAGCGAGCACACCTGCAGCGTTGGATAGGTACGCGGCGCCCCGCGAAGCTTGAGGATGGCAACGTCGTCATCCTCGTTGGCCTTGATAATGTCTGCTGGGCGTTCCGGCTCCGACGGGCCACCTCGTCGCGCAACGATCTTCTTCGGCGCATAGGAACGTCGAGTTTTCTCGTCCCAGCAGCGCACGACGTGGTGCGCCGTCGCGATGTAGCCGGACTTCTCGATGATGAAGCCCGATCCTGTCGGCTCCGACGGTATGCCGAGTGCATCTACGCATTCGAGCTGTATGAACACGAGCGCGTGCGGGTTCATCGTCACGGATTGAGCCAGGGCCTGAGCGCCGAGCCCCCCTCTTGACGCGGGCGCTGCATGGAGGCCTGCGAGTAAAGAGAGTGCTGCAACGACACGAAGCCAACGCATAGGCTAGTCCCTCATGGTCTGCGACGCCCGATCAGGGCGCGCCGTACAGTTTCTGTGCAGCCTTGATATCGAGCGCGCTGAGCTCGCCGTGATTGTTGTAGTCCGGATTGCAGTAATTCATGATCGACTGCGGATCGTACGGCGTGAGCATCGTTTCCCGCGTCTGGCCCTGGCCGTGCTTCCTGCTGCATTCGCCTGGCGTGTCAGGGCGGTTCTGCTCGTGCGCAAAGCCCAACGCGTGCCCAAACTCGTGTGCGGCGATCGAACGGACGCACGCTTCCAAATTGCTCTGGCAGGAGGCGCCCCAGTTTCTGAAGGTGTGATTGAGGATCATTCCGTTCGACACGCCGTCCAGAAGCCGGCCGAACTTCCGCACGTGCGGTCCTTCGTCGTTGAAGCGGATGCGGATGCCTTTGTTTCGGGCGGCGCACGCCTGCCAGCCTCGGAATTCCAGCGCCGTATGCCGCTGCCATGTCTTGGTGATCTGATCCTGGACCCAACGCCGCGCCTGCTCGTTCGCGGGTGTGGGATTCTCCCAGCACACAACCAGGACGCGCTCCGCATCACCGGGAAATCGCCAGGCGGCGCCCCGCACTGCGTAGCCGTAGTCCTCGTATTCGCTGGGCTTGCCGCGGAAGATGAAATTCTCCTGCTGCGCAGCAGCGGAAGATGCAAGCGCCGCTTGGAGTGCAATCAGGACAACAAAATAAAGCCGCATGAATCGCCCCCCGGCGCTCCGTGCAATTTATTCGACAATGCTGGAAACCATATTCGGGGGGCGGCGGACTCGCAACCGGCCCATGCACGGGCTGTTGATTGATCCACGCCGTGTGGCTTGCTTGCGCGCCCGCGCCGCCAATCAACAAGCACCAACGCCGCCAGTGAGGCGGCGTCCGGTCGTCACCTGTGGTTGGGTGCGGGAGATGCGGCGCCTAGACCCGCCGCTCGACCATGAGCTTCTTGAGCTCGGCGATAGCCTTGGCCGGATTGAGACCCTTCGGGCAGGCCTTGGCGCAGTTCAGGATCGTGTGACAGCGGTACAGCCGGAAGGGATCCTCGAGATTGTCGAGGCGCTCGCCCGTCGCCTCGTCACGCGAGTCGATGACCCAGCGATAGGCCTGCAGCAGGATGGCCGGACCGAGATAGCGGTCCGAGTTCCACCAGTAGCTCGGGCAGGACGTCGAGCAGCAGGCGCACAGAATGCACTCGTAGAGGCCGTCGAGCTTCTCGCGGTCCTCGCGGCCCTGGCGCCATTCGCCTGGCGGCGTCGGCGTCGTGGTCTGCAGCCACGGCTCGATGGACTTGTGCTGCGCGTAGAAATTCGTGAGGTCCGGCACGAGGTCCTTGATCACCTCGAGGTGCGGCAGCGGATAGATCTTCACCGCGCCTGAGATATCGGACGTCGCCTTCAGGCAGGCGAGCGTGTTCGTGCCGTCGATGTTCATCGAGCACGAGCCGCAGATGCCCTCGCGGCACGAGCGGCGGAAGGTCAGCGTCGGATCGATCTCGTTCTTGATCTTGATCAGCGCGTCGAGAACCATGGGCCCGCAGTGCGCCTGATCGACGAAATAAGTGTCGAGACGCGGGTTCTTGCCGTCGTCCGGATTCCAGCGATAGATGCGGAATTCCTTCCAGTCGCCCTTACCCTCGGGTCGGTTCCACGTCTTCCCGGTGCGCACGCGGGAGTTCTTCGGCAGGGTGAGTTCGACCATCTGGCAAGCCTTCGCGCTGCGGAGCTCTGTCGCGGCGCGGACTTTTCATCGAGTTGGCCGGGCATGTCAACGCTACAATCGGCGCACTGCCATGCCCGAACGGGCGATCTGTGGAATAGGCCTTGAGATCCGCAGGCGGAGCGTCGCTCAGCTCCGGGCCAGCGCGCTGGTATATAAGCGCCCCGGCTCGCCCGCTGGAGCGCCCTCGATCACGGTACTGCCTTCCCGGCGGACCTCCAGCACCGCGAGATCCCGTTCCACGAGGCCGCTGGCCGAGAGCCGGAAGCGCCCGTCGATGCCGCTGAAGCCGCTCGCCCGCGTGAGATTGGCCGTGCCGTACCGGCCACTACGCGATTGGCCCGTGAAGGCGGCCGCGATGCCGACGGCGTCATAGGCGAGGCTCGCGACGCGCTCCGAGAACGTCTTCCAGCCGCGCGGATCGGGGGCCGCGAACCAGCCGCCGGCAAAGGCCTTCTCCCGGGCGATGATGGGTGTATCCCAGCCCCCGGTGCCGAGGAGCTGCACCTGCTTGGTGTCGATGCCCAGATAGGGGATGAAGGGCGCCACCATGGGCAGCGTATCCTCGCCGCCCGGCAGGAACATCGCGTTGACCGGCGCCTCCGGCGAGGCCGCCTTGATCGCGTCGTGGATCTTGCGGGCCGGCGCCAGGATCGCGTTCGTATTGAGCGCGTAACGCTCGAGGGCGACGAGTGTCACGCCCGAGCGCGCCGTGGCGGCCCTCAGGCTCTGCTCGAGCTGATCGCCGAGCGCATCCTTGGGCAACAGCGCCACCATGCGCGCGCGGCCCTGACGCGCCGAATAATCGACAATGCGTGACACTTCCTGATCATGCAGGAAGCTCAGCAGATACACGCCGTTCCCCGCGACCGTGCGGTCATTCGAGAAGCTGATGATCGGCACGCCGGCCTGCCGCGCCGCCGGTGCGGCCGCGGCCGTTGTGCGCGAGAACAGCGGCCCGAGGATGATCTCGGCGCCCCCCGAGAGCGCCTCGCCGACCGCCGCGCGGGCACCTTCCTCGCTGCCGCGGTCGTCCTTCACCATGAGCTGGAGGCCCGGCTGGTTGAGATCGAACACGGCAAGCTCGGCAGCCTGGCGCAGGGCCTTGGCGATGGCGGCCGTCTGCTGATCGGCGCCGGTCGGCAGGATGAGCGCGACTTTCACCGGGTCTTTCGCCGTGCCGGTCGCGCCCTCGCTCGCGAGCGACCCCGTTGCGGACTGCCCCGAGCAGCCCGCCAGCAGGCTCGGCCACGCCAGCGACGTTGCGCCGAGTGCAACGGCGCGCAGGATGTCACGGCGGGGCGGGCGATAGGTCATGCGAAGTCCCAAGATCGTCATTGGCTGGGAGCCAGCCGACTCCCTATGAGTCGATAGCGGCTTGCCGGTTCCCATAACAGGGCAGATGCGCCACACTTGCCGCGAAACGGCCCGGACACAAGCCTCCGGCGCACCCCATCCACGAATGCAACGCGAAGCAGCTCCTGCAACTCATGCGTAGTCGGCCGACATGTCCAGAACGAGCAGGCCCGAGCGCCCGGGCAGGGCCCCTGAGGCGCCGGCCGACGCCGCCCGCATCGGCG
>ERZ778022.4465-NODE-4465-length-12084-cov-4.022030_pt1 | contig 12084 bp, 2 predicted proteins | sample MGYA00375752_ERZ778022 | MGnify/ENA primary metagenome ERZ778022 (study PRJEB29350, sample SAMN05389826) | bioreactor metagenome | isolation source: Thiocyanate bioreactor | place: South Africa: University of Cape Town | collected 2014-04-04 ... | reverse complement strand
TTAAAGATAATGTTAAAATGGAGCCTTTGATTTGGAAATGGTATGCTTGGCCTCATACAATTCCTCCTCTTAATGCAGCCTGTAATTTAGTGGAGAGATACATGAAAATCATGGATTCCTACGTTAAGTTTCCGAAAATTCACATGCAGGCTAACCAAAATCCTAAGCTCATGGGGGGGCCTTTTATTGATTTGGAGGGTGGATACGTAGAAGAAGTAAAGAATTTATTGCAGGAAACAAAAGAAAATTGTAAAGACTTAATGCAACTACACTCTGTTTTTAAAGATTTTGAAAAGACTCTTCATAGGGAAGCGAATGGTAATACTTTAGAGGCTTTTTATGCAAAGCTTCCAAATGAACTTAAGGGAATGGTTGAATTAGTATATGATACCAGCAATCACCCTTCAATGCGATTTATAGAAGAATTTCTTTATAGAAAATACTATCAAGACAAGCATCAAGGAATCTCTTTGTCTTTTATTGATAAAGATTATCGTCCTTTTATCATGAGTACCCCCAGAGTCAATACGGATGAAGAGGTTTACTTTAAAATCCCTTTTGCGCATGAAGCCATTGATCAACTGTTTTGCTCAAGATACGAACCTATCGATGTGCAAGAGTTCATGGATAATTTTGATATACCTGAAGATAAGAAAAATCTTTTCATGTCATTTTTTAGTGAAACACCGTCCCAAAAAATTGAAAGCCGAAATTATTCAGGTGAAGATGTTAGAATTCGCTTCTTAGGACATGCCTGCATATTACTGCAAACAAAAGATGTGTCTATATTGACCGATCCTATTATTAGTTATCCTGTAGAGGGTGAGCCTAGATATACTTATAAAGATTTGCCAGATGTTATTGATTATGTCTTGTTAACACATAATCATCAGGACCATGTGTTGTTTGAAACATTATTACAATTGCGTCATAAAATTAACACTATAGTGGTCCCTAAAAGCCGTAAGGGTGCTCTAGAGGATCCGTCATTAAAGTTGATATTACAGCGGATAGGCTTTAAAAATGTTATTGAGTTGGAAGAATTTGATTCTATAAATATTAAAGGGGGTAAAATAGTAGGTTTTCCTTTCTTTGGAGAACACTCTGACTTAAATATTCAATCAAAGATTGCCCATTGTGTTGCTTTAAATAATAAAAAATTTCTTTTGGCAGCAGACTCGAATAATATAGATCCATTTTTATACGATCATGTTTTTGATTATTTTGGAAAAATTGATGTTTTATTTTTAGGGATGGAATGTGATGGAGCGCCCCTCAGTTGGCTTTATGCCCCTTATCTGCCAACTACATTGAATAAGACCCATGATGATGAAAGAAAACTTTCTGGTTCAAACTTTGAAAAAGCCTGGTCAATTGTTGAGAAGTCTGGGTGTAAAGAAGCGTATGTATATGCAATGGGGATGGAGCCCTGGCTTCATCATATCATGGCTTTACAATATACACCTGAATCGATTCAGATAACTGAATCTGATAAGTTTGTAGCTGCTTGTAAGAATAAAGGAATTATTTCTGAAAGGTTGTTTATGAAAAAAGAATGGATGGTTTAGGTATCCTAAAAAAAGGATAATGAGAAAAATTATAACCAAAGAAATGTCCATACATTAAAGTCAGGAAGGGGAGTTATGTCAAGTAAGGTTCTGAGTTGCTATCTTATAGGTGAAACAGGTTTAGCTATTAAGTGTGCCGAAATTTTGCTGGAAAAAGGTTGGAAAATCTTAGGGTTTATCTCAAAAGATGCCATAATTCAGAATTGGGCGAGGCAGAACCATATCTCTTTTTGTTCTTCTATCGATGAGGCTAGAATAAATTTACAAGAAATCGAGTTCGACTATATTTTCAATATTGCTAGTTCCACCATATTACTTTCTTGGCTATTAAATCAGCCAAGACAATTGGCAATTAATTACCATGATGCTCCTTTGCCACATTATGCGGGGGCTCATGCAACCTCTTGGGCTATTTTAAATAATGAAAAGCAGCACGGTATTACTTGGCATATCATGACTGAGCAGATAAATGAAGGGGATATTCTTAAGCAATCAGCATTTGAAGTGAGTGATACTGAGACGGTTCTTAGTTTGAACGTTAAGTGCTATGAACGGGGCATTCAAGATTTTAGAGAACTTATAAATGCATTGATAGATGGTAACATCAAGAGGGTTTCGCAAACGAAATCACAACGAACTTTCTTTCATAGAAACAAAAAACCTTTGGGAGGAGGAATATTAGATTGGTCCTTGAAGGCAAAAGAAATTGAATGCTTATGTAGGGCTATAGATTTTGGTACCTATCAAAATCACTTGGTAGCTCCTAAATTAGTTATAGCTCCAGGTACAGTTTATATTCCTTTAAAGTGTAAAAGCTTGCCTAGTCAAGGTGATGATAACCCTGGAGAAATTATTTCTTTAACGGATTCCTCTTTGGAGGTATCTACATCAGAAGGCATTATAAAAATTGGTGGTTTTTTAGATGAGCACAGTAATGAGCTTTCTCCTCTAGCAATTAAGCAACGTCATCATTTAGTCGAAAAACAATGTTTGCCTATATTTTCTAAAGAGTATTTAAAGAAATTTACAGAAAAATTAGAAAGCTATAACTCTTCCGAATCTTATTGGATAAAGCAATGGCAAAATGCCCAACCTTGCCAGCTCCCCTGGAAGTATACACCCATAAGCTCTGGCACTAATGTAAAAACAATATCTTGGTTTTTGCCAGAGGATGTTAAGCAAAGCTTAAAACAATACCAAAATACTCATCACGCAATCATAGCGGCCTCATTAACTTATTTATCTAAATTAACACAAAAAACTGACTTCACACTCTATTTCCAGGATGAGTCACTAGCGGCAACTCATCAAGAGTATCCAGGTCTATTAGCTGATTTTATTCCCTTTAATGTCACTATTAGATTGCAAGGTGGGTTTCGAGCTGTTTATCAACACATAGAGGATAAATTAACAGAAATAAAGAATCACAATAATTATCCTATTGACTTAATGCATCGATATCGCCAAATCCTAAAGGACATTCCTCAGTTATCAATGGCGTTAATATTAACCGCAACGCCAGACAAAGTTTGTTTGCCCTCTTCTGTATCGCTTGGAGTTATTATAGATAGTTATAATCAGAATATTTATATAAAAACTAACTTGCCTGACGAGTGTCTTGAATATATTAATCACATTCCTTCACAGCTAGAGGGATTATTTTTTCAAGTGTTAAATAAGCCTGAGGTGCCACTTCAGCAAATATCATTAATTACAGCCCAAGAACTTATGCTGCTAGCACGTTGGAATGAGACCCAACATGAGTATCCGAAAGATAAGAGCATTCATCAGCTGTTTGAAGAAACGGTGGAAAGAGTTCCAGATACTATTGCCATTGTGTATGAAGAGCAACAAATTAGTTATAGTGCTTTGAATGAAAGAGCTAATCAGTTAGCATATTATCTTCAAAGTTTAGGATTAAAAGCTGAGGATAGAGTGGGGGTAGCGTTACCAAGAGGAGTAGATCTCATCGTGGGGCTCTTTGCCGTACTTAAGTCCGGTGGGGTGTATATACCTCTTGATGTAGAATATCCACAAGATCGCCTAGCTTACATGCTAGAAGATAGCAATGCTCAGTTATTACTCAGCATAAAAGGTGTCGGAGTTCCAGAGGGATACTCGGGGAGAATTATTTACCTGGATGAAGAAATTCCTTATCTTAATCAACCTACGCGTAATCCTAGTGTTGATTTATATTCAGACAACCTTGCTTATATTACATATACCTCGGGCTCTACGGGAAAGCCGAAGGGGGTTGCGTGTGATCATAAAGGTGTAATCAATCGTTTATACTGGGGTTGGACCAATTATTCTTTCAAAGAAAATGAAACCTGTTGCTTGCAATCAAGTATAGCATTTGTGGATTCTACTTGGGATATTTTTGGTACTTTGTTGGTTGGAGCTAGGCTTATTTTGTATAAAGAAGCTATTAGTAAAGATATTGAAGACCTTCTTAAAATTTGTTTTATTCATAAAGTAACTAGAATTACTCTAATCCCTTCTTTCTTAAATACAATGTTACATTTTAGCTCAGAAAAATTAAGCTTATATAAAAAATATCTAGCTCATTGGGAAATTACGGGAGAATCCTTCCAGCCAAATTTAATTGATAACTTCTTCAAACAAATGGGGCAGACGCTCACGCTTCTAGATTGTTACGGGGCAACAGAAGCTACGTCAGTAATATATCGGGACTTTATTGCAGGAAGTAACTTTAAATATCAAACAAAAATTTTATCAAACACATATGTTTATCTATTGGATGCTCACCTAAATTTCGTTCCCATAGGTGTGGAAGGGGAAATATATATTGGAGGTGTGGAATTAGCGCGTGGATATCTAAATAAACCTGGTTTAACTGCAGAACGATTTATTCCAGACCCATTTAAAGAGGGATGTCGTCTGTACAAAACAGGAGATTTAGGTCGATATCTTCTAGATGGTAATATTGAGTTTCTAGGCAGAATTGACCATCAGTTAAAACTGAGAGGTTTTCGAATTGAGCTTGGGGAAATTGAAGGAACTTTGGCAGCTATCAAAGGAGTTCAAGAGACTGTTGTTTTATGTCGAGAAGATGTGCCAGGTCAAAAGCGCTTGGTTGCTTACATATCCGGATCTTCGGCCCCAATTCCCACAGAGTTGAGGCAACTCTTAACGGAAAAGTTGCCAGAATACATGATTCCTTCCTTTTTTGTGTATCTGGATCACTTTCCCCTTACGCCTAATGGAAAAATAGATCGTAAAGCTTTGCCTGCTCCTGACACATCATTAAGGTTGGTAGGGGGTGCTTACATTGCCCCAACTACGGAGGTAGAGGTAGAATTATGTAAGATTTGGTCTGAAGTATTGGGTGTGGAGAGTATTGGTATTCACGACAATTTCTTTGAGCTTGGAGGTCACTCTCTTCTTGCAACACAAGTTGTTTCAAGAATCAGAAAGAATCTAACTGTAGAACTTCCTCTAAAGGCACTTTTTTCTTCTCCTACGATTGCTGGAATTGAGGAAGAAGTATGTCGTTTGCAAGGGAGTGCTGTTCTAACTCCTCCTATTGTAGCCGAGACAAGACCAGAGAGAGTTCCACTTTCTTTTGCTCAACAACGTTTGTGGTTTCTTGATCAGTTAATCCCTAATCAGTCTATTTATAATATCCCTATGGCTTTTCACCTTAAAGGGGTTCTTGATGTAGAGGCATTAGAACATGCCTTGGTATACCTCATGCAAAGGCATGAGATTTTACGTACTCATATTGAATCAGAGAACGGGGAAGCTTACCAGGTTATACGACCAAATTCTTTCTTTAAGTTAGACAGAGTATCTCTTGTTGAGAAAGAGGAACTTGCACGTGAGCTTGTGAGGGCTGAGGCTTTACAGCCTTTTGATTTAGAGAAAGATTCTCTCATAAGAGCTAAACTTTTAACGATGGGAACAGAAGAGTATATTTTTCTGTTGAGTATGCACCATATTGTCTCTGATGGATGGTCATTGGACGTTTTATTAAGAGAACTCAAGAGTGCTTATGAAGCCTATAGGGAAGGAAAAGAGCCAGAACTTTCTCCGCTTTGTATTCAATATGCTGATTTTACGTTATGGCAAAGGGGCTGGCTTCAAGGCGAGGTTTTAGAGAAGCAGCTTGCTTATTGGAAGAAAGAGCTTGAAGGTGTTCAAGAAGTCATTGCTCTTCCGACAGATCATAGTAGGCCTCAAGAGTTAAGTTATCGAGGCGGGTTGCATGTTCAACATATTTCTAAAGAGCTGTTAGCTAAGATTAAAGCGCTAGGAGAAAGTCAGGGTTCAACATTGTTTATGACCCTGTTAGCAGCATTCCAAACCCTCTTATATCGATATACAGGACAAGAAGACATTGTTGTAGGATCTCCTATTGCTAATAGGCATTACAAGGAAATAGAAGGATTGATAGGCTTTTTTGTTAATACGTTAGCTTTAAGAGCCAGGGTTACAGGTAGTTTGACTTTCCATGATTTATTAATCCAAACCCGAGAAACAACTCTCAATGCGTATGCCCATCAAGATGTGCCTTTTGAGCAATTGGTTGATCATTTAGAGATTCCAAGAGAAATTAATCGTAATCCTGTGTTTCAAGTTCTATTTGTATTGCAAAATACGGGCAATACGTCGTTTGAACTTGAAGGAATGGATTCTAGTGTTGTCGGGGGTGAAGCAGAGGTTGCAAAGTTTGATCTTTCTTTATTTGCTCAAGAAGTGAATGATGGGCTTGTTTTGAGTTTTGAATATGCAAAGGATTTATTCGAACCAACAACGATAGAAAGATTGTCTCACCATTTTATGCATCTTCTTCAAGAGATTGTTGTATCTCCTGAGAAGCAACTCAATATGTTCTCTTTTTTAACAACTAAAGAAAAAGAGCAGCTTTTAGTCGAATGGAACCAAACTGAGATAGACTATCCAAAGAATAAAACTGTATACCAGCTATTTGAAGAACAAGTAGAGAAAAAGCCAAATAACAGTGCGGTTATATATGAGGATGAAGAACTTACCTATCAAGAACTAAATGAGAAAGCTAACCAGCTTGCTCATTATCTTAGATCACATGGAGTAGGGCCAGATACACTTGTTGCTATAGCTGTAGAGAGATCTCTTGAGATGATTATAGGTCTCTTAGGCATCTTAAAAGCAGGGGGAGCTTATGTTCCTCTTGATCCTTCTTATCCTGAAGATCGCCTTCAATTTATGTTAGAAAATACACAATCACCTGTTCTTTTAACTCAGAGCCATCTTAAAGAAAGATTCGGGAGTTATTCAGGCAAGCTTCTTTCTCTGCAATTGGATTTAGAAAAAGGAGAGCTACTTGTTGACGAATCTTCTCTTCACCTTTCTGACTCTCGGGAGCTACAATGGATAAGTCTTGCTTCACAATCTTCTCAAAACTTAAAGACTCTCAATTCTCCTTACCATCTAGCTTATGTGATTTATACCTCAGGCTCCACAGGGAAACCTAAAGGTGTCATGATTCAACATGATTCATTGTTTAATTAGATGCTTTGGTTGCAAAGTACTTATCAGTTTGACGGAGATCGGATCTTACAAAAAACCTCTACTTCTTTTGATGCCTCCGTGTGGGAAGTATTCATAACTTTAATGACTGGAGGTGTTTTAGTTCTTTCTTCTGTGAACGCTCAACGTGACATAGATCAAATCTTATTAGAGGTGGAACGTTATAAAATCACGACTCTACAACTTGTTCCTTCTGTTTTAAGATTAGTTTTAGAAGAAGAAAAATTGAAAAAATGTGAGAATCTCCGGTATGTTTTTGCCGGAGGAGAACCTTTATCTTCTGATATAATAGAGAAATTTAGTCAGCAAGTGTCTCTTCCTTTGTATAACCTATATGGCCCTACAGAAGCGACAATCAATACAATTTATACTAAAGCTCACGTAGGAGTGGATAAAAACCTTATAGGCCGCCCCGTTGCAAATACAAGTATATACATATTAGATAGGGATATGAATGTCGTTCCGATAGGGGTTAGCGGAGAGATATATATTGGAGGTGCGGGACTCGCACGCGGATATATCAATAAGCCTGGATTGACTGCGGAGAGGTTTATCCCGAATCCATTTGAGGATGGGACTCGCTTATACAAAACAGGAGACTTAGGGAGATATCTTCTAGATGGGAATATCGAATATTTAGGGCGGATTGATGACCAAGTAAAAATAAGAGGCTTTAGAATTGAGCTTGGTGAGATTGAAGGCACGATAGAATCATCTCAAGATGTTCAACAATCCATTGTTCTATGTCGAGAAGATATGCCCGGACAAAAGCGCTTGGTTGCATATGTTGTGCCAAAGAATAAGAACGAGAAGGATGGTGTTGTTGAATCGTTACAGAGTCTTTGTCAAAGCCAGCTGCCAGATTACATGTGCCCAACCCAATGGGTTGTTTTAGAATCCCTTCCTCTTACAGCAAACGGGAAGATAGACAAGAAGAATTTACCAGCCCCTGAAGGACGAGAAGGATTAGGTTCTTATCAAGCTCCAGAGGGATTGATCGAAGAGAGATTAGCAAAAATATGGTCAGAGCTTCTAGGAATAGATAAAATCAGTAGAACTGATAACTTCTTCCAAGTTGGAGGAGATTCCATTATCAGTATTCAATTAGTTTCAAGAGCTAGGCAACAAGGAATGTTATTTACTGTTAAACAAGTTTTTGAAACTCCAACTCTTTGTGGTTTAGCCTTATACACGAAAGAAGAACAAACTCATTTCATTTCTCAAGAGTTAGTGCAAGGGAAAGCCCCATTAAGTCCAATACAAAGCTGGTTTTTTGAGCAAAACCCAGCAGCTCCTCATCACTACAACCAAGTCATGTGGATTAAGAGTGAAGAGCCAATAGATTTGGATAGATTACAAAATGCTCTAAAAACTGTGTATCATCATCATGATGGTTTCCGGTTGCGTTATAAAAAAGGATCTGCAGGTTGGGAGCAATATTACGTAGAAGCAGAATCACCCCTCCCTTGGAAAATATGGCAAGAGTCTGAACAAGAGAATTTGGAAGATATTTGCACAGCTCTACAAGCCAGCCTCGATATAGAAAAAGGTCCACTGAGTCAATTAGTTTGGTTTTCTGAAAGAGGTCAATTGCTTTGGGTCATTCATCACTTAATAGTCGATGGGGTATCCTGGCGTATTTTGTTAGAAGATTTGAATCTTGCCTACGCTGGTAAGCCCTTAGGATCGAAGAGCCATAGCTACCAGGAGTGGAGCCAGTCTTTATCTCGGTATGTACCAACAGGTGAGATTGAATATTATCAAACCCAATTACAAGGTGTTCCTAGGTTACCTACCGACATGACCTATTCTGGTTATGCTGCTTTGCGGGATGTGAAAGGGATAGATATTTCTTTCTCTGAAGAAACGACAAAGAAGTTTCTTCAGAAGGTACACCAAGCTTATGGAACACAGCCAGATGATTTACTCTTGCTTGCACTGACTCAAGCAGCAGGGGATTGTTTTGGTAAATATGAATTATGTGTGGATTTAGAAGGTCACGGAAGAGAAGACTTAGGAGAGAACTTAGATCTAACGCGTACTTTAGGTTGGTTTACCAGTATGCACCCTGTCATTTTAAGTTTATCGCAGCCGTTTGATCTCGATCAAAGTATTAAATACGTCAAAGAGCATTTAAGACATATCCCACAAAAAGGGGTGAGCTATGGAATATTAAACCAAATTCACAAGACTTGTGATTTGGTGCAAGGAGATATTCTTTTTAATTATCTAGGGCAATGGTAAAATGCAAAAAGAAATGCGGAAACATTTTTCTTTGGTGAGGGAGAAACAGGGCTATATTCAAGTTTAGATAACCCACACGCTCATCTTTTAGCCATTAATGGTGGTGTTAATCAAGGCCAGTTAGGGTTTCATTGGACATACAGTACCCATCACTACAAAAAAGAAACTATTGAGAAACTTTCCAAAGCATTCAAAGAGCGTTTAGAAGCGTTGATAGAGTATTGTTCACAGGAAAATCACTTCGGCTTTAGTCCCTCAGACTTTCCACATGTTAAATTAGCGGGAAACCAATTAGATAACTTGCTTAAAAAAATTGGAAGCATAAGATAATGAATACTTATAATGAAAATGCACAAGAAAAACAAAGGAACATAGGGGCATTATACCCCCTTTCACCTATACAAGGAGGTTTTCTCTTTCAAGCACTATATGAAAAAAGCTCAGACACTTATTTTGTCCAAATGCTTTTGGAGCTTAGGGGAGAATTAAAGGTTGATATCCTCAAACAGGCTTGGTCAAAAGTGTTAGAACGTCATGAGAGTTTAAGGGCTAGCTTTATATGGGAGGATTTAGATGAGCCAATTCAGGTCATTCATAAGACAGTAGATCTTCCATGGCATGAAGAGGATTGGAGCAAGCTTACCGAAGAAGACAGAGCAAAAGGTTTAGAGGAGTATATCGAAAAAGATAGGGCGCAAGGGTTTGATTTTACGCGAGCACCTTTAATGCGATGGAGTTTATTCAAATGTGATGATCAAAAGCATTATTTGCTTTGGAGTTATCATCACATCTTAAGTGATGGTTGGAGTGGAGTCATCATACTGGAAGAATTAAGAAGTATTTATGAGAGTTTAGTTGCTCGGAAGGTCATTAACCTACCAGCAAGGAGACCTTACAGAGATTATATTGCATGGCTTGCCCAACAGGATGAGGAGGATGGAGAAGTCTATTGGAGCAATATATTAAGGGGAGCAAAGCCTACAAAGTTCATAAGTAAAGATATTCGAGAGGATACAACAAAAACACCTAAAGAAGCTTCATTTGTCTTAAATAAAGAAGCAAGCCAACAATTGTTAGACTATGCAGGGAAATTAGGAGTGACTCTTAATACGGTGCTGCAGACATTCTGGGGCGTTGTGTTAAGTGTTTACACAGGACAAAACGATGTGACGTTTGGCGTCGTTGTGTCAGGTCGTCAGAATGACTTGCTAGGTATTGATTCTATGGTAGGTGTTTTTATTAATACTTTACCACTGAGAGTACAATTTAAAGAAAGCGAGAGTTTAGAAACACTCATCAACCGAATGCAAAGTCAAATGGTAGGAATGCAAGAGCATGCTTATATTCCTTTATGGAAGATCCAATCTTTACATGCAGAAGGGCGAACTAGTCTTTTCGATACCACTTATGTCTATCAAAATTATCCTGATCAAAATAATGTTGATCAGAAATCCAGTTTAGAAATTAATTTTATGAAAGGCATGGAAAAGGGGGAATATAAATTAGGAATTAATTTATCTTTTGATCATTGCTTAAAAGCTCGCATTAATTATAGTGAAGAACTCTTCACAGAAGAATCTATTCACCAATTGCTTATGCACTTAGAGCAATTAATCATAAATGTTATCAATAATCCTTCGCAAAAAATAGGGGAACTTTCTCTCTTAACACAGGAAGAATTGAAACAACAGAAACGCTGGAATGAAACCCAGTATGAATATCCAAAAGTTTCGAATATCAATGAGTTATTTGTGCAATCTGCAGAAAGAGTTCCAGATGTTATTGCTGTTGCATTTGGAGATCAGCAAATAACTTATTGCGTATTAAATGAACGTACTAACCAGCTCGCTCACTATCTTCGTAGTTTAGGAGTTGAAGCTGAAGTACCTGTAGCCCTGGCGATTGGTAATTCTATAGATATGATCATAGGTATATTAGGGATACTAAAAGCCGGAGGAACCTACGTGCCTTTAGATATAAATTATCCATCAGAACGTTTAGACTATATGTTAGAAGATAGCGGGGTGCCTTTTATATTAACCCGCAATAAAGAACTTGAAACTCTCTCTTTAGGTCATCAGATTGTGATTAATTTAGATGACATTGAGAATAGTTTAAAAGACTTACCAAAGTCCTCTGCTGAACATGGCACTTTACCGGATAATTTAGCTTATGTGATTTATACATCAGGGTCTACGGGAAGACCTAAAGGGGTTGGGATTAGTCACGGTAGTGCAGGAGCATATCTGAATTGGGCAAAGGCAACTTATGGAGTAAAGGATAATAAACCTGTTTTATTTCATGGTTCTGTCTGTTTTGATATGAGCATTACGAGCTTATTTGTTCCTCTTTTGAGCGGAAAGGTCATTAAGGTTATCAAAGATGATTTTGCTAAAATGTTGGAAGATGACGACCTAAAGGAAACATTTAGCTTTATAAAACTAACACCAAGCCATTTAAAATTGATTGAAGAAAGTCCCCACTATGAACTAAAGGATTTAAGTGATTATTTTATTGTGGGAGGAGAAGCCTTCACAGGGGAGCACTTAACAAACAGGGATCTGACTTTAATTAATGAATATGGACCTACTGAAGCGACTGTAGCTTGTAGCATCTATGAAGTTGATCAGGCAAAAGAATATCAAATTATTCCTATAGGTCGTCCTATTTGGAATGCTCAAATGCACATATTAGATAGGGATATGAATGTCGTTCCGATAGGGGTTAGCGGAGAGATATA
>ERZ778022.4455-NODE-4455-length-12108-cov-3.184601_pt1 | contig 12108 bp, 10 predicted proteins | sample MGYA00375752_ERZ778022 | MGnify/ENA primary metagenome ERZ778022 (study PRJEB29350, sample SAMN05389826) | bioreactor metagenome | isolation source: Thiocyanate bioreactor | place: South Africa: University of Cape Town | collected 2014-04-04 ... | reverse complement strand
AACGCGAGGTGCAGAAGGCGCTGGAAGAAATGCGCATCGGCCGCACCACGTTGGTGGTGGCGCACCGCCTGCAAACGATCATCAATGCCGATCGCATCTATGTGATCGAAAAGGGGCAGGCGGTGGAATCCGGCACGCACAGCCAGCTCATCAATGCCAATGGCACCTATCGCACCTTCTTCGCCTCGCAATTCGGAGAAGGTGTCGAGAGCTTCAAAGCTTTTTCCAGCGAAGCGAACGCCGGCGCACGCGAGGACAATGCCTCCAAGCATCGGTCCAGATAGAAGCCCGTTATCTCAATCGCGCACGATTTAAACGCGCAATCGTCCCGGCGCGTCCGGCATCACGCGTGCCGCAGGCCGCGCCGTGCGCGGATGGGCATTGATCACGCACGTAAAGCTGATCGTCGAAATGCAGATCAGGGTGATCCACCATATCTGCATGGTCGCCAGCCCTGAGAAGGCCACCACCAGAATGCAGACGATCCCGGCCAGCATGAAAGAGGCGGCCGGCACCGGCAGTCGACCGGCGGCCAAGAGGCCGAGCGAGACGAACAGCGCCGTGGCAATCGCCCCGACGATGCCAAGGTCGTACCAGACTTCAAACAGCAGGCTGCGCGGCGTGAACGCCGGCAGATAGCCCGAGGCGAGACCACGCACCGTCATGTCAAACCCGTGGCCGGTCAGCACGCGCCAGCCTTCCATGCGGATCAGCTCGGCCCACAGGAAATAGGGCTGCGCCCAGACGGCAACAGCCGGCGGCAAGCGGCCAGCGAGAAAATGCTGGGCGAGCAGCGCCAGGGCCGGCGCCAATACGATCAGGCCGGCGCAGATGACGACGAGCATTTTCGACACGCGGCGCGGATTGGACGAACCGATCGAGAAAACCAGCGCCGACACGACCATGGCGGTCAGGGCGGCCGGCACCCAAACGACCGTGGCGGCGCCTGCGGTGGCGACGGCGAGCGCACCAGCCGAGGCCCAGCGCTCGCGCACCGCCAGGGCGCCGAGCGCCGGCCAAACCAGGACGACCAGCCCGAGCGCCGCCCGCTCGATGGACGTGCCTTCCGGATCAGGCAGTTCCCGCAGTTCCGGAGGCAGCGCAATGGCGACAGCGATGGTGGCCAGGGCGGCGATACCGACACCAATCGGCATCAGATTGAGGTTGGAGGTGCGGGTGCGACCCGGCAGCATGAAAATGGCGGCCACGGCGAGCGCCACCGTCGCCGCGGTCTTGCCATAGCGTTCGAGCGCCAACCCTTGAAACGGCGTCCAAACCAGCGAGAAGGCGGCCCAGGCCAGCAGCAGCACCAGCGCCTGCACCACCGGCGAGAACATCACCTGCCGGGACGGCAGAAGAGCATGGCGGCCCGGCGCCAGCAGCGCGCCGAGCAGAATCATCGCGACGCCGACCGGCACCAGCGTGAACAACAGACGGCGCGAATAGATGGCCCCGGTTGGCACGACGATGAGAATGATCGCCAGCCCAAGCCTCAGCATCAATTGCGCGGCTTCGGCGGCAAAATCGGCCTGCTGAGGGCGGGCTGTGGCGGGCATGACGTCGACTGTCGTGTTTGAAACAAAACTGTAATTTCGCGACGCCGAAACGTCACATGAATGACTTTACACAGCTTGGGGGTCGGGCACTGTGCGATTGCGGCAACAGTCGTGGCAAAAGCGCAACGTGATCCGTGACTTCTGTCATTCGTCCTTAACTGGCGTGCGGCGCAGCGATTTTCGCCGCGAATCCTGCTTTTTGCCCTCCAGTCGACGACGTTTGGAGGCCAGGGTGGGTCGCGTCGGCCGCCGAGGAATGGGCGCGATCGCCGCCTCGCGGATGAGCGCACACAGCCGCTCCAGGGCATCGGCACGATTGAGTTCCTGGGTGCGGAACCGGTCGGCGCTAAGCACCAGCACCCCGTCACGGGTGATGCGGCGCCCGCCCAGAGTGATCAATCGGCCACGGACATCATCACTGAGGCTTGGCGATTGGGCGACGTTGAAGCGCAGTTGCACGGCGCTCGCCACCTTGTTGACGTTCTGCCCACCGGGGCCCGAGGCACGGACGAAATTCAGCTCGATCTCGCTATCGTCGAGAACGATGGAGCGGGTGACGCGGATCATGCCAGGCCCACTCCTCTGCTGTTCAGGCCAAAACGGCGAATACCTCGTCGCCGACAATCTTCACTTCATAGGTCTTCAGCGCGACGCTGCAAGGGGCCTGCCGGGGTTCGCCGGTGGGAATGTGGAATGTGCCGAAATGCATGGCGCATTCGATCTCGTCGTCGACAATCTCGCCCTCCGACAGGCTGGAGAGGCCGTGGGTGCAACGGTCCGACGTCGCGTAAAACTGTCCGTCGAGGTTGTAGACGCAGATATCGCCCTCATCGCTCGCCACCCGCTTCTTGTCGCCGGGGCTCAATTCGTCCTGCCGGCACAGCAACACCAAATTCGCTTCAGACACTGTTTCCTCCGGTTATTGTGGGTTCCGCCCCGCTTAATGAGCACCGCCGCCGCTGGCAAGCCTGTCTGGCCTTTAGCCTCAATGCTTCTTGCTTGGATGGTTCCTGCATGAACTTTCATGCAGATTGACGGGGCCAAATGTCATCCCTATAGCCCTGTTACGCAGTTTTTGGCTGTTCCTCATAACATCGGACGGCCCGGTCCTGGGACGGAGACCACAAAAGATGACGTTGGCAACGAGCCCGACAAAAGGGATGGCCAGCCGGCTGGCGAGCGAGCCCAAACACGGCCTGCGCTAGCGCCTCATTCTTCTCTACAGCGTGCTCGTGACCGCCAATATCGCCGCCTGGCTCTGGGCCTTCGCGGTTTTCCGCGATCAACCGGTAATGCTTGGCACGGCTTTCCTCGCCTATGTGCTGGGCCTGCGCCATGCGGTGGATCCAGACCACATCGCCGCCATCGACAATGTTACCCGTAAACTGCTCCAGGATGGCGGGCGGCCGGCGACCGTCGGCTTCTGGTTCGCGCTCGGACATTCGACGGTCGTCATCCTTGCCTGTCTCGTGATCGCTTTCCTGGCGTCGGGCGCCAACGGTGTGATGGACGAATTCCGCGACATCGGCTCGCTGATCGGCACCACGGTTTCGTCGCTGTTCCTGCTCGTCATCGGCATCGCCAATCTGGCCATTTTCATCGGCGTGTGGCGGACGTTCCGCAATGCCAAGCGGACGGGTCGGTATCGTGAGGAAGATCTCGACGCGATCGTCGGCCGGCACGGCTTTCTGTCGCGGCTGCTGCGGCCGCTGTTCTCGCGCATTTCCAAAAGCTGGCACATGTATCCGCTCGGCTTCCTGTTTGGCCTCGGTTTCGATACGGCAACCGAAATCGGCCTGTTCTCCCTGGCCGCGGCCAATGCCGCCAACGGCGTATCGCTCTCGACGGTGATGGTGTTTCCCGTGCTGTTCGCCGTGGGCATGGCCCTGGCCGATGCCACCGATGGCGCGCTGATGCTCGGCGCTTATGAATGGGCCTACGTCAATCCGATCCGCAAACTGTTCTACAATCTGGTGATCACCGGTCTCTCGGTCTTCATCGCTCTGGTGATCGGTCTGGTGCAGGGCGTTGGGCTGATCGCCGAGAAGCTGGAATTGAGCGGCGCCTTCTGGAGCGACCTGGCGGCGCTACGCGATCACTTCGACATTCTGGGCTTTATCATCGTCGGTCTCTTCATCGCCATCTGGGCGATTTCCGCCCTCGTCTACAAACTCGGCGGCTACGACGCGATCGAGCTCGAAAAGGAAGCCTGAGCGGCCTCCATCCTAAGTGGGCACCCGGGCGTGGGCATTTGCCCCGTCGTCTGCAATGTCCTCATGCGCGCTATGGTCAGGCGGCATGGACAAGAGCCGTGCGATTGACGATAAGTCCGACAATATCAGCCAGGCTGAAACAAGCCTGGCGGCGGGAGGACGCATGCAGAATTTCCAGGGCAAGACGGCTTTCATCACGGGTGCGGGATCAGGCATCGGCCTTGGCATGGCTCGCACCTTTGCCCGCAACGGCATGAACATCGTTCTATGCGACATCCGCCGCGATGCGCTCGACGACGCCCTGGCGCAGGTGAACAAGCTCGGCGCGCAGGCCATCGCCATCGAAGTCGACACCTCCGTGCGCGCCTCCATCGACGCCGCCACGCAACAAGCCATCGACGCCTTCGGCAAGGTGCATATTCTGTGCAACAACGCCGGCATTTCCATGCATGGCGTGCCGATCGAAAAGCTGCCGGTCCGCGACTGGGAATGGGTGATGGGCGTCAACATCAACGGCGTCATCCATGGCTTCCAGAATTTCATCCCGCACATGCGCGACCATGGCGAGGAATGCCATATCGTCAACACCGCTTCGATCGGCGGCTTCCGCATTCAGCCCGGCTGGGACACAGGTCCCTATTCGATGACGAAATATGCGGTGGTGGCTTTGTCGGAAGCGCTGGAGCAGGATCTCGACGGCAGCAATATCGGTGTCTCGGTGCTGTGCCCCGCAGCCGTCAAGACCGGCATCTTTCTCTCCGGCCGCGCCCGCCCCGATCGCATGGGCGGCTCGTTCAAGCGGCAGGAGAGCGAACAGTTCTCGCATCTCCTCAACGAAGGTTTCGAGCCCGACGTGGTGGGCCGCCGCGTACTGCGTGCGATCCGCAAGGGCGAATTCTTCATCTTCACACATCTATGGCCGCGTGAGTTGATCCAGGCGCGCCATGATCGGGTGCTGCGGGCTTTCGACGACACACAGGCGTGGATGGACGAAGAAGGCATCGTCAACGAAGAACAAGCCCCGAAACAAAGCTGAAACCTACCCTTTCAACAACGGATGCACCGATGCATTTCTCCTTCTTCCACCTGATGCCCTGGACCGAGCTCGACGAAGCGCCGACGCAATGGCCGGCGCGCAACGCGCCATTCCGGCCCGAGCGCGGCACCGAGCTTTATGACACCTATCTCGGCACGATGGCGCATGCGGAAGCCTGCGGCTTCGACTGGGTGGGCGCCAACGAGCATCATTTCTCGCCCTACAGCCTGATGGCGAATTGCAATCTCGTCGGCGCGGCGATGACCCAGCGCACCAAGTCGATCAAGCTCGCCATGCTCGGCAATCTCTTGCCGCTGCTCAACCCCGTCCGCGTCGCCGAGGAATATGCGATGCTCGACGTGATGAGCGGCGGCCGGCTTGTCGCCGGTTTCGTGCGCGGCATTCCGCACGAATATATCGCTTATAATGTCGCGCCCGATGAATCGCGCGGGCGCATGCGCGAAGCGCTCAACATCATTCTGCGCGCCTGGACGGAGCCCGAACCTTTCGGTTGGGAAGGCGAATTCTATCAATATCGTGCCATTTCCATCTGGCCGAAGCCACGGCAGACGCCGCATCCCCGCATTCTGATGTCGGCGAGCAATCTCGAATCAGCGCAATTCGTCGGCGAATTCCCGTCCATGGTTGGCCTCACCCTGGTCAGCGATCTCGATGTCGCCCGCTCCATCATTGATGGCTTTCTTGAGAGTGCCCGCGCGCACGGCCGCGCGCCAAGCCCGGAGGATATTCTCGTCGGCCAGCAGACTTGCATCGCCGAAACGGATGAAGAAGCCGAAGACATCATGGCAAAGGCGCTTGCCTATTTCCATGGCGGGCTGAGGCGCCCGCAGCAGGATGCGCAGCGCATCGTCATTCAGAAAACCCATGAAGCGCTTGCAGACCTTGAAAGGCCGCACGATCAAGGACCAGATTGAGGCAGGTTCCATTCTCTGTGGCAGCCCGCAAAGCGTGGTCAAGCAGATCAAGCGGCTCCGGCAGCATCTCGGCGCCGCGCATATCAACATGAACATGAAGCTCGGCAACATGCCTGACACGGCCGTCATCAAGGGCATGGAACTCTTCCGTGACAAAGTTTTGCCGGAAGTTCGTGCACTCTGAGCTAGATCTTTGTTTCAACGCGTCTTCGTGGCGTTTGATGGCCATCAAACTGCGAAACGCTATGGATATTTGACAACAAACAGGATTTCGAAGTGACCGACATTTCCTTTACCGAACGCGACGTCGCCCTTTCGAGCGGTTCGTTGCATGTGCGCACCGCCGGCAAAGGCCGCCCGCTCGTTCATCTGCACAGCGCCGCCGGGCCACGCATATCAGGCGTGATCGAAGCGCTCGCCGATCATCATCTGGTTCATGCGCCCACACTGCCGGGATTTGACGGTACGGCGAGACATGCCTCGGTGACAACGATCTCCGACCTCGGCAATCTCGTCGCCGAATTCATCGAAAAGGTATGCGATGGCGAAGCCGATATCGTCGGCGAAGGCCTCGGCGCGTGGGTCGGGCTGTGGGTCGCGGTGCGCCATCCCGCTCTCATTGGCCAGTTGGTGCTTGAAGCGCCGGCCGGGCTGCGCCGTGCCGAACTGATCGCCATCCCCGCCAACGTCGATGAGCGGATGAAGCTGCTGCATGCCGTGCCCGCCAACATTCCGGCAGAGACGCGCACGCCGCAAATGCTGCGGGACAATCGTCAGGTGTTGCAGGATTATGTTCAGGGCGTCGATTTCGACGAGGCCTTGGGGGAACAACTCGGCGAGATCAAAGCCCGCGCGCTCGTTCTGATGGGGGCGCTCGACAAGATGATCCCGCGCGAAACCGGCCACATTCTCAAGGCCGCTCTGCCGCAATCGCATCTGACTTATATCTGGGGGGCGGCGCATGCGATCGAATTCGATCAGCCGCAACGCACCAGCGCGATCGTTCTCGACTTTCTCGATCGCGGCGAAAGCTTTTTGGTTCGTCAGGCGGCACCCGCCGCCTAGGGCAAATCGCGTTTCGAAAGAAACGCGATTTTGCCGAATGTGGTAGCGCCTACCGGAGTTGCTACTTAACAGCGACGTCCATCTCGCCGATCTTCTCGATCCAGCAATGCATGACATTGCCGGACTTCACTTCGCTCACGCCTTCGGGCGTGCCGGTCATGATGATGTCGCCGGGATAGAGCGTGTAGATAGCCGAGGCTCGGACGATCAGATCGCGGACGTCGACGACCAGGTCCTTGGTATTGGCGCGCTGGCGCACTTCGCCGTCCACCTCGATGCCAAACTCCAGCGCATCGGGATTGGGAATTTCATCGGCGGTGACGAGCCAGGGGCCGAGCACCGAATAGGTGTCGGCGGACTTACGCCAGCTGCGATCTTCTGTGCCGCGCACCACCATGTCGAGGCCGATGGCATAGCCAGCCACGTGATCGAGCGCCTTGTCGCGCGAGATGTTCTTGCCGCCCTTGCCGATGATCAAGGTCAGTTCGATCTCGTGGTCGTTGCGCCGATCAGGCCAGTGCAATTCGACCTTTTCGCCAGCACCGATGAGGCCGGTTTGCGACTTGAGGAAGAGGCCCATTTTATCGATTGGCGTCGCAAAGCCTTCAAAGGTCGGCATGTGGACGCCGTGGTGGATCGCCGGGTCGTGCGCTTCCTTCGCATGCAGCAGGTAGTTGACTGGCGCGGCAATGACACGCGGCGGATTGGCCACGGGCGCGTCAAGCTTGATGGAGTTCAGCGGGATTGGCTTCGCCGACTTGGCCGCTTCGCGCATCGCCGGCAGCAGCTTGTCGAGATTGGCGATAAACTGATCCCCGACCGGCAGGGGCCAGCGCAGCGGCGGCAACGCCTCCAGCACGCTCGTCACGTCACGAACGGTATCGCCCTCGACGACACCAATGCGGCCATTGTCAAAACGGCAGATTTTCATGGGTTCGCTCTTTCCCGAATGCGCGCATCACGGCTCGCAGGGCCTGCGCTTATGCTCTGCCGGTAGCGAATCGTTGCGACCTTTGCAAGGCAGGCACACACGGAAATAGCCTGCGGCACAGAGCTCGATACGAGATATCGGACGCATTCTCTCGCGCCGTGTATACACGGTGCCCCGATCAGGAAATCACCGCCGTGGAGCGCGCTCGATATCCATACCCCGCGCGCCCGGATCGCGATTGCCGCATCGGCGAAAAAATTTCCGCCGCCGGGGCGTTTCACCCTGAAAAACTGGCTCTTAAGGTAGAGATCAAGCTTTGATTCGCACCAAATCCGCACTCCCGCACCGCGCACGTGCCGCAGCCTCTTTCCCGGCTGGTTAACGGATGGTATCCCCCGCCCCATGACCACCCATAGAATCGAAAACATCCGCAACTTCTCGATTGTCGCGCATATCGACCATGGCAAATCGACCCTCGCCGACCGGCTGATTCAGACCACCGGGGCGATGGCCGAGCGCGAAATGGTCGAGCAGGTGCTCGATTCCATGGATATCGAGCGCGAACGCGGCATCACCATCAAGGCGCAGACCGTGCGGCTCGAATATCGGGCCAAGGACGGCAAGGATTACGTCCTCAACCTGATGGACACACCCGGCCACGTCGACTTCGCCTATGAGGTATCGCGTTCGCTCGCCGCCTGCGAGGGATCGCTGCTGGTGGTCGACGCCTCGCAAGGCGTCGAGGCGCAGACGCTTCGCAACGTCTATCACGCGCTTGATGCCGGCGACGAAACCGTCGCGGTGCTCAACAAGGTCGATCGGCCGGCGGCCGAGCCCGATCGGATCAAGGAACAGATTGAAGATGTCATCGGCCTCGATGCGTCCAACGCCGTGCCGATCTCGGCCAAGACCGGCCTCAACATCGATCTGGTGCTGGAAGCCATCGTCACCCGCCTGCCGCCGCCCAAGGGCGACGATAAGGCGCCGCTGAAAGCTTTGCTCGTCGACAGTTGGTATGACCCCTATCTCGGCGTCGTCGTGCTGGTTCGCATCATCGATGGCGTGATGAAGCGCCATCAGAAGATCAAGATGATGGGCACCGACGCCCATTACGAGGTCGAAAAGATCGGCGTTTTTAGGCCGAAGATGCAGGACGTCACCCAGCTCGGCCCCGGCGAGATCGGCTTCATCACGGCGCAGATCAAACAGGTGGCCGACACCCGCGTCGGCGATACGATCACCGAAGAGCGACGCGAGACAGCCGAGGCCCTGCCCGGCTTCAAACCGGCGCAGCCTGTTGTGTTCTGCGGCCTGTTCCCGGTCGACGCCGCCGACTTCGAGGATCTGCGCGCAGCCATGGGCCGCCTGCGCCTCAACGACGCCAGTTTCTCCTACGAAATGGAATCCTCCGCCGCGCTTGGCTTCGGCTTCCGTTGCGGCTTCCTCGGCCTGCTGCATCTGGAGATCATCCAGGAGCGCCTGCACCGCGAGTTCAATCTCGATCTGATCGCGACGGCCCCGAGCGTCATCTACAAGATCCATATGAACGACGGCGAAGTGATCGAGCTGCACAACCCCGTCGACATGCCCGACGTGGTGAAGATCGATACGATCCACGAGCCGTGGATCAAGGCCACGATCCTAACGCCCGACGATTATCTCGGTTCCGTGCTGAAACTGTGCCAGGAGCGGCGCGGCGTGCAGGTCGACCTGTCCTATGTCGGCAAGCGGGCCATGGTCGTCTATGAACTGCCGCTCAACGAAGTGGTGTTCGACTTCTACGACCGGTTGAAATCGATCTCGAAAGGCTATGCCAGCTTCGACTATCAGATCACCGACTATCGCGAGGGCGACCTCGTCAAAATGTCGATCCTGGTCAATGCCGAGCCGGTCGATGCGCTCTCGATGCTGGTGCATCGCAGCCGCGCCGAAATGCGCGGGCGCGTGATGGTGGAAAAGCTGAAAGAGCTGATCCCGCCGCACATGTTCCAGATTCCGATCCAGGCGGCCATCGGCGGCAAGATCATCGCCCGCGAAACCGTGCGCGCGCTGCGCAAAGACGTGACGGCGAAGTGCTACGGCGGCGACGTCACCCGCAAGCGCAAGCTGCTCGAGAAGCAGAAAGAGGGCAAGAAGCGCATGCGCCAGTTCGGCAAGGTGGAGATTCCGCAGGAAGCCTTCATCGCCGCCTTGAAGATGGATAGCTGATAAAATGGAGGCGGGACGCGTCCCGCCTCGCTTTATTGCGGCCTGATCCCGGCCGCGGCGATCACGTCACTCCAGCGGGTCACTTCCGAGCGCAGGAAGCCACCGAAAGCTGCGGCGTCTCCGCCGACCGGCTCGGCGGCCAGACGCGTCAGCGTTTCGCGTACGGCAGGCGCGCGCAATGTCTCGTTAAGCGCCGCGTTCAAGGTCGCGACGATCGGTGCCGGCGTACCGGACTTCACCAATATACCGGTCCAATCGGCGACCGCTAAATTCGGAAAGCCAGCCTCGGCGACGGTCGGTATGTCCTTCAACGCGGGGAGACGCTGAGGCGCCGTCACGGCGAGCGCTCGTAATTGCCCGCTCGCGATCAGATCCATCACCGGCAAAGTAGTGATGAACATATATTGATTGGTGCCATTCAGAAGATCGGCAATCGACTGCGCGAATTCAGAGTAAGGCACGTGGGCTGTCGTGAGATGGTTCTGCTGCTTGAACAGCTCGCCAACGAGATGAGCTGGAGAGCCGATCCCGCCCGAGGAGAAGTTCATTTTATTGGGCTGAGCTTTCGCCAGTTTGATCAGATCCGTTACGGAGCTCACGTTCACGTTGGGCGCGACCACGAGCACGTTGTAGGAGCGGGAAAGCTGCACGACAGGCTCGAAATCCTTGAGGAGATCGAAGGCGCTTTGCTTCTGCAGAGCAGGTGCCGCCGCGAATGGCAGACTGACGCTATAGAGCGTATAGCCATCGGCCGGGCTGCGCAGAACCTCGCGGGCGCCCAAGGCTTGCAATGCACCGGCACGGTTTTCGACGATCACCGACCATTTGCGAGAATTGGACAGTTCCGTCGCAACCACGCGGCTCAGAATGTCGGGCGGCGTGCTCGGCGCCACGCCGACGACAATGCGTATCGTCTGACTGGGATAGGTTTGAGCCGAAGCAGTGCCGGCTCCCAACAATGCCAGCGTGCCAACCATGAAGCTTATACATTTCGATAGCATGCTCTCCCTCCCTCATCTGATCCGCATCCCGGCCCTGCTCCGGCACGATCGAACCGTCTTCGTCACCAGCGACCAATGACGATGCCCGCACCAACCTCTCTATCTCGCGCAGACAGAACCCACTCGTCGTCCGTGCTGATGCGATTGCGCCGGTCGGTCAGACGCTCGAGCAGTTTGGCATGCATGTCATTGCGGACGAGCGCATAAGTGGCATCGAGGCCAAGATCGACGAACTCGTTCGGGTCGTTCTTCAAATCGAAGAGTTGCGGCCGAAACCCTTTGTAATAGATATATTTCCATCGCTCCGTGCGCAGCATGTAGGCGCGGCTGTCATTGGCGCCTTGGCCGGCTAGTTCACGTGCTTCGTAGAAGGCGTAATCAAGCTCCGAGAAAACCGCGTCTCGCCATGCGGAGGGCGTAGGTCCGCGCAGGAAGCCCATCAGCGACTGACCTTCGAGGCGATGGCGGGATGCCTTTGATTGATAGGCATCGAGAAAAGTCGGCACGAGGTCGATGGCTTCGACCAGATGATGACAGACGCTGTTGCGTGTGTGATCGGCGGCCGACGATGGATCGACGATGATCAAGGGAACGCGCACGGAAGATTCGTGAAACAGCTCCTTCTCGCCGAGCCAATGGTCGCCGAGATAATCGCCATGATCCGATGTGAAGACGATCATGGTTTGGGTGAGGAGATTGGCGCTTTCGAGATAATCGAGCAGTTGTCCGATCTGATCGTCGATTTGCTTGATCAAACCCATATAGGCGGGAATGACCGCCCCACGCACGTCCCCGCGGGCGAACGATTGACCCACCTCCATATTCATAAAGGCGCGAACGACAGGGGGGGGATCGATCAGCACCCGGTTCGACTTGATCGCCGGCAACACCTGATCCTGCGTGAACATCGCATGATAGGGCGCGGGTGCGATATAGGGCCAATGCGGTTTGATGTAGGACAGATGCAAGAGCCAGGGCTTGTCCTTGCTGTCCTCGATGAACTCGATGCCTCGGTTCGTGATGTACGGCGTTTCGGAATGCTCTTCTTTCACGCGTGCGGGATAAATCGAGTTTTTCAGATTCCATCCCGATAGAGTTTCGCCGTTGGGGCCCGTCGCCGCATTGGCCCAATCGTTCCAGGGATTCTCCCCGTCATATCCCTG
>ERZ778022.4452-NODE-4452-length-12112-cov-5.427801_pt1 | contig 12112 bp, 3 predicted proteins | sample MGYA00375752_ERZ778022 | MGnify/ENA primary metagenome ERZ778022 (study PRJEB29350, sample SAMN05389826) | bioreactor metagenome | isolation source: Thiocyanate bioreactor | place: South Africa: University of Cape Town | collected 2014-04-04 ... | reverse complement strand
ATGCCCGCGCTGCGGCTTATGACCAAGGGCGCAGGCAACCAGCCGCGCGAGGGGCCGCACTTTGGCGAGCCGTCCATGGCAGCGCAGGTGGCAGCGCGGCGGAAGGCGCAGGCGGCGGCGCGGGCTGCGGAGCGCGCGGCGGCGGCGGCGGGCGCGCGGGCGCGCGCCATGGCAGAGCGGCTGAAGGAGGCGGAGCGGGAGCGCATGCACGCGGCAGCGCGGGAGCGGCAGGCGGCGCAAGAGGCGGAGCGGGCACGGGAGCGGAATGCAGAAATGGCGCGGCTGCGTGCGCGGGAGACGCGGGCGCAGCAGATGAGCGACGACCGTGCCATGGCGCAGGCGATGGCGCAGACGCTGGCGCGCGCCACGATGCACCGGCACGTGGACGATGTGGTGGGGGTGGACGGTGGCGTGCCCGCCACCTCGCGCCCCGCGGCCACCTCGCGCCCCACCTCCGCGTCGCGTCGTGGCTCCGTGTCCACGGCAGACCTGGCAGAGTCGTCGGGCACCAGCGTCACCCCCGCGCCCGCGGACGCCATCACCGGTCGCAGTTCCACTAGCACCTCCAGTGGCGGCCACGACTCGGCGCGGGCACCCACGCCAGCCAGCGGCGACGAGGGTGGGCCCGGTGGTGGCGGTACCGGTGGCGGTGCTGGCACCACTGCCGCGGTGGGGCTGCGCAGTACCACCCGCCGCCGTGTCGTGTTGGACGGCACCGCGGGCAGCTCGCCAGCAGCAGTGCCGCCGCTGCCTGCCACTGCACCTGGCAGCACTGGCAAGCCGCCCGTCGTGGTCGGTGGCGGCGGCGGTGGTGGCAGTGGGGATCGCAGTGACCGTGAGCGGGATGGCGTCATTGTGCCACCGTCGCCCATCCCCATGGTTGCGTCCCCTCGGACGGTTGCCCCGCCAGGCAGCGCGTCGTCGCAACGCAGTGGGGTTGATGCCGGCTTGTCGGTGGACGTAGGGGAGTCGGGCCGGCAGCAGCCAGTTGCAGAGGGCGTGGGTGCCCCAGCTGCTGCCACCTCACCAACGCGGGGCGCTGCTGCCACTACACCTGCCGCCGGGCTGCGTCGCGCTGGCAGCAGCGACCCTACCTCTGCGTCGCCAGCTGCCACGTCACGACCCATTGCCAGCAGCCCAGACACGCCGGGTGCCGCCGCCGCCACCACCGCAGCTGGCGGCTTGTTTAAGCCTGGGTCGTTCCGTTCGGGGGGCGGCGGCGGCGGCGGCCGGCAGGAGCTGTCCCGGGAGGCGCTGGCAGCAATGCGTGCGCAGTTCTCTGCACCCACCGCAATCACGCTGGGTGGCAGCCTGGAGTTGTCAGTGGGCGGCGCCGGAGGTGGCGGCACGGCAGGCGCGCCGGAGTCCAACCGTGGTGGTGCCGGCGGTAGTGGCCGCCAGCGCACGCCTGCCACCGGTACCGCCGCCACTGCCACGTCGCCTGCCACTAGCAGCACGGTGCGTAGTACTGGTGGCGGCGGTGGCGGGACTACTAGCGGAGGTACTGGAGGTGGCAGCAGCAGCTCGCGGAGTGCAGTGACCTCACAGCCGTCGCCCGCCTTGCGGGGCGCGGCTGGCGGGGCGCTGCCAGCGACGACGCCAGATCTGACGCGCACGGGGTCCAGCGGGTTCCTGGTGACACGCGACACGACAGCAGTGCCGCCGCTGCCGGCGCGCAGCGTCAGCAGCAGCGACCGCACGCCGTCGCCCGAGCCGGAGGCACTGCGGCGGCAGACGTCGGTCAGCTCCGCCACGTCAGCCCGCAGCGCCGCCAGCCGGCGGGGCGTGGTTATGAACGCGCTGCCGCTGGGGAACCTGCAGCTGCCGGGCACCGCCCTGGCAATTGGGCTGGCACCCGGCGAGACGGTGCGCACGGGGCGGTCGCACGGCAGCGACGCGGGGTCGTCTGCTCGCAGTGGCAGCACGGCACGATCATATAACACGTCATCCACCGCGCGCTCCGCCACATCCTCCCGCTCCCCCATCCTTGGGATGGAGGGTGTGGTGGTGTCCGGCGCCGCCGCGCTGCTGTCGGGCGAGGGCGGCGACAGCACTGCCCACGTACCGGTACCCACGCCCGGCCGCCACGTCTCGCCATCGCTTGACATGCTGCACGCCGGCAGCAGCCCGTCGCCGCCCCTGCTGGTGACGGGCACGCCGCTGGGCGGTGGGGCGTCACCAGCCGCGTCACCGCCGCCGTCGTCATCGCCTCCCGCGCCGTTCGATGCCGACAGCGGGCCGCCGCTGCACCGGGAGGGCAGCATGCAGCGGATTGAGGAGGAGGACGTGATGTCGGAGCGCAGCAGCCACCGGCCGTCCACCGCCTCCACCACGGCGGCGGGCGGTGCAGCGTCTACCCGCGGCCCGGTGTCGCCGCTTGCCCGGCGGCACAGCCCGTTGGATCCCGCTGCGGCTGCCTCCTCCCCGCGCCGCCCGCCATCTGCACCCTCTGGCGCGCCCGTGCCCCGCTTGCCGTCTGCCGGCGCCATGGGTGCCGTCACCAGTAGCAGCTCCGGGCGCCGGGATCCAGCGGCTTCATCCCCGCCACAGCCACCGCCACACCAGCCGCCACCGCCGCCGCCGCATGCGGAGCACCACAGCCCGCCGTCGGTGCGCGTGCCGCCGCCCGCCGTCGTGGATGCGGCGGCAGGCGCGAGCGCGGAGGTGGACGCCGGCGGACATGTGCGTGTCACGCTGCGAACCGCGGTGCCGAGCGCGGCTCCAGTGTCGGCGGCAGGTCGGCGGCGTGCCGCGCCGCCGCCGGCGGGCGAGGAGGCGGAACTGAGCGAGTGGCGGGATGACGGCGTCGGTGTGCCCGAGGAGCGCGTGTTTGCGGCTGACACGGGGTCGGGTGGCAGGGAGGAGGCCGCGGATGACGTGCGACGCAGTGGTGGCGCGCCCGTGGTGGTGGCGGGGTTGCCGTCGCCCTCACCCAAGCGCTCCTCCTCCCGCGGTTTTGGCGGCTCGCGCAGCCGCGGGGGCACGCGGCAGGGACCAGGCGGTGCGGAACCTGGTACAGTCATTACACCGGTGGTGGGTAAGCACCGCCCGGCGGACGGCGGCGTTGACAGTGACGGTATGTCGTCGCGCCAGCCCCTCTTCCCCGCGCCACCCAACGGTGCGCCAGCCGCACCCACTCCCAACCCGCCTGCCCGCGGCGTCACACCCGCGACGCCGGCGGGTGCAGCTGGTGCCGGCAGCGAGGGTAGCGCGCCTCCGCCGTCACGCACCGCGGCATCCACCAGCCGGATGACAAGTAGCAGCAGCGGAAGTGGCGGCGTTGGTGGCGGTGTGGGCGGGGGTGGCCTTGACCTGCAGCTGACAATCACGACAGCAGCGGTGCCGCCAGCCGCGGTGCCGCCGGCCGGCAGCAAGCCGTCCGGCACGCCACATGCTGCAACTGCACCGGCCGCGACCATGACAGCACGAACGGGGCGGCGCGGTGGCGCGCCGCCTCTCAATATCAGCCTGCCGACGGTGGCAGGTCAAACCATTGCCTCCCCGCTGGCGGCCGCGATGATGGGGACCTTGCCGTCACCACCCCCGACGTCAGTCGCGCCGTCGTCGTCACCCACCGCCGCGCCGCCGCCGCCGCACTTGGCGCTGCCCATCGCCGGCGCCGTGCCGTCCACGCAGCCCGTTGCCACCGCGCGCAGTGGGCCCATCATCCCAGTGCGCACGGCGCGCGCCGGCAGTGCCGGCGGCGGCAGCGGTGGGCACGAGACTGTGAGGACGGCGCGGCGGCCGGTGCTGGGGCTCAGCATGGAGGACGCTGCCAGCCGGCAGGTGGGGGAGGGCGTGGTGGGCAGCGCGGTGCCGTCACCAGCACGCCCCACCAGTGCACCTTCCCCGCCACCCGCCGCGCCCGCAACGCCCGTCGTGTCGCATGCTGCCCCGCCGGGGCCGGCGTTGGTGCGCCCCTTCCCCGCCAGCCGCGCCGTGCCTGGCGCCACCTCCGCCGCCTTTGCGGCGGCGCTGAGCGCGGCCATGACGGGCGGCGGCACAGCGGCGGTGGGCGGGCGGCGCAGCAGCATGGGGCACACGCTGCTGGCGTCGCTGCAGCAGCCGGGCGGCGGCCTGGCTCTGCCCGCCTCACACCGCGTCATGCTGCAGGCGCAGGCTGCTGCAGCTGCCGCGGCGGCGGCGTCGGCAGGCACCACGCCGGGTGCGCAACCGCCACCCACCATTGCCACCACCACCCATCTGGCGGCGGCCACCAGCCCCCGCAACACGAGTCCGCGCGCGCGGGGTGGCGGTGCCAGCCCACGGCAACAACGCGGTGTCCCGCCAGGCAGCACCACGCTGCCGGTTGCCTCGCTGTCCATTGGCTTGCCGGCAACTGGGCGCAGCCCCGCCGGCGTGCCTGGTGTGCCAACCTCGCGGTCCCCGGGCGCCGGCGGTGGCACGCGCCGCCTGCCGCACGCGCGGTCCGTTACACGCATGGAGGCGGCGGCGCACCTGTATGCGGCGTACACGGCGGACCTGGTGGGCAGCACGTCAGACTCGGAGGAGCTGGCGAGCCCGGGCATGGAGGGTGAGCGCGAGGCTGACATTCTGTCAGTGTCGTCGTCAGGCGGCGACGACCGCGGGTATGACGGCGGCGGGTACGACCTTACCGCGCTGCACGCCAGCGAGAGCCCAGAGGAGGGGGAGGAGGTGGTACCGGCGGTGGATTGGGCACGCGCACGGCGCGCCTCGGCACACATGCCCATCGGCAACGTGCTGCACGACCTGATCTCCACTGTGACGCACTCAAAGGGCGCTGGGGCGACGAGCGGCGCGGCACCGCCGGGCCACGGCCGTGGACCGCATGGCGCGGGCCCGCGGCACAGCGGCGGCGGCGGTGTTGCGGCGGCGGCGGGCACTGCTGAGGAGGAGTATGACGTGCCACTGCACATGGGCGGCGGCGGCGCCGCGGGTGGGGGCGCATTTGATGCTGACCTGCTGGTGTCGTCCATGATGGCGGCCAACGATGACGCGGCGGTGGCGGCGCTGCTGGGAGAGAGCGGCAGTGACGGCGGCGAGGAGGACGAGGCGCGGATGGCGTCGCTGCGCCACGCGGTGGCGTCGTACGGCCGGAATGCGCCTGAGGCGGGGCTGGGGCTGGCACTGCGGTTTGGTGGCGGCGGCGGTGGTGGTGGTACTGTCGGTATTGGTGGTGGCCGGCCAGCGCATGCTGGTGGCGGCGCTGCAACTCGGTTGGGTGCAACCTCTGCTATTGATGGCGCCGTGCCGCGCTCCCGGCGCGTGGTGGACGCAGCCGGCGGGGCACCGCCACAGGCTGCCGGGCCCATCACTGCATCAGGGCCGACGGCGACGGTAGGTGGTGCACATGGCAGCCGCGCAGGCGGCAGCCTCGTTACCCTACGCCATCGCCCGCGGCTGGCATCCATCACCGGCGGGGATGCGCGCACGGCGCAGATCATGCTGGAGGCGGCGGCGCAGGCGTCGCTGGCAGGTAGTGGTGGTGGCGGTGGCGGCGCTGGCGCAGCGAGTGCACTGCGGGGGCGGCAAACGGGCCCGTCACCCACCGCGGCGGCGGCGGCGCCACCCAATGCTGCTGCCATGGCGGCAGCAGCAGCGGCGGCGGCAGGGGTTGCCAGCGGCGCGGCGGCACGGTCCCGCCGCGAGTCGCCCCATGCCCGTGATGCTGGCGGCGTGTTTTCGGAGCCTGGCGGCCCGCTGTCGCACTCGCCCTCCGCGCCCTCGTTATTTGCGCGTGCCGCAGCCGCCAGCCTGTCGCCGCCACCAGGCGGCGGCTACCGGCCATCGCCCTCCCCGCCGGCGCACATGTTGTCGCCCAGCCGGTCCGTCAATGACTTGGCGGGGGTGGGGGCGGGTGCGGGTGCGGGAGATGACGGCGACGGGGGCGCGCCACCCACGTTCAAGATTGCGTTTGGGTCGCAGGTGTCGCCCGCCGAGGCGGCGGCGCTGCGTGAGCGGGAGGCAGCGGAGACGCGGGCGCGGCTGCGCCGTGCCATGGATGCGCGAGCTGCCAGCACGCTGTCCCCGCCGCCGCCACCGCCTCACGCGCCCTCCGCGGATGCCGCCTTGATGGCTGGCCTGGGCGCCGGCAGCGGAGGCGGCGGCAGCAGCAGCGTGCCGCTAGCAAGCCGTGCCGGCACGCACACGGTGGGCGCACTGCTGGCGGCGCCACGTGTGGAGACGCTGCCAACCCGACCGGCGTTGTACGCAGCGCCGGCCTTCAACCCCACCTTCCAGCCCAAGGGCTTGCTGGCGCAGGTGATGGGCCCGGCGTCCACCAGCGTGCCGGTAACCGAAATCCCGCCATCGCTGGCCAACCCACTGAATGACTGGGCAGCAGCGCCGCCAGGAGGCGCGCCGCCGAGCGGTGCGCCGGCCCGCGCCGGCTGGAAACTGCGCCGGCTGCCTTCGCCGGGCGCTGCCGGCGAGGTGGCGTGAGTGTAGTAACATTATTATCGATGGTACAACTTGAATAGCGCGTGTGCGAGCGAGATGTTTATCACCGTGCAAAGGAGGCCGACCGCGTGGTGCGTGCAACCGCAACGGGCGGTGCAGGGCCGACAGCGGCAGTACGGCTGCCACTTCCGGCGACTGAGCGCAGTGCCATGGCCTGCGCATGTGCCGCGCGCCCCGCACCCACCTTCGCCGGCCGCGGCGGCGGCGGCGGCGGCGGTGATGGGGGTGCGGCAGCACCTTCCGCGCCATCGTCATCCACCTCCTCACCACCACCATCATCATCGTGCTCGGCGGCGGCGGCACTGGTGGTGGGCTGCAGGCGCGCTGATGCACGCGGCGCGGCGGCACCCCCGCGTGACTGCTTGTTGTGGCGGCGTGTGAACCCTTCCGCCTCGTCATCCTCGTCGTCCTCACCATCGGCTGGTGCGATGGGAGCAGCGGCGGCAGCTGGCCGCCCGCGCTTCACACCTGCCACAGAGGCGGCGGCGGTGGCGGCGGCGGCGGGAGCGGCGGCGGGAGCGGGTGGCGCCGCCGCCTGCGGCGCAGAGGTAGCACGCGCGGCCTTGCCACCCGGGGGCGGCGCCGGCGCCGCGTCTCCTGCCAGAGCGGCAGCAGCGGCCACCTCCTCTTCCTCGTCCGCCACGCCGCGCGCCACGCGGTCAGCACGCGCGACGGCGGCGTCCGTGGCCAGCTGCACCGCAATGGCGGCAGCAGCGGTGGTGGCGTCCAGCGGCTGCGCCAGGGACACGGCGGCGGCCACCAGATGCGGGTGCAGCCCCATCTCGCGGTTGTACTTGTGCTTGATGGTGCGGCGGTCGCGGTTGGGGAACAGGGTGGCGATGGCAGAAAAGTCGGTGCCCCACTGCCGCAGCGCCGCAAAAAACTGCTCCGTCTCTGCCACCGACCACCGCAGCGACCCCTTCCGCCGCGCGTACGTGGACGACGTGATGTACACCTCCTCGTTGGCGTCCACGTACGCCTCCTCCGCACCCTCCTCCTCCCGCGTGTGCGTGGGGATGAACATCTTGGTCTGGTCCAGCACCACGCGGCCATCCACAATGTGCCACGACGTGGTGCCACCCGGCCGCTTCACGGGCTGTGCGCCGCTGCCGGCGCTTGCTGCTGCTGCCGCCGCCCCGCCAGCGGCTGCCCCGCCACCGGCACCGCCGGCACCGCCACTGCTTGCAACGTCATCGTCGCCACCCCGGCGCGCCCCACCGCTACCACCGGCCGCGCCAGCTACACTGCCGTACGCTGCCACCGCGGCGGCAGCCACAGCAGCGGAAACGGCAGCAGCCTTGGCGGCTGCCAGTGCCGAGGTGGCCGCCTCAAACTCCTCGTCATCCTCTTCCGCCGCTACCTCCTGCCGTGCGGCGGCGTCCATTGCGGCGGTCGCCGCGCTCTTCTTTGCTGCTGCCGCCGCTGCCGCCGCGCCGCGTGCGGCCGCCTGCGCCTTCCGCCGACTGGCAACCGCCGCCGCCAGCCGCTCTGACGGCATGCCGCCCTGCTCCTCGCCAATGAGGTCGCGCAGCGTCAGGCGCCGCCCGCCGCCGCCGCCGCCCACCACGCTCACCAGCGCGTCGGCGGCCAGCCCTGAGGTACCGATGCGTGCGGCGGCAGCATACGTTTCGCGTGCTGCCACGGCATCGGCGGCGGCGGCGGCGGCGGCCACCGCGGCGGTGGACACGCCGCGTCGGATGGCCACTGGCACCGCATGCACGCGTGGGTGGGCTGCTAGCCCTGTTGCGTTGCTATTGGAGCTTCCTCCTCCTCCTCCGGCGAGGTAGTGGGTGGCGCTGTGGGCACTGGTGGTGCTGCTGCTGGAATCGAGACGAGACGCGAAGGTGGGGCGGGGCAGCAGCCCGCTGGCGGCGGTGGTGATGGTGGTGGGGGCGGCGGCGGAAGCGGCGGTAGTGGTGGCGAGGGTGCCTGTGCCGCCACCCAGGTGGTGTCCGCTGCGGGTGGTGGCGCGGGTGCGGGTGAGGTGGCTGGCGCCATCGGTCAGCGCGGCGGCGGGGGATGACGGGGGTGTGGCGCGCAGCACGGCGCGCGGTTGGAAGGTGGGGCGCAGCATGGTGGTAGGTGGTGGTGGGGGGAGCAGGAGGGGGAGGAGGAGGGGGAGGAGGGGTGCTCGCCAATGAAAAATTAAATGCCGTACAACGTGATATTGTGCAACAAATATACCAATCATATGTGAGTAACAGGCGTGGCGTGCTATCACAATTGTGGGTGTGCACGCGTGCTGCGTTGCAATTAAATAATAATGTACCGCACCTCTACTCGCTCCCCGCCAACGCCCAACGGACAAGTGACAAGCAGCTGAGTGGCCGCGGCCGCAAGACATGTCTGGCGGCAGGGCGGTTCTGGCGGCAGGGCGCTGAACACACACACAACATTACGCAGCGCAATACTCGTTGGCACACGCGCACGCCGCGACGCAAAAAGGTGGAAACACCCACCAACGCCACCACCATGTCGTCATCATTGGCGCCGACTCTGCCACCCCCGCCACGTGGGCAGCGAGCGCGACCAACGCGTTTGCCCTGCTGCGGCGGTGGGCAGCGGCACCGCCGCCACAGCCTGCCGTGCGCGCGCTGCCCGCGGCGGGGGTACCGGCACTGCCAGTTGGGAGTGTACCCACCACCCTGCCCGCGGTACCGCCGCTGGCGCAGGGCGGTGTGCCTGCGCTTGTGTGCCTCTCGCCGGTTGCACACGATGCATCCCCACAGACATCCTGTGAGGTAGGGGTAGGGGTCGCTGCCGGCGATGCAGTGCCGAGCGTCACTGCCGCTGCTGGTGTTGACACCACCAGTGCACCTGCCGCACCTGCCATCGCAGCGGTGGTGGCAGGTGTGAAGCGCCGCCGTGCGCCGTCACCTGCTGCTGCCGCCTCTGACGGTGGAGAAGCAAGCGCGGCCATTGTCGCGGCTGCAGCGGGTAAGCGAGGCGCGTGCCAGCATGGCCGCAAGCGGTGCCGATGCAAGGAGTGCGGCGGGGCCAGCATCTGTGTGCATGGCCGTGTGCGGTACAGCTGCAAAGAGTGCGGCGGGAACGGCATCTGTCAGCATAGCCGCATGCGCAGCCAATGCAAAGATTGCGACGGGGGTGGCATCTGCGAGCATGGCCGCCAGCGGCACAAGTGCCAGAAGTGCGGCGGGAGCGCCATCTGTGAGCATGGCAGCCAGTCCTACACCTGCAAGGAGTGTGGCGGGGCCGGCATCTGCGAGCATGGCCGCCGGCACGAGCGTTGCAAGGAGTGCGGCGGAAGTGCCATGTGCGTGCATGGCCGACAGAGCTACAGCTGCAAGGAGTGCGGCGGAGCTGGTATTTGTGACCACGGCCACCGGCGTGCGAGTTGCAAGGAGTGCGGCGGCGCGGCTGTCTGTGTGCATGGCCGTGTGCGCTATCGCTGCAAGGAGTGCGGTGGGAGTGCCATTTGTGAGCATGGCCGCGCACGCTACTACTGCAAGGAGTGCGGCGGGGCTGGCATTTGTGAGCACGGCCGTCAGCGCAGCAAATGCAAGGAGTGCGGCGGGACCAGTATCTGTGAGCATGACCACCGGCGAAGCGGGTGCAAGGAGTGCGGCGGGGCGAGCATCTGTGAGCATGGCCGCCAGCGCTACAACTGCAAGGATTGTGGCGGCGCCGCCATCTGCAAGCATGGCCGCATACGCAGTCGCTGCGTGGAGTGCGGCGGGGGCAGCATTTGCGCGCATGGCCGCCGGCGCGACCGCTGCAAGGACTGTGTCGGTACATGCGCCCACGGCCACCTGGCGACGCGCTGCCGCGACTGTCACACCGCTGCCACTGCCGCTGCTACCGCGGAGGAGTAGCCGCCGCGCCACCCCTCGTTGCCGCCAGATAGCAGGGCGGCGCGCGTGAAGTCGTGAATTGAAACGTTGGCCATTGGCGCCGCTTGGCGGGCAAACCGTAGCCACGCGCCGTTCGCACCACTCACGTGCTATTGGCACGCTGACCGACGCAATTTCACACGCGACAGCAACAGTCACAAGCAGTTGTGTCGTGTTGCACTGCGTGTGGCTGCATCTATTGTCGGCAACACTGCGGTTGACAACGAGTACCACCACCTGGAGTCAGGAGTCACAGGCAGCCATTCACGCTTCACTCCCGCACACGTACGCATACCGCAGGACTACAGGTGCTCCGCCATGGCGTCGTCAAGTGCCCCCACTGCAATGGTGGTTGTGTCACCTCCACCTGCACGGTGGGCGGCCACTGCTGCCAATGCGTCCGCCATGCTGCGGCGGTGGGCAGCGACGGGGGCGGCAGCAGTGGCACCACCGCAGGCTGCAGCGCATGGCGTGTTGCCGGCCACACACGCGGCAGTTGAGGCGGCGCCAGCACACGACGCCACAGATGTAAAAGTGATAAAGGCAGAGGCGAGTGCTGTGGTGACTACGGCGCCGTCACCGCCTGTGGTGGTCGCCGGTGAGTGTGGCACGCTCGCGGCAGCTGACGCCCCCGCCGCAAGCGATGCCGCCACCGACGCCGCCACGGGTGCTGCGGCAGTCGCTGGCGTGAAGCGTCGCCGGGCTTCTACTCCCATCAGGGGCAGCCTGCCAACCTACATGGCGCTAGCTGTCGCACCAGATGCTGCTGGTGTGGCGGGTGTTGCGCAGGTGTGCAAGGCACGCGCCTGCCCACATGGCCGCAGGCGCACCCGCTGCAAGGAGTGTGGGGGGGCCAGTATCTGCGAGCATGGTCGCGAGCGGTACTATTGCAGGGAGTGCGGCGGGACGGGCATCTGCCCGCATGGCCGGTCACGCAGCCAATGCAAGAAGTGCGGTGGCACCAGCATCTGCAAGCACGGTCGCGAGCGCAGCCGCTGCAAAGGCTGTGGCGGGGTCGGCATCTGTGTGCATGGCCGCCGGCGCAGCCTCTGTAAGGAGTGCGGCGGGGCCAGTATGTGTATCCATGGCCGTGAGCGCCGTTGTTGCAAGGAGTGCGGCGGGGCCGGCCTCTGTGAGCATGGCCGCCAGCGCAGCCGCTGCAAGGAGTGCGGGGGCAGCAGCATCTGCGCACATGGCCGCGCGCGCAGTAAGTGCAAAGATTGCGGCGGCTGCGCCTTGTGCAAGCATGGCCGCCAGCGCTATACCTGCAAGGATTGCGGCGGTACTGGCGTCTGCGAGCATGGCCACCAGCGCAACAAGTGCAAGGAGTGTGGCGGGGCTGGCATCTGCGAGCATGGGCGCCGGCGGTATAGCTGCAAGTCGTGCGGCGGGGCGGGCATCTGCGAGCACAGCCGCCGGCGCCACGAGTGCAAGGCGTGTTGTGGCTCCAGCATCTGCGAGCATGGTCGTGTGCGCCAGCGCTGCAAGGACTGCGTCGGCGTGTGCAAGCACGGTCGCGTTGCGACGTGCTGCCGTGACTGCCGCGCTGCTGTCGCTGCCAGTGTGGCGTAGGCACGCGGCGCCGCGCCCCTTGTGTGTGGGCGGCTGATGGACACGGCAGGTGTTATGCAGTGGGCTGCGCTGCAGCGCCCGCAGGCAGGAGCGCACGTTAATATACCGGTACCACTTGCACCAATTTGGTTGGGGTTCACAGGCGCACCGCGCGTGCGGTGCCAGTGTCGCCGCACGCGTGTCCACTGCAGGACACAGCTTGTCGCGCAGCCAGCAGCTGCCATGCCCATCGCCAGATGGCGGCGCAA
>ERZ778022.4445-NODE-4445-length-12128-cov-4.159530_pt1 | contig 12128 bp, 4 predicted proteins | sample MGYA00375752_ERZ778022 | MGnify/ENA primary metagenome ERZ778022 (study PRJEB29350, sample SAMN05389826) | bioreactor metagenome | isolation source: Thiocyanate bioreactor | place: South Africa: University of Cape Town | collected 2014-04-04 ... | reverse complement strand
ATATGCCGCATGGGAATAATCAACTTTTAGACGCCAGGGTAATAATGGCGAATTTATAATGATTTTGGGTAGCATCTTCGGTGGCATGGATAATTTTTTCATATAGCATGCGCTCATTAGGTAATTCGGTAAGTAAATCATGAGTTGCTTGGTAACTTACTAATTTTAAAGAAGTTTCTAATTCGCTGGTTCGTTCTTGCACCCTTTGCTCTAGCAGTGAATTAATGTTTTCCATTTTTCGACAAAGCAGGGCGTTTTCATAACCTAATCGAAAGAGTTTAATCACAATTTTATTGCCGAGAAAGCAGGTAATCAGCATAAAGACACCCAGCACCACAAATGCGGTCAGGAGGGAAGTATTTTGATAGGGGATTTTGCCAAGATAAACTAGATAAGGTAGCGCAAGGAAACAGTGATAGATAATTGTCGGGATTAAAAGACAGAGGATGCTAACTATACCTAAATATAAGTCTATGGCAGTTGAAAATGAAAAACAGATTAAGACTGCAAATAAAAAAATAATCGTTGTCATTTGCTGGTCGGCGCCCTTCATAAAAAGAATGCCAATACTGCCCCAGAGCAGGCAAATGGCCGTTACGATATAAAGATAGCCTTTTCGACAGAGCATAATTCCTTGATATTCTGCGGGCCCTCGTTCAAAACGCCACCCCCATGCCAGATTAAATAAATTGATTGCGACTAAAAGTGTATACCAGGTGATGATTAGGATTTTTTGTGCTGGGTTGTAAATGGATGTTATGTAAAACAAGCCACCTAAGATATTGGCGAAGGCTCCAAGCCTGACTAAATTATGAATAAATTTGACTGACTCGATTTCGATTTTCTGTTCAATTTCCTGCTGTTCAGCCAGACTTAATCTTGGCGCCTCAATGAAATTGAGAGTCAATTTGGAATCTGCCATCTAAAATCCCTGTGTTTACTACGTGATTATTACTTGCTTACATCTAAACCTCATTATATATAATAGTAGTTTAATTTTGATAGATATTTGCCATTGTCGTGCAAATAAAGGGCCAAAATTTAATGGTTTTATGAATTTTTATAAGAATCAATTAATTAAAAAGATTTATTTTACTCGTAATTATATCTGTTAGTTGTCAATCTCCAATTTGTGGGGAGATAATTCACAGAACATGTGCGCTGAGTCTGAAGCCCGAGAATAATTAATCAATGAAGGCCGCGAATTTTCGCGGCAATGGGAGATGAATCGTCTCAAGCCCTAGGAAAAACTCCAATTAATCTGGCCACCGATAACTGTAGTCTGAGTATTCGTATGTCCCTTCAGTGCTGTGAGCTGGTTGCTAAAATTAATGGGCATTTCGCGGAAAAATGAGTGTCCAACACCTAAGTCATAACTTACATTTTCAGCCGCATTGAATCGTGCGCCTAACGTCAAGATGGTGGCACTACCAATGGGATCGGCGATGCCACGATCACGATCGTTAGAGGGTGTATTCAAGAATTGTATTCCACTTCGGAGTAACCATAGATCGGTTGCTTGATAGGTTAAGCCTAGCGAATAATCAAAGCAATTGTGATAATTAAAGGGAATCGTCACCGCAACTAGATTGCCTCCGGGGATTAAGGTATTTCTCATCGTAATTTCTTTAAAGGTTCGCCAGTTCGTATAAAAGGCAGTGGCCATAGCAGTCCAGCGGTCACCTAATTGTTGTTGTGCACTAAGCTGTAAACGTGCAGGAAGAGACGCATTAGTTTGTTGTTTGTTCGTGCGGTAGCTGATACCAAAAGGTTGATAAAGAGTACTGTGGCCCTTAGTTTCGATCGCAACGAGCGAATTAAAGCTGACACCGATACGCGTAGTGCTGAAGAGTTGGTATAACCCACCTAAACTCCAGCCAAATCCCCAACCGTTTAGATGATTATTTAACCGTGAATCTGTTGGTAGGGATAAAGGGGGACCATACATATTATTGAGCGTGAATGCGAGGTGTACGGCACTTAAGCCGCCGCCTAGGGATAAGCGCTCGGTAACTTGTGCCCCAATGCTTGGGCCTACATCAATGGCGAGTACTTCGGAGCGCGTGGCCGCGTAGCGAGTGATCACTCCGGAATAGGATTTATAATTAGTACCCAAACCAAAAGGGCTGTTTAAATGTAAGCCGAGGCTAACTTTGGGCAAAACAGGATGGTTATAATAGAAAGAAGGCATAAAGGCATTTATTTGGCTACGCGCTTTACCACTTTGCACGACGGTAAGCGGGAATGGATAAGGCGGCGTGGTTGCCGTACCAGTAAATTGCGTCGTACCTGTTATCCCTAAAGCATTGAACGTAACTTGGCGGGGAATATGAACAAGGCCTGCCGGGTTGGTATATGCAGTGCTTGCATCATTAAGCGCGGTTGCCCAATCGGCATAAGCTACGCCAAGACTGGAAGAGTTTACAAAGGGAAGACTAAAATCAGATGCCAATGCAGTGTATGAAGTAAAAAAAGATGAGATAACCAAACTGAGTTGAGGCAAATAACGCACAATAGTCCCTTTGCTAAATAAAAATTATTATAAATGATTTTTGATTGGAGAAAAATATTTCATTTGGCAATCAGTCACTTGCTGGCTATCAAGCCGTAATGTTTTCAGCGTGTGCTTGAATTTTCTTAAGTAAGCCCGTCAAGACACTTCCTGGACCAATTTCCTTAAATGCCATATTCGGTTTTGCTAAAAGATACTCAATGGTCGTAGTCCATTCGACTGTTTGGGTTATCTGTTGTACTAAATTATTTTTAATAGCCATGGGGTTGTAAGGTTTTGCATTAACATTAGCAAGAACCGGTATTTTGGGTTTGTTAAAAGAAAAGGAGTCTAGAAACTGGCTAAATTCTTGTTGCGCTGGCGCCATAAAGGATGAATGAAATGCCCCACTGACTTTGAGTGGGATAAAGGTAATGTTCAGGCGTGAAAAGATTTCCTGGGCGCGGTTTATATCAACCTGAAGCCCAGAGAGCACCTTTTGCTCAGGCGCATTATCATTCGCAATTGTAAGTTCCGTAAGCTGATACTCCGCTAGAATTTTTTCCAATTGTGGACGTTTAATACCCACAACTGCCGCCATACCCCCATTTTGTGCCTGGCTCATCAGTTCGCCACGTTTGCTCACAAGCTTAAGCCCCGTAATAAAATCGAAGACACCCGCGGCGAATAGAGCGTTATATTCGCCAAGACTATGACCGGCCACGTAATCCGGTAAGGTTGTACTTTCAGCCTCTATTTTTAAATAACTCAGGGCACTTACCGTGTAAAGTGCGGGTTGTGTGTATTGTGTAAGATGCAATTTTTGTTGGGTGTCGGTTTTACAAAGCTCTGCGATTGAGTAACCTAAATAGTCATCTGCCTGCTGAGTCAGCTCGGGAAATTGGATAAATAAATCCTCACCCATTCCTTGGAATTGAGAACCTTGTCCTGGAAAAAGATAGGTTAACATGCAAATGCTCCCTTTTTTAAATAGTGTGTCAATTCCGTCAATTCTACGGACATCGGACGGCAAGCTGCAATTTTTGGTGCGTACTGACGAATCGCTGCGGCTATTTGTTGTGCTTTAAAACTGGCTTTCTCCAATCCCCTAAATTCTAAAGCTTGAGTCGCGGCCAATAATAAAAGCACCGTTAAGCGCTCCAGATTCGCAACCGATTCACGCAAATCAAAAGCGGCATGAGTTCCTAAACTGTTAACATCTTGGTTATCACCTTCTGTGGGTAATGTATATGCCTGATGGGACTGTGCGAGTTTGCGATTTTGTACCGCCAGGGCTGCGGCCAGAAGTTGAATGGAGCGAAAGCCATTTTGATTGGCCGGATCGGGTACTAAATTGACCGGTAATTGTTGATTTTTGCGTGGATGAACCAGATTCGCGATTAAGGCATGAATCCAGGTCGAGGCTTGTGCAATATTCATTTTTAACAAGTCACAGGCATCGGTAATATAAAATCCCATAAAATTGGCACTGTGGTGTATTTGTTGTGCCTGGGCATCAATAATCGGATTATCGTTAACCGAGTTCATTTCATTCTCCACCCACATGACTGCACGCTGTAAATTTTCATGAAAAGGACCAAAGCCCTGAGGTACCGAACGAATAGAATAGTAATCTTGAACCGGCTTATGATCCCCTTGCGTTTCTCGTAGCTCATCCAAATCCGTTAATAATTGACTGCCTGCCCAGAAATCATTTAAAAATTGATTCACGGAACTTGCGCCCGCATGATGTTTGACTTCGTGAACCATCGGATGATAGGCACTGCTAATAACCAATAAGGCCTCTAGCGTCATCCCGACCGCGGCGAGCATTTGTGAGAACAGTTGATTAAGGTCGTAGACCGCAAGCCCTGCAATAGCCGTCATAAACGAAGTGCCATTTAGTAAGGCCAAACCATCACGCATCACCGGTTGGTAGGGTTTTAATCCCGCACGTTCAATCGCTTCAGGCGCTTTAAGTACCATCCCTTGATAGTTGACCTCAACCTCTTCGCCAATTAGTGCTGCTGCAATCATCGCCAGAGGAATGAGATCACCGCTTGCACCAATAGACCCATAGCAGCGTACGACCGGCGTAATCCCTGCATTCAAAAAGTCAATGAGTGCATTAATCAGTTCTGGATGAACCCCAGAATAGCCCTGCGCTAAGCAATGGGCCCGTAATAACATCGTGGTCCGGACAATATCAGGTGAAACCTGATTACCAAGGCCACAAGCTAATGAACGGATTATATTTTCCTGACGCTGGTTAATGGAGTCGTAATATTCTAATCCTGCAGTGTGTTGGATGGTGGTATCTATATAGCGTACCTGATCCCCAAAATTGGTATTAATTCCGTAAATAGGCACTCGTTTATCAACATAGATTTTTAGAAATTCATAAGCCATGTGGACCCGGTGCATTTTTTCAGCGGGAATGGCAACTACCGCTTGGTTTTGAACAAATTGAGCACATGCACTCAGGGATAATTTCGTTTCAAAACCAATAGCAATTAAATTGGGTTTTATGGCAACGCTTGAGGTGGGTGATTTTACCGAAATACAGTCCATCGATTTTAACTCCTTTTTCCTCACAATTTACCATGAATTAATGTTTAAGCCATTAAAAATTATTATTTATTAAGGAGATGACTTCGCGGTCAACAATTGGTAGCATGATCGAAAACTGAATGTTGTATGCTCAGCAAATGGATGTTGCTTATGCGTTATTTGACCGAGGTGCTCCAGCACCGTGCTCGTAAAAAACCTTCCGAACCAGCCCTTTTTTATCTAGAAGACGGGCTGACTCAAACCGCCTCAATTACCAATTATGAGCTGGATACCCAAGCGCGCGTGATCGCAGGATGGCTGCAAGAACATAATCTGGTCAATCAACGCATTTTATTGATTTATGCACCCGGGATTGATTTTGTCACAACCCTCATAGGCTGCTGGTACGCAGGGGCGGTGGCAGTACCCGTTGCGGCATTAAAAAATGAAAACCCGCAACAGGAAAAAGCACAACTAAAAAACATTGCACAGGATGCCGAAATTGCCGCGGTATTTACGCAAGCCCATTTGCAAGAAATCGTCGCCGCTGCAATCGGCGAATTAGGACCAATCTATCTTTCGCAGGAAGTTCCGCAGACATTCGCGACCCAATTTAACCCAGTAAATCTTAAAGAGCATCCGCTGGCTTATCTACAATATACTTCAGGCTCAACATCCGCCCCCAAAGCGGCGATGGTGGAACACCGACACTTAAATCATAGCCTCAAAGAAACGATTAAAATTTGGGCCTATGATACCCAAAGTAAAACGCTTACGTGGGCACCGCATACGCACGTGTATGGTTTGGTTTGCGGGCTGCTGGTGCCACTGTACCATGGTACTCCCGCATACATCGTCCCCCCAGCCGCTTTTCTTCAGAAGCCTATAACCTGGTTACAGGCAATAGGCCGCTATGCAATTACCCACAGTGGCTGTCCTAATTTTGGTTATGATGTGTGCGTGCAGCAAATTGATAACTCAATAGTTTCTGATTTAGACTTAAGCGCCTGGCGGGTTGCGGTCAATGGCGGTGATGTGGTGCAACAGCAAACCATCGATGCGTTTACGGATAAATTTAAAAAATGCGGTTTTACCGCAAAACAATTTTGCTCTGCTTACGGTATGTCTGAACTTGCAGGAGCAATTGCTTCAACCCCTGTTGCTCAAGAACCTACCTGGAGAACACCAAAAAATAATCCTGAACGTAGCCTGGTCAGCAGTGGATTCTTGTTGTCGGGTTTAGAGGCGGTGCTTGTTGATTCGCTTACAGGTCAGACGGTTGCACCCGGTGAGATTGGGGAGATATGGCTCGCAGGGAAGTCGGTGGTTAGCGGCTATTGGCGGCGTCCAGAAGAGAATAGAGCGATTTTTCAGGCTCGCGTACCCGGACGGCGCACCCGCTTTTTTAGAACGGGTGATTTGGGTTTTATGGAGAATGAGGAACTTTTTTTAACCGGCCGATTAAAAGAAGTCCTCATGGTCTATGGTAAGAAATATTATCCCCTCGATTTTGAATTAACTACTGCTAAAGTTCTCAAAAATTTTAATATTGCTCTCCCCCAGGCGGCCTTCTCAGCCACCTTTTCGGTGCAGGAAGAAATTGTCCTGGTGCAAGAAATTGCGGCACACACCGACGCTTCGAAACTTGCCCAAATAGCAGCGGCTATCCAACAGGAACTGCGTCGGCAATTCGGTGTCGATGTACGTCGTATAGTCTTTACTCCGCCAGGAGCAATTCCGAAAACGGCGAGTGGTAAATTGCAACGGAAAAAATGCCAACAAGCAATTCTTGAACAGACTTTACCCATTCTCTGGCCCCAATCTCAGGCTGAGCCTTCTGAGAAAAACTTCTCTAAAATCCAGGATGCTGAGTTTCTCAATCTGATTGCAGAAGTTTTGGGCATATCATCACCGGGGCTAAACTGGAACTCACCTTTAAGCCAATTGCATTTAGATTCCATATCCATAATGCAATTAACTTCGCGCTTGAATGAGCGTTACGGCACCAACATGACACCGGCACGACTTTATGAGTTCTCAACCTTAGCTGAGTTTTACCAAGAGCTGTTAGGCGAATTCCCACACTTAAAATCCAATAATACTTTTGCGAGCATACCCACCAAAGAGACCGATATAGCTATTATCGGTATGAGTGGGATTTTTCCTCAAGCTGCAGATGCAGCAAGCTTTTGGACTAACTTGGTATCGGGCAAAGATTGCATTCAGGAAATTCCTGCCACGCGATGGGATTGGCATCACAAGACCGTGCAATGGGCGGGGCTCATTGATCCTGTTGACCAGTTTGACGCTTCTTTTTTTAGCATTTCCCCACGGGAGGCCGCTTTAATTGATCCGCAGCAACGCTTGTTTTTGCAAACCGTATGGAAAGCGATTGAGGATGCAGGTTATGCGGTATCACAGTTGGCAACGCAGAAAACCGGTTTATTTGTTGGCGTGTTTAATCACGACTATGCCGAAATGCTGCAACAGCAAGACATCATGGATGCGTATTTAACGACCGGTACGATGAACAGTATGATTGCGAACCGCATTTCGTTCTTACTTAATTTGCGGGGGCCTAGTGAAACGATTGATACCGCCTGTTCCAGTTCTCTAGTAGCAATACATCAAGCAGTGCAAGCCATTCTACACGGTGATTGTGAGTTGGCGATTGCCGGTGGCGTTAACCTTTTACTATCACCCACATCTTTTGTATCCGCTTATAAAGCAGGCATGCTCAGTGATGATGGGCGCTGTAAAACCTTTGATGCTAAGGCTAATGGTTATGTCCGCGGTGAAGGCATGGGAGCCTTGTTGCTGAAAAAGTTATCTCAGGCTCAGGCTGACGGCGATACGATATATGCGGTGATAAAGGGCACGGCAGTAAACCATGGCGGCCATGTAAGTTCGCTGACCGCTCCCAATCCCGGTGCCCAAGCCGAAGCGGTGGTTGCGGCGTGGTTACGCGCACAGATTCCTGTGGATACGGTGCAATACATTGAAACCCATGGTACCGGAACTCCGTTAGGAGATCCCATTGAAATTAATGGCCTAAAAAAAGCATTTAAGCAACTTGTAATCGAACAAAATTTAGGTTCATTACCCGAGCATTCTTGTGCCTTGGGGGCAGTTAAAACGCATATTGGTCACCTGGAATCGGCGGCGGGTATCGCAGGTGTCATTAAAACGATTCTTGCCATGCAGCATGAACTATTACCTGCAAATTTACACTTACAAAATGTAAATCCTTACATCGAATTGACGGACAGTCCTTTCTATTTATTAAAACAAAATACGCCCTGGCCACGTAATCCATCTAAGCCGCGCAGGGCAGGGGTGAGCTCATTTGGCTTTGGTGGTGCTAATGCGCATATTATTCTAGAAGAAAGTCCTATGAACCTGAGAACATTACCAGAAAGTTTGTCACCACAATTGATTACTTTGTCAGCTAAAACGCAAACTGCATTACGGCAAAAAGCAGAGCAATTACTGCAATGGTTAAACGAACAAGCATCACCGCCTGCCCTTTATGCCATTGCCTTTACATTGAATACGGGGCGTGAGCATTTTTCCGAGCGTTATGCGGTCGTCGTCAATAGCCATCCATCATTACAGGACCAATTAAAACAATTTCTTTCGGGAAGTGCTCAATTAGTCCAAAACGAGCAGGGTATAGCCTTGCATTTACAGGATCTCGCGCGGCGTTATCTGCAGGGCGAAACGCTAAATTGGCAAGAACTTTATCCAGAACATGCCTATCGAATCCCTCTACCAACCTATCCGTTTGCTCAGGAGTCGCATTGGTTCGTACCTAAAACAGGTCAAAAAATACATCCTCTTTTGGATGAGCAAACAGCCCCTCTTCCCAAGCCCGTCTTTATGAAGCGATTTAGTGGTGAAGAATTTTATTTATGCGAACATCAACTTCAACAAGAAGCGGTGCTACCGGGGGCGGTTTGTATCGAAATGATTTATGCTGCACTGAAACGTTTATATACGCCTGACACGCCCTGGTATATTGAGCAACTGCGGTGGAATAAACCCATTAGTGGCCATGCCTTAAAAGGTTTATATGTGGAGTTCAACCCTACGTCTACCAGGATTTTAGTTTGCTTTAAAGATGAGGACGGGCAGGAGTATCTCCAGGCTCAACTGAGCAAGAAGAATAGCCTATCATCGTTTACGCCGTTTGATTTAGATCAAGAAAAATCGATACACGTGCAAGATGCTTCAGAGTTTTATACTTATTTTAGTAAGAAGGGCCTGCAATACGGTTCAGGATTTCAGGTGGTGCAACAGGTGCGTTATACTGATGACCGACTCGAAGCGGATTTAAAGCTCCCATCCGCTTATGTTGCTGAAAACGATTCATGGCAAATGCATCCTGGCCTGCTTGATGGTTTGTTCCAGGTAACTCAAGTTTTACTCACGAAACGAGACACTCATTATCTTCCTTATGCATTAGAAGATTTTCATTTAGTGCAGGCTCTACCCGCAAATTTCCATGCTGTAGTTGAACGCTTACCCGCAAAGTCTGAATTTCCCACGTTTCGTATTCATGCATTTGCTGAGGATGGTAGCCTGTTGTTATCCATTGCTGAGTTTACCCTGGCTGCGGTGTCTAATGCCCGCGGCATGAATTATTTTTATCCGCAATGGATTCAGCAAGAAATCACCGCCAAGGTTACGCCTAGGTCGCTAACACTGATTGGTGCTGCTGCTGATATTGCGCCAATAAAATCACGATTAGGTGCTGATATAGAGTTGCAGACCTTTTTATCAGAGGAGGTTAAAGTCGGCACTTTAGAAAAAACTTCTGAACAAGTGCTCATTCTCTTACCCCAGATGTCTGAGGCCATACCCCAGCCCCATGAAATCGAAAACGCTTTACAGCAATCTGTATACTTGGTACTCACTATCATCGAAAAAATACTGCAGCTTAAACCGCAGCACCCTGTTGAAATTATATTTGGATCTCCAAAAGCGACCTTATGTTCTCGTGCACTCTCTGGCTTGGCAAAGACGGTGACTTTGGAGCAGCCCTATTTGAGGTGCCGTCTGGTGGAGTATTCTCATGTGGAGGATTTAATCCAGGAGCTGGGACAAGCAGAGGTTGAAGTGCGTTACGATACACACCGACAGCGCTGGATGAAGGAATATACTGCAACGGATGTCGAGGCAATCACTTCTTTAAAATTGCAAACCCAGGGTGTGTACCTGATTACAGGAGGCCTTGGGGAGCTTGGTTTTATTTTTGCCTCCTATTTGGCTCGGCATTGTCAAGCGCGACTCGTATTAACCGGACGCTCACCTCTGGCTTCTGCGGGCAATGATAAGCTCCAACATTTAAAAGAACTGGGGGCGGAGGTCCTTTATATCGCCGCTGATTGTGGTGATTATGAACAAGTATGTGCATTGCTGACAGCGGTAAAAAATGATTTTGGCTCTTTGCAGGGGGTTATTCATGCGGCAGGAACCACCGCAGATGGTTTTCTGGGTAGTAAAAATCTAACCGATTGCAGCACGGTATTCGCGCCAAAAATAGGGGGAGTCTGCCATTTACATGCAGCAACGATTTTTGAACCGCTCGATTTTTTTGTGCTGTTTTCTTCCGTCGCTGCCGTGTTCGGAAATGCAGGACAAAGTGATTATGCTTATGCGAATGCATTTCTCGATGAATTTGCAGTAGTTCGTGAACAACTACGACTCCAAGGGCAATGTCACGGTAAAACCCTAAGCATCAACTGGCCCTATTGGGAAGAGGGTGGGATAAAACTGGATTTGGCCTACCAACAGGCTTTGGAGCACAAGTTAGGTATCGTGAGTCTACAGCGTGAGCAGGGTATTGCAGCCTTTGCCGATGCGTTACAAGAACCTCATCCGCAAATGATTGTTATGCCTGGATACCGTAATAAATTACTTGCAGCCTTAAATAAGAAACACGAAATGCCGGATGAAAACTCCTCATTAGCCCCAGTGGCCTTGGTGCAATCTGAGGTGGCAGATTATTTAAAAAATCTTCTTGGACAAGCCCTTAAAATATCACCTGCTAAAATAAAAGCGGAAGTTGCCTTTGAAGAATACGGGATTGATTCCTTAATGATTCTGCAGCTCAATGAACTGTTTGAACAGCATTTTTCAGCATTACCCAAAACTTTATTTTTTGAATATCGAAATCTTGACGATCTCACCGATTATTTTTTAACTCATCAGACCGAAAAATTGCAGCGCTTACTTCCGCAAACACTAGCGAAACCGGTACGTGTCCAACAGATGACAGAAATCTCAGAATTAAAATCAATGTCCTATGACCATCAAGATATTGCCATTATTGGGATTCATGGTCGGTATCCGCAAGCAAGGAACCTGAAGGAGTTTTGGGAAAATTTATGTCAAGGCAAAGATTGTATTACCGAAATTCCTGAGGAACGTTGGTCAATTCAGCAGTATTTTACTGAAAATAAGGATGATATCGGCAAAACCTATGGTAAATGGGGGGGATTTATACGAGGGGTGGACGAGTTTGACCCACTCTTTTTTAATATCTCACCGCGTGAAGCAATCTTAATGGACCCACAAGAGCGCTTGTTTTTACAAAGTGCCTGGAGTGCAGTGGAAGATGCTGGATATGCGCAGGAACAATTAAAGGGAAAAAAAGTAGGGGTATACGTTGGGGTAATGTATGGAGAGTATCAATTATTCGCTCAAGGTCAATCCCATTACACGCCGGTAAACTCGGTATTTTCCAGCATTGCCAACCGGGTATCCTACTTTTTTGATGTTCATGGTCCCAGCATGGCTTTGGATACCATGTGTTCCTCATCCTTAACGGCGATTCATTTAGCATGTAATAGCATTAAAACCGGCGAATGTGAGATGGCGCTTGCTGGCGGTGTTAATTTGTTATTGCATCCAAATAAATATCTTTTATTAAGCCATGGTAAATTTTTAGCCTCAGATGGTCACTGCCGTAGTTTTGGTGCGGATGGCGATGGGTATGTTCCTGGAGTAGGCGTTGGTGCGGTTTTATTAAAACCATTCGCAAAAGCCCTGGCCGATGGCGATATCATTCATGCGGTAATCAAAG
>ERZ778022.4443-NODE-4443-length-12131-cov-3.790411_pt1 | contig 12131 bp, 7 predicted proteins | sample MGYA00375752_ERZ778022 | MGnify/ENA primary metagenome ERZ778022 (study PRJEB29350, sample SAMN05389826) | bioreactor metagenome | isolation source: Thiocyanate bioreactor | place: South Africa: University of Cape Town | collected 2014-04-04 ... | reverse complement strand
GCTTTTTATAATGATAAAAAATCCCTTTGTCGAGCAGCACCCAAAGCGCTGCTTTTTGATGCGCGGCTTTCAGGGCATTATTCGTCCATGTGTTGCAGGTGTAAAACAAGCTGTACGAACCCTTTGCTTCGTAAAAAGCGTCGCTGTCGCCGTAACCATCATTGGTGCTGGGGATGTGAATGCTGTTGCCTTCACGGTCTATCAAAAAATTATTCTTAATGAATGTGACAAGGCCAGAATATTCCTCTTTTGAAATATGCAACACCGCACTTTTTACAATTGTTGTGTCAACGGTTTTGTAAAACGTAGCATGAATGGCGGCTGTGCTCAGGTGCAGCGCGGCCTTCAGCGCTACGCTTAGCTTTAAATCCTTCCATTCCGGAGTTTGTAAATAGAACCCCTTATCGCCCCAGCCAATGCCGACAAACGGGTAGGTACTGTCTTTTGAATCGGTGTGTTCGTATTTGATCAGCCCGCGCCAATCCATGTATTCATTTTTTACCGGCACCACTACATCAGTATGTACGCCGTTTGACAAAAGATAAATAGTAACATCATTGGGTGCTTTATAATTTACGTTTTTATTCACAGGTATGCGGTATAGTGTAAGGCCGGCAATTACATACAATGCAAGGAGGCCGGTAATAATGCCAATCGTTTTGAGAATAATTCTAAATACTCTTTTAATTTTCACAATTCAAAAATTTGTTTACTGCGTTAACAAAACTATCTATTCCATCGTTGCCAAAATATCCTCAATATCTTTTTCGGTTGTGTCCGGGTTAATAAAACAAAAGCGCGCCACGGTCTCCATTTCGTTCAAATGCTTCCATTTGGTAGAAGTAACCAAAGCAAAACCATCATCAAGGTTTTTAAATGTCCATCTGTTATAATCTTCCGCGCTCCAGTCTTTTCTACGGAACAAAACGCAACTCAGCCCCGGTTCGCGAACCAGTTCCAGCTTCGGGTTAGCCCTGATTTTCTCAGCGGCAATAGTTGCCAATTCAATACCGCGCTCGATTGCATTTTTGTACACATCGGTGCCGTGCATCGCCAGCGAAAACCAAAGCGGCAAGCCACGCACCCGGCGTGTGAGTTGAATTTGATAATCCGAAGGGTTGAAGCCATTGGCTTCTTTAAAAGCATCGAGATAGGAGCCTTCCTGTTTGTGTGCTTTTTTGGCGAGCTCGGGATTGCGGTAAATAATTGCGCCGCAATCGTAGGGCGAAAACAACCATTTATGCGGATCAATAGTGATGCTGTCGGCTTCTTCAATTCCATTGAACAGATGCCGTACAGAATCTGCCGCCAGCGCCCCGCCGCCGTAAGCGCAATCGGCATGAAACCAAAGTTGTTCCCGCTTACAAACCTTCGCAATACCAGCGAGATCGTCAATAATTCCCGCATTGGTGGTTCCCCCCGTGGCTACCACAGCAAACATGGATTTCCTTTTTTCTTCCGGCAATGATTGGATCGCTTTCTCAAGATGCTCCGCCGTCAGGCGTTCCTCAGTTTCAATCAAAACTAATTCAGCATCCACAACCTTAGCCATGGCTTTCACTGATGAGTGCGCGCCTTCGGAAGCCAGTATTAAGCCGCGCCGGTTGTAGTTTGATGTGTCTTTACTTCGCCAGTATTCGCGGGCAGTTACGATGGCTGATAAATTAGCACCGGTGCCACCGCTGGTGAAAACTCCAAACGCGCTTTTTGGTAAACCCGTTAATGATACCAGCCATTTCATCGCCTGGTTTTCAGCAAAAATAGCCCCCGCACCTTCAAGCCAGTAAGCACCATGAACAGACGCCGCAGAAGTAACAAGGTCAAACATTACCGCCGCTCTTGAAGGAGCTGCCGCAACAAAAGCGAGGTGCCTTGGATGGTCAATTGAAATAGTGGCTTTTGACAAAACGGTTTTCCATAAATGCAAAGCCCTTTCGCCGGTAATACCTTTCTGTGTGATGGTTTCGCCTACTAATTGTTGAAGTTCTTCTTCACTTTTAAATCGCCCCAGCCTGGGATTTTTTTCGGTAATGCGGTTGATGACGATTTTCATAATGTCGAGGCTCATTTCAACAAGGCCTATATCAATATCATGCATAACATACATTTTATGACAGGCAATATATAAAAGTAAGAACTAATTTGATTAGAAAATTTATTGCCTGCAGCAGGTTTTTTTCAGATACTTCAGGCCGGGTTGCTTTTCCCAATCTTTCCACAATCGCCGGTTAAAATCATTCTATCTTAAATAAAAAATTACATTTGCCAGCCATGGCAAAGGCGAAGAATAATCCCCACGATACACCGCTGATGCAGCAGCACAGGGCCATCAAGCAAAAATACCCTGATGCCGTGCTGTTGTTTCGCGTGGGCGATTTTTATGAAACCTTTGGCCAGGATGCGATCATTGCCTCGCAGGTTCTCGGCATTACATTAACCAAACGGAATAATGGCGCTGCCGCTTCGCTCGATTTAGCAGGCTTTCCGCACCATTCGCTGGATACTTATTTGCACAAACTTGTTAAAGCCGGTTACCGCGTGGCCATCTGCGACCAGTTGGAAGACCCCAAACAGGCAAAAGGAATTGTGAAACGGGGCGTTACTGAAATGGTGACTCCCGGCACTGCTATTAATGATAAACTGCTTGAACACAAGAGCAATAATTTTTTAGCAGGCATTCATTTTTCGGATGATGATAAATACGGCCTTGCTTTTTTAGACCTCAGCACCGGTGAATTTTTCATCGCCGAGGGCGACCGCGAATATGCTGATAAATTATTGCAGAGTTTTGGCCCGGCCGAAGTGGTTTTTCAACGGCATAACCAGAAGAAATTTAAAGAATATTTCGGCGGCAAAATGTATGTGTACACTTTGGACGAATGGATATTCGATCTGAATTATGCGCAGGATATTTTACTGAAGCACTTTCAAACCCACAGCCTGAAAGGGTTTGGGGTGGAGGACCAAAAACTCGGATTAACCGCAGCGGGAGCAATCATTCATTATTTGCGGGACACAGAACACCCGAACCTGCAACACATCACATCGTTGCATATTCTTCAGCGTAACGACTTTTTGTGGATGGACCGGTTCACAATCAGGAACCTTGAATTGGTAAACGGCCACAGCGAAGACAACCACACTTTACTGAGCGTTTTGGATAATACCGCATCTCCCATGGGTGCGCGCCTTTTAAAAAGGTGGATCATTTTCCCATTGAATGATATTAAAAAGATTAATGAAAGGCTTGATGTGGTTGAGGAACTGATCAAAGAAACTGATCTCAGGCACACCTTGGTGCAAAGCATTAAGCAGTGCGGGGATATTGAGCGGCTGGTTTCTAAAATACCTTCAAAAAAAATCAACCCGAGGGAAGTGTTGCAGTTGGCACGCGGATTGAAACAGGTGGAACATATCAAACAACTTTGCATCAGCCACTCAAACCCTTATCTGCAAAGGATCGGCGATGCGTTAAATCCCTGCCCAATCATCGCCGATAAAATTTTTAAGGAAATTGTTGATAACCCGCCGGCGGTTGCAGCAAAAGGTGGTATGATTCAAAGTGGCGTGAATGCTGAGTTAGACGAATTGAGAGAGATTTCGCAAACCGGTAAATCATATCTTGCAAAGATGCAAACTGTTGAATCGGAAAAAACCGGTATCAGCTCATTAAAGATCGGGTTTAATAACGTGTTTGGCTATTATCTTGAAGTAACGAACCTTCATAAGAATAAAGTGCCCGAAAACTGGATGCGCAAGCAAACACTCACGAATGCGGAGCGCTACATCACGCCGGAGTTAAAAGAGTACGAAGAAAAGATCACCGGTGCCGAAGAAAAAATTTTCGCGCTTGAACAACAGTTGTATGATCAGTTGCTGAACGAATTGTTTGACTATCTCGCCCCGGTGCAAACCAATGGAAACCTGGTGGCTATACTGGATTGCCTGTGCTGCTTTGCGCACAACGCAATTCATCATCAATACAAAAAACCTGAGCTGCACGAAGGAGAGGAGTGGATGGTTAAGGAAGGCCGCCATCCTGTTATTGAAAGGAATTTGCCGGTTGGGGAAAGTTATATTCATAATGATCTGGAACTAAACAAAACCGATCAGCAGATCATCATCCTCACCGGCCCGAACATGAGCGGTAAGTCTGCGCTGCTGCGCCAAACGGCCCTAATTACTTTGATGGCGCATATCGGCAGTTTTGTACCTGCTACCGAAGCGAGGATTTCATTAACTGATAAGATTTTTACAAGAGTTGGGGCGAGCGATAATTTAAGTGGTGGCGAAAGTACTTTTATGGTGGAGATGAACGAAACTGCTTCAATCATTAATAACATCACTAATCGAAGTTTGATTTTGTTGGATGAGATTGGGCGCGGTACCAGCACTTACGATGGAATTTCTATTGCCTGGAGTATTGCCGAGCATTTGCATAATACGCCACAGCGACCCATCACATTATTTGCAACTCATTACCACGAGTTAAATGAACTGGAAGAGCGCTTGCCGCGTGTGAAAAATTATCACATCACTAATAAGGAAGTTGGGAATAAAATTATCTTTTTGCGCAAGCTTGCACCTGGCGGCAGCACGCACAGCTTCGGTATTCACGTGGCAAAGATGGCGGGTATGCCAAATTCTTTAATTAAACGTGCCAATGAAATCCTTTCCCAGCTTGAGTCGCAGCATGTTGACGAATCCCTTCAGCCAGTTCAGGGCGACAATATCAGCGTCGACAAAAAAGTAATGCAGGAAAAGGTTAAGAATATTGCTGCGCCCCAGTTTCAACTTTCTATTTTTGATGCGCACAGCGAAACCTTTGATGAGATAAGAAAACTGTTGTCCGATATTGACATCAACCGGCTTACACCTGTGGAAGCACTGTTAAAGTTGCAGGAAATTAAAAGCAGGATAAAATAGAAATACACCGGTTATTTTATCATCCCTTTTTTTGGCATATCCATATTATCAAAAGCAAATTTATTAGAGATAATAATTGACAGTACCACCGTGATCAGCGATGAAACGAGAATCGTAATCATGATCATGATTTGATATTTAATGGCAACCGATGGATCGCTACCACCTAAAATTTGACCTGTCATCATACCGGGTAGTGAAATAAGGCCAACTACCGATGTTGTGGCGATAGTAGGATTCAGCGCTTTCTTCAAAGCTTCTGCCATAAAGCTTTTCAGCGCCTCATCACGGGTGGCGCCGTTGGCAATAGCAAAGCGGTATTGTGTATTATCTCTGTCGAGTGATTTGTAAAATGTGCTTAGGGCGATGATATTATTAGAAAGGCAATTGCCGATCAGCATTCCGGTAATCGGAATAAAATAACGCGCATCAAGTAAATAATCAAGTTTGATAACGGCTCCTAAAAAATAAAGGTCGATAAAAACAATACTAATGGTCATAGCAAACAATACCGGCACAATAAACAGCTTTCTGTTTAAACCACTACGCCTGATGACTGTGAACGATGCAATAATGATCATGGCCAGTACCCAGGCGGCGTTGATCCAACCGTTATTCAGGTCGAAAATATATTGCAGGTACAAACCCACTAAGTATAATTGAACACTCATGCGGATGACGGCAATGATTGTTGCCTTCACCATCCCCGTTTTATAATAACTGAAAATAAGAATGGGAATGATAATTAGAATATAGCCGATGGCAAGGTCGGATCAACTGATATCCTGCGCGCCGTTCATAAGGAAGATTTTTTAAGGTCAATAACTTTTGTAACCTGTTGCGTCCAGCCGGTATCATGAGATGAGCTGACCATTGTCAGTTCCGGCTGTTTATTGATATAATCTAAAACTGCTTTCGCCGATAAAGCATCTAAAGCCGATGTGGGTTCATCAAGCAGCAGGATGGGCCGCTTTAGTAACAATATAGACGCCAGCATCAACCGCTGTTTTTGCCCGCCTGATATTTCGTCTGTGGTTCTTTGTAAAATACCTTCAGGCAGCAGAAACTCTGAAAGCATTTTATTCATTTCTTCTTCTGTGGGTTTATGGCTATGGTTGGCCTGAAACTCAAAAGGCAGGTAAGCCAACCGGCGGCATTCTTTAATGTTGAATGATAGCTCCTGGGGCAGCCATGAAATATTTTTTCGTATAGAACGGATGTTTTCCGGGTTCACCGGTGTATCATTTACTTTGATCGTTCCGGCCGACGCGGTTACAAATCCCATGATCGCATTAATAATGGTAGATTTCCCTGATCCCGAAGGGCCGGACAACGCCACTTTTTCGCCCCTGCCAATCTGCATGGAAAAATGCTCCAGTACTTTGGTATCGCCGTATTGTATATTTACCTTATCAAACGAAATCATACAAGCCTTTAGTAGCAAAGATAGCTATGATTTGATGTGGAATTTTACTTACCTGATTTATGATAGAATCGAAAAAACGCGCAACCGGCGGCGGGCATAATTTTTGCGAGAGCCCACCTGACATTTCTGCCCGCTAAAATGATGCGCATACTGTCTTCATAAAAATAATTATATGTTTAGTCGTTTTCTATTATCTTGATAAAAAATAATACTAAAAGAATGTGGTTCTCCAAACCAAACCAGGATGTTTTGAATGAGTTGGGTACAACCATTGAAAAAGGACTTTCCCCGTCGGAGGTGCAATCAAGACAGGAAAAATACGGCCCCAACCAACTTCAGGGAAAAAAAAAGAAAACGGTTTTTCAACTCTTTATAGCGCAGCTAAAGGACTGGCTGATTTACGTGCTGATGGCTGCAGTTATTATTACGGCTTTAATGGGTGAATATGTAGATGCTGTGATTATCGTTCTGGTGATTATTATTAATGCGGTGCTTGGCGTTATACAGGAAGTAAAAGCAGGTAAAGCTATTGAAGCCCTCAAAAAAATGTCATCGCCAAAGGCTTTGGTACGCCGCAATGGAGAGGCAAAAGAAGTTGATTCGGCAACACTGGTTCCCGGTGATATTATTTTATTGGATGCGGGGCGTCATGTACCGGCCGATTTGCGCCTGGTGGAAGCGGTTAACCTGCAGGTAGAAGAATCTGCCCTTACGGGTGAATCTGTACCAACAGAAAAAAATGCGAATGAAGTTTTTGATGATCCGCAAACACCGTTGGGCGACCGGCTGAACAGCGCTTTCATGTCAACCCTGGTAACTTATGGCCGCGGTGTGGGCGTAGTGGTGGCAACCGGCATGGAAACCGAAGTTGGGAGGATTGCCAAAATACTGGATGATGAGGAAGACACGCAAACACCTCTGGAGCGCCGCCTTGATGATCTTGGAAAAATGCTCGGCAAGATTGCGATTGGCATTTGTTTATTCATCTTTGTGCTTTCCTTAATTCAGGGCAGGGATATTGCCGAAATGTTTCTTGTGTCAGTGTCGCTGGCTGTGGCCGCCATTCCTGAAGGGCTTGCGGCAATTGTGGCCGTGGTACTTTCAATAGGCGTTACGGCCATGTCAAAAAAGAATGCAATCATTAAAAGGTTACCGGCCGTGGAAACACTAGGCTCGGTAAATGTGATTTGTTCTGATAAAACCGGAACGCTTACACAAAACCGGATGACGGTAGTAGAAACATTTACAACAAGCGGGCAAACCAGGGTAGATGGGGATGCTACAAAAAATTCCACCGAAGCTGATCAGTTTTTAACAAAAGCCATGATCCTTTCTTCCGATGCAACTTATGAGAACGGAGAAGGTACCGGAGATCCTACCGAGATCGCTTTGTTGATGCTTGGCGATAATTTGGGCATCGACAGAAAAGAACTTGCACAGGCATCCCATCGCGAAAACGAACATGCTTTTGATTCTGACAGAAAACTAATGTCAACCCTTATTGAAACCGATAACCAATACCGGGTTTATTCCAAGGGCGCATTAGGAAGCCTGTTTGACATTAGTACGCAGGTTTATGACAATGGAAAATCAGTGCCCATAACTGATGAACATAAGGACAGGTTCAGAAAAGCCGCCGAAACGATGTCGGACCAGGCTTTAAGAACGCTGGCCGTGGGTTATAAGGATGTGGGTGGGTACATTGAGGCAGGTGAAATGGAAAGCGATATTACGTTATTGGGTATTGTGGGCATGATTGACCCGCCGCGGGAAGAAGTGAAAGAATCCATCAGGTTGGCAAAAGAAGCAGGGATCATCACCATTATGATTACCGGCGATCATAAAAACACAGCCTTTGCCATTGCCAAAGGCCTCGGTATTGCCGAAACCATCGATCAGGCAATTGGAGGTAAGGAGTTTGACCAGTTCGCCGGTGAACAACTCGCTGAAAAGGTGAAAGAGTACCGTGTGTTTGCGAGAGTATCGCCCGAGCACAAGGTAAAAATCGTTCGCGGGCTGAAAGCAAATGGCAATATTGTTTCCATGACGGGCGATGGCGTGAATGATGCGCCCTCCTTAAACGCCGCTGATATTGGCGTGGCCATGGGCATTACGGGTACCGATGTTGCAAAAGGCGCCGCCGATATGATTTTGACAGATGATAATTTCTCCACCATTGTTACCGCTATTGAGCAGGGAAGAAATATTTATAACAATATTAAAAAGTCTGTAATCTTTTTGCTTACCTGTAATTTTGGAGAGGTGGTGACCATGTTTGCCGCCCTGTCAATTGGCTGGGCTGCCCCGCTGATTGCCACACAAATACTGTGGATTAACCTGATCACCGATTCACTACCTGCTATTGCGCTTGGTATGGATCCCGGAGACCCTGATGTGATGAAGGAGGAGAAACCACGTGACCCCAAAGAAAGCTTTTTTGCCCACGGCGCCGGCTGGCATGCTGTTATGGGCGGCCTGCTAATCGGATGCCTCACCATTCTGGCGTTTTGGTTTGGCTATTACGAAAGAGGCTATTCTCCCTTTGATAAAAACGTTCCCGAAGAAGTACTGAAAAATGCACGAACCCTTGCATTTATCGTTTTAATTGCCTGCCAGTTGTTTTATTCGCTGAGCGTTCGCAACGTTAAAAAATCTGTTTTTAAGATTGGCCTGTTTTCCAACAAATACCTCATTGGCGCGATTGTGTTGGGATTGGTGCTACAGTTGGGCGTCATGTTTATCCCGTTTTTGCGCAATGCGTTTGGGCTGGTAATGCTCGACAGCCGCGGCTGGACTATCGCTATCATTGCAGGCATCGTTCCTTTTGTGCTTTCCGAAGTGATGAAACTGTTCAGAAAGGCCTGATAAAAGTGCATTGTGGCAATTGATTATGAGCCTTGTTTTTTAGCCAAAACCAAACTCATAATAAAACCGGAAATTAAAGACAGTTCAAGTCTGAATGTTTACCTGTTTTTTCGGTACATTTAGGTTGCTATGAAATATTCTTAAACTAACTATTTTTAAAATGAAAAAAAGCTCCCTCATTTTTCTTTTGTTTTTTGTCCTGCTGTCTTGTAAGAAAAATCCGGTTGATAAAGAGCCGGTAGTGCGTAGCCCCGAAATTGTTTCCATTACCCCCACAACTGCCGCGGCGGGCGATGCAGTTGTCATCAGCGGGAAAAATTTTAAAACCGGCTCAACCGTTTTATTTGGGAGTGCAAACGCTCAAATATCGTCTTTGGCGCCGCAGCAAATTAATGTGACGGTGCCGGTGGGTAGCGGTAATGTTCAGGTAGTGGTGAATAGCGGTTCCCAAAAATCCAATGCAGTCACATTTACGTACGCGCAACAAGTCGTCATGCCTTTTATTTCTTCTTTAAATGCAAGATCTGCTATGACGGGCGACACGTTGACGATTACCGGGAATAATTTCGATGGCACATCAAAAATTTATTTAGATAATGACGAGGTGACGGCCATTTCCTCATCTGCCACCGCTTTATCTGCAGTTATTCCCGTTGGTGTTGGCAGCCGAAAACTGTCTGTCAAAAACACGGCGGCCAGCAGCGTTGTACAATCAAACCTTTTGGATTTTTCGTTTGCAACAGTTTCAACAGCCACAACAACGATTGGCGGAATTTCTTATAAAATAGATACGGTGTCCTATTTTAAAATCGGGCCGGGCGCTGACTACTTGGCTTTGAACCTTTTCAGTCCATCTGTTACCAAGCCAATAAAGGCCTTCATAACGGTGGCAGATATGAGTAACCAGTATTTGTCAATGAAGCCTGTGATTGGAAGGGATTCCGTTTCCAACCAGGAAAGGCCTTCGGCGATGGCTGTTAGAAAATCCGCTACAGGCAACCGTTACATTGCAGGTACCAATTCTGATTTTTATAATACCACAACTATTTACCCCAGAAACGCGAATATGATTGATGGGGTTTTGGGATCGCCTGCTGATAACGCTGTAATAACCGGGAGCCTTTATGCCGGCAACGCTATTTTTGACGCTCAGAAAAGAATGTTTATTGATGCATTTTCTTATTCGGCTTCTGCAACTATTGGTACTCAGTCAAGAAATATTGATACAATCAATTATTACACGATGACGAATCCTAACAGCCTCATGTTTTTTAATATTTACTGTGGAAAAACAACCGGTACCAACAATAACCGCACAGAAGTGGCGTTAACTCCCGTTAGCGGAAACATAAACTATAACGGTGAAACGGAAATGAAAGTAGTAGAGGTGTATGCAAATCAGGGTAACCACGCTGTGTCTAATGCTGTTTCAATTTTATCGGGGAGCGGAACCGGCAAAGCTTTCCTGGATCAGCTTAACGTAAATGACGTAATCAAACTTAAGTTTAGTTTGGTACCACGCAGCGGAGCTTCTATTACACCATTCAATATAGCGGGAGGCCGGCAGATCATTATGAAAAATGGAGCAGTTCAGCAGGATTTTTGGAACGGAGATCAAAAACATCCCCGAACCGGTATTGGGTTTTCAAATAATGGTAGCAAAGTTTATATGTGCATGATAGATGGCCGCTCAACTATTGCAGCAGATGTTCTAACTTCTGAGATGGCACAGATCATGAAATATTATGGCGCAACCGACGCATTGAACCTTGATGGCGGTGGTTCCAGTACAATGTATCTTGATAGAATTGGTACCGTAAACAATCCCAGTGATGGAACAGAACGCAGCGTTGTTGCCGGAATTTTTGCAGTTTCCACAGCACCGGATGATTCTCAGATTGCCGAGATAGCGCCAAAGCAATTTAGCGTGAGGCTGGCAAAGGGCCAAAGCTTTACACCTGTTTTTTATGGGTTGAACCAATACGGCCAGGTAGTTAATGCAAACCTGTCTGGAATTACTATTACAACGAATTTATTAGGCAATTATTCCGGCACAACTTTTACGGCCGGTACCTCGGCGGGCTACGGGTACATTTTGGCCAAATACGGAAATCTTACCTCGCGCATCAAAATCATTATTGAATAATTTGCCTGAAAGTTAAATTGATCCTGGGCTCTGAAATTTTTTTTGAAGCAGGCAGTTGGTGCAACCAATGTTGCTGAATGTGCCCTTTCATTAAAAGCAGGCTGCCATTTTCAAGCAGTATTGAGATGGTTTGTTTTGATCGTTTGTGTTTAAAAGAAAATTTTCTTTCAGCGCCAAGGCTTAAAGAGGCGATGGCTGCATCCTTCTTTAAGTCTTTTTCGTTATCAGCGTGCCAACCCATGCCTTCGCTGCCATTGTGGTACAGGTTTAAAAGGCAGGAGTTAAAAGTTTCGCTCGTTTTTTCTTCAACAATATTTTTTAGGGTAAGCAATGTGTTCGTCCAGGCGATTGCTTTTTTTGTTTTGCCGGAGTAAGTGTATTGCAGGCCGGCATCGCCATACCACGCAACTTCTCTTTTGGTGATAATAGTTTTGCCAAACATTATTATTTTGTCGTGTTGCCATCGAATATTCTGTATTAATTCGTTGAAATATTTTTCAGCAACCGACAGGTCTAAAATTTTATCAGAATAATAGGCTTCGCCGTCTTGGGCAACAAATTTTTATTGATCATAACTGAACGAATGTGCACACATTTTCTTAAATTTACAACAGAGCGAATGCCATGAAACCCGACAACTGGCACGTATTTTTCACGATCATACAACAATCTCTTGGAGGATTAATTCTTTTAGGGGCTTCAATATACTACCTGATTCGAAAGAAGAATATTTCGGGCGCCCTGATGGTATTGGGGCTAGCGGTTAGC
>ERZ778022.4440-NODE-4440-length-12137-cov-4.371379_pt1 | contig 12137 bp, 9 predicted proteins | sample MGYA00375752_ERZ778022 | MGnify/ENA primary metagenome ERZ778022 (study PRJEB29350, sample SAMN05389826) | bioreactor metagenome | isolation source: Thiocyanate bioreactor | place: South Africa: University of Cape Town | collected 2014-04-04 ... | reverse complement strand
CACTGGTACGAATCGGCCGAATCGCCGGCAACTAGAGGAACTAAACGGCTGATTTTAACAGTTGATTAAGAAATCTGTGCCGATTTGGTCTACATATAGTATCCCGAGGCGAGACAAGGCACAATTTTTTGGTGGAAAAGTTAATAAAGGTTAACGCCCTGCCTTGCCATCGCAAAACAGGCGTAATCCCGCCACATTGTGGGACAAATCCTGGGTAGAACGGAAATTCAACTTCCGGTCGAGTTATTTGCAGAACTGGCTGGCGTTCGGCGTCCAGCTTCCGTACCCCGTCGCGACCAGGTTCGCGATCACCCGGCAGACATATCGCTTCTGGGCAGGGTCGTTGTTCGGGCCGGCGTGGTAGCGCGCGACGGCCATGGTCCAGGTCTCGTGGCGGGCGTGCAGGCGTGCAAGAAAGGCCGCGGCATATTCGACGTTCTTGCGCGGGTCGAACATCTCGGAAGGCGATGCGAAATGATCGCCGTGGAAGTGGTGGTTGATCTGCATGCAGCCGAGATCGATCAGCTTGGCGCCGCGGGCGCGCGCCGCCTCGAAAGCCTGCAAAGCCTCCTCGCGGCTCCTGCCGAAATAGGCCTTGCCCTCGATGTTCAGCGCGAAGGGCTGCAAGGAGCCCTTCCGGCCGGTCTCGGTGAGGCCGACGGAATAGAGGATGCCTGCCGGAATATCGTACTTGGCGGCGGCGGCGAGAATTTCCCGCTCGCAGGAGCCGACGGAAGCGGCAGCGTCAGAGATAGACGCCGCCAGAGCGCACAGACTGGCCGCCAGCGAGGCCAGCAGCGTTTTCCGACATATTGCCCTCATGAGACTTTCCTTCGCGTCCGAATGTGCCTGCGCCCTCGCCGTTGCCCTCACGGCCGTTGCCGCCTGCGCGGGCCTGCGGCTGGCCGGAGAACTGCTGCCCCTGCCCGTCGCCCTGCTGGGTGCCTGCACCGCGATCCGCCGGCGCAAGCTGCACGGTGACCTGGTCGACGGCAAAGCCATGGCCGCGCAACGCCCGCACGATGGCATCCTGGTCGTCGTTGAGCTGGCGATAGGCCTCACCCGTCTCCACCTGCAGCGAGACGACCAGCGCATCGCCCTGCAGGCGCAGCGTCGCCGTCACGAGGCCGAGCTCGATCGGATGCATCTGGATCTTCAGCGTGTTGACGACCTTGCCGGTCGCCGCCTCCGCCTGGGTCAGGCCCCCGGTGGCGCTGAGCGACGACGTCCATTGCGGATCCTGCGTGATCGCGGTCGTCACGGCGCCGGCATTGCCCGTGGGCGCAAGGCCGATATAGCGGCGCGCATCCACCACCGTCACCGTCTCGCCCCGCGGCCCGGTCGGGCTGGCATCGCGAAGGGTCGCGCGGTCACCGGTACCGGCGATGCTCATGTCAAGCTCGCGGCCCTTGCCGTCCGCGCGGGCCAGGCGGAAGAGCCTGTCTTTGCCCGATCGCTGCACGTCGCCTGTATCTGCGGCTTCGCCAGCAGCGGCGTCGTCAGTACCGGCAGCCACCCTGCCGGCCGACAGGTCCACCTTGCCGGCGGCCTTGCCGCCCGCCTGCGCACGGGCCTCCCGGATCGCGGCACCGTCAGGCGCCGCCGCATGTGCCGGGACGGCGGGCGCCGCCAGAAGCTCCAGCAGATTGCCGACCTCCGTCCCGCCCGCCGCGGCTTCCTTTGCCCCGTCGACAGCCGGGTCGCCGGCCTTCGGCGTCTCCGCCCCGCCGCCCTCGCGGGCGCCGGCATGGGCCTTGCGGCCGGAACGGCCTGCGCCCGCATGCGCCGCCGGCTTGTCCTCGCCATCCTCGCCGGACGTTTCGGCGGTGGCCTTGCGCAGCGCTTCGGCAAGCGCCGAGACGTCGCGATGGGACGCCTTCGCCCGTACGCCGTTCATCGGCTCGGCTTCATGCTCGCCCTGGCCGTTGCCGGAGATCGAGATGCGACCGCCCCTGCGGCCCTCCTCCCCTTCCTTCGGATGGAAGCTTGCGACCGTGGCGGCGAAATCGCCCTTCTCGGAGGAGCCGGCGGCCTTGCCCCGGGACGGCGCCTGGCCGGGCGCGATACCCAAAACTCCGCTATCTATGGTGCTCAACTGCCTTCTCCTTTCAAGAGCGCATCGATCTCGTCGAGCTTGGACCGGCCGCTCGACACGAACGAGTCGAATGCCGGGTCGATGCCCGCCTTGTCCTGCTGCTCTTCTGTTTCCTTTTGCGGCCCGGCAGCGACCGGCGTTTGCCCGCCGTCCGCGGCCTGCGGATCCATCGTCCGTTCGGCGCTCTCCGCCTCGTTCAACCCGTCATAGGAGGCGTCTTCCGCTGCCTGGGGCACCGGTTCCTCCGCTACCGCGTCCGGCACCCTTGCCGCCTTCGGCGTGCGCAGAACCTCTTCCGCCACCGCGCGCGCCGCCGCCTTCAGCGCCCGGTCCTTCGCCGATAGCTGGTCGTCGGGAATGGCGGCGATCGCCTCCATAGCCGAGGCGACGTCGCTGGAAGGCACCGAGGCGAGGCCGGAATAAAGATCGGCCAGCACCTTCGGAACGCTCTCGCCGTCGCCCGAAAGGATCTGGGCGCGTTCGGCGGCGAGCGAGGCCAGCTTGTTCTTGCCCGAGATCGCCGCCAGCCGCGCCATGCGCAGATAGACCTCGCGCTGGCGGGGCACGTCCATGAAGGAGAGGACCTCGAGGACGTCTTCCTCCTTGAGCGCGTCGAAATGGTCGACGGCGAGCTTCACGAAGAGATCGGCGAACTGGCTCGCATAGGGCGAGCGCAGGAAGCGCCGCGCGTAGCGATTGGCATAGGTCATGCTCTTGTCGACCCAGCCGGCCTCGCCCGCCAGATAGATGGAGCGGCGCAGGGCCGCCTCCTCCACGATGGTTCCGGGTGCCACGAGGCGGGCCCAGTCGAAATAGCTGAGCGCAAGCTTCGGATCCTTGCGGATGACCGAATTGGCCGAGACCAGCGCCAGATAGGGGCCGACGCGCGATCGCTTGTATTCCGGGAATATCTCCGCCAGCGACTTGACGCTCTGGCTGCCCCGCCCGCCGAGATAACTGCGCAGGGCATCGGTGAGGCGGGAATCGAAGTGGCCGCCTATGTCCTTCCTGATCAGGAGCTCCAGCGTGTCGGGATTGCCGCCGCTCATCGCATAGACGAGCGCCGCATCGACGTTGCGCGGGTCGTCGAAGATGGCGGGCTCGGCCGTGCGCAAGCGCTCGTCGATGGTCGTCAGCAGGAACCGCTGCATCTCCATCGCGGAATGGTCGCCGAGCACCACCGTGTCCTGCACGAACTGCAGCGAGCGGATCATCTTGTAGGGCGCGAGGTCGTCCAGGCTCTCCGCGCGCGCGAACACGGCGACGGCAAGCGCCGCGCCGATGACCGTACCCGTCAGGAGAAGGCGGCGGAGGAGGCCCATCGTGTCAGCCGCCTGCGGCCTGGATCAGGATTTCGATGCGGCGGTTGGCATCCGCCATCGGATCGTCCGGCACCTTCAGGCGGCGGTCGGCAAAGCCGGAGACCTGGCTGACGCGCTTCTCCTCCAGACCGCCGCGCACCAGCATGTAATAGGCGCTCTGCGCGCGATCCATGGAAAGGCGCCAGTTGTCGTTCTTGCCGCCGGCGAAAGGCCGCGCGTCCGTATGGCCGCGGATGGCGACGGCGCCGGGCCGGCCTTCGAGGATCTTGCCGATCTTCTGCATGGCCAGCACCATTTCCTGCCGCGGCACGGCCGAGCCGATATTGAACATCGGCGTATCGAGCTGGTCGGTGAGGCTGACGAGAAGGCCGCCCTCGGAGGGCGTGACCGACAGGCCCTCGGCCAGCTTGCCGAGCGTGCCGATCTCCCTGGTGATCTGCTGCTTGAGCTCGTCGGCCTTCTTCTGCTCCTCGGCCTTCGCCTGGTCTTCCCGCTCCTTCGCGGCCTCGGCGACGGCCTCGTCCGTCGCGGCCTTCGCCTCTTCCGCCGCCTTCGCCCCGGCGTCCGCGTCCGCCTTGGCCAGCGCTTCCTCTACGGTACGGTCTTTGTCCACCGCGGCCATCTGCTGGCCGGATTTGTCTTGTTGCGGCTTTCCCTCGCTGCCGGCGTCGGTCGCCTGCGAGATTTCGACCTGCTGCGTCCAGAAATCGGGGTCGAACGGGTCGCGATAGGCCTCGCCGCCATTGGCGCCGGTGGCGGGGCCGGAATTGGCCGCGCCGCCCTCGCCCTTGGCGCTGACATTGGCCTGCTGGCCGACCTCCTGCGCGATCTCGGAGAGAACCGAATAGGGATTGCTGAAGAAATCGGCCTCGGAATATTTCGTCTCCTCGCCGGCCGTCGTGTTCTCGTCCCGGCCCTTTTCCGCGCCGTTGCCGCTTGCCTGCTGTTGGCCTTCTTCCTTGGACTTGTCCTGCGTGGAGGCGCCTTCGCTGCTGTCGGCAGGCTTCTTGAGGGACTTTTCGGCCGGCTTGTCGTCGGTCAGCTTGATCGGGTTGAAATAGGACGCGACGGAGGCCTTCGTCTCCTCGTTCGCGGCGTTGACGAGCCACATGACGAGGAAGAACGCCATCATCGCCGTCATGAAGTCGGCATAGGCGATCTTCCAGGCGGCGGCATGGTGGTCGCCGTCATGGTCACCATGGCGCTTGACGATGATGATCTCGTTCTTGCCGTGGTGGTGGTTTTCGCCTTCGCTCATGCAAGCACCTTGCGCACGGTGTCAGCCCAGGCCGCCATCCGCGTCACCAGGACGGTATCGCCGAACTCCACCGTCAGATCGACATCCTGCATCTCGACATGGCGGAAGACCGGAGCCGGCTCCTCGAAATGCGACTTCAAATGCTCGAAGAGGTTCAACGGTCCCTTCACGGTGATCGTGACGCCCTCGCCCTCCTGCAGGCCCTCGGCGATCATGCGGGCGAGATCGGCCACCGCGCCCTTCGTCAGCACCTGGCTCATGACGGGGGCAAGCACCTGCGCGGCCTGCGCGGCGACGCGATCGGAAACCGTCTCCGCCAGCGTGGAAAACCGCTCGGCAAGCGCTGCCGCATAGTCCTGCTCGTAGCGGATCCTCAGTGCTTCGAGTTCGGCCCGGTGCGCTTCGTTCAGTGCCGCGATCTCGGCCTCGTGCGTGGCGGCAAGCTCCGTGCCGGCTTCGGCCCGGCCCTCCGCGTAGGCTTCCGCCCGCTCGGCCTCCACGTCGACCGGCGGCAGGGCGGGCGGCAGGGCGAAGGGCTCGGCGGGCACGGCGCCCTCCTGCGCGAAGCGCGGCTGCGGGAAGACCGGTGCCTGAATGCGCGGCGGCGCGCCGAAATCCTTGAGGTATCGGGCAAGATGGGTGCTCATGCCGCATCCCCCGGTCCCGCAGCATACCCGCCGAACGCCGGCAGGGCCCGGCGGGATGGCCGCGGGCCGCTTGGGCGCTTCCTCGCAATGACACTCTTACCTGACAACACTGCTGACCTGTCTCCCGGACACCGCGCCTTCCGGGTGGCGAAAGGGCGCACAATCTTCCTGATCGTGCCGTCGAGCCTAGGGGTTCAAACTTCTGCGAGGATGAAGATGAAGGGTGTTGGGCCGCGCCAGGGCAAATAGCGCGACCCAACCGCCCGCCTCGGCCGATGACCAGCGGCCGGGCGGATTGATCTGCCTGCCCTTACTGGCGGAAGAGCTGGAGGATGTTCTCGGCGCTGGAATTGGCGATGGAGAGCGACTGGATGCCGAGCTGCTGCTGGGTCTGCAGCGCCTTGAGGCGGGTCGATTCCTCGTTCATGTCCGCATCGACGAGGCGGCCGATGCCCTTGTCGATCACGTCGCCGAGCGTGGCGACGAAGCTTTCCTGCATGTTGATGCGCTTGGTGATGGCGCCGAGCGTGGAGGCGGCGTTGGTCAGGTCCTTGATGATGTAGTCCGTGACGCTGATCATGGCGTCGAGCTCTTCGTAGGTCGTGTCGCCCTTGATCTGGATGACGCCGGTCGCGTCGGGATCGGGATTGTCGATCAGGTCCATGTCGATCATCACATAGGGGCCGATGCCGGCCGGGGGATTTTCCATGATGTCGTCGATTTCGATGGCCTTGGTGAGGTAGCCGCGGTCGGGGTCCTGGATGTCGATCAGCACCGAGTTCTCGGTGTTGAAGTCGAGCGTCGCGACCTTCACGTTGCCGCCGGCGCTGCGGACGAAGGAGGCGACGACCGATTTGACGCCCAGGGGATCGGTGCCGGTATTGTAGAGCCAGTTCTCGCCGGAGAAGGAGGCGGACTGGGAGGCCGAAACGAGCTGGTTCTTCAGCTCCAGGATCTCATCGTTGATCTTGTTCTTGTCGACGCCGGGCTCGCGGGCGGCCACGAGCTTGGCCTTGATCTCGCTCATCACCTCGATGACGTTCTCAAGCGAGGTATAGGCCGTGTCGACCTTGGCCGCGCCGAGGCCGAGGGCATCCGCGACGGTGGAGATCGCGCGGTTGTCGGAGCGCATCGTGGTGGCGATCGACCAGTAGGCGGCGTTGTCGGCGGCGGTTTCGACGCGAAGGCCGGAGGAAACCCGTGCCTGCGTCGTCTCGAGGCTGTTGTCGATGGAACGGAGGGTTTGCAGCGCCGCCATGGCGGCGGAGTTGGTCAGGATGCTGGTCATTTGGCACTTGCCCTGGAGAAGGAGTTTGTCGGGACATGCCGGAGTGAGGCGGGAACCGGTAACGACCGAGGGCTTCATGCATCCGGCGCCACTCGTTTGCCCTGGGCGCCAGTCCGTCGTTCTTAACGACTGGTTAACGGGTAATGGTTAACAAAAGGTTAATGGCGTTAAGGAACCGGTAAGGTCGATGAAGAAATCCTGAATTTTCCATGGCCGGAACTTGCAGCGGGCGGCACGAACGAGAAACGGCGCGACCGAGGTCGCGCCGTTGGTTCCCGGAGATTTCCGCAGGCCCGAGGGCCTTACGGGGTGGTGTTGTTCTCCGCGTACATTTCGATCACCTTCATCAGGACCTGGTTGGTCATGGCGGCGACCTGCTTGTCGGAGAACTCCTTGATCTGATCGGCGCTCAGCTGGGCGAGCTGCTCTTCCTTCAGGCCGGAGATGGCCTTGGTGCTGATCAGGGTGATGTCGCCGACCGTGAAGTTGGCAAGAGCTTCGTCCGTGAAGCCACCGACCGCGTCAGCCGAGAGGCTGCCGATCTGGGCGGTCGTCAGGGCCTCGGCCTGTTCCTTGCTGAACTCCTTGGTCTGGGTGGACGTCAGCGCGCCGACCTGCTTTGCGGTAAGCCATGCGATCTGCCCGACTTCCAGCGCCTTGACCTGATCGGCTTCCATGCTCGAGAGCTGCGCCGTGGTCAGGGCCTTGATCTGACCTTCCGTCAGCGCCTTGATCTGGGTGTCCTCGAGTTCGCCGACCTGCGTGGGCGTCATCCCGGCAACCTGTGCCGGCGACAGAAGCGTCACGTTCAGCTTCGGAATCTGGCCGGCTGCCAGGCCGCCGATCTGCTTGGCCGACAGCGCCTTGAAGCTGTTGTCGGACAGCTTCGCGATACCGTCGCCAAGAGCCTTGAGCTGGGTATCGTTCAGGGCCTTGACCTGCTTGTCCGTCAGGGCCGCGATCTGCGCGTCGCCGAGGGTGTTGCCGGTGTCGGCCAGCGCTTCGAAGTAGCTGGCGCCCAGAGCGGAGAGGGCCTTGGTGCTGATGGCGGCGATTTCATCCGGCTCGAAGGTCGCAAAGTCTTCTGCCGAGATCGCGGACAGCGCATCGGCGCTCATCTTGGCGATCTGGTCCTTCGTCAGTGCCGTGGCGAGCTCACCGGTCAGGCCGGCGGCCTGTTCCTTGGTCAGCGAACCGATCTGCTTGTCCGTGAGAACGGCGATCTGTTCCTTCGCGAGGTCGGCGATGTGAGCGTCAGTCAGGCCGGCCATGGCCTTGACGCTGATCGCCTTGAGCTGGCCGCCGGTCATCTCCTTGATGAGATCCGCACCCGCCAGGGCGGTGATCGTGTCCTTGCCCAGCGAAGCGACCTGCTGCGGGGTCAGGCTCTTGATCTGGGTGCCGCTCAGCGTCGCAAGCTTGGCGCCGATGCCGGTACCGGCGAGCTGCTTGGTGGTCAGGGCCGCGAGCTGGTCCTTGCCGTCAGCATCGTTGCCGAACTTTGTGAAATCCACCTCGACCAACTGCGCGGCCGTGAATGCCTTGACCTGGGTCACGTTCAGCTTGGTGACATCGACGTCAGCAATCTTGGTCGTGTCGATGGCTGCGATCTGCTTGGCCGTGAAGAACTGGACCTGATCGCCCAATTCGGTCATGTCCAGCTTTGCGACCTGCGCGTTCGTGAAGGCTGCGACCTGCGTCTTGTCGAGGTCCTTCAGGTGGTCGTTGGCCAGGCCTGCAATCTGGGTATCGGCATCGAGCGCGGCGATCTGCTTGGCGCTGAGATCCTTGAAGTTCGCGGTGAACTCCTCCATGTTGATCAGCTTGACCTGGGCGGCCGAGAAGGCCTTGATCTGGGTCGTGTTGAGCGCGGCGAAATCGGCGGCTTCGAGGGTTCCGTCCATCACGGGATTGAACGCCGCGATCTGCTTGGCCGTCAGGGTGGTCACCTTCGTATTGTCAGCCGCGCCGCCGAGGACGAGCAGGGCCTTCTGATCGGAATCGCTGAGTTCGGAGATCACCTTGGTGCTGATGGCCTCGATCTCGCCCTGCTGGAAGGTGGCGCCGGACGTGTTCAGGATCGCCGAAACGGCATCCTTGTCGAGGGCCTTGAGCTGGGTCGCCGTCAGCGCGGTCACCTGCGTGTTGCTGAGCGTACCGCTGGCCTTGTAGATTTCGTTGATCTGGGCAGCGGACAGAAGGCTGACCTTGTCGCCGAGCGCGTCGACCTGGTCCGGCGTGAGGCCGGATGCGGCAGCGGCCGAAACGGCCTTCCACTGGGCGGCGCTGAACTCTGCAAGGCCTTCCTTGTTGAGCTCGGCCAGTTCATCCTTGTCGAGCGTCTTGATCTGCGCAGCCGTGAGCGACTTGACGTCTTCCTTCGTCAGGCCTGCAAGGTCAGCGGTCTTGATGAGTGCAAATTGATCGGGTTTCAGGGCGGAAATAATCGACATGAGTGTGCTACCTCAATGCTGTGCCAAATTTACTTCCCCGCCGAAAATTCGGCGCCCGAGCGTTCACGCTTCAAGCCACAGCGGCTCCCAGTGGCCAAAGCGCTCTGGAATCCTGCAGACGAGGAAAATTAAGGAGGACATGGCTCGCACGAGCCTGTGCATCGGGGCGTCATGCTTCCGGGCCGCCGAAAACGGACCCGATCCCTATGCCAGCAGCCACGAGATCCGCGACTGGCTGGATTGTTAGGTCACAACCTTTAATTTACAATTAATAGATTGCCCGTGTTCCCGCAGTCCGCAGAAATCGGCCAGCCCGAGACAAGGCTGCATTGCTAGCAAGGGACGCGCTCGTTGCGAGCCGTCCAACAGCCCGGCCAGCCGGCCCCTTGCCGCAGGATGACCATGACCGTCAGCCCCTCTTCCGCGCCCGATCCCAATGCGCCGTTCCTCCATCTCCTGCTGCGCGCGCGCACGCAGCAGCTCTCGCTCGCGGACCTGTTCCAGACGGCCGAGACGCTTTCCGGGGCGGGCCAGACGGCGGCGGCGATCGAGCTCTACAAGACGTGGATCGCCTTCAACGACGCCAATCCGCTGCTGCATCTGGCCTATTTCAATTATGCCGTCTCGCTTTCCAAGGCCGGGGACGTCACGGGCACGCTGCATGCCCTGCGCGCGGCCGTGCGGATGAGCCCGCTCTTCGGCCAGGCGCATATCAATCTCGGGCGGACGCTGGAGGATTGCGGGCTGACCGGCCAGGCCGTGCAGCAATGGCGCACCTTCGCCGATGCCACAGCCGAGGTGACGCCCGACCGGCTCGGCAACCGGCTGCTCGCCCTCCAGCACATCGGCCGCGTGCTCGAAGGCACCGGCCATCTGGAGGAGGCCGAGGCGGCGCTCTGGCAGGCGATGGAGCTGCAGCCCTCGCGCACGGAAGCGGCGCAGCACTGGATCTCGCTTCGGATGCGCCAGTGCAAGTGGCCCGTCATCGCACCGTCCATCCATCTGACAACCCGCCACTTCATGGACGCCATGTCCGCCATGTCGATCGCCTGCCATGCGGACGATCCGCTGTTCCAGATGGCGAAGGCACACCGCTATTGCCGCCAGACCATCGGCCGGCCGGCCGACCTTGCGGCGCTGGAGCGCAAACCGGTGCGGCAGAGGACCGGCAGCGGCGAGCGCCTGCGCATCGGCTACGTCTCATCCGACCTGCGCCAGCATGCCGTGGGCTTCGCGCTGAGCGAGGTGCTGGAACTGCACGACAAGTCGTCCGTCGAGATTTTCGCCTATTATTGCGGCGATACGGCGCCGATCGACCAGACGCAGGCGCGCATCAGGCAGGCCGTCGACCATTGGCGCGACATCGCCACCCTCAGCGACATCGACGCCGCCCGGCAAATCGTCGCGGACGAGATCGACATCCTCATCGACGTCAACGGGTACACCAAGCACGCCCGCACGAAGATCTTCGCCTATCGGCCCGCGCCGGTGATCGTGAATTTCTGCGGCTATCCCGGCACGATGGGAAGCCCGTACCATCAATACATGATCGCCGACGGGACGATCGTGCCGCCGGAAAACGAGCTTTATTATACGGAAAAGGTCCTGCGCATCGCCTGCAACCAGCCGGTCGACCGCAAGCGTGCGGTGAGCCCCCGGCCCAGCCGCACGGCCGCCGGCCTGCCGGAGGACGCCTTCGTCTTTGCCAGCTTCAACAGCATGCAGAAGGTCACCGCCGCCTGCTTTGCCCGATGGATGGCGATCCTGGCGGCGACGCCCGGCAGCGTGCTCTGGCTGCTCGCCGGCGACGACGTCGCCAACGAGCGCCTCCGCGTGCTGGCGCAGGAGGCGGGTATTGCGCCGGACCGGCTGATCTTCGCCGGAAAGGCGGTGAACCCGGACCATCTGGCGCGGATCGGCCTTGCCGACCTCTTCCTCGACACCTTCCCCTATGGCGCGCATTCCACCGCCGCCGATGCGGTCACGCAGGGCCTGCCCGTCCTCACCATCGCGGGCAAGAGCTTCTCCTCGCGCTTTTGCGCCAGCATCGTCACCGCCGCCGGCATTCCCGAAATGGTTTGCAGCGGCCCTGATGACTACGTGCGCAAGGCCATCGCCTTCGCCGAAGACCGGGCAAGCCTTGCGGCCGTGCGCGAAGCGCTCGAAAGCCAGCGCGAGAGCTGCCCGCTGCGCGACATGCCCGCCCTCGCCCGGCGTCTCGAAGAGCTGTTCTGGCAGATGCAGGGCGATGCCGAGCGTGGAGAAACGCCCGTGCCGGACCTGCGCAACCTCGACATCTACTACGAGATCGGCGCCGAGCTCGCGGCCGAAGGCATCGAATTCGAGGACGATGCGGCCTATCGCGCACGCTACCGCGCGCAACTGGCGGCCCTCGACGACTTCGCGCCGATCCCGCCCGATTCCCGCCTCTGGCCGGCGGCGGCCGGGCGGTAGCGCAGGAAGGGCGGCGAGGTCATGAAGGCAGGGGAACGGATCCTCGTCGTCGGCGCCGGGCTTTCCGGCGCGGTGATCGGCCGGGAACTCGCGCAGGCAGGCTGCAAGGTCGAGATCGTCGATTCACGCGGCCATATCGGCGGCAACTGCCATACCGAGCGGGACGCGGCGACAGGCGTCATGGTGCATGTCTACGGTCCGCATGTCTTCCATACGGACGACGCGGAGGTCTGGTCCTATGTGAACGGCTTCGGGACCTTCCTGCCCTACAGGAACCGCGTGAAGACGACGGTCGGCGGGCAGGTCTATTCGCTGCCCGTCAACCTCCACACGATCAACCAGTTCTTCGGCAGGAGCCTGCGGCCCGACGAGGCCCGCGCCTTCATAGAGGAGCAGGCGGACAGGACCATCAGCGATCCGCGGACCTTCGAGGAGCAGGCGCTGCGCTTCGTCGGCCGCGCGCTCTACGAGGCCTTCTTCAAGGGCTACACGCAGAAGCAATGGGGCTGCTCGCCGACCGAGCTGCCGGCCTCGATCCTCAGGCGGCTGCCGGTGCGCTTCAACTACGACGACAACTATTTCTTCCACGCCTACCAGGGCATCCCGAAGGACGGCTACAG
>ERZ778022.4437-NODE-4437-length-12148-cov-3.783098_pt1 | contig 12148 bp, 10 predicted proteins | sample MGYA00375752_ERZ778022 | MGnify/ENA primary metagenome ERZ778022 (study PRJEB29350, sample SAMN05389826) | bioreactor metagenome | isolation source: Thiocyanate bioreactor | place: South Africa: University of Cape Town | collected 2014-04-04 ... | reverse complement strand
TGAAGGGCGGCGCCACGGGCGTTTCAGGCGGCCGGCGCCCTGCCCGCTTCGCGCAGGGCGACCAGATAGGCCATGGTGGCGAAGGGCATGATGTCGGGGGCGGCGGTCAGCCGGTCGGCGGTGTAGTGCCCCGCCTCGTGCAGCAGGTTGAGCGCCCCGATGGTCTCGCCGCCGACCACGACCGGCAGGTTGGCGATGGACTCGCAGCCGAGCGACTGGATCAGCTGCCAATCGAAGAAATCCTCGGCGATCGCCTCGATCGAGAGCGCGGTATAGATCTCGCGGCGGCCGATCAGGGTGGCGGTCCACTTGTTGTCGGGAATCGGCTTGAATCCGCCGACGGCATAGGCCGAGGAGTTCTGGGTGTAGAGGCGGCGCAGGCGGCCGGCCGGAACGTCGAACAGGGTCGCCGTCGTGAGCTTGCTGCCGATGGTGGTATCGATGAGCGTGGCGACGAAATCGAACAGCCGCTCGGCCTGCACCGGGGAGCGCACGAGATCGATGAACGCCGGCCAGTGATGATGCAGCGACGCCATCACTGGGGCCAGAAATCGCGCAGGGTCGCGGGGGTATGCATGTTGCCGTAGAGGTAGGCCCAGAACTCCTTGCGGCGCTCGGCCGGCACCTTTTCCCACACGGCGTGGGTGGCGACGTCGCCGCACCAGTAGCCATAGACGAAGGGGGCACGGAGGCCATGCCGCAGGAAGGCGATGCGACCCGCCGCGGTGGCGACGTCCTGATAGCCGGCCTCGGCGATGAGCGGTGCCACTTCCTCGGGCGAACGGCCCTCGACATGCAGCATCCAGGCAGCGTTGCAGCGAAGCGCGGCGCGCAAGCGCTCGAGCGTCATCCCCACCACATCGGCGGGTGTGTTGATCCAGTCGAGGAAGAACCAGCCGTTGTCGGCGATGCCCTCGAACAGCGCACTCGAGGCGGAGCTGGTGACCACCTGCGCGCCATCGAGCGGCATCCTGCCTTCGGCGACATAGCGCTGGCGCAGGGCGAGGTGCACGAGGTGGCCGGGAAAGGCCTCGTGGCAGGCGAGATGCTTGATGGCGGAGCGGGTGAAGGGGAAGGCGAGGTTGAGCCGCATCTTGCGCTCGGGGAAGTCGCAGTAGGCGGTGAACGGGACGTTGTCCAGGCGGACCGGCTCAAGCCATTCGTCGTTCATCAGGAACATCATCTCGGAGGTGCGGCGCTGCGCCTCGCGAGTCATGTCGGCCATGGTGGCAAGCACCTGATCGGGCGGGACGATGGTATCCTGCTCGAAACGGGCGACGGCCTCGGCAAGCGAGCCGCCGCGATAGCCGAGCTCATCGAGGTTACCGCGGATGGTCTCGCGGTAGCCATCGAGGATGGAGTCGCTGACTGTCTGGGTGTCGATGCGCATCTGGCGCCGGAGGCGATCCGCGTATGAAATCTGCCGGCCCTCGAAGGTATCGAGGAGAGCCAGCAGGGAGTCGACCATCTCCAGCAGGTAGGCGCGGCGCAGGTCGCTCTCGGCCTCGCCGGGAATACGCGACTGCAGCGACTCCAAACGATCGCGCGCTTCGGTATAGTCCTTGAGCAGGAAGGGCTCGATCTGTGCGACGGCGACGGGGATCAGGCCCTCGCGATCGAGGAAGCTGCCGGTCCGCGGGACGTCGCGATAGAGCTTGTCGAGCCCTGCGGTGAGACGAGCGAGTTCAAGTCCGAGTTGCATGCGGGCCCTCCCGGGAGCCTGAGTGTTGTGCCGACAATGGCATAGCACGCTAGTACACTGGCCGATGCCGGACCAGATTCGTCCAAATGGAAGCCGTCACAGCCGCCTGCGCCAAAAATCGTGACTTTGTGCGGCTTTTTCGGTGCGATATCGTCATTCATTGCATGCGGATTGGGCACTGCCAATCCCTGCATGCAATTTGCACACTCCCCGTTGCCATCGCCCAAAACGCCAGATACGGTCCACGTGTATCGAGTAACTAGAACACATGTTTCCGATCGACGCCAACAGCATTGACAAGACCCTGCCGGTATCCGTCGGCACGCAGCTGTACGGGCTGCTGAGCTATGCGCTGTCGTTCGGCGGCATTCCCAACGGCAGCAAACTGCAATCGGTACGCCAGCTGGCGGGCGAGCTGGGGATCGCGCCGATGACGGTGGCGCAGGTCTACCAGCGGCTGCGGGATGCCGGGCTGATCGAGATGAAGCAGGGGCTGGGCGCCTTCGCGATCAGCGACCCGCAGAAGCGCGGGCCTGACCTGATGCCGGTTTCGGCGCTGCGCGGCGACATCGAAGTGCTGATCGGCAAGGCCGAGAAGCTGGGGATCTCGACACTGACGCTGACCTCCATGATCAACGCCCAGGCGCTGCTGCGGCGGCCCAAGGCCGGGCTGAAGATCGTGTTCGTGGCTATTTTCGAGGGGCCGGGACGTGACTACGTTGCGCAGATCCGCAACGTGCTGGCGGCCAACGACCAGGTGCAGTTGCTGACGCTCGACTCGCTGCGCGTGTCGGCCGAGGCGCGGCAGATGTCGCTCGAGGCCGATATCGTCCTCACCTTCCTTCACCGCGAGGCCGAGGTGCACGCGCTGATCCCGCAGGCGCGCCTGCTGGGGCTGCGGTTCATCCCATCGGAACAGACGCGGCGGGCGCTGGCCGGACTCGATCCGCGCATGCGCGTCGCGGCGGTGACCTATTTCCGCGAGTATATCGCCATCATGCGGCCCAGCGTGCGCGAGTTCGCGCCGCATGTGGCGGATGTGCATGTCACCTGGTCGTCGGCCGACGACCTGGGCGAGATCATCGCCAAGTGCAACGCCGTGATCTTCGCATCGGGCGCGGACCACGTGGCCGACCTGGTGCCACCGGGCATGCCCTGCTTCGAGTATCGCCATGCGCCCGACCCGGGCGCGCTGGAGAACGTGCTGGTGCCGAGGCTCGCCGAATTGCGGCGCGACAAGATTGCCGAGAACGAGACGGGAGCGTCGGTGCTCGAGGCAAGACGAACCAAGAAGGCTGTGAAGAAGTGAGCGCAATCACTCCGACAGCGAAGCGAATGCATCACAGACAAAAGGGAATGGGAATGAAGACGTTTCTGATGATGACCACCGCCGTCGTGGGGCTCGCGCTCCTGCCGGCCGCCGGCGTGTATGCGCAGGACAAGGCAATCGTGATCGGCACCGACGTCGATGCCGGCACGCTCGATCCGCGCCTGACGCGCGACACCACCGCCTATCGCACCGCCGACCTGATCTATGCCGGCCTCGTGCACCTCACCTCGAACCTCGAGGCCGTTCCCGACCTGGTGGAAAGCTGGGAGTCGCCCGATCCGACGACCTATGTCTTCAAGCTCCGGCCGGACCTGAAGTTCTCGGACGGCTCGCCGCTGACCGCCGATGACGTAGTGTTCACCTATGAGAGCGTCATCAACCCCGACTTCAACGCGCCCGACCGTGCGCTCTACACCCCGATCACCGCGATCGAGGCCGTCGATCCGCTGACGGTGAAGTTCACGCTGTCGGCGCCGTATGCGCCGCTGCTGAGCTACCTCGATAAGGGCATCGTCTCGAAGGCGGCCGTCGAGGGCGGCAAGGACCCGGCATCCGACCCGATCGGCGCCGGCCCGATGACGCTTTCGGCCTGGAACCGCGGCAGCGACATCGTGCTCAAGGCGAGCGATACCTACTGGGGCGGCGCACCGGAAGTCGGCACCGTCACGGTGAAGATCATCGGCGACAACTCCGCCCGCGCGCAGGCCTTCGAGGCCGGCGACCTCGACGTGATCCAGTCGCCGCTGTCGCCCAACGACATCGAGCGCCTGGCCAAGGACGACCGCTTCGGCAACGTCATCACGGCGGGCCTGGGCGTCACCTACATCAACTTCAACGTGAACGACCCGCTGCTGGCGGAACCCGGCATGCGCCAGGCCTTCTCGATGCTGATCGACCAGGAGTCGATCGTCAACGACATCTACCAGGGCGTGGACCAGATCGCGACCTCGATCATCCTGCCATCGTCCTGGGCCTTCTCGGCCGATATCAAGCAGCCAACCTTCAGCATCGAAGGCGCGGTGGCCAAGTTCAACGAGCTCGGCTGGACCGACAGCGACGGCGACGGCATCCTCGACAAGGATGGCAAGAAGCTGACGGTGATCCTCTCCACCCACAGCGAAGACCCCAACCGCGTGCAGTCCGTCGAGCTGACGCAGGCGATGATGCAGGCGGCCGGCGTCGACGCTCAGGTGCAGATCACCGACTGGCCGTCGTTCTCGACCAACTACGTGCAGAAGGGCCTGCACCAGATCGCGCTGCTGGGCTGGCTGAACATCGTCGACCCCGACCGGCTGCTGTTCGGACAGCTGTCGACCGGCGGCTCGACCAACTGGGGCGGTTATTCCAACCCGGAAGTCGACAAGCTGCTGCAGGAAGGCCGCTCGTCGCTTGACCAGGCCGCCCGCACCACGGCCTACCGGGCCGCGGCGACCATTCTTGCCGAAGAAGTCCCGTACTTCATCATCTCCGACCAGGGCTACCAGCTGTTCTACAAGAAGGACTTCCCGGTCGAAGTGCAGGCCACGCCGCGCGGCAATTTCCGCGGTCTGATCGGCATGGACGAGTAAGACACAGGTCCCTCCCCCGGCCGGCGTTTCCTCACGGGGCGTCGGCCGGTCCTTTCTTTCCAACAGGACATTTTCGAGATGACGTTCACGCAGCGCCTCGGCGCCAGCTTCTATGCCAAGGTGCATGCCGACATCCGCGCGCGGATGGCCGAGGCGGGTATCGACCTGCTGCTGCTCGATTCAAACGACGACGTCATCTACACGACGGGCTTTTCGCACTACACTACGGAACGTCCGGTGGTCTTCGCGATCAGCCAGACGGGCCCCTGGCTGCTGCTGCCACAGCTCGAAGTTTCGCATGCCGCGCACCAGACGATCGCCGCCGAGCCGGTGATCTACTGGGAGTATCCGGGCGTCGACAAGCCGTTCGACGTGCTGGGCAAGGCGCTGCCGAAGCAGACCGGCACCGTGGCGCACAGCTACAGCATTGCCTATGGGCGCGTGGCACAGATCCAGCACGCCTTCCCGGATGCGCGGGTGGTGCCCTCCGACATCGTGTGGAAGATGCGGCTGCGCAAATACCCCGAGGAGATCGTGCTGCACCGTGAAGCGGCGCGGATATCGGACGAGATGGTGCGCTCGGGCGTGGCGCTGATCGCGGACGCCGTGCGCAAGGGCGGCGAGCTGCCGAGCGAAATCGAGATCGAGTCGCATGTGTCGCGGCATGCCATGCGCATCATGTTCGAAGAACACCAGGACCTGATGCTGGTGCAGGGACTGGCCTCGGGGCTGGTCTATTCGGGGGTGCGCTCGAGCTTTCCGCACGGCATGCCGACAGGCAATCCGGTGAAGCGGGGCGAGAGCATCATCCTGTCGCTGGGCTGCCGGGTGGGCGGGCGCGCCGCCGAGAGCGAGCGGACCTTCTTCATCGGCGAGCCAACGAAGGAACAGCAAGGCCACTATGCGGTGGCCTACGAGGCACAGCGGCTGGCAACGGCGGCGCTGATCGCCGGACACACCTGCGCCTCGTCGGACAACATTGCGCAGGAGTATATCCGTACGCAGGGGATGACCGAGAACGCGCTGCATCGCGTGGGACACGGCATGGGCATCATGTTCCACGAGTCGCCGTGGATCGAGGCGGGCGACCAAACCATTCTCGAGCCGGGCATGATTGCCTCCAGCGAGCCATCGATCACGGTACCGGGCTTTGCCGGCTACCGCATCGCGGACACCGTGCTGATCGCGGCGGAAGGCCCGGACAGCATGACCAAGTATCCGCGCAAGATCGACGAGATCGTCATCGGCTGATGCACGCCCTGCCCGCCGAGGACCCTGCGCTTTGGTAGCCTATGTCACACGCCGGCTGCTGCTGCTCATCCCGATGGCCATCGGGATGGTGGTCGTGACCTTCGGGCTCCTGTTGCTGGTGCCCGGCGACCCAGCCGCGGTGCTTCTGGGACCTGAAGCGTCGCCGGAGATGATCCAGAACCTACGGCAATCGCTGGGGCTGGACGATCCCTGGTACGTCCGGCTCGGCGGCTATTTCTGGCAGCTGCTGCATGGCGACATGGGCCGCTCGATATTCCAGAGCGCGCCGGTGAGCGAGATCATCGCCGGACGCATCGGGGCGACCATCGAGCTTGCCGTGGTGGCGCTGCTGCTGTCGACGCTGATCGGGGTGACGCTGGGCGTGGTGGCGGCGATCCGGCAGGGCTCGATAGTCGACACGGTCAGCATGCTGCTGGCGCAGCTGGGCGTGTCGATGCCGGTGTACTGGCTCGGGCTGCTGCTGATGATGGCGTTTGCGGTGACGCTGGGCTGGCTGCCCTCGATCGGGCGCGGCACACCGATGCCGGAAGCGCTGTGGGCCGCGGTGACCGGACGCCCGCAGGTGCTGTGGGACTCGATCACGCATATCCTGCTGCCGGCGCTGGCGCTGGCTGCCAATTCCGCCGCCATCATCTCGCGGCTGGTCCGTACCTCGATGCTCGAGGTACTGCGCGAGGATTTCGTGCGGACCGCCTATGCCAAAGGCCTGCGCCGGAACCGGGTGGTGGTACGGCATGCATTGCGCAACGCGCTGCTGCCGGTGCTGAGCGTCATCGGGCTGCGCTTCGGCGCGCTGCTGGGCGGTGCCGTGCTGGTGGAGATGATCTTCGCATGGCCGGGCCTCGGGCAGCTGACCTTCTCGGCCGTGTCGCAGCGCGACCTGCCGCTCATCCAGGGGATCGTGCTGACCTTCGCGCTGATCTTCGCGCTGGTGAACCTCGTGGTCGATCTGCTCTACGCCGCGGTCGATCCGCGCATCAGGCTCGGGTGACGGCGATGCGGATCCCCAAGCCCCTGCGCAATCCATCGCTCGTCGTCGGCGGACTGATCGTCCTGACGCTCGTTTCGCTCGCCGTGTTCGCGCCGGTGCTGGCGACGCACAGCGTCGACCTGCCCGACATGCGGAACCGGTTCTCGTACCCGTCAGCCGAGCACCTGCTGGGCACCGACAACCTGGGGCGCGACCTGTGGTCACGACTGATCTACGGGGCACGGATATCGCTGTCGATCGGGGTGATCTCGGTGACAACGGCGGCCCTGATCGGCACGACCGTGGGGCTGGCCGCGGGCTATTTCGGCGGCTGGATCGACATGCTGCTGATGCGCATCACCGACGTGTTCCTCGGCTTCCCGGCGGTGGTGCTGACGCTTGCCATCGTGGCCGTACTGGGCCCTGGCATCGTCAACATCTCGGCTGCCATCATCGCAGTGACCTGGACGGAATATGCCCGCGTGGTGCGGGCCACGACGCTGGTGCTGCGGGAGCAGAACTACGTGCAGGCCGCAAGGGCGCTCGGGGCCAGCTGGCCGCGCATCCTGTTCCGCGAAATCCTGCCCAATACGCTGGGGCCCATCGTGGTGCTGGCGTCGCTCGGGCTGGGCACGGCGGTGATCATCGAATCGGCAATGAGCTTTCTCGGCTTCGGCCTGCCGCCACCGACCCCGACCTGGGGCTGGACCCTCTCCTTCGGCACGCGCTTCATCCGCGACGAGCCGTGGCTTTCCATCATCTCCGGCGCGACGATCATGATCACCGTGCTGGGATTCAACCTGCTCGGCGATGGCCTCAGGGACATTCTCGATCCGCGCCAGCTCTCACGCGTTGGCGCGAACAAGTAGCGACCAGACCAAGGAACGACGACGATGGTCAAGACGATCAACAAGCTCCGGCCCAAATTCAGCACTCACGCGGACGGCAGCGACGCTGTGCTGTTCATCCACGAACTGGTGGGGGAAACGGACGGGCCGACCGTCGGAATCTCGGCCTCGATTCACGGCAACGAGAATGCCGGCTCGCAGGCCATCCTCGAGCTCTACCGCCGGATCAAAGACGTGCCGCTCAAAGGCCGCATCCTGCTGCTGCCGGTCGCCAATCCGCGTGCCTTCGCCGTGAACCACCGCCTTACGCCGCTGGATGAGCTGAACCTCAACCGGGTGTTCCCGGGCGACGACCGGGGCAACTATACCGAGCAGCTCGCCTGTGCGCTGAGCCGCGACTATTTCGACAAGATCGACGCAAATATCGACCTGCACTCGGGCACCGACCGGCCGACCGTCGACTACGTCTACATCTGGAGCGATGAGGGGCTGTCGCGCGCCTTCGGCAGCAAGATCCTGTACCGGCCGACGACTGGCAAGACCGGCACGCTCTATTCGGGGACCACCAAGACGGTCACCATCGACAAGCGGCCCGAAATGAAGGTGACGACCATCGAACTGGGCGGCGGCATCGTCGACCAAGGCCCCTACGTGGAGCGCACCGTGCAGGGCATGCTCAACCAGTTGCGCTACCTGGGCGTGCTCGATGGCGAGGTGGCCCCCAACCCGAAGCAGGTGGTCGTGCACGAGCTGGTCGGCATCCGGCCAAAGCACGGCGGCTGGCTCGAACCGCTGTCGCCGGCCAATGGCGAGACCATCAAGGGCGGGCAACTGCTTGGCCGAGTGGTGAGCCCCTACGATTTCGAGCTGATCGAGGAAATTCCGACGCCGTTCGAGAACGGCATCATGGTGATGCAGCACCTGACGCGGAACCTCGTCGAAGCCGGCGACTACGGCTTCATGGTGGGCAACCTCGACGGCGCCGAGCCCGTCATCGCGGTTTCGGACCTCGAGGTCCGGATCCGCGGCGACAACGGCTCGTATCCGGTCGTGGCCGACATGGCGTTGGCGGTGAGGCCGGGCGAGACGCTGTGCATCGTGGGCGAATCCGGGTGCGGCAAATCCATGACTGCGCTGTCGCTGCTGCGCCTGCTGCCGGAAGCGGCCAGTGTCGCGAAGGGCGAAATCCGCATCAACGGGCAGGACTTCCTGCACATGGACCAGCGACAGGTGGAGGACCTACGCGGCGAGCAGATCGCCATGATCTTCCAGGAGCCGCTGACCGCGCTCAACCCGGTGCTGACGATCGGCGAGCAGATTGCCGAGTCGGTGCGCCAGCACCGTAAGGTGGGGCATCGGGAAGCGCTGGACCGCGCGATCGAAGTGCTGCAGCTCGTGCAGATGCCGGACCCGAAGCGACGGGCCAGGCAGTTTCCCCACGAGCTTTCGGGCGGCATGCGCCAGCGCGCCATGATCGCGCTGGCGTTGGCCTGCGATCCGCGCATCCTGGTGGCGGACGAGCCGACCACCGCGCTCGACGTCACCATCCAGGCGCAAATCCTCGGGCTCATCTCCGACCTGCAGGAAAGACTCGGCACTGCGCTGATCCTCATCACCCACGATCTCGGGGTGGTGGCTGAGGTCGCTGACCGGGTGGTGGTGATGTACGCGGGGCGGCGGGTGGAGGAAGCGAGCGTCTACGACCTGTTCGACCATCCGATCCACCCTTACACGCTGGGGCTGATGGGCGCGATCCCACGCCCCATTGCCGGGCGCCCGAGCGGCGAACGGCTGGTGGACATCACCGGCACGGTGCCACCACCGTGGGACCTGCCGAAAGGCTGCGCCTTCGCGCCGCGCTGCCCCCGTGCCAGTGCACGCTGCTTTGAGGAGCGGCCGCCATTCAGCGAGAAGCGCCCCGGCCATTTCGCCGCATGCTGGGAGCATGTCGATGGCTGACGCCGCGCTGCTCTCGGTCGATGACCTCGCGGTGCACTTCCCCATCCGTGGAGGCGTGCTGCAGCGCCGCTCAGGCGTGGTGAAGGCCGTCGATGGCGTGAGCTTCACGCTGGGCCGGGGCGAGACCCTGAGCCTCGTGGGCGAAAGCGGCTGCGGCAAATCCACCACCGGCCTGGCGCTGATGGGCCTCGTACGCCCGACAGGCGGGCGGGTAACGTTCGGCGGACAGGAAATCCGCAGCTTCGATCGCCGGGCGCTCAAGGATTATCGGCGGCGCATGCAGATCGTCTTTCAAGATCCGTTTTCGTCGCTGAACCCGCGCTCGCGCGTCCGCGATGCGATCCGGGCGCCGCTCGACATCCACGGGGTCGGGACACCGAAGCAAAGGGCCGAGGAGGTGGCGAAGCTGATGGCCCGCGTGGGCCTGCGGCCGGACCAGGCGGACAACTTTCCGCACCAGTTCTCGGGCGGGCAGCGGCAGCGCATCGGCATTGCGCGGGCACTGGCGCTGAAGCCGGACATCATCGTGTGCGACGAGCCGGTCTCGGCGCTGGACGTATCGGTGCAGGCGCAGATCCTCAACCTCCTGGCGGATCTGCAGCGCGACCTCGGCGTGTCGTTCCTGTTCATCTCGCACGACCTCGGCGTGGTCGAGCACATCTCGCATCGCGTGGCGGTGATGTACCTGGGCCGGATCGTCGAGATCGCCAGCAAGGGTGCAATCTTCGCCAAGCCGACGCATCCCTACACCGAGATGCTGATGCAATCGGCGCCGACGCTCGATCCGCGAGCGCGGCACAAATTCAGCGCGCGCAACGACGACGTGCCGAGCGCGATCAACAAGCCTTCGGGCTGCCCGTTTCATACACGTTGTCCACTCGCAACCGACGTGTGTAAAACCACCGAGCCACCGCTCAGCCCGCGCGACGACGGGCGGCTGGTTGCCTGCCATCACCGCTAGAGAACCCCCATGACCGAGACGATCCTGATCAGCAATGCCCGCGTGCTCGACGCGGAGGCAGGCACCCTTGGCGACGCCGCGGGCGTGCTTGTCCAGAATGGTCGGATCGCCGATATCGGCGGCAACCTGGGGACACCCGAGGGCGCAACGGTGATCGACCTCGGCGGGCGGACGCTGATGCCGGGGCTGATCGACTGCCACGTGCACGTGGTCTCCGAGAGCCTCGACCTGTGGAGCAACATGATTGCGCCGTCTTCGCTCGCCGGCCTGCGCGCCGGGCGGGTGATGGAAGAGGCGCTGCAGCGCGGATTCACCACCCTGCGCGACCTCGGCGGGGCGGACCACGGGCTGGTGCGCGGCGTCGATGAGGGGCTGATCGACGGGCCCCGGCTGGTGATCTGCGACAAGGGGCTGACGACGACCGGCGGGCATGCCGACCTGCGCAAGCGCACCGACGACCGGCCGGGCATGATGTCGGACCGGCTGGGTTCGATGGGCTATATCGCGGATGGGGTGGACGAAGTGCGCTTCGCCTGCCGCAAGATGATCAAGGAAGGCGCCAACTTCATCAAGGTGATGGCGAATGGCGGGGTGTCGTCGCCGAACGACCCGATCCACTCGATCCAGTATTCACGCGAGGAAATCCTCGCGATGGTGGAGGAAGCCGGGAACGCGGGGCTCTATGTCTCGGCGCACCTCTATACAGACCGGGCGATCCGCCGCTGCGTGGAGCTTGGCGTCCATTCGCTGGAACACTGCAACCTGATCTCGCCGGAGACCGCCAAGCTGGCGGCGGACAAGGGCTGCATCGCCGTACCCACGCTGGTGGCCTATGACGCGCTGTGGCTGGATGGCAAGGAACTCGGGCTGGGGCCGGCGGAGTTCGAGAAGATCGAGGTGGTGCGCTCGGGCGGGCTCAACTCGCTGGCATACATGCGCGATGCCGGGCTGCCGATGGCGTTCGGATCGGACCTCCTGGGCGGGCTGCGCAAGTACCACTGCATGGAGTTCGAGCTGCTGGCCAAGGTGCTGAGCAACGCTGAAATCATCCGCTCGGCAACGACGATCGGCGCTGAGCTGTGCCGGATGAAAGGCGAGGTGGGCGTGGTGGCGAAGGGGGCGCATGCCGACCTGATCGCGGTGGACGGCAACCCGCTCGACGACATCAGCCTGTTGCAGGACGACGGCGCGCACCTGCCGCTGATCATGCGCGGCGGCAAGGTGTTCAAGAACCGGCTTGCCGCCTGATCGCGGAAGCGGGGAGCGGCGCAGCGCCACTCCCCTCCCGATTCGCTAGTCCTGGCCGAACCAGCCGTCCTTCAGGTAGCGCATGTACTCGAAGATGGCGCCGTGCTTGCGCACGAAGACGACTTCGAGGAAATCGCCGACGATGAAGGGGGGGATGAGAATCTCGACGCCCTCGGCTTCGAGATGGGGCTTCAGGTCCTTCACCCGATAGGCGACGTGCGGATTGTAGCGGACCGCATCGGGAACCGTGCTGTCGTCGCGATAGCGCAGGAACTCGATGTGCTCGGGGT
>ERZ778022.4433-NODE-4433-length-12156-cov-5.703496_pt1 | contig 12156 bp, 3 predicted proteins | sample MGYA00375752_ERZ778022 | MGnify/ENA primary metagenome ERZ778022 (study PRJEB29350, sample SAMN05389826) | bioreactor metagenome | isolation source: Thiocyanate bioreactor | place: South Africa: University of Cape Town | collected 2014-04-04 ... | reverse complement strand
CTTGCCACCAATGTACACGGTTGGCGGCGTGTGGGTGGTGTCCATCATGCCGGTGCCAGTCACCACCACCGGCAGGCCAGCTGCAGCTATGGAGCTGGGCGTGATAGATGTCAGCACAGGCCGGCTAGCCAGCACAACGCATGCATCGCACACCACCAACGGCGACGCGTGGTTAGCCCACACGGCGGTGGCGTTTAGCGCTATGGTGGGACTGGCATGCTGCAGCAGCCCTGCGGCGGCAGCCGCTGTGGTATTCCAATCAACACACGTCACGACGCCAGTGCGGCCCGACTCGCAGCGCATCGCACGGCATGGAAGCCCGCCAACGTACGCCGCGGACAACCGCGGGAGCAGGTCCACACACAACGCAACGCCCGGCAGCGTGATGTTGACGGTGCTGTTGCCTGAGTTGGCAGGCGGCAGCAGCGCCAGGTCAGCAGGTGCAACCGCAAGCACTGGCGGCGAAAACACGGACGGCAGCACGCCAGTGACGTTAAACAGCCCACCCGCCAGCTGCACGATCACAGGAATGTCGACGCCATCGATAGCGGAGATAACGCACGACAGCGTCGTGGACGACTCCCACGCCGTATCAACGCACCGTGCTCCACCCAGCCACACCGTCAGCTTGTCGATGGTTGCTTGCGGCGGTGGTTGCAGCCCGGTGGCGTCCCAGTCGGCAGCTGTCAGCCGTGGCCCTGGCAGGCGCAGTACAATGCGGCCACCGCCAGGCTTGAGTGGCAACAGCCCGATGCTGCCGCCGGGTGCCACAGCAAGTGGCGGTGGCACCAGCACGACGGTCGCGTTGAGCTGTAGTGGAGCGCTGGCATGCGCCACCCACAAGTATGTGAGGGTTGGCGCGGTAGACGCAGCGGGCAACATGAACGGCAGCGCGCATGTCACAGTGGTGGTAGACACTACAACCACTGGACCGCATGATACGTTGGCTGTGGCGGGTTGCAGCCCACCGGGCACAAGATAAACGCTGGCGTTGACCCAGGCACCAGCGCCGTCTGCCACTACCGTGATGCTGTCGCGCCACGACGCAGTGGCGTTGCAGCTTTGAGCCGCCAAGCCCGGAAAGCACGGAGTGCACTCTGCGGCAGCCCTCGTAGCAAATGCGCCTGGCGGGCACGGGGTGCAGGTAGCAGCGCTGCCGGTCGCATAAGTGTTGGCGCCACACGGAGCCGGTAGGCCGGCGCCGCCCGTACAATAGGCGCCAGCGGGGCAGGTAGAGCAGACAGAGTACTGCGCGCCGGAGGCAACCAGGTTAAGCGTGCGTACAAAGTACGTAGGCGGGCAGCCGCCGCCCATCCCTACTGGCGTGCGCGACTGATCAATCGCCGCCATTGCCGGCTGCTTGGTGACGGAGAAGGCGGTGTCGCTGAAATAGGACAGGTTGTTGTTGCCCGCTACCGAGAGCCAGCGCAGCGCAGGCATGCCGTCATAGTCATGCTCGTTCACCGCCGCGATGCCGGTGGCACTGGCGTCCAGCGCAGTAATAAATGGTAGATACAGTGGCTGCGTCAGCAGGTTGCCCACAATGAAGCCGGACATGTTTGCAAGCCCGGCTACACCACCGCAGTTGAGGCAGGTCAGAGACTGCAGGCCATCAAAGCTGCCAGCTGCCAGCTGCAGCGGCTGCAGCGGTGATGGGGAGGCCAGCGTGAGGGTACCAAGTGCCGGCAGCGCGAGAGCCGCCGCGGGCACGGCGGGCGTCGTCAGGGCGAGAGAACGTAGGCCACGTCGCGCCGACGTGGAGAAGGTGGCGTTGCTAGTAGACGTGGCGTCCCGTGGTACCAGCGTCACGGCGCCCAGAAACAGGCTGCCTATTGCGGGGTTAAGGCCGGCAGTGTTGGCGGCGACCAGAGGTGCCGAGAACGTGGTGGCGACACGGGCATCCACCGTCAAGTTTGGCAGCGACACGCCCCGTACCGCGGTGGCAGTGGAGCCAAGCGCGCGCCATGCGGTCAGCTGGTGAGAGGGCGCCAGCGGGGACGGCGGCAGCGGTGCGGCAGCTTGCAAAACGGGCGCCAGGCCAATCTGCAATTGCCGAATGGCGTGGTTGTCATAGTCGCCAATGTACAGAATGCCACTTGCAGGCTTCATCGCAATGCCTACAGGTCGTCTGAATGCCGCCGCCGTACCAGTGCCATCCGTAAAATCGGGTGTACCCGAGCCAGCAAACGTGGTTACAATGCCGCCAACGGCGGTAATGCGCCGGATGCGATTGTTGCCGCTGTCTGTTGCATACAGTAGCCCTGTGTTTGCATCCAGTACCAAACCCCAGATGGTGTCAAACCGCGCCACGGCACCGGCATCGTCCTTGTAGCCGGAGAGGGTGGCGGTGCCCGCCAGCAGCGTCGAGGTCGCGCCGGTGTATGGGACAATATACACCGAGCTGCCCACTGCCGCGTACATGATGCGCCCCGATGCATTGAGTGCAATGTCGTACACAGCTGTGGGCAGCGTTGCCGGAAGCGTGGCAACAGTGGCCGAGTCACCGAGTGCTATAGTGCGGACCTTGTTGCCGGTGCCATCCGCCACATACAGATACCCGCCGGTCACGTCCGCACGCACTGCTCGTGGGTTCATAAAGGTGGCCAAGGTGCCAACGTTGTTGTCATTTCCGGAGACGCCAGTCATGCTGCCGGCCACCCACGCGCCCGAGAGCTTGCGGAGCGCATAGTTCCCTGTGTCCGCCACATACAAGTTTCCTGCAGCCGCCTCCACGCCCATCGGGTTATTGAACTTGGATTGCAGCGGCGTGATGCCTACAGTGCTGCCGGAGTTTCCCATCACGCCTGCCACGGTGGTCACGCTTCGCGTCGCTAGGTCCAGCCGCCGGATGACGTGGTTGTATGAGTCAGCCACGTACAGCGTGCTGGTGCCATTGAGGGACACGCCGCATGGGTAGTAGAACCGCGCCGCAGCGCCCACGCCGTCGACGGTGCCACTTGCGCCGTTGCCTGCCAGCGTGGTGACTACCACGCGGCTGCCTACGCCGCCCACTTGCGGCAGTGGCGTCCCGCCCGCCGCCGCTGCTACCACCACCTGCCCCTCCTCGCCGGCGCCGGCGGTGCTATTGTCAAAGTTGGCGGTCGCGGCGCACCCCCAGGTGGTGCATGCCACCTCATAGAAGCCGCCCACACTTGCTATGTTGCCAGCCAGCGCGCCCCAGCACGTCGCCGGCGAAGGTGCGGTTGGCCCCGACAGCGCGCACGTCATGCCGCCGCCCGCCGCCAGCCACCACACGCTGCCATTGGACGCCAGTGCAGGCGGTGGCGCCGCGCCGCCACGAGCATTGCTTCCCCAACATGCCACGCTGCCATTCACGCGGATGTAGCACGCATGGTCAGCACCCGCCGCGACATGCTCCGCGTCGGTGATTGACTGCCAGATATTGGTGGCCGCCACCACCGGGTTGGTGTCGTCTCCCCAGCACACCACACTATGATTGCGCGCCACGCCGCACGTGTAGCTGGTGCCCGCCGTCACGCCCTGGAAGACGACGCCTGGCGGTACACTGATGGCGCCGCGCGACGACATCGCGTCGCCGTAGCAGGCCACGGTGCCATTGGGGGTCAGGCCGCACACATGGCGGGGGCCGGCGTGTGCGTCGATGAAAAATGTGGACGCTGGCAGCTGCGCGGCGCCACCCGGCAGGGCGCCCCAGCACCGCAGACTGCCATTGACCAGCAAGCCGCAACTAAAGTCGTCGCCCGCCGTCACAGCGTGGAACGTCACGCCGGTCGGCGGGTTCGTCTTGCCGCTGGCCGTGGCATTGCCCACGCACGTGGCCACGCCGCCCGGCTCGATGGCGCAGATGTGGTTGGCCGCCGCCGCAATGTGCCGCTCACCCGCTACAGGGTGTGGGAGCAGTAGCAGCAGCACGCCTAGAGCTAATGCGGTTGTGGCAGCGGCAGCAGCGCCGGTCCCCCGCCGGCGGTGCATCGCTGCCGCGCTGCCATGCATCGATGGCGGTGGCGCTGCTGCGTCTACCACCAGCGCTGCCGCCGCTTGCCACCACTACCCCCAGTTCAGCGTCCCAATAGGTGTCATCAGTCCACCGCTGCCTCCTCCTCCACCGCCGTCTCCACAGTCAGTCGTAGGTCATCCACACGGCAAGCCACGTCGGTAGTGGCGATGGTGGTGATGGTGTGCGCTACCTCCGGCACGATGACAGCAGCAGCAGCAACAGCCGCAGACCAGCCACCGCTTGCCACCAGCACCCCCACCCAAGGTTAGCCAGCCCGCCACTCGAGCGTGGCCAGCTCAGTCCACCGTCGTCTCTTGAGTCGTCACTAGCGTACAAACCCGCCGACACAGCATCAGTGGTGGTTTTGGTGGTGGGTGGCAGCAATGCCCCACCAGGTCACCAACTGGGCCACCAGCCCCTACAGCCACCTCCACTAAGCTAGGTTAGCCCTCTGCCTCCGTCTCCGCCGCCAATTCGGTCCACAGTCGTCAGTTGGCGCCCGCTCGTCGGTGGTGGTGGTCGTCGTCGGTGGTGGTGGTGTGGGACCGACTACGATGTCAGCAGCGGCGGCGGCAGCAGCGGCAAGCACCAGCCACCAGCCGCAATCGATGCCACTTCCACTACTGAGTATCTCCAGATCTTCTCCGCCGTCAGTTCGGCCCACCGCCTTCAGTCAGCCCACCAGTAGCCCGCCCACCCCGCTGGTGGTCGTCGGTGGTGTTGTGGTGGTGTGTCGGTGGTGTCAGCAGTACCTCAACAGGTCACCAGCCGGCATCGCACCCACCACCGCTATCGCGATCCAGGATAGATTAGTCACTCCAATGCTGTCTCCGTTGTCAGCCCAGTCAAATACGTCGTCACTACCTTGCCTGCCCGCCAAATGTGGTGGGTGGTTGGTGGGTTGCCAGCCACCTGGCACCACCACCACAGCGTAGTTTACGCCCAAACTGCACTGGTGGGGTCTTCACTATGTATCCGACTTGGGTGCGCCACGGCACCTCGTGGCCGTGTCCTTTGTGTTGTCAATTATTGGTGAGATGGTACACCCACTCTCTCTCCACCCTCTCCACGCATGCGTCGCCCACCCTTGTTGCTCGACGCCGCCGCCCGCCACACAGCCAACTCAGCCCCACCACCGCTCCAGCACCCCTAACCCAGTTACCCACCTAGTAATGCACGCCCCCACGTAGTTGCAGGCCCGGGTGACACCAAATGGCGCTGGGAGCTCGCCGGAATAGGTTGGTTTGGCCTCGTTTCGGCACCCGACACCCTCTCAAACGCCCGTTTTACCACCCGCCACTCCGCCGACACAACCGCTACGCCCAAATTAGACCCGGAACCTGAACGCGCAGGCCTAAAAATGGGGGCTTACGCGCGCGGAGCGTGTGGTGAGGTCGGGAACACCCCGTCCGGCGGGAAGGAGTGGGAGTTGCCCCGCTGGCGGCGCCTCACACGCCGCGGTGCCGACGGCCACACGTCACGGATGATCGCCGCCAACGCAGCACCGGCTCCGGCTGTAAAATAACACTCGGAGGGCGTGGGAGTGCATACCAGGGTGTTGCTCCGAGCTGGAATTGGCGCGCCGGCGCCGGGCCGACCTGCCGGACGTCATTTCGTTGGTGGCGTCAGGCGGCGCGTGCGCGGTGGAGTCTTGTCACGGCAGCTCAACACCGCGGCGGGCAGCAGCGCGCCGGGCCCCCGGTGTGGCAGCAGCAGCTGGACTATACCGCCGGCGGCATGCCAGGGACGCTGGTTGTGGCAGCCACTGGTAGGTGTTGTGGTAGAACCGGGGTTGGCGGTTGGACAGGTGGTGTGGCAAGGAACGACACGACCCCTTCACCAGCCACGTGCGCTGCGCGCAGCGCGCATCGTCGCCCCGCGCTGCCAGCAGCCAGCTAACTTGCAACACCCGCGCACCTGTACCACTAAACGTTCAAACTACATAAACGATGGGCAAAAGCTACGGTAGGGATATATGAAACACAACCGCCAGTCGCTCCACCGCCGGTCACAAGACTCACACAACGCACCACAACACGCGCAGCGCGCTACGTCTCCGAGTGCCCCAGCACGCTGAGCGGGCAGCGGTACTCCACGGGGAAGAAGGAGCGCTGGAAGGTGTTGAAGGCGAAGCAGTCCGACCCCGTGTTCTTCTCCGCGTTCGCCAGCCGGCTGCCCCACTCGCGCATGAAGTTGGCCATCAGCAGGCCGTCCGCGCACACGGCGTCGTCGGGCACGCTGAGGAAGGTGCGCGTGGGGCCCACCATGCGCAGCGCCAACCGCGGTGCCGCCCCACCCGTCGCGGCCGTGCTACCGCCACCACCCTCCTCCTCCACGCGCCCGCCGCCCACGCCCCACGCGTCGGACGAGCGGCCCAGCAGGCCGGGGTGGAAGGTGTGCGCCAGGCAGGGCAGCAGGTCGGCGGTCATGAAGCCGCGCAGCGCCGTGAGCAGGCCCAAGAAGCCCTGCGGCAGGCCGGTGTTGATGCCCGTTCCTGACGTTACTGCATCACGACGCCGCGCGTCTTGATGCAATGACGGATTGGTGGGTCCCCCGGTGGTATGACGTGGTGCCAGTCAGTGGGGGCTGGTGGTACCTGGGTGCCGCTGACAGAGCGACACGGCGGCAGGGTGGTGGTACAGGGCTGGATTCTGGCGGCCGTGACCTGAATTCAGATTCTGGCGGCCAGATTCTGATTCGTGACGTGATTGTGTCGGCCCCCATCACGGAGCCAGGAACTGGGCTCCTCGCAGTCTCTGACACACATAGCAACCGTTGCGCAATTGCGCGTGTCCAAGCGACGGTGACCGCCGGGTCACATGCTCAACAACATTTAATCCACGGGCCACAATTACGCTACCGGCTGCCATAGTAATAATTAGTGTATTAGTGCTGTGTGTGTGATGAAAATTCGCGTGGATGGCAATATTCATTTGATGTGTGTGGGACCGTGTGGGTGGGGTGGCGCCCGACACCCGCAGACTCGGACCTCCTGCAGTAGAGATGGAGTGGAGACTGCTGCTGCCGGTAGCCTGTCGGCCCCTGTCGGGTCCTGACCCCACGCGCCGTCGCAAAATTTATTTGCAATAGGAGCGCGGTGATTGGGAGGACAAGGGTCTGTCCCTACGTGCGTGGTGCTGTGTCACCCATATTGCGAGGCAAGGAGGAGAGAGTGGGTAGCTGGCAGCTGCCAGCTGGCGGCACAAGGAGGTCGACGGTGTCTTACTCCCTACTAATGGTACCGGTACCGGTACAACGCCGTGTATACCGGGAGTGTGCGCGTGGGAGGAGCCACTACGTGTGTGGATCCAGGGTGCACGCCGATTCCGATTTGCGTCTGAATCCGAGGGAGTGGGAGCCAACGCTGCCGGACCTGGCACCAACCGCCGCCGTCACTCACGAGGCGCTTCATAAGTCACCATGGCGGCGGCCAGCGGCAACGACAGTGGCGGCAGCGGCGGCGGGCTGCTTGCAGCATTGCGCGCGGGGGCCCTGCGGGGGGCACTAGCCGCCACCGCCGCCACCGCCGCCGAAACGGTCACCTTCCCCATCGACTTCTGCAAGACACGGTACGTACCGGTACCACCTGCCCCCGCGGCTAGCTGCCTAACGCTCTCTTGGACAACAACCCACTCCCCACCCCTTCCACCGCCCCTTATGCAGCCTACAACTGCAAGGCGAGCTGGGGCGCGCCCTGACGGGGGAGGCAGCAACGGCAGCCAGCCGGCTGGGCATGATAGGCACGTTCCGGCACGTTGTGGCGACAGAGGGCCCGCTGGCGCTGTACGGCGGCCTGCCTGCCGCCGCGCTGCGACAAGCCGTGTATGGCGGCATGGGCATCGGCCTGTACGCGCCCGTGCGCGCCCTCATCATAGGAGACACTGACCCCAAGGCGGCGCCGCTGTGGTGCGTGCACTGCTGTACTGTTATTGTTGATTGGTGCCCTTTGTCCCACCCCACCCTACCCACCCCCACCCAAAACTCAGGAAGCGCATCGTGGCAGGCATGCTGACGGGCGGCATCGGACAAGCGGTGGCGTCGCCCACCGACGTGGTGAAGGTGCGGCTGCAGGCAGACGGGCGGCTGCGCGCGCTGGGCAAGCCACCGCGGTACACCGGCACGCTGGACGCCTTTCGCCGTATCGCGGCCGATGACGGTCTGCGTGGCTTCTACAAGGGCATCGGGCCGTCGGTGCAGCGCGCTGCCATCATCAACGGCTGCGGCATCGCCAGCTACGACCACACCAAGCAGTTCCTGCTGGCCACGCTGGGCACAGAAGAGGGCCTGGCAGCCAAAGTGGTGGGCGCGCTGGTGTCCGGCCTCGTGTCTGCCCTCGTGTCCACGCCCTTTGACGTCGTCAAGACGCGCATCATGAACCAGCCCGCCACCGGCGCCAGCCTGTACCGCGGGCCGCTGGATTGCGCCGTCAAGACGGCGCGCGCGGAGGGCGTGCTGGCGCTGTACAAGGGCTTTGCGCCCGCCTACATGCGCCTCGCGCCCTGGCAGCTCGTGTTCTTTGTCAGCTTTGAGAAGATCAACAAGCTGGCGTCCATCGCGGAGCTTTGATTATTGAACACATTCCCCCCTCACGCGTCACACACCAGTCACCGACACACAGTCACATACACACAGCCAGTTGCAAACGCTGGCTGGCACGTAGGACGTAAGCCACCACGCGGCCATGCAGAAATACACCACGTCACACAGACGCTACGACGCGGCGCGGCCCTTGGCGGCATTGTTGCGCAACACAATGGCGCCCAGCACGCCAAACCAGGCGAGTGCGTCAGCGCCCGAGGCAAGTGCAAACTGGTACACCTTGCCGCCCTCCAGCTCCACCTCCAGCGTGTTGTCGCGGTCGGTGCCGCTGCCGGACTTGACCGGCCGCACCGCCGCCACCGCCGCCAGCTCAAAGAAATTCTGCGGCTTGGGGTCCGCCTCCGCCTTGAAGTACATGCAGTAGCCCGCCAGCAGCTGCGTGTACCGCTGCTCCCACGACGACCACCGGCTGCCGCCTTTGCGGCTGCGCTTGTGCAGCACGCCCGACAGCGCGGACCCCCCGCTCGCCTTGTCCAGCGCGCTATCCGCCGCGTCGTAGTTCAGCCGCAGCTCCATCCCAGCTGGCGCAGGCGCTGGCGCCGGCGCGGCTACCGTTGGTGCCGCTGCCGCCGCCGCTGCCGCTCCACCAGCTCCACCTGCTGCCGGCACACTACTGCCGCCGCCCGCCCGCTTCGGTTTGGGCTTGCTAGGTGGGTGCGGCCCACCTTCGCCGCCGCCGCCGCCGCTGCTGCCGCCGCTGCCACCGCCCTCCACCGCTGCGCTGCCACCGCTGCCACCAAACGGATTGGTCGACCCCGCCGCCGTTGCTGCCGCTGCTGGTGCAGGCGCAGCCGCCGCCGCTGTCGTCGTCGTTGCGGCGCCGCCACCGAATGGGTTCCCAGCGGTACCGCCGCTGGCGCCGCCGCTGCCACCAAACGGGTTGCCGGCGGTTGGTGCCGGGGACGGCGCGCGTGGGGCGGCGGCGGGTAGCGACAGCGACGGCGCGGGTGCCGGTGCGCTGGCGGTCGCGGCGCCCGACAACACGCTGACAATGGAGGTGCGATGCGTGGACGCGGGCAGCTTCGGCTGCAGCAGCCTGGGAGACGCCAACGGCGCCACCATCACGTCCCCATCACCACCGTCGCCGTCGTCCTGGTCGCCGCCCGCCAGCCCGATGGCAGGCAGCGCGGGGCCCAGCGTGGGCCGCGCCGCCGCAGGACTTGCCTCCATCAGCGTCGGCAGCGTCGTCACCATGTGGGTGGTAGTGGCTACCGGTGCAGGTGCAGGCACCGGCGCAGGTGCGGGCGCTGGTGGCGGTGGTGGCGGCGGCGGGGGCGGGGGCGGCGGCGGAGGTGCAGCTGCTGCCGTTGACTTGTTGGATGACACTGCTGCTGGCGCGGGTGCCACCACCGGTGCAGGCGCTGCGCTGGCAGCAGGTGTGGCAGCCGATTGCCAGCCAAACAGGTAGGCCAGCCCCGCGGCAGGGTTCACCAAGCTGGTGGTGGTGGCCACGGGGTTTGCGGCTGCGGCATACGAAGCGGCACGGCGAGCCGCCTCCTCCCGCGCTGTCGCTGACACCTGCAGCACCGCAAAGTCTTCCGCGCGCCGCCGTGCCACCTCCGCCGCATCCAGCGCCGTGACTACCTCGTCCACGCGCTTGCGCGCGCCGCGCAGCTGGTCCAGCAGCACCTGCCGCTCTGTCTGCAGCCGCCGTGTGTTGCCGCGCTCCGCATCCAGCTCGCCCACCCGCATCGCAAGCGCCGTCTCTGCCAACGTGGCGCGCGCCAGCACAGCCTTGTACCGATCCCACACGTCAAACGCCGTCACACCACCCGCCGCCGCCGTCCGCGACGCGCCACCCGCCGCAGCAGGTGGCAGGGTGGCACGGCTGCTGCTACCGCCGCTGCCACGCGAGCCCGGCGGCGGCGCGGTCGGCGGCGCACCAGGCGGCGGTGGCGGTGGTACACTACCGGTACTGCTGCCACTACGAAGCTGCGCCACCAGCGCCTCCAGCACCTCCAGCCGCTCGTTTGCAGCTAGCGCGTCTGCCGCCGCGCGCTCCCGCGCTTCCTTCTCCGACGTCGCCTCCACCACCGCGTTGTGGTACAGCGCCACCGCCTCCTGCGCGTACCGCAGTGCCACGTCGCGCTGCAGGAAGGCGTGCAGCAGCCGGTGCGACTCCACACTGGCCACCACCACGCCGCCGGTACCGCTGCTGCCACCGCCGACAGGCCGCACCGGCGCATCCCACGGCATCGCCCGCCCGCCGCCGCCGCCGCCGCGGCCACCGCCGCCATCAAAGCTGGGCATGTGTGCCAGCGGCGTGGACCCGGTGTTGAAGCTGGCAGCGCGGACAAGGGCAGGCGACATGGGTGCAACCGACGACGGCGGCGGCGGCGGTGGCGGCGGCGGTGCTGCGTGCGTGATAAAGAAGTCTTCACCCATGGCATCCACGATGGCGGTGCGCACGTCGGCGGACGCGGCGCCCAGCGACCGCAGCAGCGCCACCAGCTGCTGCATGGCTGCCGCCTCGCTGGCGTCCATGGGCGCCGCCATGGCAGCTGCTACGCGTGCGGCGTCCGTGCCGCCCGCGGTGACGCGCACCGCCACCTTCACATCCGGGTACAGTGGGTCCACCGCCACATACATGATGCGCCCGCCCTGCCCGTCACCTGTGTCGCCCGCCTCCGCCGCGCGCAGCGCCTTGGCAGCAATGTCTACCAGCGACTCCGCCTCCTCGCCGCCGCCGTCTGCCACCGGCTCCGCCGCAGGTTGTTGCTCAGGCGCCTTGGATTCCGCGACCGCCGTTGTGGGGGCAGCGGCAGCGGGGCCGGCTGCAGCAGCGGTGGCAGCGGCAGCAGCGGACATGTCAGCAAGGATGCCGCCTGCTGTGGCTGCCACGGCCCGCACTGACATGCGGCGCTTGCGCGCTGCTGCTGCTGCAGCGGCGGCGGTAGCGGCTTGACTGCCAGGCTCTGAAGGGTCGCCGTCGCCACTACCTGCCGCCGCTGCCGCCGCCGCCCCCGGTACCAACATGGTGGAGGGACGGCGGTGCGACGAGGCATCGGGGCTGCCAGTTCCCATGATTGCTGCCTCCACCGCGGCAGCCAGCATGGCTGACTCGCGGCGGCCACGCGCGGTGACGGGTGTTGCCATCATGCTCTTGCGGCCGCCACCGCCGCCGCTGCCGCTGCCGACGCCGCCGCCGATCACAGCGGTGGTGGCTTCGTTGAACTCTGCCATTGCTGCCGCGTCAGACAGCGCCGTTACGCGGGACCGCGCGGCTGCCAGCTCGTCGCGCAGGCTGGCGGCAGCGGCGGTGGCTGCTGCCGCCTCTGCGCGCACCGCCGCCAGCTCGCCGCCCTGCTTGCGATACGCCGCCACCATCGCGCGCGCGCCGTTCCGGAACCGCGTCAACTGGCTGGCAGCCTTGGTGGCCAGGGTGGTGAGCGCGGTGGCGGCGGCGGCCGCCTGCGCCTTGGACACGGCGTGCGCGGCATGCAGACATGCGTTCTCGTGCTGCAGCAGCGCCAGCGGGTGCGACAGGAAGGTGAAGCACACCGGCAGCGGCGTGCGCCCCAGCAGCTCGTGCAGGGCGGTTGCTGCCATGCCCGCCACATTGTCGCCGTTGACGGCGG
>ERZ778022.4431-NODE-4431-length-12165-cov-6.333939_pt1 | contig 12165 bp, 7 predicted proteins | sample MGYA00375752_ERZ778022 | MGnify/ENA primary metagenome ERZ778022 (study PRJEB29350, sample SAMN05389826) | bioreactor metagenome | isolation source: Thiocyanate bioreactor | place: South Africa: University of Cape Town | collected 2014-04-04 ... | reverse complement strand
GGCGCGGGGGCGGCGGGCGGCGGTGGCGGCGGTGGCGGCGGCGGCGGTGGCGGCGGCGGCGTTGGGTTGATGGTGCGGCCGTTGGGCAGCGACGAGACGGTAGTGGGCAGCGACGCGCTGTCGCCGATGAGTAGCACGCCAGGGGGCGCCAGCACGCCAGCGGATGGTGGCGCGGCGGCGGAGGGCGGCGCGGGCGGCGGCGGCGGCAGCGGCGGCGGTGGGAGCGGGGCGCCAAAAGCGCTAAAGCCGGAGGATGACGTGATTTACTACGAGACGTTTGTCCGCCTCTTGTTTTCGTACTGAGCGGCGAGTGCACAGTGCATGTTGAAGACTTGAAGTGCGAGTAATGTCTGACAGCCCGCGGAGAATGATGCACGTTACACGCCGGCGGTCAGCGGCAGTGGCCGCGGTGCTGTGGCACACATGTGCAATATTGCTGTACCAGCGATGAACACACGCACACGCACATGCGTATGATTACCACTCACATAGTGGTGCTAGTGTATTGATTTTCCGGCGTGTGGTAGCCCGTATCCATTTTTGTTATTTCATCACCCGCAACTTGGGCCGCAAGGTAGACCACAAAGCCGCAAGATCGCAGGGTGCAATACGGTATCACTGCACTACAACGACACTGGTGCAGCGGGACATCTGGGGAAGGTACCAACACGCTGGGAGCGGGGCTGCTGCGGCGGTTGTGGCGACGATACGGCTGACTCCGCCGCCTCTGCAGCCACTTACGCCATCAACATGGCAGCCACCGGCAGTCACAGCAAGCGGCGCGTGGCGCCGCCAGCAGATGATGACGTGCCGCTGCTGGTGCGCGTGCTGGCCGGCAACCCTGTGACGGGTGTCTCCGTCCTGTCCTGTCTATACGCTGCTGACACATGCGCACTGCGGCGGCTGCATGTCGCGGTTGCGGGTGTGGTAGCATGCGTGCCGTGGGCAGACACGACTACCCCCATGGTGGATCCCGTGCGGTGGCGCGCGGCGCTGCCGGCCACGGTGGGCGCCAGGCTGTCAAAGGACCTCCGTTTCAGTGACGCGGTGGTGGCAGCGCTGGCAGGTGTAACGCGCCTGGACCTGCGCAACTGCCGCAAAGTCACTGACAAGGTGCTCCGCAGCCTGCCGACCTCGCTGCGCACCCTGAATGTGCATGGATGCTACCAGCTAACTGATCACGCCAGTATTGCGCACTTGAGCGCGCTGGTGTCACTGGACTGCCGCGAGACGAGCGTTGCGGCGGCTGGCCTGCCGTCGTCGCTGCAGGAGCTCAAACTCAGGTGCTTGTATTCACACAACAACGGACTGGCCAGCTTGTCGTTGGTGCACCTGAGCCAGCTGCGGGTGCTGCACGCCTCCATGGTCAACCTGGATGCTGCTACGCTGGCGTCCCTGCCGCCGAGTCTTGTGGAGCTGGATGTACGGGATTGCGAACGCCTCACGGCGGCAGCGTCGTTTGCGCACCTGCACGCGCTGCAGAGGCTGAATGCCTTTGAGTCAGACCTTAGCGATGCGGCACTGGCAACCCTGCCGCCGTCGCTTGTGTACCTTAACGTGGCGGAGTGTGCCAACCTTACGCCCGCCGCAGTGCTGCCGCTCTTGCCAGCGCTGCGGGTGCTGGATGTAAGTGGTACCGATGTGGGGGACGCACTAGTGGTTAGCCTGCCCGTGGGGCTGGAGGAGCTGCGCATGGTGTCGTGTCATTGCGTGACGGCCCGCGCAACGCTTGGTCATGTACCAGCGCTGCGGGCGCTGTACAGTATGGGCACCGCACTGGCACCCGCCGTGATTGCTGCGTGTCGCGCGCGTGGGTGTGCCGTGCCTGCGGCCGGCGATGTGTGTGGGTATGAAGATTATTGGACGGCAGTGGCATTGATGACAGATGGCCGGCTGGCAATCGGTGGTGACAATGGCAACGTGTGGGTGTGGGACGCGGCTGCTGGCGGCGACGCGACGGCAGTGCTAAAGGCGAGTGGCACGGTGCATGCACTAGCGGTGCTGCCTGACGGCCGCCGCTTGGCTGCCAGCGTTGAAGAAGACGACGAAGACATGACGCCCTACATCGAGGTGTGGGACGTGGCTGCCACGCTCCCCATCCAAGTAGCAGTCATCCCATGTGACAGTACTGTGTGGGCACTTGCGGTGCTAGCCGACGGCCGCCTTGCCACCGGTTGTCACGACGGCAAGATAGAGGTCGTGAATGTGGATACGGGTGCTGTGGCGGTGGTGCTGGAAGGGCACAGCAGGAAGGTGACAGTGATGGCGGTGGCGCCCGGCGGCGCGTTAGCCAGTGGGTCAAAAGACGGCACGGTGTGTGTGTGGGATATCGGCAGGAGTCTGTGTGTGGCGGAGCTGGTCGGGCGGAACGGCGGGGTGCAATCGCTGGCGGTGCTGGTGGATGGTCGGCTTGCAAGCGGGGCGGCCAATGGCGTGATAGCGCTGTGGGACGTGGGGTCCCGCACCTGTGTGAGCGAGTTGGTAGGGCACGGTGGCCCTGTGACAGCACTGGCCGCGCTGCCTGACGGCCGCCTCGTCAGTGGGTGCAATGAAGGCGTTGTGCAGCTGTGGGACACACGCGCGGTCGCAGCAGCAGCCGTGGCTGGCAGCAGTCGTGTCGCGGGCATCGTGACCGTGACCGTGCTGGCAAAGGTGCCGCGTGGCTCAGATGCGCTGTTGCCACTGCCAGACGGCCGCCTTGCCTGCGCCTGCAACGACGCAGACGAAATCTTCCTCTTGCAAGTGCCGCCACCCGCGACGTGTGAGTAGTAGCCGCGTGGCTGCAACGGTGCCCGTCGGTTCCAGAGGCGGCATGGCAGCCACGGGTGGCGGGTTCCACTGGGCCAACCAGTGGCGACCCACATGCCGATCTGTTGAAGTGCATTGCTTGGTCGCCGAACCTGCCATTGTTTGAGTGCCAGCGGCCAGCCGCCGCCGCACGCCCCGCCTAACACTGAGCGCGCTGGCGGCGCTGCCGCTTGTCACCTGTGTGCCGCCTGCCGCCGGCCCGCCGCCACCGACGTTTTACACGCCAGCGGCGCCTGTCGACCCGGGAAATGCACATATGCAATATTGCTGTACAAGCGAGGAACACGCGCACGCACCCGTGCAATTGCTTCCCACTTATGTATCGGCGCTATTTCATCATTAATTTCGACGTGTGGTGCCCGGTATCTATAATTTATTTTTCATCACATCACCCGCAACGGGCCACGGGCCGCAAGCAAGAACCCACCGTGGCACCGCCACGAACAGAGCTGTTGCGGTCCGGGAGGCGGCGACGACTCCGGTATACTTGCGACTGGGGGCCACGGCTCAGCAGCCGCGGGTCGACTACTGCAGCGACGGGCGCCATCAACATGGCGGCCACAGACCGCGGCAGCAAGCGGCACGCGGCGGGGCCAGTTGACGACGTGCCGCTTTTAGTGCGCGTGCTGGCCGGCAACCCTGTGACGGGTGCCGCTATCTTCTCCTGTCTCAACACCGCCGACACGCGCGCTCTGCGGCGGCTGCATGTCGCAGTAGCAGGCGTGGTGGCGGGCGTGCCGTGGGCCGACACCGCCACCCCCGTGGTGGATCCGGTGCTGTGGCGAGCAGCACTGCCGGCCGCGGTGGGTGTCAGGCTGGCGATGGACCGCTTTAGCGACGCTGCGGTAGCAGCGCTGGCGGGCGTCACGCGCCTGGACTTGTCCAGCTGCCACTTTGTTACTAACGAGCTAGTCGGCCGCCTGCCGTCCTCACTGCGCATCCTGAATGTGGGCGGGTGTGCCGGCCTGAATCAGCGCGCCAGCTTTGTGCACCTGACGGCGCTGGTGTCGCTCGACTGCAGCAACACGGAGGGTGCGGTGGTTGGGTTGCCGCCGTCGCTGCAGGAGCTCGACGTCACTTCCTGTGTCTGGTTCCCAGCAGACATATCGCTGGCGCACCTGAGCCAGCTGCGGGTGCTGCGCGCCAGAGGGAGCGCACTGGATGGTGCCATGTTAGCATCCCTGCCGCCGGGCCTTGTGGAGCTGGACGTAAACAAGTGCCGCGGTCTCTACGAAGACGCATCATTTGCGCACCTGCCCACACTGCAGACGCTGCACGCGTCTCGTTCCAGCCTTTGGGACGCAGCACTGGCGACCCTGCCGCCGTCGCTGGTGTACCTTGACGCGACGGAGTGCTTCAGCCTCACGCGTGCCGCGGCGCTGCCGCCCCTGCCGGCGCTGCGACAGCTGGATGTAAGTGGCACGCATGTTGGGGATGCACTGGTGGCCAGCTTGCCGGCGGGCCTGGCCGAGCTGCGCGTGGTGCAGTGCCGCGGCGTGACAGCCCGCGCCACCCTTGACCACGTGCGCGCGCTGCGGGCGCTGTACAGCATGGGCACTGCACTGGCGCCTGCCGTGATTGCTGCGTGCCGCGCGCGCGGGTGTGCAGCGCCTGCCCCCGGTGAGGGGTACGGTCAGGAGGATGATGTGACATCAATGGTGGTGCTGGCAGATGGCCGGCTGGCGAGTGGTGGTGGCGGCGGCGAGGTGCGGGTGTGGGACGCGGCGGCTGGCGGCGACGTGACGGTGGTACTGTACCTTAGCGACGGGGTGTTCGCGCTTGCAGCGCTGCCCGGCGGCAGCCGTCTGGCTGCCGGGTTTTACGCACACAGGGGGAGCTGCGTTGCGGTGTGGGACGTGACCGCTGGCACACACCCTCACATGGTTGTACGCATTCCTAGTGACAGTGGTGTGTTGTCACTCGCAGTGCTGGCGGACGGCCGCCTTGCCGCGGGTTGTCACGACGGCAGGGTGCGTGTTGTGGACGTTGGGACGGGTGCGGTGGTGGCGGTGCTGGGAGTACCTAGTGGCCATGTGACAGCGCTGGCCATGCTGCCCGACGGCGCTCTGGCCGCTGGGTCTAACGACGGCACGGTGCGGGTGTGGGATGTCAGCACGCAGGTGTGTGTGGCGGAGCTGGTCGGGCGCGCTGGCGGGGTGCGAGCGCTGGCGGTGCTGGCAGACGGACGACTGGCATGTGGGGCTGGTGCCTGCGCGGTGGAGCTGTGGGACGTGCGGTCCCGCACCTGCGTGGGCACACTGAACGGACACAGTGGCCCTGTGGCAGTACTGGCCGCGCTGCCGGATGGCCGCCTTGTCAGTGCGACGCTAGGTGAGGGCGTCATCCAGCTTTGGGACACGCGGCCGGCCGCAGCAGCAGCCGTGGCTGCGGGCAGTCGTCCCGCCAGCGTCGTGCCGGTGACTGAGTTGGCACCCGCGCCATTCGGCTTGGCTGCGCTGGTCCCGCTGCCGGACGGCCGCCTCGTCTGCGCCTGTACCACCGACAAAAGCGACGTGTTTGTCTTGGAGGTGCCGCCACCCGCCACGTACGCGTAGCAGCGCGACCGCGGTGCCAAGGTCTCAGTGGCCCGTCGGTGCCAGTGTGGTCAAGTGACGGCATGTCAGTGTACGGCGACGCCACGGGTTCCACTAGGCCAACCAATGGCGACCCACATGCCGTTCTGTTGAAGTGCATTGCAGCACTGCTTGGTCGCTGCACCTACCATTGCTTGTGTGCCAGTCACCGCTGCCGCCGCACGCCCCGCCTACCACTGAGCTCAGCGCGCTGCCGCTTGTCACCACAGTGCGCTGCTGCCGCCGCGTGGCCGCCATCATCGGCGCCATGGTCAGAGTGTCAGAACGTCAGAACGACCCCACAGGGGGCGGAAAGAGGCGGAATTGCAAAATGAGATATTAGCAACGCGGCAATCCCCGCACGCGCAAATGATGCGAAAGCATGGTACTACCATCCGGCACGGAATGGTGCCCTCCGTTGCGTCATTAAAAATATAGGGGCGACAAATTTTTGATTGCTGCACGACCCCTGTACGTGGCCGCTCTGGCCGCACCCGAGGCAGCAGAGGAAGAGGCAGCAAGTGGAGGCAGCGAGTGAAGAGGCAGACAGGTAGAGGCAGAGGCAGAGAGTCAGAGGAAGACCCAGAGGAAGGGACAGAGGTAGAGGGGAGACGGCCACTGTGTCAAAGGGCTGAGAGAGCGAGGCAGCCTAGAGTCGGGGGTGGCGGTAGAGGGAAAGGAGACAACTCATCAGAATCAAGACAGCAAGCATGTCGGCGAGCAGCGTGCGCCGCCGTGGCCGCGCGGCGGTCAGTCCGGCGCCGCCGTCGCCCGCCGTGAGCCTACCAGCAACGCCGCCCCCGCCGCCGCTTCTGCTGCCGCCACCGTTGCTCGCTCCGACGCTGGAGCCCCCAACAGCGGTCGCTACGCGGTCCATTTCCACTGACTCGCCGTCCAACCCCGCGTGGACGGCGGGCGTGCAGCCGTACCTGACAGACGGCACCTCCGCGTTCCCCTCCCTCTATGTGCCACACACGGCGGCGGGCCTGGCGCTGACGCTCGCCCTGGTGCTGTACTTTGCGTTTTGGGCGCCGCCGCCGCCGCCCGGTGACGATTGGGCGCCGGCACGGCGCGCCGCCCTGTGCGCCACCGTCGCGTTCCTGGCATACTGCTCCATCCAGCTGCGAGACAGCTTGCTGCTGCGGCCGCACCCCGCTGTGTGGCGCGTCGTGCACGGCGCCGCCCTGCTGTACCTCCTGGCGCTCGTGGTGCTGCTGACGCTGCCCGTTGAGTCAGCGCGCTCCGCGCTGCGGCTGGCGGACGGCGCGCTGGGGCCGCGCCCCGCCGAGAATGACAAGCTGTACGCCACCGACTGCCGCATCGTGACGCCCGGCGACCCGGGCGGCCTGTTTGCGCGCGTGTACGAGTGCGTGGCGGACGTGTTCATCATTGCGCACACGGTGGGCTGGTGGGCCAAGGCGCTGCTGCTGCGCGACTGGCGGCTGGCGTGGGCGCTGTCCATCGGGTGGGAGCTGCTGGAGCTCACGTTCCAGGGCGTGCTGCCCAACTTCCACGAGTGCTGGTGGGACCACTGGGTGGTGGACGTCCTGCTGTGCAACGGCCTTGGCTTGTACGTCGGCATGGCCACTGTGCGCTGGCTGGAGATGTCAGCATACGACTGGACAGGCCGGGAGGCGCGCAATGCCACGCCCACCAACCCGCTGGGGCAAGCCACCGCGCTGCTCGCGCAGCTGCGCCCCGCCGAGTTCACGACCTACACCTGGCGCGTGTTTGAGCGCCCGCGCAACCTTTTTGTCGCCATCGGCCTGATTGCGCTCATGGAGCTGGTGGAGCTGAACGCCTTGTACGTTTTGTTGTGAGAACCGCGGCCATCATACTGCTGCTGCTGCTGCTGCTGCAACCCCCACATCATCACCCCCCCCCCCCCCCCCCCCCCTCTCCCCAAAATACAGCTTCCTCAAGTACGTGCTGTACGTGCCGCCGCCGTCGCTGCTGAACGTGTGGCGCCTCGTGTTTTGGTTCGCGCTGTCGGCGCCCGCCACGCGCGAGTACTACGCGTACTTCACGGACGCGCGAGTGAAGCGCATGGGCCCCAACCTGTGGCTGGCGGTGGCGTGCGCGGTGGCGGAGCTGGCCTTGGTGGTGAAGGGCGCCACCGCCACGCCGTTCCCGCCGGGCGCGCAGATCCACCCGCGCGTGTTGGGCTGGTGGGCGGCGGCGGGCGGCGCGTTTGGCCTGTGGTGCGTGCTCAAGTTTGGGGGTGTGATGCCCACCACGCGCTGGCGTGCGGTGCTGCTGAACAGCCTGCTGGTTGTCGCGTGCGCCTGCCTGGCGGCCATTGCTATTGGGGAGGACGTGGGCGCCGGCCTGGCGCCCACGCAGCCGGATGCGCCCGTCAGCCACCGGCCGTCCGCGGGGCCGTTTGACTCGTAGCCGCCTGGCTAAGCCGCTGGGTGTCCTTGTTGCCTTGCTTTGTACCGGTACCGGTAGGGTAGACTGGGTGTTGGTGTTTTGAATTCGCGGCGCGGCACGTAGTGGCCGACGTTACCGGTATGCCCGCCAGCGGGCCGCCACTTACTGCTTGAAGGCCAGGCCAGGCCACTTCCGTGTAAAATGGTATTTGCATCGCATGGAGCCTTCCAATCACACCCTCCGTCCCTGCTCTCTTTATTGGTTGAGGCATCGGGATTCTGAACTGTGTCGCTTCTTTCACTGTCGTTTCGGAGCTAATCCTGCTCATTATTTCTTCTGTTCTGGGTTCTGGGTTTTGCTGCGCCGTAGGCACAAAGCAGCGCGATTTCAGTGCGGCAGCAATTGTTTGCATCACTCCGCCGTTTTCTGCAACTACAGACAATACAACACTCATAATCATGGCGCCCGTCACACGTGCTGTTGCGACGCTGCTGCTGTTTATCTGCGCACCTCAGCTGGCCGCCGCCCTGGTGGGATGCGGGCCGGGTTCCACTGTGCAGCTAACCTACAACCAGCGGTCCTGCAACATCGTTGAATTTGGCAACTGCAGCGTGGCCCTGAGCGCAGGTGAAGCAATGTTGGCTTTGCTGCCGTCGGCAACGTGTGCCGCCTTGCCCAACAGCGGCATGGCGCTGAGTGTAACCACTCCAACGGGCATGGTCGAGGCGTGCGCAACGCCTACGTCGCTCTGGGTTTGGATTACATGGGTATCGTCGACGGAGCAGGACTTGTATGCCAATACCGTCCTCACACTAAAGGCGCGGAATCGGTCCAACTACGGAAAACCCGGGCAGGGTCAATATTATTTTGCTAGGGGGGTGGGTAGTACGGAATGGCAGGGCCGAATTATTTTGTAGCGAGGGGGGAGGTGCGGAATCCTAGCGATTCATTTGTTTCCATTCTAACTTAGGTTAAGGTTAGGGTTAAAAGGATGCCGAAATTCAGACAAAAATGCAGTTGCCGCGGGCCGCTGCGCTCAAAAATCAATTGTTTGGCTGTTTTGGGGTAGCCGCGGGCAGCCCGCCGCAGGCGCGACAAAAAAATTGAGTGGTCACGGAGGTTCCAAGTTCCAACTTCCAAGTGCGCCCTACTTCAACATAACCTCGCCAAAACGGACATAAAGCAACCTAGACAACGCACAGTAAAGAGCCGCCGCTGCCGGTGACCTCATGGGGCACCCGGGGGTGCACTGCGGAAACACAGCTGGGGTATTTTCGTCCTACACGGTCAAAGTGCGGAAAAAGGTGGCGAGGCAAATAATTTCCTTTCCGTATAATAACTGCGAGGACGGTATGGCAGCTGTGTGTAAGCAGCCTGCGTTGCCGTGTTCGAGGACGCTAATCTGCAACAGCAACCAGGCTGCTGCGTCGTGTCCGGCTTTGGTTCGTGTGTGGTGTCGGATGGCGGCATAAACTACACACTCTCCTTTGACACAAGTAGTATGTGCCAGAACCTCGACCCCGCCTCGGTTGCGCTGAGCACGTCCAACAGCGTCAACACAGCAAGCTCATGCGCGCTACAGGCGGGCGGTAGCACCTGGGTGACGTGGTGGTCTATGCCTACCATCAACTGGGAAGATTACATGAACGCCACTTGCGTGTAGCCCGGTACCACCGCGTCGCAGTGTTGTGACGTCTCAGGTGTCCCGGTATGCTCTTCACTACTTACCACCTTGCCTACCGGTATAACCTTGCGCGCAGCATTTTGAACTGCAAGTAGTTCTAACTTATGATTCTGATAAATTATGAAAATTATCATTGGCCCTACAGCAATTTCATTAAATACAGCGCACAACACAATCGGTCCGCGCGCCAGTCACGCGGGCGCCACCCGGCACCCACGCTGCACACGCCGGGCTGGCCTTCCAGCAACGACAACACCACCACCACAACCAATTCTACACACGCGGGCCACGACGCGCCGCACCCGGCAACCGCGCCCCACCACCACTCCCGCTGCCGCCACCGCCGCCGCCACCCACCGCCACCACGTCATCCAGGCTCACATCCAGGTCATCGTAGTCCTCCTCTTCATCCGCACGCGCCAGGCCGTCCACCACCGCGTCGCGGTACCGCCGCGGCAGCGCCGGCGCGGTGCCACCCTCACCGCCAACGTCATCGCGGTACCGCGCAAACGCCGCCCCGTCCGTTCTGGCCGCGGGCGCAGCGGCAGTGGTTGGGGGTGGCGTGGAAGATTCTGCTGCTGCTGCTGCTGCCGCGGCCGCCGCTGCCGCCGCTGCCTGCCCCACCGTCAGCGGCGCAGGTGCCGCCACCGGCGCGCCCGCCCGCGTGCTGCTCGTCGCCCCGCGCCGCGCCAGCTCCGCCTCCAGCGCCCGCAGCTGCTCAATGTCATGCGCGTCCAGCTCAATGTCGTCGTCGTCGTCGTCAAGCGCATCCAGCACGCCGCCTGTCGCGCCCGCCGCTGCCCGCACTCCACCGGCCCCGCTGCCGCCACCACCAGTCCCCCCGCCCCCGCCGGCAGCGCCGCCTTCGAACACGCGGTCAATGTCACGCAGCGTGCCGCCGCGGTCCAGCCGCCGCTTGAACCGCCGCTCCTCGGCGTCCAGCCGCCCAAACATGGCGCCCAGCCGCCGCCGGCGCGCCTGCGCCCACCGGGCACACAGCAGCAGGCAGCAGCAGATGGCAAACCCGCCCACCACGCCGCCCACCACGCTGCCCACGTTCACGTCGCCCATTCTCCCGCTGCTGCGCAACGAGACGAGGAGACGATAGTGACGACGGCTGGTACCGCGCTGGGCACTGGGCGCTGGAGCTGCTACCACCCGGTAGCTGCTGCCGGGGACCGGGTTCACGAGCGGCACCGCTGGCAGTTGGTTGGAGTTCACGAGCTAGTCACGATGTCGTGGTGGGGTAGCCAGCGAGGACACACCCGTTCCCGCCGGTCGTCAATCGAGGTTCCCAGCGAGGTCTCCAGCTGCCACTCCAGCCCCTCTCCTCTGCCCTCTCGCCGCTTCCACTACCACACCAATACACCGCACTGCCACGTTCAGTGCCGTGCGACCACACTGCCGCGTTCACCAGAGGCGTTCAATCCAGTGCGTTCAGTCCAGAGGCGTACAGGTGCGTCCACCAATGTGCGAATGTCCACCGGGATGGATGACACCAGGATGAATTAGGCGTTCCTGGCGTTCGCACGTCAAACAAATCAACGGGTGCACGTAGCACAAAAATGACGGCGCGGTTCCGCATGAAACTACCCCTGCCACCCACTGCACGCACTCGGGAATTGCGCCCGCTTGCCGTTAAAAACCTCATTTTTTGGGGTATTTGTTGCTGTTGGCACGGTTGGAAAAAATCTTTGGGGTCAATTTTGCGCCGCCTTTTCCACTGGATTTCGTCCCATTTCCAGCGCCTCCGTACCACCACGACACTGTCAGCAACCCCTCCATTGTGGCCGCGTGGCATCGAGTGCGAAAGCGACGGCGTCCGACCACTGTTAAGTCGGAGAACCGGTCAGAACCTGGCGGAGTGACAGAGTCCACATGGAGTGACGCCGAGGCGGCCACCGGGGGGTGCGCGGCAAAATTGCGTGTGCAAACCAGGTCGATACGCTCCGCGGTTTTGAGGACCCGAGTATTTTGTGAAGGCCCAGGCGATTCCGGCGTAATTTTAAGTTTCGGGTGTGATACACGCGATTGGCGATGTGAGTGGCGTTGCAAGTTGCAACACACATGGTACCGACCTGAAGTGTGAGGCTGACACTGGCTGACTTGACGCTGCTGACTGCTGCTGACGCTGACTGCTGCTGCTTGTCGCTGTCGCTGCTGTCGCTGTCGCTGCTGCTACTACTACTGCTCTCTATCTGGTTTGTGGACTCGGTGGCTGGTGCTGTCGTTGCTGCTGACTGGCGCTTGACTGCTGGTGGCCGACGCTGACTGACGTTGCTCACTCGTCGCTATCTGGTGGTGGCAGTCGGTACTACTGCTGGCCTCGGTGCTGGACTCGGTGGTGGCAATCGGTGCTGCTGGCCTTGGTGGCAGTCGGTGGCGGTAGGTGGTGCACGTAGTCGGTACCACAGCCGGTCACTTGTTGCTACTCTTCCTGGTTGCTGTCGCTGGTACCTCGATTGGTGACACCTGGAGGCACACCGTTGCTCATCTCTAACGGGTCGCTTCCAGTGGTACACCAGTACTGACTGACGCTACCCTCCCCTCCGTGGTGGCTACTCTGGGCACTGGGCTGCATCTCCCACTGGTACCTCACTCTCCCTCTGCCTCTCTCTGACCCTTGCTCACCTCGTCCTCGTTCTCGTTCTCCCTCTCCCACCCGCTCCTATCGCTGTCCCAACCGCCACCCTCGTTCTGCCCCCCCCCCCCCCCCCCCCCCCCCCC
>ERZ778022.4430-NODE-4430-length-12168-cov-5.639396_pt1 | contig 12168 bp, 3 predicted proteins | sample MGYA00375752_ERZ778022 | MGnify/ENA primary metagenome ERZ778022 (study PRJEB29350, sample SAMN05389826) | bioreactor metagenome | isolation source: Thiocyanate bioreactor | place: South Africa: University of Cape Town | collected 2014-04-04 ... | reverse complement strand
GTTTGGCAGCACCGCGGGCCCGCCGCCGCCGCCACTGCCACCCGACTTTGATGCATCACCTGCGCCGCCACCGCCGCCGGCGCCGCCCACGCCACCGCCCCGCCCCAGCGGCCCCAGCGTGCGCCGCCCGCCGCCACGCCCAGGCGCAGCAGCCACGGAAGAAGAGCGCGCGCCGCGACCCGCTGCGCCGCCTGCACCGCGGCCGCGTGGCGCACCCAACGATGACGACCGCCCGCCGCCGCCGCCTTCGCCGTCCATGGCGGCCGCCGCTGCCGCTGCCGCGTCCGCGTCCAGCAGGCTAGACGCCTTGTTGCGCGGCCGCTCCATGCGCCGGATGCCGTCGTACGCGGCGGGGAAGATGCCGGAATCAATGGGCGCGGGCGCGCAAGTGGGCGGCGACGGCGTGACGGTGGGCGCCACGTACTGCAGGCTGAGCAGCGGCGCGCGGTGCAGCGGCGCAAAGTCTGGCTCGGGCGGCTGCAGCTCCCACGGCCCTGACGTGTCCGCGTTCCACGCCTGCACGCGGCCGTCCGCGTTGCCGGTAAACACGATGACGCCGCGCGACAGCACGGAGGACTCGGGCGGCTCCACCACGTTCACGTACGCGATGGCGGTGATTTGCGCCGGGTACGTGTTCACGCTCCAGATGTGGTCGTACGTCGCGCCGTCCCACGCCATCAGCACGCCGTTAGCGTCGCCGGAGAACAAGAAGCGCTGGTCGTTGGTGAGGCACAGCGCCGTGACGGGCGCGGTGTGGCCCAGCAGCACGTACTTCTCCTGCCCCTTGGCCAGGTCCCACACCTTGATCTCGCGGTCCGCCGCACCCGTCACCGCCGTCGTGCCGTCCCGCGACACCACCGCCGCCATGACGCGGTCCGAGTGCGCGCCGGCGGGCGCGTGTGCCTGCAGGCCGTCCTCCGCTGCCGCAGCGCGCAGCCCCAGCGCGCGCCGCCCGCCGCGCCGCCGCGCCCCCGCGCCAAGCCCGCCGCCGGCGCCACCCGCGCCGCCGCCGCCGACCGGCACCGGCGGTGGGCGACAGGATGCTGCCGCTGCCGCCGCCGCCCGGCCCGCCGCCGCCGCCGCCCTCCTCGTCGCCGCGGTTGGCGCGCACGGCGGCGCGCAGCATGGTGGCGGCGCGGCCGCCTGCCGCGCCGCCCAGGTTGGCGCGCTTGATGGGCGCGCTGGACCGCCGGTCATCCACGCCGCCCACGTCCCACAGCTTCACCGTCTTGTCGTACGACGCCGACACGACGCGCGTGTCCTCGCCCAGGAACGTGGACGCGTAGATGGCCTCCGCGTGGCCTGACATGGACAGGATCTCGGTGCCCGACTCCACGTCCCACAGCAGCAGCTTCTTGTCCAGGCTGGACGTTAGGAGCCTCGTGCCGTCGGGCGAGAAGTGCACCGCCGTGATCTGGTTGGAGTGCCCGCCGCCGGAGCGGTCGCCCACCGTGCTGGGCTCCTCCCGCCACATGATCTCCGTGCCCACCACGTGCCGCCGCCAGATGCGCATCACGCCGTCCGCGCCGCCCGACGCCATCAGCGTGCCCTCCGCGTTAAAGTCCACGCACATGACGGACGTGAACTTGTGCGCCTTGAACTTGACGACGTCGATGAGGCCCAGGTTGGGCGCGTGCGCGTCCCACACCGTGATCTCGCCGTCGCCGTGCGCGCCCACCAGCGTGTCCGTCGCGCCGTTGTGCGCCAGCGCCAGCACCGGCGACGCCATGAAGTCCTTGCTCCACACGCCGTCGTACTTCATCTCCAGGTCGTCCGCGTCCGCGCTGCTGCGCATGGCGCGGTTCTTCTCCGCGCTGATGCGCACGTCGCCCTCCATGGAGGTGGACACGATGGTGCGCGCAAAGCGGCGGCGCGGCTTCTTGGCGGCGGCGGCGCCCGCCGCGTCGCTGCGCCCCGCCGCCGGCACCGGCCCGCTGTCGCCGTCCAGCCACAGCACGGCGGTGACGGAGCCGGTGTGCTGCGCAAACGACGACGTGCGCAGGCCGGTGGTGGCGTCCCAGATGATGATGGTGGTGTCGTGCGAGCCGGAGGCGAGGCGAATGCCGTCGCCGGAGAACGACAGGCACGTCACGCCCTCCGTGTGCCCGTGCGTCGTCAGCTCGCGCAGCACCTCGCCCGTCTCCGCCGCAATGATGTGGATGGCGCCCGACTTGAACCCCAGCGCGATCTGCGCCGCGTCGGGCGACAGCGCCAGGCACGTCACCTGCGCGTGCAGGCCCGCAAAGTCCGCCACGATGCGGTTGCGCTGCGGCTTGTTCACCCACTCCAGGTAGCGGCGCGGCACCATCTCAATGTCGATGCCCAGCGACAGCGTCAGGATGTCCTCCGCCAGCGCCGCCCGCACCTGCCGCAGCTTGGCCAGCGTCATGCCCACCGCGCCCGCCTCCTCCCGCGTCATGTACACGACGGAGCGCGTCGGCGGCAGGGGCGGCGCTGCTGCCGCTGCCCCTGCCGCCGCCGCCGCACCCGCCGCCGCACCCGCTGCTGCCGCCGCTGCCGCCTCCGGGCTGCCCGCCGGCGGCGGCACGCCGCCACCCGCCGCCACTGCTGCTGCTGCTGCTGCCGCTGCCGCCGCGCCCGCTGCCGCCTCCACCGCCGCCGCCGCCGCTGCCGCCTCCGCAGCCAGATGCGCATTGATGGCGGCCACCAGCGCCGCCACCGCAGCGTCGGGCGGCGCGGTAGAGCCGGGCACGGGGGCGCCGGCGGGCTGCGACGGCAGGCCGCGCGCCGGCAACTGCGTCATGTACTCTGCCATGGCGCCCGCGATGGCGGGCTTGGGCGCGCCAAACTCCTTGGCCACCAGCGCCACCCACGCCGCCGGGTCGGTGACGGCACGCGGGCCAAAGGCCGCCGGCACAGAGAGGCCCACGTTGATGCGCGCCGCAGTGGCTGCCGCTGCCGCTGCAGCAGCGGCGGCGGCAGCAGCAGCGGCGGCGGTGGCGGCAGAGGCGGCGGCGATTGCGGCCGCGGTGGCGCCGGAGCCGTAGCCCAGCGACGCGCGGCTGGAGGGGCCGCCAGGGCCCCGCGGCACGATGGGCGCCAGGGCACCGCGCCCCGGCGGCGACGACATGGGCGGCGGCAGGGAGCCGGTCGGGGAGGTGACTGCCAGAGGGGAGGCGGCGGCGGCGGCGAGCTGCGCGGGTGTGGGCAGCGGCCCGCCGGCGGCGACGTACAGCAGCAGGTGGTACTGCTGGCACAGCAGCGCCCACAGCGCCGCCTCCGCGCGCTCCATGGCGCGCTTCTCCCGCTTGTCCATGCGCTCTAGGATGCGCGCCTGCGTGGTGGTCACCAGGCGGACCGCCTCGGTGTGCGGCCCGCTGATGTCCGGCTGGTTCAGCGCGTACTGGAACGCCAGGTTGGGGTACGACGTCAGCATGGTGTGCAGGGAGCCCACAAAGACGAGGTACTCGCCCAGCCACGACAGCAGGGCGGCGCGGCTGAACTTGGCAAAGTTGTCTTTCGACATGACCGCCTTCAGCACCGACAGCTTGAGCGCGCGCAGCTCCTCCTGCGTCATGTAGTAGTCGCGCAGCAGCTTCTCCATCTGCTCCGTGCCGCGCCGCGCGCGCCGCTCAATGAAGATGAGGGAGCCCAGGATGTGGCGGATGGCGTCGATCTTGAGCGCGCGCAGGTGGTAGTACGTCAGGTCCTCGATGTACCGCTTGCCGTCGCCCAGGAACATGCCGTCGTGCGTGGGGTCCGCCTTGGCCATGAAGTACGCCGCCAGCCGCTCGCACACCTCCGCCTCGCGCAGCCGGTTGTTCTGCAGGTACCGCTTGCGCACCGCGTGCACCATCTGCTGCGAGAAGAACCCCAGCATGCCGTTCTCCTCCTCGCCCAGCGGGTGCAGGTACAGCTCCAGGGAGCGGTACAGGCGCGCCCACACGATGGGCGGCAGCGACCGCTTGCCGCGCGGCGCCAGCAGCTCCAGCAGCTCCGACTCCTGCAGGCCGTGCCGCGAGCACTCAATGAGCGTCAGCGCCTTCTTCACGATCTGGCGGCCAATGAGGTCGGGGTCCGTGATGTCGTCGTTGAAGATGCGGTCCGCGTCCTCCCGCCCGCCCATCTCCTCCTCCTCTTCCTCCTCCTTGCCGCCGCCCCCTGCGCCGCCCCGTCGCCGCCCTGCGCGCCGCCGCCCTGCGGCGCCACCCGCTGCTCCACCACCGCCAGACGCTGGCGTGGGTGGCGCGGCAGCGGCAGGGGCGGCAGCGGTGGCGGTGGTGGTCGTGCCAGCAGCACCGGCCGCGCCGCCGCCGCCCTCGCCCGCAGCGCGAGGTGGCGCGGCAAGCGGCTCTGGCAGCAGTGCCTTGGCGGCGCTGGTTTTTGCCCACGCCGCCAGGTCGCGCTCCACGCGGTCCAGCACCACGTCCAGCAGGGTGGGGATCTCGCCCGGCAGGTCGCGGATCTTGTCGTCCACGCCCGCGCCGCCCATGCCGTACTGCGCCTGCAGGCGCAGCTCCTCGCAGGCGGTGAGCAGGAAGAGCGGCTTGGCGCTCTCCTTCTTGTCCAGCAGCAGCCGCATCTGGTACGGCGTCAGCTTCTTGCGGTACTCCGTCAGCTGCAGGCGCACGATCTCCTCGCGCTCCGCCTCCGTCAGCGACGGCACCTCCAGCACGGGCGGCTTGGGCTCGCGCTTGGTCAGCGCGGTGCCCACCTCCGACTCGGGCAGCACGGTGAGGATGGCGCGGATGCCGGGCGGCGTGGCGGCGGGGAACCAGTCCATGGACCACGCCGAGTTGTACTGCGACAGCTGGTTGACGGCGTCGATGATGAGGATGGCGTGGTTGCCGTACTTGCGCGCCGTCTCGCCGGCGCGCACCAGCATGGAGAAGAACGCCTCCTTCACCTGCTGGTACTCGTCCAGCGTCTCCTCCGTGTCCTCCCAGTCGCCGATGTTGTAGTGGTCCGCCATCTCGCGGCACAGGCGCAGCAGCACCTCCCGGATGTCGGTGGAGGAGGGGCTGGCAGAGACGACGTGCACCATGGTGAACACGCGCGGGTGCGCCTCCATGAACCGCTTGGCAAAGGTGGTGACGAGCGACGTCTTGCCGGAGCCCGGCTGGCCCACCACCACCAGCGGCGGCGACTCGGCGCGGCAGTCGTCCGACGCAAAGTGCAGCATCTCGTTCAGCGCCGCGGTGCGGCCGATGAAGCCGCGCGACCGGTCCTCCACAAAGTGCATGTGGAAGGAGCGCTCGTACGCCAGGTCGGAGGGCGGGTCGGGCGGCGGCGGGAACTCAAACTGGACGGCGGTCCACAGGTCCTCCAGCACGCGCGCCTCAAACTGGCCCAGGTTGGTGACGTGCGGCTTGCCCTCGTCGTCCAGCCCGCCGTACGAGCAGGTGTAGGTGGCGGTGCGGCAGAACATGTGCGCCTCCATGTCCTCCCGCAGCTTGTTGCGCCGCGCCTCAATGACGGGGTCCGTGTAGTCAAACGCAAAGATGCGGCGCTCCGGCGCGGCGGACGGGATGTCGGCCAGGAAGGCGGGGTCGCGCCGGTACAGCAGCGCGTGCACGGGCGCGAAGGGCTTGTGCAGGAAGCCGTATTGGATCTCCATGTCGGTGATGGAGTGCGCCGGCTCGAAGCGCCGGATCCACTCAAACTCCTCGCGGTCGGACACGCGGTAGTTGGGCGGGATCCAGCCGTACCGCTCGCCGTGCAGCACGATGAAAAACGGCCGCGAGTGGTCCACCTCCAGCAGGCAGTGCTCCAGCGCGCCCAGCCCGGTGTCGCTCGTGTCCTCCGCCGTCAGGCCCCACCGCAGGTCCACCGGCACCACGCGCACGCGCCGGCTCTTGGCGCGGTTGTTGAGGACGGGGAACACGGAGCGCGTCAGGCTGTCGCGCTCGCCGTGCATGTCAGTGAAGGTGGAGGAGATGAACACGCGCACCGTGCGCCACGCGCCCTCCCGCCCACCCCACGACTTGGCCCACTTCACGCGCTCGCCGTGCCACTCCTCCGCCAACATTAGGGCGCGCTCCCGCGCCTCCGACGCCCGCTCCTTCTCCGCCTGCTTTGCCTTCCGCGCCGCCAGCCGCTCCGCCTTCCGCCGCGCCACCTCCAGCTGCCGCGCGCGCTCCGCCACCAGCAGCGGCGACAGCTGCTTTGGCTTCTGGCGCAGCGCCTTGATGCGGTCCGCCTCTGCTTTCGCCGCCGCGGTGCGCGCCGCTGCAGCCGCTGCCCGCTCTGCCGCCGCTTTCTTGCGCTCGTCCTCCTTGGCGCGCCGCGCTGCTTCCGCCGCGTCGGCGCCGCCGCCACCGACGCCGCCGCCAAGCCCGCCGCGCCCCGTCCCAGCAACCCCCGTCGCGTCACCCGCGCCGCCCGCCGCACCGCCGGCACCCTCCTCTGGCCCAAACCCGCCCCACAGCCGCGTTGTTAACACAAAGGTAAAGTCGCGCAGCACCGCCGCGAGTGCCACGCGGCCCATGGCGTTGGACATGTCAGGCCGCGACGAGTCCAGCGGGTCTTTGTAGTCATCATCCCCGCCCCCACCGTCACCACCGCCACCGCCACCGCCGCCACCACCGCCGCCGCCGCCACCGCCGTCTGGCATGAGTAGACTGCCTAGGCTCACCAGCAGGTCCGCCAGGCCATCCACGTCGTGGTCTTCCATGGGTGCCGGCACAAATGGTACCACCCCGCTTGGCGTTGCCGGCGTCGCAACCGGGTGCGGCGTCGCACCCGGCACCATGGGCGATGCCGGCGGCATGGACGCCATGGATGCGGCGGCGCCCACCGCTGGCGGTGGTCGGCCTGCACCGCCGGCAGCGGCGACGCCGCTGCCGCCCACACCAACAGCGGGTGGTCGGCCCGCCCCTGGCGTGTCGCCGCCACTGGACCGCCGACTGCCAACCGGCAACGGTGCTGCCCCAGCCCCTAGCGGCAAGCCAGCGCCCCCGCCAAGCGGCACGCCGCCTCCTACCAATCCACCGCCGCCGCCGCCGCCTAGCAGCCCGCCGCCGCCGACGCCCATGGCCCCTGCCCCGGGGGGCACCATGACACCCGCGCCGCGCCCGGCGCCACCAAGCGCCAGCGACGCCATCCCCGCGCTCGCCAGCGCAGACGGCCCCGCCGGCCCAGGCGGCCCGATGGAACCGCGGCGGTTCATCGCGGCGTGCGCGCCAGGTTGGATTTGTTGACTCACTTGTCACCTACCCTACTGGCGACCGCGCGTTTAACGGTCACGGAAGAACTGCGGCGGCCTGGCGCGGTGGTTTTTAATACAAAAGTAACGCGCTCACGAGACATACACAGCGCGGTTGCACATGGGTATTTGGTGGCTGCAGTCCCATGAAATTGTGGCAACTCAGCGCGCGCGTGTGTGTTTGTGCCGCAAGCGTCGTGGCGTGGTAGCCGTGTGCGTTGCAGCCGCTTCACGCTTCACTCAGGCTGTCGGCCCTCTGACGTCGTGACGACGAGTGGGAGGAGAGGCGGGTGGCTGCCACCAATCAACCCCCCATCAGCGTAAGTAACTTAGTCCCGTGCAATTCCAGTGAGTCCATCGGTGGAACCGCTGGCGCATTGTCGACTGCCCCGCCACTTGCACGGCGGCTTTGTGACGGCACTCGAACAAGTTGGGCAGCACAACAACTACTGGCATGGCAGCGGCGGAGGCGGCAGGCGTCAAACGGCGGGCACATCGCAGCAGCAACAGTGGCCACCCTGCTGCGCCCCCGACGGGTGGCCCCACCACCACCATGGCAGCTGCAATGGATGAGGTGCCGGCGCTGGTGCGCGTGCTGGCCGGCAACCCGGTGACCTCCACCACCGTCTTTGCTTGCCTGAACACGGCCGACGCTACCCCCCTGCGGCGGCTGCACGCGGCAGTGGCGGGTGCTGCAGCTGCCATACCATGGCGTGACACCGACACGGCTGCGGTGGATGCCGTGCGGTGGCGCGCAGCGTTCCCGGCAGCGGTGGGTGTGAGGGTGAGCCCGCAACCGGCGGTCAGTGAACTGACATTGCCAGCGGCGCTGGCGACGCTGGCGGGCGTCACGCACCTGGACCTGCGCGGCTGCAGGTTTGTGACGGACGAGTTGCTGCTCCACCTGCCGGCCTCGCTGAACACCCTGTATGTGTGCGGCTGCGAGGGAGTGACTGCTGACGCCAGCTTCACGCACTTGACGGCGCTGGAGATGCTGCGCTGCGACATAATGATTGAGCGCCTGCCGCCATCGCTGCAGGTACTGGCTCTGACCCCCGGCACCGGTACGGGCGAGATGTGGAGCACCGTGTCATTGGCACACCTGCCGCGCCTCCGGGTGTTGCACGCCGACGGGCGCACCCTAGATGCTGCCACGCTGGCGTCCCTGCCGCCCAGCCTGCTGGAGCTGGACGCGGCGCACTGCGTGAGTTGCTATGAGAGTCTGTCATTTGCACACCTGGCTGCGCTGCGCACGCTGGACATCTCCCACACCGCCATTAAGGACGGCGCGCTGAAAACCCTCCCGCCGTCGCTTGTCGTCCTGAACGCGAGGTTGTGCGAGAGCCTTACCCCACTTGCGATGCTGCCGCACCTGCCGTCGCTGCGGCTGGTGGACGTGAGTTGCACGGATGCCGGCGACTTGCTGGTGGCCAGCCTGCCAGAGGGCCTGGAGGAGCTACGCGTGGTGAGCTGCCGCTTCTTGTTACCCGACGCCACCTGGGACCACTTGCCGGCATTGCGCATGTTGCACTGCTTTGATACAAACCTGACGCCTGCTATGCGCGCCGCCTGTCGTGCGCGTGGGTGCGCTGTGCCCGCGGCGGGCGTGCTGCGGAGCGGGGAACGGAAGCAAATGCTCCCCATGGCGGTGTTTGCAGACGGCCGGCTGGCGGTCGGTGATGAAGATGGTGTGGTGCGGGTGTGGAGGGTGGCGGAGGACAGCGAGGTGGTGGCGGAGCTGCGTGCAGGCGTCTGGGCGTATACTCTGGCCGTGCTGCCTGACGGCTGCCGCCTTGCCGTCGGCACGGGTACTAATAGCCCAAGTAGTGGGTTCGTTGAGGTGTGGGATGTGCATGCCACACCCCCAGTGCGACGTGCGACCGTCGACTGCTGCAGCGGTGTGCATAAATTAGCGGTTCTGCGCGATGGCCGCCTCGCTGCCGCGTGCGAGGATGGCAAGGTGCGGGTAGTTGATTGTGACGCGGGTGTCGTAGCGGCGGTGCTGGAGGTGCACGGAGGCGTGCTGGCGGTGCTACCTGACGGCACGCTGGTCAGTGGGTCGGGCGACCACACGGTGCGGGTGTGGGACGTGAGCGCGCGGGCGTGTGTGGCAACGCTAGCAGGGCACACCAGCTTGGTGACTTGCCTGGCGGTGCTGTCCGACGGCCGGCTGGCGAGCGGGGCGCGCGATGGCACTGTGCGGCTGTGGGATGTGGGCACCCGCACCTGTGTCAGCGTGCTGACCGGGCACAAAGGCAATGTGAAAGTGCTGGCCGCGCTGCCTGACGGCCGGCTGGCCAGCGGGACTGAAGATGCCCAGATACTTGTATGGGACACGCGGCCCGCCGCTGCCGCGCACGCCAGTCACGCCGCCAGCACCGTGCCCATCGTGACACTGGGACACTTTTTTACATCATACATTAGCAGGCTGGCTGTGCTGCTCGATGGCCGCCTTGCGGTCACCATTGGCGGCAGGAAGGGGGAGGTGCACCTGGTGGCGGTGCCGCCGCCGGCGCCGTACGAGTAGCGGCCCCTAGTAGCTGCCGCTGCCGGACGGCCGCCTTGTCAGTGCGAGCGGCGGCATCACGGGTGCGTTGCACCTGCTGGCGGTGCCGCCAGCGGCGTGACCCTGCCAGTACGGTTGGTTGCCACTTTAATTATCATAACTTGTATTAACACACTGCTGCGCCCCGTGTGGGTGTGGCGCGTGGCGGTATTGCGCCCGTCATCATTGGCGCCATAGCATGCGGCATCAATTGAAGCATCAAGCGATCATGGATCATGCCAGCTCCCGAGCACGCCGGCTACCCGCTGGAGGTTGGGCAGCAGTGGCGGCAACTCGCAGCGGCTAGTGAGGCGGCTTGGGCGCTGCCGTGGCAGCGCCGGTGGCGCGCATCGGCCGTGGCGCAGGCGGCGCAGGCAGCGCAGGCGACGCTGAGACAGTGACACCAACAGGCGCCGCCGACGCCTTCCACGCGTGCTCCACCGCCCGCAAGCTGCTATACCGCACTTCACCGTCCACCCGCGACATGCGCAGGTCGGTTGCCAGATTCTGTTTGATCGAGGCAGTCTCGTACTCTTTCAGCCACGCGTACGGCGTGTCAAACAGCTTGCCCGTGCCGCCCGCCTCCGCAATTCTACCGTCGGCCGTCACCGTGCCTTTGAGCCTCATAGGCGCGGCGTCCGTGCGGTGGGCAACGCGCAGGGTGCATACCGTGCCGGACACCACGCCTCCTGTGTCTACCGCCCAGCGCCACACCGCGCGCCACTTGTCTCCTGTCGCGCCACTTGGCTTTGGTGCCGCCGTCGAACCCGCGGTGGCGGTGGCGTGATGGCGCGCACGCTTTGCACCGCCGCCGCCACTGCCGCCGCCATCGCCACCGCCACCGCCACCACCACCACCACCACTGCCCCCGCCCCCGGCACCGCCGCCCCCGGCACCGCCGGCTGCAGTGAGAACAACGACGGTGCTGCTGGCAGCAGCAAACGAGACCCCTTCAGGCGTCCCCGCATCTGACATCGGCGTTGCTGCCCGGCGGCCACGCTTCGAGCCAGCGACGCTGCGAGTACTAGAATCAGGCGTGCGGCTGTCAGACGTGCTGCCGCGGCTGCAGCTGCTGCTGCGCGATGACACCGGGTGCAGTACGATGGGCAGTGGTGATGCTGAGGTTGGCACCTCCGTTGGCCCTACCGCTGCATCCAATCCCGCCAGGAGGCCAGTTACGCGTGCGGCAGGCAGGCGAAGGCCAAGGTTGTAGAACGGCGTTTGCACACAGATAGCACGCGTACCACGACGCAGGAATGGGAGGGTCGGCATTGGGAAGTACTGGTACTTTATGCCATCACCGCGGTCGGGCGATGGTTCGCCGCTCATGCTGTTCAGGAACCTGCCCTGTTCACGCCCCGTGGCAACGCGCAGCTCATGCTTTGACCCGGCGCGCAGGTTGTCGCGCAGAGCGCCGAGGGTGTAGTCGCCGCACAGCCGCGCCAGCGCGGCGGCGTCGCTGTGTGATTGGCACACCAGCACGTCCAGCACCGTCGGCATGAAGTCCTCCACCAGGCACGTGCCAATTTGTACCAGCGCGTCGTAGGCGTCGTGTGCATCCTCGGCATCGTTCGCATCAGCAGCTGCAACGCAGCCAGCCAGCAAGTCGGCGCCGTCAGCCGTCAGAATGCCCGCGGCGGCCAGCTCGCGCCGCCACCCAAGTGCCGCATGGCGTGCCGCCAGGTCGCGGAGAGGGAGGTCAGTAAGAGGGGCGGTACGCAGGTGTGCCCACCTGCCCAGCCCACCATCCACCTCGTCACGCAGGGTGTTGCGGGCGCGGGCGTCCACAAGCCGCAGGCTAGAGAGGCAGGCAGTGACTGCCAGGTGGGCTGCAAGGGCCACGGCGTACGCCGTAGACGCGCCCGTGTCGGCCACAAACAGCGACAGCACACCAGGCAACAACAGCGCCTCGCCGCTCCATTGCAGGAGCGACCCGTATGTGTCCTCCCACACCGCGTCCCACTTGTCGGTGCACTCGCTAGGTGCAGTGTCGACGCGCCACGGATACGCATCATCCCCTTCCTCCGACGCTACTGCCAGGCTGGCCGCCGCTGCCGCCGCTGCCGCTGCCGCCATTTGCCCTTCCTGGCCCCTTACGCCTTGTTGGCACCCAGAGCTGTACGAGCTGCAGCGATGGTACAGGTAGGGGCTGTGCTGCACTGCTGGCGGGCGGTAGGATTCGGGTAGGAAGCTTAGCAGGCTGCGCAGTGCGCACTGTGCGCTGCGTGCGGCGCAGCGTGCGCAGTGCCAATACCTTGCAAATACCTGAATAGGGTGCAAAAATTAAGGGCTGCACCGTCGGCATTACTAATGTAGATTTGCGTCCGTTGATTGCAGGTGCGTGGCGTAGACGCTGGACTGCGCTGGCGGGAACTGGGTGGGACGCCGTATTGATGTGGAATGTGGGGACCCACTTCAAGTGGGGCGGGTGATTTGGGTAAGTGGTAAGCGGGCAGTG
>ERZ778022.4427-NODE-4427-length-12173-cov-4.063129_pt1 | contig 12173 bp, 14 predicted proteins | sample MGYA00375752_ERZ778022 | MGnify/ENA primary metagenome ERZ778022 (study PRJEB29350, sample SAMN05389826) | bioreactor metagenome | isolation source: Thiocyanate bioreactor | place: South Africa: University of Cape Town | collected 2014-04-04 ... | reverse complement strand
CCCGGCCTGGCGATTTGCCAGGTCGTGGGGTCCGTGCACGTGCCGTCACTTACCGCAGCCGAGGCATGTGCGATCCGGATTGCGGGAAAAACGGATGCCGCCTGTTTCACCCTCCACGCGCCCGCCATCGTATCCACGCCGGAACTGGCGGAGGCATTGAGGTCCGAAGGGGTCATCCGCCGTCAGTTGGAGCGCTTCAAGACTATCAATCGGGTATTGTTTTCCGTCGGCGGCTGCGACGACGACACACAGTTGCTCCAGTCCGGCATAGGCCGGGTCGAGGACCTGCAGTGGTATACGGCCAGGGGCGCGAAGGGGATCGTCTGCGGCCGCTTCATCGACGGCGAGGGCCGTCATCTTGTCGGCCCGTTAGACAAAAGGATGATCGGCATTACACCCGACGAGCTAAGAGCCTGCAGTGGCATACTGGTCGCGGCCGGCCGGGAAAAGGTAACTGCGATCCGGGCTGCGCTCGCTGGAGGTCTCGTGTCCCATCTCGTGGTCGATCTCGAAATAGGCAGCCTTCTGCTCGCGACCTGATCAGCCCATTGATCGGCATTGTGATGTATTTGCCGTCAAGCGCAACGGATTGCCGGAAGGTCGAGACGCTTCATCAGCAGGTAGTCGACGACCAGTTCCTCGAAGAGAATCGGCTCGCCGCCATCGAATGATGCACAAGAGTTAGCAGGCAGCCTGCGCCGGAAGGGGCAACCGCCGGCATTCGGAGGCCTGGCCCTGCCCGGACGCCTACCTCAGCGCCGTTTCAACTCTCGGCAGCAGCTTCGAAGCGAGGCCGTGGAATCCTTCCGCCGTCAGGTGCTGGTGGTCGACGGCCTGCCGGGGGAATTCCTTGAACCAATTGTTCGGGATCTTGATGACCTCGATACCGCGCCGCGCCGCAATCTGCTCGATCTGAAGCATGCTGCCCCTGCGATCGTCTCCGCCCCGCTCCCGGCCGGGTTGCAGGATCAAGACTCGCGTATCGGCCGCAAGCAGGCCGGGCAGCCTCGCAAGCATGGCTCATGGCGGTCCTGGTTGGGGCAGCAGTATCGGATCGGCCCGGTACAAAGCACCTCGACAGGGAGATTGAAGGACTCGCCGGCCGCCAAGCGCGTTGGGTGCTATTGTGCGAAGTCCCTTATCGTGTCGTGCAGGCTGTATTTCGCTCTGAACCCCAGTTCATCGGCCGCCAAGCGAATTTCCGAAGGCGCGGGACGCAAATGGGGAAAGCCGGCGAAGCCGCCTTTCAGAGGAACGTTCAGCCTGACGTGAAGATCTGGATATAGCGCGCGAACGGCGTCGCAGAACTGGTCGAAACTATGCCAGTCCCCGGTCGCCACGTTGTAGACGCGCAAGGCTGGTCGCGGCGCGTCGAGCGCGGCGACATTCGCCGTGGCACAGTCTCGCATGTCGACAAATTCTTCCTTGCCGTCCCAAATGAGGAAAGGGTCGTCGATCACCGCTTCGCGGCCGGCCTTTCCGGCGGCGAGGAGGGTCGCGAGCAGTCGCCCCGGCACGCTCGTCGCTAGGCCGGCGCCCGCGCTAAGCACCGCGCCATAGCGAAGCACCAGCACATCGACGCCATAGAGATCATGGTAGACCAAGGAGAGGTGCTCGGCCGCGATCTTGGTCGCGGCATAGATGCTGGCCGGGCGCTGACTGACGATGCGGAGCGCGAAGTCCTCCTCGAAGGGCCGGGCGTCATGCGTATCGAAGGCCGTGTAGCCGACCGTGGTAGAACTGGCCACGACGACGCGCCGCAGGCGGCGCAACCGGGCAACCTCCAGCACGTTCGCCGTGCCAACGGTATTCACCAGCACGCCTCTGGGCGGGTCGACGCGGATCGCCGTCGACAGCAGGGCGGCGGTATGGACGATCCCATCCACCTCGTGGGCAACTACGAGCCTGTCCAGGGCTTCGCGGTCGAGCACATCGCAGAGCGCGAATGAAATCCGCTCCGGCTTTTTCTCCCCCGGATCGACCGGACGCACATCGGCGACCACGACATCGCGCCCGCTCTCGGCCAGCCGCTTGGCCGTTTCCATGCCGATCGCACCCGCGCCCGTCACCAGCACCGCCACCGGCCCGATCCCCTAGAGGTCTTCGTCGAAGACGAGATGGTAGACCCGGCCTTTGAACGGGCCCATGTTCTCGGCGATCTTTGTCCGCACGGTCTGGCGCGTCTCGCTCGCCAGCGCCGCGTCCATGTCTGCGAGGCTGTCGAAATAGAGATCGAATACCATATAGGCCGAGGGAGCACCCTGTTCGGGCACGACGAGGCGCCTGAGCCTCACGTCGCGTATGCCCGGATATGTGCGGATCGCCGGCAAAACGTTGTCCCGCATGCCGCGGTCGAACCGTTCGCGATCAGCTTCTTCGACATGGCCGTCGAGGACGGCGGAACGCACGATCATGATTGCACCTCGAGCTTAGTTGTACCCCATCATCCGGGGGAGGAAGAGGACGATCTGCGGGAACAGGATCAGGATGAACATCACCACAGTCAGCGGGACGCAGAAGGCCCAGATTTCCCGGTTTATCTCGCGCATCGGAACCTTCGTCAGCGTCGAAAGCACGAACAGGATCAGGCCGTAGGGCGGGGTGATGACGGCGATCATGAAATTGATGATGCACACGACGCCGAAATGGACCAAGTCGATGCCCAGCGCGTGCACGGACGGCAGAAACACCGGGACGAAGACCATCAGCATCACCGCCCCGTCGAGCACCGTCCCCAGCACGAGGAACAGCACGTTGACCAGCAGCATGAATTGGAGCGGCGAAAGCTCCATCGCTTTGATCCAGCTTGCGAGGCCGTCGGCCAGCCCCTCATTGGTGATGGCGTAGTTGATGATGAAGGAGCTGATGATGAGCATCATCACCACGGCCGATTGTCGCGACGATTCGAAGAACACGGCCAGCAGCGATCTGGCGTCGAGGTTGCGATAGACGACGATGCCGAGCAGGATCGCCCACATCGCAGCGACCGAGGCGGCCTCGGTCGGCGTGAAGATGCCGCTCCAAATCCCACCGAGCAGAACCACCGGCAGGGTCATCGGGATCAGCGCCCCGGCGATCGTGCGCAGCCGATCCTTCGCCTCGATCCGGCCCGCCGGCGGGAGGTTGCGGCGACGCGCCATCAGCGAGATCAGAATGCTGAGCGACAGCGCCATCAGGAACGCGGGGATGATGCCGGCCAGGAACAGCGCGCCGACGGACGCGCCGGAAATTACGGCATAGAGTACCAACGGGATCGAGGGCGGCATGATCGGTCCCAGCAGCGCGGCGCCTGACGCGACCGAGACGGCGAGGCCGCCCGGATAGTTGCCCTGTGTGCGCATCATCTTGATCGCGACCATGCCGGGGCCGGACGCTTCCGAGACTGCGCTGCCGGTCATCGATGACATTGCCAGATTCATCAGCACGGTGACATGGCCGTGCCCGCCTCGCAGCCGCCCCACGATCAGGTTGGCCGCCGACCACAGGCGCTCCGAGATGGTAGCCGCGTTCATGACGTTCGCGGCGAGGATGAACATAGGCACGGCGAGCATGGCGCTCATGCCCATCGTGTTGTTGAGAGTCTGGTCGACGATCAGCCCGATGTCCTGGCGGCTCGCCCACAGATAGACGATGCCGGACCCGAACATGGTGAGCACAACGGGGATGCGCAGGGCGGCGCCGACGATGAAGGCGGCGCAAAGGACGTACAGGCTCGGGCTCATCGTCTCAGCCGATCACGTTCGTGGTGGAGGCCTGGTCGGAGGCGCCGACATGCTCGCGCCAGTTCGGGCCGCAATATTCGACGAGCTGCGCAACCAGCCGGATGATGACCGTCACGATGTAGATGATGAAGCAGGAGAAGACGAAATCGAGCCTGACTCCGAGGACATCCGTCCTTTCACGCCAGAGAAAGAGCACGTAGTCGATGATCGTCGGGAGGGCGACGATGAAAATCAGCGCAAACACGGCGCGGCCGACGATGCCTATCACGCGGCGCGTTCGCGGCGACACCATATCCCAGACAACGTCAAAGGCGACGTGGTCGCTCGCCCTGACGACGAAGGCGTCGGTCAGGAAGGTACACCAGAGCAGGAGCAGGATGCCCACCTCGTCACCCCACAGAAGCGGGCGGTTGAATACGTGACGCATCACGATGCCGATGATGAAAACGGCGAATATCGCTGCGAACATGACGCCCGAGACGATTTCGGCAGCTTTGCGAAACCGTCCGACGGCGCTCATCAAGCGGTCGATCATCCTGTCCTCCCCGTTTCGGCCAGTCCGGCCCCTCAGGCCGGGCTGGCCGGGTCACGCGATCACTTCGTCGCGTCGATCTTTTCCTTCAGTCCCGGCTGCCACTTCGCCTCGAAACCCTCCTCCTTGTAGAGCTTCGCGGCGTTGGCCCGGAACAGTTCCACATCCGGCCGGGAGATCACAATCCCGGCCTTCTCGAAACCTTCCAGAGCCGACTTCTCGTCCGCGATCGTCTTCTTGACCTCCATCTCGGTGGCCTCCTTGGCCGCCGCGCGCAGGGTTGCCTGCTGCTCGGGCGTGAGCTTGTCGAAGACAGGCTTGGCGATGGCGATGAACACCGGCTGGACGATGTGCTGGGTCAGCACGATCTCCTTCGACACCTCGTCGAACTTCCAGTCGCGCGTCATGTTCGTCGGGTTGTCCTGACCATCGATCGCGCCGGTCTGGAGGGCGAGGTAGACTTCCGTGATCGGCATGGCGAGCGGGGTGACGCCCATGGCGCGGGCCAGCGTCTGGAAGGCGGCGCCGGGCGGCATCCGCAGCTTGACCCCCGCGAAGTCGGCCGGGGTCTTGATGTTCTTGACGGAGCGCAGGCCGACGACGCGAGTGCCGAGATAGGCCGTGTCGAGAATGACGATGCCCATGGTATCGGCCACCTTGGCATAAAATTCCTCGCCGATGGGTCCGTTGAACACCTTCAGCATGTGGTCCGGGTCACGGAACACATAGCCTGAGCTGAACACGCCGTATTCGGGAAGCTGGGCCTCGATCTCGGGGACCACGGGCGAGGCCATCTCGAGATTGCCGCGCTGCATGGCGGGCAGTTCAGTGCCCTGCCGGAACAAGGTGGACGCAGTATGGACCGCGACAGATATGTCGTTCGGGTAGGCAGCTTCCATCCGCTCCTTGATGAGGCGGAAGGCATCGCTGAGCGCCGAGCTGTCCGGCGAGGCGGTCGAGATGCGGATTTCCGTCTTGGCCAGCGCCGGCGCGGCTAGGCCGGCCAGGGCAAGGGCGCCGGCGACCGATATGAGAAGATGCCGTCTGTTCATTTCATTCCCCCTTTTTGCTGTCTGAAGGCCGAAGCCTCCACCCTTCGAAACGAGTTGCGACAGGCTGGATCAGACCCCCAGCCCGCCCAGAGACTTTCCGCCGTCGACGAAAAGGGTCTGTCCGGTGATGAACTTCGTCGCGGGATTGGCCAGAAACGCGATGGCGCCTGCGATGTCGGCCGGATCGGCGGCCGCGCCGCCGGGTTCGAGCGATTGCGCGATCTTGTACTGGTCCGCGGGCATGGCGCGGGTCATCGGCGTGTCCGTGAAGCCGGGCGCCACCGAATTGACCGCCTGTCCCTGAATTCGATGGACGTCGCGCGCGACAGGCTGATCACGCTGGCCTTGGACGCGACATAGTGCGCGAAATTCGTGCCGCCGATCGCTGCCCGCGACGAAACCGTGACGATGCGGCCGCCGGCCGGCATGCGCGGAAGCACCTCCTGCACCGCACGGAAGACGCCGAGCAGGTTGACGTCGAGCATCAGCTCGAAATCGCCCTCGCTGATCTCCTCGAAGCGGCGCGGCTGATAGATTCCGGCGACGCAGACCAGCGCCGCGATCTCGGGATATGCCGCCATCGCCGCGGCGATGGCGGCGCGATCCCTCACATCCGCGACATGGACGGAGACGCGATCCGCGCAGGATGCGAGCTCCCCGGACGGAACGCTGTTCCTGTCGGCGACCGCGACGTGGAACCCGTCATCGGCAAGGCGCTCCACGGTTGCCAATCCGATTCCCGAGGCACCTCCGGTAACGAATGCAACGGGGCGCGCCATCCTATGCCTCCCTCGCGACCCTTACCGACAACCTGCCGATGCCGTCGATCTCGGCGTCGATCGTGTCGCCGACCTTCAGGAAGGTCCCGCTCGGCACGCCCACGCCGGCGGGCGTGCCGGTCAACAATACGTCTCCGGGATCGAGCGTCATGATCTCCGAGGCGCGCGCGACCTGCTCGGCGGTCGAGAAGATCATCTTGCCGGCGTCGCTGTCCTGCTTGACCTCGCCGTTCACGGACAGGCGCAGCCTGGCCGCCTGCGGATCGGGGAAGTGCGACGCGGGCACGATGCAGGGACCCATCGGACAGCAGGTGTCGTTGGCTTTGCCGGCAACCCAGTCCAGCTTGTAGAACTGCTCGGGCGCCTTGTTGAAATCGCGCGCGGACAGGTCGATGGCGATGCTGTAGCCGGCGATGTGGGACATGGCGTCCTCCACCGACACATAGCGCGCGGTCTTGCCGATGACGGCCGCCAGCTCGATCTCCCAGTCGAACGCCTTCGTTCCGCGCGGCATGACGACGTTCGGGCCGGGGCCGACGATGGCGTTGCGCGGCGGCTTCATGAAGAAGAAGAGGCGCTGGCTTTCCTTGGTGATGCCCGGAAAGCCCATCTCGGCCATATGATCGAAATAGTTCGCTCCGGCGCACAGGATCTTGCCCGGATACTGGAGAGGCGCGAGAAGCTCGGCCCGGTCGGCGGGAACGCCGTCCCCAGCCTTTTGCGCCAGCATCTCCAGCACCGGCTCATGGCGCGACCAGTCCGAAAACAGCTCCGCGACGGTCGCCGGAAGCACGCCCCCGTGACGGAGGGCGAGTTCGGCGATCGGATGCAACTGTCCGGCCACCTGCAAGCAGGCTGTCGGCTTGCCATTCATCCCGGCTGTCACCAGCGACCACATGAAGCGCTCCTCCCCTCGACTTCGTTGGGCTATCATGCTGCATTTTCCACAATCGTCAATAGTTTGGAAAATTTTTATTTCTTGGAAACTGGCGCACGATTTCGGGATTTGCTAGAGCTTGGAAATGAACGAGATTTCAGCCGTCGCAGCGCAGGGAACAACCGTGAGCGAAACCGTCTACCGGTCGCTCAAGGCGGACATTCTTTCCGGTGCGATCGCATCGGGGTCAGCCTTGCTGACGCGCGATCTGCTGGCCAGGTACGAGTGCGGCATCAGCCCGTTGCGCGAAGCGCTGGCGCGGCTCGTCGGCGAACAGTTCCTGGAGGCGACGAGCCACAGGGGCGTGAAAGTTCCCCGACCTTCGATCAGCGACGTCGAAGACATCTACCGCATCAGGATCGCGCTCGAGCGCGAGGCACTGGCGCTGGCGCTGAAACATGGCGACGATGCCTGGGAAGGCGAAATCATAGCGACCTGTCACCGCATGGAGAAGGCGACCCTGCCTGACCACGTCACCGACCAGCCGACGTCGATTATAGAGTGGGAGAGCCGCCACCGCGCCTTTCATCACAGCCTGACCAAGGCAGCCCCCTCGCCGCGCCTGCTGAGGCTGATCGACCAGATGGTCGACCAGACGGAACGGTATCGCGCGCTCCGACTGGCGGGGATGGACGGGGCGCGGATCCGGGGCGAGGTGGCAAACGAGCCCCGCACGCTGATGGAGCTGGTTCTGGCGCGCGACCCCGCCAGCCTCGACTTCCTGTCGCAGCACCTCGACCGGACCAGGGCGGCGGTGGTTTCAATCTTGAGTCGGCGCTGAACGGGCAGAGAACGGCCGGCCATCATCTCGGGCTGGGCGACTCGTCTCGAGCCCTCGCCCGCCAAGGCCCCGAGACGCAAGCTCGTCCTCGAGATCAGTAGAGCGGGGTCGGCTGCGCCCGAAGAAAACGGCCGGAAGACCTTCGCCGGAGACGGAGGCGCCTATTCAGGTGCCAGCACGAAGTCGTGCTCGACTTCCCAGAAGGGGCCGGCGAATTCGAGAGCGCTTGCCCGCTTCGGATCGTCCACCTTCCTGAACTCGGCGAGCAGGCTTTCCTTCACGCCGAACACCGCGTCGGAGTTGATGTAGGGGTCGTCGGGGTCGAAGATGTGGGTGGTCAGCGTCTCGAAGCCGTCGGCCCTGATGATGTAGTGCAGGTGCGCCGGCCGGTAGGGATGGCGGCCGAGCGCGCCGAGCAGCTTGCCGACCGTGCCGTCGTCGGGGATCGGATAGTATTTCGGCTTCACGGCGCGGAACCAGTAGCGCCCGTCCGGCCCGGTGCGGAAGACGCCGCGCAGGTTGAAGTCGGGCTGGATGCCCTTCTGCTGCACGTCGTAGAAGCCCTCGTCGTTGGCCTGCCAGACGTCGAGGACCGCGTCGGCGAGCGGTCTGCCCCGCGTGTCCAGGACCCGGCCGGAGATCACCATGTCCTCGCCCTTGTGGTCGAGGCAGATGTTGGCGCCCATCGGCAGCTCCGGCGCGTCGGCGACGTGGAAGGGGCCGAGCACCGTCGATTCGGAGGCGCCCGAGGGCTTCCTGTTGTTGATCGCGTCGACCAGCATGGACACGCCGAGCACGTCCGACAGCAGGATGAACTCCTGCCGCCACTCCGTGCACAAATGGCCGGTCCGCGTCAGGAACATGATCGCCTCGAACCATTCGTCCTGCGTCGGCTCGATCTCCTTGACCGCCTCGTGCAGCTTGCGGGTGATCACCTCCATCGCGAACTTCAGCCGCTCGTTCCTCGCGTCGGCGTTGCGGCCGGTGACGACCTCGACCGAATTCTCCTCCGTGAAGAAACCCTTCTCATGTGCTGCGGTCATGGCGTTCACCTGTCGAGGACCGATTTGAGGACACGGCGCAGCTCCGCCGCAGGATCGGTCGCCTTCGCCTCGGCGCGCCAGGCGACGTGCTGGTCGGGGCGCACGAGCACGGCGCCGGAATCGCGCACCTCGCGGGCACGGGCCCAGTCGCCGGTGAAGTCCTGCCAGCGCTGGCGCGGCCCGATCGTGTGGCAGGCGATCTCGATGCCGAGCTCCTTGCCGACGAGCCGTGCGGCCTCGATCCAGCCCTGGCCGCCGATGCCGGTCAGGATGGTGAAGCGGCCCTTGCCGGTGAGGTCGAGCGTGGAGACCTTCTTGCCGCCGTCGGAGAACACCCAGACATGCGGCACGCGCGCGCCGGGCCACGTCGTCGGCTGGTAGTGCAGCTCGCGGTCCTTCTCGAAGGCCGGCTCCTCCCGGCCGTCGGTGACGACCGCGCCGGAGCTGTAGCGCTGGTTCATCTCGACGCCATGGGCGTCGAACTCGTAGACCTTGTAGGCGATCGCCTTGCGGATCTCGTCGCGCTGCCTCTCGGCCTCGTCGGTGTCGTCGCAGCGGGCGTCCATGTTCTGCTGCATCTTCACCGGGTCGATCGAATCGAGCAGTCCGAGCGCCTTGAAGATCGGCCCGAACTCGTCGATCGACTGGTTGGCGCGGGTGACGATCTGCTTGGCGACCGGCGCGCGCTCGTCCTGGTAGCTGTCGAGCAGCTTCGGCCCGGCCTGCCCCTTCACCACCATCGCCAGCTTCCAGGCGAGGTTGAAGCCGTCCTGGATCGAGGTGTTGGAGCCGAGCCCGTTCGACGGCGGATGGCGGTGGATCGCATCGCCCATGCAGAAGACGCGGCCCTTCTGGGCGCGCGTGGCGTAGCAGTTGTTGACCGTCCAGGTCGAGACGGAGGTGATCTCGATGTCGATGTCGGGATCGCCGATCAGGTCGCGGGCAACGCCCTCGGCAAAGGCGTTGTCGACATCAGGAACGCCCTGGCTGATGTCGTAGCCCCAGTTGATCAGCCACTCGTTCCACGGCCGGATCATGCGCACGAGGCCCATGCCGATGCCGCCGACATTCGAGCCCGGCTGCAGCACCCAGTAGAGGACGGAGGGGCGGTGCGCGACGTAGCGGGTGAGGTCGGCCTTGAACAGGATGTTCATCGAGCCGGCCACGCCCATCTTGCCCTCGAAGGGCAGGCCGATGTGCTGCGCCACCAGCGAATTGCCGCCATCGGCGCCGACGAGGTATTTCGAGCGGATGGTGAAGTCCCTGCCGGTCAGGCGGTCGCGGCAGGTGGTCGTCACGCCCTCGTCGTCCTGCTCGTGGCTGACATATTCGGTGGACATGCGCGCCTGCGTGCCGCGCGCGCAGGCCGTCTTGAACAGCAGCGGCTCCATGAAGGTCTGCGGCAGGTCGTTCATCTCGGAGGGCGAGGAGAGCAGGTGCTCGGCCTTGGACACCGGGTGGGTGCCCCAGGTCTTCAGGCGGCCGAGCTCTTCGCCGGCGAGCGCGGTGCAGAACACGTTCTCGCCCATGATCTCCTGCGGGCTGGCATGGAGATAGGCTTCCGCCTCGACCTCGCGGCCGAGATCGCGCAGCACCTCCATGGTGCGCTGGTTGGTGATGTGGGCGCGCGGCGTGTTGGCCAGCCAGCGGTAACGGTTGATCGCCATGTTCTCGACGCCGTAGCTGGCAAGCAGCGCCGCGGTCGCCGAGCCTGCCGGGCCGGTTCCAATGATCAGGACGTCGGTTTCGATATCGGCCATCAGTCACTCCCTCTGATGTCTTTGGTTTTCGCTTGGCCCGCCAGGATGCGGCGGACGGGAAAGAGCTGGATCGCCGTGCGGTCGGTGAACAGGCCCCACAGGCCGCGCGGCGCAAACAGCATGATCAGGATGCCGATCAGGCCGAGGATCAGCAGATACCAGGAACCGTAGTCGGCCAGCAGGCTCTGCAGGATGTAGAACACGATCACGCCGACGATCGGCCCCTCGATCGTGCCGATGCCGCCGATGACGACGATGAAGATGACATAGGCCGTCCAGTCCGGAACGGAGAAGGCGGCGTCGGGCGAGATGCGCGCCTTCTGCACATAGATCAGCGCACCGGCAAGGCCCGTCGCCAGCGCCGCGACCAGATAGACGAAGGACTTCGTCCAGAGCGGATCGACGCCGACCGAGCGCGCCGCCTCGCGGTTGTCGCGCACCGCGGCAAGCCCCAGGCCCTGCTTGGAGCGCAGCAGCTTGTAGATCGAGCCGATCGTCACGACGGCCAGAAGCAGCGCCAGCCAGTAGCAGACGATGTCGGTGGCCTGCGGGCCGCGCACGCAGAGAAGGTCCGCGACGAGGCGCACGCCGACCATGTCGCGCGTCGCGCCCGACGGCAGCGAGGTGCCGGTGCCCCCGCCCAGCGCCTTCCACTGCGCGAGCGAAAGCCGCACGATCTCGGCGATCACCCAGGTGCCGATGGCGAAATAGGCGCCCTGCAGGCGGAAGACGAAGAAGGCCGTGGGTATCGCCAGCGCCAGCGCTGCGAGCCCGCCGAGCACGATGGCCGCCATCGGATCCATGCCGAGCAGGCTGACGCCGGCGAACATCGCATAGGCGCCGAAGCCGACAAAGGCCTACTGCCCGACGGAGACGAGGCCCGCATAGCCGGCGAGCAGGTTCCAGCACTGCGCGAGCACCAGCATGGTCATGATGAAGAACAGGTCCTGCACCACCGAGCGCGACACGAAGAGCGGCGCGGCGACGGCGAGCACCACCAGCGCGAGGACCGCCAGCATGGAGGCCGCGGAGCCCCGCGTGCGCGTCGAGACGGTCCAGGAGGAGGAAACGTGGTCGCTCATGTCAGTCCACCGCCCGTGGGAAAAGGCCGCGCGGCCTGACGACCAGCACCAGCAGGAAGGCGACGTGGCCCGCCAGGATCTGCCATTCCGGATTGATCGCGGCGCCCACGGTCTGCGCCACGCCGATGATGATGCCCCCGGCGAGCGTGCCCCAGAAGGAGCCGAGCCCGCCGATGATGACCGCCTCGAAGGCGTAGATCAGGCGCGCGGGGCCCATGGTTGGGTCGAAATTGGCGCGCGTGCCGAGATAGAGCGCCGCGATCGTCACCACCATCATGGCAAGGCCGGTGGCGGTGGCGAAGATGCGCTCGGTGCGGATGCCCATCAGGCCCGCCGTTGCGCTGTCGTCCGAGGTGGCGCGGAAGGCGCGGCCGAGCGAGGTGCGGTAGAAGACGAGGTTGAGCGCGACGATGACGCCCACCGCCGACAGGAAGGTGAGCAGCGGCATGGTGCCGATGCTGACGGGACCGACCTTGATCGACGCC
>ERZ778022.4425-NODE-4425-length-12175-cov-3.683251_pt1 | contig 12175 bp, 10 predicted proteins | sample MGYA00375752_ERZ778022 | MGnify/ENA primary metagenome ERZ778022 (study PRJEB29350, sample SAMN05389826) | bioreactor metagenome | isolation source: Thiocyanate bioreactor | place: South Africa: University of Cape Town | collected 2014-04-04 ... | reverse complement strand
ATGCCGACACGCTTCCGTCGGACATCGACGCGGCGAACTTCGATTTCTACGGCAAGGCACTCAACGGTGCGGAAGAGCAGCGGCCGCGCTGGAAGCGCGCGATCGAGACGACCGAGGGGCAGCTCGGCGAAGTGCTCGGCAAGGCTTATGCCGAACGTTATTTCCCCGCTTCCAGCAAGGCGTCGATGGAGGAACTGGTCGGCAATCTGCGCAAGGCGCTGGGCGAAAGCCTCGCCGAAAACGACTGGATGAGCGCCGAGACCAAGACCCAGGCCGAAGCCAAGCTCGAATCCTTCTTTCCCAAGATCGGCTATCCGGACAAGTTCGAGACCTATGAAGGCCTCGTGATCAAGGCCGACGATCCGCTCGGCAACGCGATCTCGGCCGCCAACTGGCAGTGGCACAAGGACGTGTCCCGGCTGGGCGGGCCGATGGACCGGGCCGAATGGTTCATGCTGCCGCAGACGGTGAACGCCTATTACAACCCGGTCTTCAACGAGATCGTGTTCCCCGGCGCGATCCTGCAGCAGCCCTTCTTCGGCCCCAATGCGGACCTCGCGGTGAATTACGGCGCGATCGGCGGGGTGATCGGGCACGAGATGGGCCACGGGTTCGACGATCAGGGCTCGAAATACGATGCTTCGGGCACGATGCGGAACTGGTGGACCGATGCGGACCGTGCGGCCTTCGACGCCAAGGGCAGCAAGCTGGTGGCGCAATACGGCAAGTTCTGCCCGCTCGACGAAGGGAAGACCTGCGTCAACGGCCGGCTCACGCTGGGCGAGAACATCGGCGACCTTTCGGGGATCAGCCTTGCCTACCGCGCTTACAAGATGGCGCTGGGCGGAAAGGAAGCGCCGGTGATCGACGGGCTGACCGGCGATCAGCGCTTCTTCCTTGCCTGGGCCCAGGCCTGGCGCACCACTTCGCGCCCCGAACGGCTGCGCCAGCAGATCATGACCGATCCGCACTCTCCGGCGGAGTACCGGGTCAACGGGCCGCTGCGCAATGTCGATGCCTGGTACAAGGCCTTCAATGTCACGCCGGATAACAAGCTCTACCTCCCGCCGGAGGAACGCGTGCACATCTGGTGATGATCCTCAAGCCGGGCGCGATTTGCGATCAGCACCTCGCCCGGCGGCGCAGCCACATCCAGATGCCGGTCACATAGAGGAAGGGCAAGGCCAAGCCCGCAGCAGCCGCTGCGATCCGCCCTGCGGCGCCAAGCAGCAGGTCGCGATGCAGCGCCTGCACCAACCCGCCCGGGCCATGTCCCGCCGGCAGGTCGCGGACTCTGTCGATCCGTCCGCAGCGGCTGACGGTGATCGCGGCGGATGGGCCATGCGGATCCGCGCCGGTCAGTACGCGTATCGAATAACCGCCCTTCCCTGATCCCGGCAGGCCGGCCGAAGCGAGCCGCGAGCCGGGTCGTGCTATCAGCGCCACAGCGACGGCCTGATCGAGGCTGGCGGGTATGGCGCAACGCTCTTCGGCTGGGGCGGGAGCTACGCGGCCGGGGCCGCCGCGTCCAAATCCGAACCAGTCGGGACGGGCGAGGAGGAGCCCGGTCACGGCGATGACGACAAGCGGCACGAACAGATAGACCGCTCCGAGATTGTGCAGCGATCGCAGCCGCTGCCGCCCGCCCTGCATGGCGAGAGCGCGTTTCCATCTGCCGTTTCGGGCGTCATTTCGGGGCCACCAGAGCCAGAGGCCCGACCCGGCCGAGAGCAGGAAAAGGGCGGCAACGATCGCGGCCGCGCTCTCGCCAACGGATTCCCAGGCCTCGGGCAGCAGGAAGCTGCGATGGAAATCGAGCGCCTTGAATACGAGTCCGTCGCCATAGCTGAAGAAGCCTTTGACCTCAGCGCTGTAGGGATCGACGGTGACGAAGCCGTAAGTGCCGTCTTTCAGGGAGACGGTCAGCAGCGCCGCGTCCGTTTCGACCGGCGATTGCCGGGGGCCGGCGATGCCGACTACCTGATCGATCTGCGAATACGCAGCCTGGGCATTCGCGACCCAGGCGCCAGGCATCGTGTAGGGGCGATCCTGCGGGATGACGGCGAAAGTCTCCGCCCCGAAATCCAGCTTGAAGAGCGGGGATTTCAGCACCAGCACCGTGCCGCTCAGGCCCAGCAGCGCCAGCGGCAGCCCGATGGCGAGAGCCAGCCACAGATGGATGCGGCGCCACAGCAGCCGGGCTCGTGCGTGCCGTGGCAACGTGCCAGCCATTCTCGCCATCAATAGCGTGCCCGTAACGTCGCCATGATGTTGCGCGGCTCGCCATAGAAGTTGCCGCGCCCGTTCCCCATGATCCGGGCGTAATAGGTCTTGTCGAGCAGGTTGTTGAGATTGACCGCCACGCTCAGATGCTCGTCGATGCGATAACCGACGCGCGCGTTCACGATCGCGTAGCCTGGCTGGCGGACGCTGCTCGTGCCGGTGCCGGCCGTCTGAGCGCTGAAGGCATTGATGCCGCCACCCAACTCGAGCCCGACCAGTGCGCCCGACGCCGGCCGCCAGTTGCTCCACAGCTTGAAGCTGTGCTTCGGGCTGATCAGGGTGAACGGCTTGCCTTCGTTGACCGCATCGCGTGCGTATTCATTGTCATTGAAGGCATAGCCGGCGCTGATGCTCCATCCAGGCAGGATGCGGCCGGTGAGCTCCGCTTCGATCCCTTCGCTGACCACCTTGCCGCTGGCGATCGAGAAGCCGTCATGATCGGGATCGGGCTGGGCCCTTCCGGTCTGGTCGATCCGGTAGGCGGCCAGCGAGGCGAGCAGGCGGCCTTCGGCGAATTCTGCCTTCACGCCGATTTCGTATTGCTTGCCGGAGACTGGTGGGAGCGTTTCGGCTGTGAAGGTTTGGGCGGATTGGGGTGTGAAGATCCCGGCAAAGCTGGCGTAGAGCGACCAGTTCCTGTCCAGCTCGTAAAGGACGGCCGCGTAAGGCGTGACCTCCGCTTTCACATCGTAGCCGGTGAATGTGCCGGTGGCCCAGGGATCGCCGGCCGTTGGCCTGCTTCGGTTGGCCTGCCGGTTTTCCCACCAGCTCACGCGCCCGCCGCCGATGACCGCCAGCGGTTCGGCAAGCTGCAGCCTGAGCTGGCCGTAGATTCCGTGCTGCCGGGTACGCGTCTCGGTTCCCGACGTCACCGGGAGCCGGGGGGTGGGGACATCGTGATCGGGGTCATAGACGTCCTGGAACGCGAAGTTGACCATGAACGCCTGATCGTAGAGCCGCGTTTCGCGCTGATAATCCGCGCCGATCAGCAGGAAATGGGTCTGTCCGAACAATTGGAACGATCCGGAGAGGTTGGCATCGAGCGAGGCGACGTCGCGATCTGTGATCCTGTTGATGTAGCTCAGCCCGATGCGGCCATCGGCGGGCGTTACCGGCGTGCTGGTGAGGAACGCATATTCCTCGGCCCTGTCCTCGTCGGCGATCTGGCCGTTGATCCGCAAGGTCCAGTTCGCGCCGAGGCCCTGCGACAGCTCCACGAAGCCGACACGCTCCCGATTGTCGCGCGAGGCCCAGTCGGCGCCGACATAGGTCGAGCGGCGCAGGTCGACCAGGCCGCCCCCCACATAGCCGGGAAGGCCGGCATTCGGCGCCGGCCTGGTCCGCTGATAGTGACCTCCAACGGTCAGCGTCGTGGCGGCTCCGAGATCGAGCGAGGCGACGCCGTAGACGACGCCCCGGCTGCGGTGCGCCACATCGTAGAAGAAATCCTGCTGCTGCCAGGCGCCGCCGCCACGAAGCTTGAGCGCACCGTCGCTCGTAAGAGGAGCCGAGACATCCGCCTCGATCCGGTAGTTGTCCCATGAGCCGGCGGTGAGCGCGCCGGATACGGCGAAACGGTCGAGCGGGCGCTTGCGGACCAGATTGATCGACCCGGCGGGGCTGCCCGCGCCGGTGAAGAGGCCCGGCGGCCCGCGCAGCACTTCGACCCGCTCATAGAGTGCGAGATCCGGCTGCGGGCTGGTGAAGGTGAGGCCGGGGACTCCGTCGGTCATGTAGCTGTCGATCGGGAAGCCGCGCGAGAGGTAGCGGTTGTCCTCGCTGCTCTGCCCGCCCTGGTTGGTGGTCTGGACGCCCGGCACCTGCGCCATGAGATCGTCCAGCGTATGGAGGTTCTGATCCTCGATCCGCTCACGGGTGATGACCGTCATCGTTTGCGGAATCTCGCGCAGTGGCACGGATGCCTTGGCGCCGGCCGCATCGGCCGCGTAGCCGCCATATTTCGCGCCGGAAACCAGGATTTCCTCGACCCGCACGGCGGCCTCACGCTGTTCCTGCGCGGCGGCGATCGCCGGCAGAAGCATGCCCGCGGCAAGCGCGAGGCAAGCCGATCCCGTTCGCGCGGCAATCATGCCGGACGCCCGCAGCATTGTCATTGTCAAACCCCCAAAGTGATCATTACTTGCGAATAAGTCGCATTAACGAGTAAGGCCGATCGCGATCCATACCGATCCTGTTTGCGGGAGACAGAAAGCTGTTTGCGCGAGACAACAGACTGTGAGCGGCGATCTCTCCTCGCTTCGTTCCAGCCATGCCGGCTGCGACGGCCTGATCCGCAATCGGGTCGTCCAGTTGCGGCCGGGCCTGCTCCTGAGCGCGATCGAGGGAGTCGATACGGGGGGTGAGGATGTCGTTGCCGAGGTGCCTGCGGGCATCGCCCTCTCGCTGATGCTGGCGGGACATGCCGAGACCAGGTGCGGCCGATCGGACATGACCTTCGGGGTGCCGCGGGGCGATCCGGTCGGGACGATGCTGGCGTTCGAGGACGTCGAATGCTTCGTCCGCAAGCGTGCGCCGGGAATGCCCGTTGCCTATGTCGGGCTGACCATGAGCCGCGAATGGATCGACGATGGCCATGAAGGGGCATCCGGCGCTTTCAGGCAGTTCGCATCGCGCCATATGGCCAGGCATCAGTGGAACCTTACGGCGCGAACGGCCTGGCTCACGCGGCGGTTGCTCGATGCGCCAGCCGGCTCAGGCATCATCGCCCGCCTCCAGGCCGAAAGCCGCGCGCTTGAGCTGGTGGCCGAAGTGTTCGCGCAGATCGACCCGGAACCGGTCGACCTGTCCGGCCCCGCGCTCGCCCGGATCAGGCGCGTGCGCGCGCTGATCGAGGAGGCTCCCGAAACCATTGCCGGGATGGATGCGCTGGCGCAATTCGCAGGGATCAACGCAACGACACTGCAGGAACAGTTCCGCGCCGCCTACGGCACCACCGTTTTCGCCTGCATCCGGTCGGTACGGCTCGAACGGGCCATTGCTGCGCTGCGCGATGGCGACACGATCGCGAATGCGGCCTTCATCGCCGGCTATGCCAGCCCGGCCAACTTCGCCACCGCCGTCAAGCGGCGCTACGGCGTGTCTCCATCGACAATCCGGCTGAAGCGCTATCCGGGCTGAAGCGCTATCCGGAATGAATGCCATCCGATGCCGCCGGCCCGCAAGAGACACGCTCCGTCTCCCCATGCCGTATCGGAATGTTGATAAGGGGCCGGGCCGTGTGGTCCGCGCTTGACTTGGCCCGCCAGCCCGGCATCTGAAACAGACGATGGACCCCACCCTCACCGCAATCCTGCTCGGTATCGTCGAAGGGCTTACCGAGTTCGTCCCCGTTTCCTCTACCGGGCATCTCATCCTCGCCTCGGAGCTGCTCGGCTATGACGCGGCGCATTGGGCGATGTTCAACGTCGTGATCCAGCTCGGTGCGATCCTGGCCGTGGTGGTGCAGTATTGGGGCACGTTCTGGAATGCCGGGATCGGGGTGCTGCGGCTGGAGGCCGCGTCGCTGCGCTTCCTGCGCAACCTGCTCGTCGCGTTTCTGCCTTCCGCGGTGCTGGGCCTCGCGCTCAAGGATTATATCGACATCATGCTCGGCAGCCCCTCGATCGTGGCCTGGGCGCTGATCGCGGGCGGGATCGCGATCCTGGCGATCGAACGCGTCGCGAAGCCCGGCAGCGATTCGGTGGGTGTGGGCGATCTTCCCTTGCGGCAGGCGCTGGGCGTGGGGCTGGCGCAATGCCTTTCCATGATCCCCGGCGTTTCCCGCTCGGGCGCGACGATCATGGGCGCGCTCGCTATGGGCGTGGGCCGCAAGACGGCGGCGGAGTTTTCCTTCTTCCTCGCCGTGCCCACCATGATCGGCGCTTCCACGCTCGAACTGTTCGACAATCATGCCGCGCTTGCCAGCGGCGCGGCATCGGTGGGCTGGGGCGAGATCGCGATCGGCTTCGTGGTGTCCTTCGTGGTCGCGCTGGCCGTGATCCGGGGCTTCGTCGCCTATGTCAGCCGCCACGGCTTCGCGCCGTTCGCCTGGTATCGCATCGTGATCGGCGCGGCGGCGGTGTACTGGCTCGGCATGCGTTGAGTCGCGGCGCCGAAACGGGCAGACTGCGGCGATGGAAAAGCTGAAAGACAAGGAATACGAAACCCTGCTCGAAGCGCTGGAGCTCGAGCTGGTTTCGATGGCGCGCTGGGCCAATGCCACGGGCGCGCGCATTCTCATCCTGTTCGAAGGGCGCGACACGGCGGGCAAGGGCGGCGCGATCAACGCCATCGCAAGCTGCCTCAATCCGCGCCAGTGCCGCGTGGTCGCCTTGTCGAAACCGAGCGAGCGCGAACAGGGCGAATGGTATTTCCAGCGCTACGTCGCCCATCTGCCGGCTGCGGGGGAGATCGTGCTGTTCGATCGCAGCTGGTACAACCGCGCCGGGGTCGAGAAGGTGATGGGCTTCGCGAACGAAGCGCAGGTCGCGGCGTTCCTGCAGCAGGTTCCTTCGTTCGAGAAGCAGCTGATCGATGACGGTGTCCTGCTGTTCAAGTACTGGCTGGCGACCGATCAGGCGAAGCAGGAAGAGCGGCTGGCCGAACGGCTGGAGGATCCGCTCAAGCGCTGGAAGCTTTCCCCGATCGATCTTGCCGCGCGGCACAAATACGATGCCTATACCGAGGCGCGAGAGGAGATGCTCGCGGCGAGCCATACGCCGCGCGCGCCGTGGACGCTGGTCGACTTCAACGACCAGAAGCGCGGGCGGCTGACGCTGATCCGCAACCTGCTCGACCGCCTGCCGGACACGCATGTCGAGCCGGAGGAGCTGACGCTCGAGCCGCTGGGGCGCGAGCCGGCGAAGGAGCGCTATGGCGTGGTGGAGCCGATCGCGCCCTATCGGGGCTGAAGCGCGGCGCTGGCCCGGGTGACCTGGCGGCCGTCGGCGGCGAAGGCGGCGAGTTCGGCAACTTCACCATCCCTGCGCATGGCGAGCATCAGGGCTTCGTCTGCGATGGCCGGGCTCATGCCACGAAAATCGAATGATTTCAGAGAGTTGTTTCCAAATTCATCCGCCGCGAGCTGGAGCAGCAGCGAGGCGATCAGCGGGGCGTGGACCACCGGCCCGCGATAGCCTTCCACGCCGCGCACGTAATCCGCGTCATAGTGAATCCGGTGGGTGTTGAAGGTCAGCGCGGAATAGCGGAACAGCAGCGGCATGCCGGGCACGATCCGCCGCACCGCGTCCCACCCGCTCTCGTCGAAGCGCGTGCCTGCGAGCGGCGGCGGCGCGGGGGGTGAGCCGGGCGGCGGCGCCTCGCGATAGACCAGCGATTGCCGCTCGCGCACGGCCACCGCCCCGCGCACCGAGGTTTCGTGCAGCACGGTGACGAAAGTCAGCGGCCCGCTGCGCCCCTGCTTCTCCTCGATCCGCTCGATCCGGCTGACCCGCTCCGCCGCGTCCCCCACCGCCAGCGGGGCGAGAAATTCGCACGCACTGCCCGCCCACATCCGGCGCGGCGCGGGCGCGGGCGGCAGGAAGCTTTCCGGCGAACCGTCACGCAAGGGGTGCCCGTCCGCCCCCAGCCCGGCGCCGGGCGTTTCGGGCACGCACAGGCACCAGTGGATGCCCTGCGGCATCGCGCCTTCGGAAACGGGCGGCAGATCGAACGTGGCGAGCCAGCGCCGGGCGAGCGGCGCATCGAGCACTTCGCGCGCACGCTCCTCGCGGCCGATCCAGGGGGTGAGGTCCGTCATGAAAGGAAGCTACGGAGCCGGTTGCGCGCCGGTCGCCTCACTTTCGGAAGGAACGGCAGCAGGCGCAGCGGCATCCCGCCCCTCTTCGAGCGCATCGGCCGGCAGCCGCTGCTCCTCCAGCATCTCCGCCGCCTCATCCAGCGCCCGCGCCTCCGCCACCGTCACCCCGCCGGGGCCGGGATCGGTGTCGTTCGGCCCGCAGGCGGCGAGAAGCAGCACAGGCAGCATCAGGGGCACAAGCAGCGGCGCGGATCGCATGGCAGATTTCGTCATGCCCGCGATCATAGAGGATCGGCCGGGCGGCGCAAAGCGGGCACGGCCCCTCACCCTTCGTAGCGGGCTCTCGGCCGGATCAGCCCGCCCGTGGTCACCTGCTCGATCGCATGGGCCACCCAGCCGGTGCTGCGGCCCAGCGCGAACAGGGTGAAGGGCGCATCCTGCGGCAGGCGGCAGGCCCGCGTGGCCGCGACGAGGGCGAAGTCTATGTTGGGCCGCAAGCCGGCAAGCACCTGCGCCTCCCTGCCGAGCGCGGCCATCGCGGGATCGGGCTCCATGCGTTCGAGCAACGCATCGGCCCGGGAGTCTCCTTCGGGATAGAGCGGATGGCCGAAGCCCGGCAGGGCCTGGCCCGAAGCCAGCCATTGCTCCAGCGCCGCGCGGGCTCCCAGCTCTTCCGCGCTCCCGGCAAGCCGGGAAAGCGCTGCCGCCGCGCCGCCATGGCGCGGGCCGGAAAGGGTGGCGAGGCCCGCCAGCAGGCAGGCGGGAATCGACGCGCCGGGGGAGGCCGCCACGCGCACGGCGAAAGTGGAGGCGCTGAGGTCGGGATCCGCCCGCAGCACCAGCGCGCGCCGCAGAAGGGCCGCCGCGTCGGGCCCCACCGCCCATGCCCGCGCCAGCCTCTCATGCACCGGCGCGTCGCCTCCTCCCAGGCCCAGCGCAAGCGCCAGCCGCCCGATCGCCCTGGCGCCATCGGCGCCGAGGGACGCGGGCGAACGGCCGAGGCCGGCCATGCTCGCCCCTGCCAGCCGGGCCAGAGCCACCATGGGGCTATCGTGCGCCTCGCCCGCCGCCGTCTCGCAAGCCAGCCGGATCGGCGCCGATTGCTCCCACAGCAGGGCGGCTGCGTCTTCCAGGCTGCATTTCACCGAAAGCTCGATGGAGTCCCGCCCCCGATAGGCCGGCCTGCCGCGCTCGATAGTGGAGATGCGGGTGGGGATCGAAGGTTCTCCCCAGGCCATGGCGCTCGCGGCGATGGCGCTGGCCTTGCGGCCGCGCCGCCGGCGCAGGGCCAGCCGCTCCAGGTCGGCTGCGGAATAGAGGCTGCGCCGGGAATCCTGCGGATCGGGCCGCATGCCGATCCGGCCCCGGCTGACATAGGCGTACAGCGTCTGCGCGCGCACTCCCAGCCGTTCCAGCGCTTCGGCCCGTCCGATCCAGTCCGTCTCCGTCATGATTGATTCACTTGATCAAGATTGATGCAACGGCAGCCATACATCATGGAATCGGTTAGTGAAGGCAAGGAACGAGCGAAGGAGCCGCGAAATCATGACCGAAGGGCTGGAAGACGTCGTCGCCGCGCAGACGGTGCTGTCGGATGTCGATGGAGCGGCGGGGCAGCTCGTCATCCGGGGTTATCCGCTGGCGCGGCTCGCCGGTTCGTGGACTTTCGAAGCGGTCCTCGGCCTGCTTTTCGACGGCTTCTTTCCGGAGCTGCCGGGCGAGGCCGCGCTGGGTCGCGAACTGGGCGCGGCGCGGGCGCAGGTGCATGCCCGGCTGGAAGCGCATCTGCCCGATCTCGCCGCGCTCGGGCCTTATGACGGATTGCGCGCCGGGATCGCCATGCTGCCGGACGGAACCGCGCTGGAAGATGCGCTGCGCCTCGTCGCCGGCCCGGCGGTGATCCTGCCTGCGATCGTGCGGCTGCGGCGCGGGGAGGATGCGATCGGCCCCGATGCGGCCTTGCCTCACGCGGCGGACATGGCGCGCATGCTTGCGGGCGCAAGCGAGCCGGCAAGGGCCGAGGCGCTGCAGACCTATCTGGTCACGGTGTGCGACCACGGGCTCAACGCCTCCACTTTCGCGGCGCGGGTGGTCGCCTCCACCGGGGCGGGCCTCACCTCGGCCGCGCTCGCCGGGCTCTGTGCGCTCAAGGGGCCGCTCCATGGCGGCGCGCCGGGGCCGGTGATCGAGATGCTCGATGCGATTACGGCGCATGGCGCCGCTCACGGCGATGCGCGCGAATGGCTTGCCGCGCTGGTGCGCTCCGGCGGCCGCATCATGGGCTTCGGCCACCGGATATACCGGGTGCGCGATCCGCGTGCCGATGCGCTCAAGGCCGCCCTGCGCAAGCTGGCGGGCGGGCGCGATTCCCCGAGGCTGGCCTTTGCGGAGGAAGTCGAACGCATGGCGCTCGCCGTGCTCGCGGAACTGAAGCCGCACCGCACGCTCCAGACCAATGTCGAATTCTACACGGCCCTGCTGCTGGAAGAAGTCGGCTTTCCGCCCGAAGCCTTCACCGGCGTCTTCGCGGCGGGGCGAATCGGCGGCTGGATCGCCCATGCGCGGGAGCAGGCGCTGACGGGCCGGCTGATCCGGCCGCGATCGCACTATGTCGGGCCAAGGGCCGAACTGGCGGCTTAACGCCTCAGGCTGAATCGCTTGTCCGTTCCCGGCAGACGTGATCCCCGGCGCAAGCCGGGGTCCAGGGCGGAGCGCGCCGCCCTTGGGCTCTGGGTCCCTGCTTTCGCAGGGACTCACGGGGTCCTGACCCCAGGGTCCTGATCCTGGTGCTGCCCGGGGCAATCCCCTCTTCCTTCCGGCAGGCGCACGCTCTATGCGCGGCATCATGCGGCGTGGCTTCGGCATCCTGGTCCTGATTTCCGTGCTCTGGTGCGCCTTGCATCTGGCGGAGCCTGCCGGCGCGGCTGCGGCCGTGTTCCATGACGAACATTCGGCCGGCGAGCTTTCCCACCCGGGAAGCGAAGCGCCGAATTCCGAATCGGGCGATCCGGCCGATTTCGGCCATGCCGCCTGCCATCATCACTGCCCGATCGCGCCCGATCAGCGGGTCAGGGGCCTGGACGATGGCATGGCGCCCGGCGCCGGCCCGCTGCTCGGCGCTCCGGTGGCGGTGCTGCATTCGCAATCGCCCCCTCCGCTGCTGAAGCCGCCCGCCGCCTGAATCGACGCCACCGGCGCAGCCTTGCCTGCGCCATCGCGAATCGATTCAGGAGTTATCAGCAATGTCTTTTGCCAGCAGGCTCGCGCTCGCCGCGAGCACCGCCTTGTGCCTTCCCCAAGCCGCCCATGCCCAGCCTTTCCCTGCCGGTGATCCGGTGGTCTCCGAGCCAGCCGGTGAGGAGGAAGGGGAGGAAATCATCGTCCAGGCCACCCGCTCGGGCCGCCGGGTCCAGGACGAACCCGTCCGCGTCGAAGTGCTCGGCCGCGAGGAGATCGAAGAGAAGATCCTGATGCGCCCCGGCAATATCGCCATGATCCTGAGCGAAACGGGCGGCCTGCGGGTCCAGGTCACCGCCCCCGCGCTCGGCGCCGCCAATATCCGGGTGCAGGGGATGGACGGCCGCTTCACCCAGCTTCTGGCGGACGGGCTGCCGCTTTATGGCGGCCAGGCCTCCTCGCTCGGCATGCTGCAGATACCGCCGACCGATCTCGGCCAGGTGGAGGTGATCAAGGGCGCCGCCTCCGCCCTCTACGGCCCATCGGCCCTCGGCGGCGTGGTCAACCTGATCGCCCGCCGCCCGAGCCTTGACCCGACGGGCGAGATCCTGGCCAACGTCACCAGTCTCGGCGGGCAGGACCTGACGGCCTACGGCTCCTCGCCGCTGTCGGACTCCTGGAGCCAGTCAGTCGTCTTCGGTCTGCACCGGCAGGACACCCGCGACCTCGACGGCGACGGCTATTCCGACGTCGCCGGCTACGATCGCTGGACTCTGCGGCCGCGCCTGTTTTGGGACGGCGATGACGGCGCCAGAGCCTTCGTCACCCTAGGCGCCATGGGCGAGCAACGCCGGGGCGGGACCTTGCCGGGCCGGGTCGTCGCCGACGGCCGGCCGTTCGCGGAGAAGCAGGACAGCCGCCGCTTCGACGCCGGCGTCACCGCAGAGCGCCCGCTGA
>ERZ778022.4421-NODE-4421-length-12180-cov-55.200990_pt1 | contig 12180 bp, 20 predicted proteins | sample MGYA00375752_ERZ778022 | MGnify/ENA primary metagenome ERZ778022 (study PRJEB29350, sample SAMN05389826) | bioreactor metagenome | isolation source: Thiocyanate bioreactor | place: South Africa: University of Cape Town | collected 2014-04-04 ... | reverse complement strand
ATGCTCGGATCGACCTGATCGGCGCCGAAAACGCGTCGCAGCTCGTCGATCCATCGAGCCACGGTCGGCATCACGTCACGCATCGAACCGCTGCGCTCGCTCATTGGCTGCCTCCATACCTGTTCCATACCCCTGGCTGAGGTATGGAGCCCCGAAACCCGCGCCGGTGCTTGCTCTTCCATACCTTCCATACCTTCCATAGGATGGATGGATGCTGCGCGCGCGTACGCGCGCGATCGCGTGTGCACGTACGTGCGTGCGTATGTACGCGTGCGCCCGCGGGGCAGGTGTGGAAGGTATGGAAGGTATGGAACCCCACGCCCAGCCTCGCTTTCCGGCCTCCATACCTCCGCCGCGAGGTATGGAAGGTGTGGAGCTTTTCGGACTTTAGAACGGCATTGGTCCATCTCTGCCCTCGCCACCTGCTGCCGGTGCTGCCTGCTGCATCCGCCCCCAGTACGGCGCCCAGGTCGGGAGCCGATACACGAACCGTGTCGTGCCGTTGCGACGCTCGACCCGCTGCGCGCCCATGCGCTTGAGCTGCATGCCGACCCGTGTCATCACGTCGCGCGTCATGCGACCCGCATCCAATTTCAGCGCGTCGACGAGCACGTCGTGCAACGTGAATTCGGGCAGTGCGCGGCGCTCGATCCAGTCATGGATCGGATCCATGAACGCATCTTCCGCTTCGCGCGCGAGCTGCACGGGATCGAAGATTTTGCGCTGCTCATCCCCCGTCGGCCAGAATCGCTCACCGCGGCGATAGCGCACGAGCGCTTCGGCGAAGAGCTGGTCGCGTGCGTTTGCGAGGCCTTCGAGGTCGACCTCGGCCGGCACGTCGACAGGCCAGAATCGTCGGCCCCCCGTGGGATCCTTGTTCCACTGCCACTCGTTCGTGCTGCCACCGAACACGATCTGACGCGGGCACTTGATCTCGCGATGCCCATAGACCGGCCGGAACTCGTCGACCGTGCGGCTCAGAAACGACTTTTGGCGCAGCGATTCCACGCGCACGATCGCGCCCATCTCGGGGAACTCATGCAGCCATTTGCCGCGGATTGCCGATAGCGCGTCCTTGCTCGTGATGTCGAGCTCTGCCTCAGAGAACCACTCCCCCGCGAGGATCTTGAGCGCCGAGCTCTTGTTGCGCCCCTGCTCGCCCTCGAGCACGAGGCAGTAATCGAATTTCACTCCTGGGCGCATCACCCGCGCGACCATGCCCGTGAGATACCAGCGCGCCACGCGCGTCGAATACTCGCTGCGCGCGACGCCGAAATAGTCTGCGAGCCAGTCCTCGAGTCGCTCCGTGCCATCCCACTGCAGCCCGCCGAGATACGCGCGCACAGGGTGGAATCGGTTGATCGCTGCAGCGAGCTCCACGGCCTCATTGACGATCGCGGTCGCTGGCGTGATCGAATACGCGTTCGTCAGCCACACGGTGGCCAGGCTCGTATCGAGATCCGTCCAGTCGCCCTCGGGCGATTCCACGGTGCCCAGCACACCGCACGACGGCAGCGGCTTGCGCTTGACTACGCGCTGAGCGAACTCATCGTACGCCAGCACGCCTGCCCATTTCGGGTCGCGCGTGAAGATCTGCACCACGTTCGCCAGGCACGGCACCAACTCGTGCTTGCGCACGAGGAGACGATGACGCCATTCACCGCCCGGATCCTCCGGCTCGCCCGCGCCAGCTGACGTCGCCGCGGATGCCTGCGGCGCCGGCGCATTGATCTTCAATGCCGCCGCGCAGGGGCGCAGATCCTCGAGCATCGCGACGAGATCCTCGTGCGTCGCACCCTCTGCCACTGCATCCGCGATGTCCCAGCCGTCGGCCTTAACGCCCGGCGCCGGGATGCGGACGATGCGCACGTTGCAGCCCAGGGCGAGCAGCTGCTCGGCGATGGTCTCCATTGCGCGCACGCCGGGCTGCTTGGCCTCCGGCAGCAGCTCGTCGCTGTTCCGAGGGGTCTTCGCATCGCAGTCCGGCCACAGCAGGATCTCGCGGCCCGCCAGGGTCGCCCACTCGACTTTCAGGACCGCGTTGCCGCCGCCTGGCCAGCTGAGGCAATCGACGATGTCGCTGAGGTGCTCGTGCGCGACGTCGGCGCATTTCTCGCCTTCGGTGATGAGCACGCGCTTACCATCGCGCAGGCGATCGAGCCCATAGAGCGGCCGTGGCATCGCCCACTGCATCCAGCGCCAATCCTCGCGGCCTCTCGCATTGCGTGCCCAGACGACGGGCAGAATTTCCTTGCCGCCGTCCGAGGTGCGGAAGCGATGGACGTATCCGAGGATGCGCCCGTCGCGATCGCGATAGCACCAGATGTGCTCGGAGCGCCCGCGCACGGGATGTGCGATCGGCGGCAGCGCAGCCGTCTCGGGCACGGGCACGATCGGCGCCCAGCTGGCGCGCTTCGTCTCGCGTTCGGTCAGTTTCGTTTCGGGCGGCCGCGTCGATGCTTCGCCCGATCCGCCGATCCTCAGCTCGGCACGCAGCCGCTTCGCGGCCTCGCCGGGTTGCAGGCCATGGATCGCCGCATAGAGCGAGATGAGGTCGCCGCCGCGCTCGCCGGTGGCGAAATCGGCCCACTGCCCAGTCGTGAGGTTGACGCTGCAGCTCTTGCCGGGCTCGCCCGCGAGATTGCCGCATTGCCATTCATGGCCGGCGCGACGGCCGCCCTCCAGCCACAACGGCACGAGCCGGTCGGCTGCATCGAGCAGCGTGCGCGCGAGCGCCGCGAAATCGACCCGCTTGGCCGGCATGACCGCTAGCGGCCCTCGCGATCGATCACCGCACCGCCTCCCACGTCGACGGCGTGCGCCCGCGCCCGGCTGGCCGCATCCGATAGCTGTCGGTCACCTCGCCGCGGTCGCGCAGGGCCCTGAGCAGCTCTGCGACGTACCAGCGCCCGAGGCCTGCGCGCTGGGCGATATCCGCGGCGAAGAGCGGCCGGCCCGCCGCCCTCAGCACGGCGAGCACCTGGTGCTCGCGCTCTCGGCGCGAGATGATGCCGGGCGAGGTGCTGCGCAGGCCGAGGACCTGCTGCGCGGTCCACTCGATAGAGCCGCCCATGTCGCACTAACCCGTGAGCTTATGCCGGCGCACGCCTGTGATGCCGGGCGGCAAGTTCTTCCTGCCGACGGCCGTGATGAACTCGGAATCGCCTCCCCCGTTTGCCTTCAGGTACTCGACCTCGACCTTGGCCGAGTTGATGATGACCTGCGCGACATCCGAGATCGCCTTCGCACGCTCGATTTCCATCGGATCCTTCGGGTCGCGCAATGCCTTCAGCGTCGCAAACAGATGCGCGCGCAGGGTATCGACGCTGAGCACGCCATCATCTACAGGGTCTGTCACGATCGCCTCCGCCTGTTGATCTGCCGGTTGAGGGCGCCGCGCAGCCGGATCACGCCGACCAACGGCGCAGGCAGGTTGTGGATGGTGTTACGCGCCATCAGTTCGCGGCGCGTGATGAGCTCGACCGCGTCGAGCGTGATCTCCTCGAGCACCGTGGTTCGCCGGCCCGGCCTGAATACCACCGCGTGGCCGCGCGGCACCGGACCGTGAGCCCGTTCCCAGACCAGCCGATGCACCGGATGCCAGCGCACGTTGCTCGGGCCCGGTAGGTCATTGACCTTGAGATCGAGATAGCCGTCGCCATTGATGCGATGGCTGCCGACGGGGACCCACGTGTGCGGACGGTTCCCTCGCTGGAACTGCGTCGACGCCATCCGTCCCGGAGCATAGCCCGGGCGCCGCAGCCCCTTATTCGCAGGCACATGGCCCGGCTGGAAGCGCGATGCGCGGCTGCCGTGTCCGGGCATCGCCATGAGCTCGCGCGCCCGCGCGGCGATGGTCTCGCGCGATTTGTGTACGCCCATCCGTGCCGCCAGGCGATAGATCTGGGCGGGAGTGCACTTCAGGACGTGCGCCAATGCCTCGGTGTACACGTGAGCATAGTTGCGGCGCACGAGCTCCTGCTCGACCCAGCCAAATTGACGCCTCAGCACGGCGGCGCATCCCCCGCGAGTTGATCGGACCCGAACAGCGGCGATTCGCCTCGGCGCTCGATTTCCGCCCGGACGGCGGAAGCGCTTTCCCGTAAGGACTCGAACATGTCGTTGGCCACGGCTTCGGTGCAGCCGTGCGCGATGAGAAAGCTCACCGCATTCACGGCGCCCTGCTGGATGAGCTCCTGTGCGACGAGCTGGTTGTCGTCCATATCGCGCAACCGAGCGGCGATGTCGGATTCCCCGATATTCTCAATCGTCGCCATTACGCCCCCACGTCATCGAGTACCCGCACCCACGGCTGCGTCGGATGCCGACAGCGCGGGTTCATCGCGCGACCTCCCTCAGCCACTCGCGCACCAGCCGCGCGATCACGTCTGGGTGCCGCGCGAGCGCGAGGCGGCGAGCGAGGCCGGCGAGGCGGCCGCTAGAGCGAGCGCAGCCGTGCATTCCGTCACGAATCCCGCTCATTCCCTGCGGCTCCCTGCGATTCCCTCGGATGCCACCCGCAGTCCCTCGGGCTCCCTGAGCAGTCCCTCGCTGCGCAGCAGCTGTGTCAGTACGCTGTGCTTGTCGATTTCCTCCAGAGCCCAGCGATGCAGCACCTCACGAGCGATTTCCGAGCGGTCCCGGCCGGTGACGCGGTTGATGGCCTCGAGCACGCAGTCGGCCTCGGCCGTGATTTTTCCGCGAAAGTCCTTCAGCTCTGCGGCCATGACGATCAATGCGCCGGGCGCCCAAGCGCAGTCACGCGCCGCTCGAGCACGGCGACGCGTTGGGGCAACAACCCTTCGCCCCGCTCACCCATGCGCCTTTTCCTCGGTCGGGATGGCCGGGGCCCCGGGCGCGCCGATCAACTCGGGCCATATGCGGTGCCAGTCGGATGGGCGCAGGTCGACGCGGGTCGCCGCACCCTTTGTCATCCGCTCGATCTGCACACATCGCTCGACCGGCACCGGGCGCGCTCCGCTTCGCCACTCATGGACTGCCGGGGCGGTGATCGAGAGGGATCGCGCGAGCGCGGCCATGCTCCCGTAGAACTCGATTGCTCGTTCAATTCCGAGGTTCATCCCGCCAACAATACAGCATTACTGAATTCAAGCGCAAGAAGCATTGCTGATATGCCTATTGGGCTTGGAAAATTCAGCAATGCTTTCTACTTCTGAAGCGCTCGCGAAGAAGGTCCGTTGGGCCATCGAAAAGAAAGGCGTCACTCCAGCCCGATTGCAGGAAGAGACGAAGGTGAAATCGCTTTCTGCCATCACGGAATGGAAAACCCGTGGTCGCGTGGATAAACGGCATCTGCCCGTCCTCGCCAGGCTCACACAGACTAGGCTCGAGTGGTGGGTTCGTCCGGACGCACCGATCCCTCCGACCCCGGAGTGGCTGGAAGGAGCGCCCGATCACCGACCGCCAGTCGTCCGCTTGGCAACAGATGAGTGGCCATTCCGGAAGTTCGCTCGCGCGCGATTCGACCGGCTGTCTCGGCCGCAAAGGCGTCTCGTCGAAGCCGCAGCCTATGGCGTCCTACTTACGTGCGAGGAGGAAAATCGAGAGAAGGAGGCGCATCGGAGCAAGACAAAAAGCAGCCGGAGCGTCGCCTAGGTCGGCTCGAATTTTCCATCTCGCCTGCTACCGCGAATCGGTGAAGTGTCCGATCGCGTTATTGCTTCATGGACACAAGGCTCGAGACTGATCATCGCTTGGCCGCCCAACGATCGTCGCTTCGGGGGACCAACGGAGTGGATCAATGAGTAACCCGTCTCTTAAGTGGTGGACGTGCCTCGAGTCTTGGATCACCGGGCTCTGGCTGGCCATCATCGTTGCTACCGCGATGCTCACGGTCAGTTCCGAGGCGCGCAGCGAAGAGAAGAGGCGGCCCCTCTACCAAATCGACTCGCTTCCATCTGCAATCGAAAGTGTCCCTCCGCATTGGCGCGGCCACGACATGCTGCGCTTGGCTTTGCATGCAGCGAGCGTAAAACCTCGCGGCGAATTTGAAACGACCGAGGCATATGAAGCTCGCCAGCGCAGGACGATCGAGGCCTATGCCTACGGCCGGGTTCGCCTAACCGACCGCATCGCCGTTTCCGGTCCCCTATTCAAATCGGGCACGTTTTCTGGGTGGCCAGGTTATAGCTATGATCCAGATACCGAAGTCTTCCAGGTCTGCGTCAGCACCCGGCCCTATGAGCATTACCGCAAAGAGGACAAGCTGGGCATCTACACCGGCCACAATGCATTTGGCGTGACCAAGACGATTACGCGTCGGCGGATCTCCTCTCTCTTGATCGCCTTCGAGTCGCCATCGCAGGATACCCAGTGCTTCGTGCCGGTCACAATGTCCGGCGAGGACGCCGAGAGGAACACACGCACGGCGTCCTGGGCTCTACTCGGCACCCTGGTGCAGCCTTATGTGAGCATCGTAGAACGATCCAGCTCGCCTTCGATTTCGCACCCCTTCGCTGACGAGGTGACTGAGGCTTCCATGACGTTACGGGTCGATGAGGTAATTGCATTCGACTCCGGCAGCGGCCGGATCTTCTATCGGCGAGGCTGGGACACCCCAATTACGCCAGCCGAGGCAGCGCTTGAGCGCTGCGATAGTGAGCGAGGAGACATCGCAGCCGCCTGCAAGCGCCAAGTGACCGACTGTTCGAACTGGTATGCCTCCAATCCAAACGCGCTGCGACAGTGCCTCGCGGTGCCGATCAGACCGCGCAGCAATCAATAGCATGCACCCCTCAGCCCCGATGCTCGTGTAGCCATTCCTTGAGCGCTGCATCGACGCGCGTTTGCCAACCTTCCCCTGTCGCCCGGAAGCTCTCCACGACCTCTCGTGACAGCCGGATCGTGATGCGTTCCTTGGTCGGCGCCTTCTGAGGCCCGCGCCGACCAAGTTTCTTCCGCAGCGCCCCGGGCAGCCCTACAAAGGGCGTGGCGCGCTCGAAGTCGCGCGCGGTCCATTCCGGGTTGTCGCGGTCGGCCCTATCGGCCCTTGGTTGCTTGCTCATATCGCTCTATCTCTCTTGCGTTCGCCTTGCGAAAACTAATCACGCGGATGCCCTTTTCGGTCTCCACGAACACGAGCGCATGAAGCCGGTTGTCGAGGAGCCCGAACGCTCGAATCCTGTTCTCTCCGTAGTCCTTGCGATCGTCCGCCACGTAGATCGCTGACTCGAACTCGAAGTCCTCTGCCCGCTCGAACGACAGGCCGCGCTCGCGGATGTTGCGCTCGTTCTTCGTAGGGTCGAATTCGATTTCCATGAACAAATTGTATGCACACAAAAGAGAGATGTCAAGTTTTTTGTGCATACATGCGGCGTATATTGTATGAGTCACTCCGTTTTCAATCCGCCCGAAATTCAGCATTGCTGTTGACAACCATCGTTCAGTAATGCTGTAATCGCCTCGCTGTTACTTAGCGGAGGCGAGATGGCTGCAACTCTCCACGATGCCAACCGGGCTGCGACCGCGCCCGACACCCCGCCGCGTATGCGGCTGGACCCCGACGGCAACTGGCGCGGACAGCCCCGCGATGCCGTCGACGGCTACCCTCTCCCGGCCGAGATCTGCGTCGCCGTCTATACGGCCGGGCATGCGCGGCCTGCCAACGCCCAGGTGAATCTGCGGACCGGCGCATGGGGCGGCGCGATCTACAGCACGCCCGACCAGCTGCGCGAATTCGCCGCGCTGCTGGTCGAGGCGGCGGGCGTAATCGACATGCTCGCGATGCTCGACCACGATGACGCGGACGACGGGCCGCATATCACGCCGGACAGCGCCGAGCGCCTCGAGGACTGCGTGCTGCTCAACGAGAGCGGAGACCGCGCATGAGCGCGCCGCGCCCCGAGCCCCCAATCCTGCGCGCCCTGCGCCAAGTCGCCCTCGATCTACGCCAGGCGCGCGCGATCGATCTCCTCGCGATGTGCATCGGCTACGCGCTGCTCATCGGCCTCGCCGTGGTCGCGCTCGTCGCCGCCGGTGTCTGGCTCGACGACGCCGGCCTCGGCCGCGAGCCCGACCTGCTGACACGCATCTCCGCCGCGCTCGCCGCGCTCGACTGACATGCGCGATCGCATCGAGCAACTCCTCGCTCTGCGCACCGCGCACGACGAATACCGTGCTCTGCAGGCGCGCATCCAGCGTCTGACGCAGGCCAACCCCCGAGGGCTCGAGATCCGGCCGCTCTTCGGCCAGGCGCCGCGCCCCGCTCCACGCATCCGGAGAGCCGCATGACGCCACGCGAGATGCATCTGCTCGAGGCGCGCCGGCGCGCGCGCACGATCCGCGGCACGCGCTCGCAGACGATGCGCGAGGCCATCATCCGGCGCGTGATCTACGAGCTGCGTGAGGCGCTGCGCCCGGCCGCGCCGGCGCGGGAGCGCGCGCGATGACCCCGCCGCTCATCGGCCTCACCGGCTACAGCCGGTCGGGCAAGGACACGGTGGCGCGGCTCCTCGCCGAGCGCTACAGCATTGCTCAGCTGGCGTTCGCCGACGAGCTCAAGCGCGAAGTGGCCGCGGCCTGGCATGTCGATGTCGCCATCTTCCATGACCCAATCCTGAAGGACACGAGCCTGCATCAGCTCGCTCTGCGCCGCTGCACGCACGCGGAGTTCGTCGCCGCGCACTGGCATCTCGCCACGCTCGAGTCGCTCAAGCCGCGCACCGTCATGCAGGCCTGGGGCGACTGGATCGCACGCACCGACCTGACGCACTACGTGCGCGCGCTCGAGGCGCGCTGGCTCGAGGTCGCCGCCACCGAGCCGCGTGCGGTGATCATCACCGACGTGCGACTGCAGCACGAATTCGATTGGCTGCGCCGCCATGACGGTGCGCTGTGGCGCGTGGCGCGGCTCGGTCAACGCCAGCCCTCCGGGCATCACACGGAGCGTGTGCATCAGCACTGGCCGGTCGATGCCGAGATCGTCAATACCGGATCGTCGGATCGGCTCGCGAAGATCGCGAGCGATCTGCTGCTCGATCTCATCGAGCCCGCCGAGCTGCGGGGCACGCCATGAAATCAGCTGCAGCAGCACAGGCCCGTCTCGCGGCCGCAGGCTACCGCACGAGCGGCGCTCGTCAGCACGAGGAGCGCTGCAGCACCTGCGACCACGTCAGGCCGCCGCCCGACGGACGGCGCAACTCCAACCACGACCGTTACTGCTCGCGCAATGACGCGATCGTGAAAACCTACCGCTGGTGCACCCACTGGATCCGTACGAATGAACGCTCCTGAACTGATGCAGCCCGGCGTGCAGACCATTCGCGTCGCGCGAATCGCTCGGCCGCTGGACAATCCCCGCAAGCACTTCGACGAGACCGCGCAGGCCGAGCTCGTCGAAAGCGTACGCCGCCACGGCATCATCCAGCCGATCCTCGTTCGACCACTGCCCGACACGCGCGAGGCGTTCGAGCGCGAGCACTACCTCTACGAGCTCGTCGCCGGCGAGCGCCGCCTGCGTGCGGCCGATGCCGCGCAGCTGGTCGAGATCCCGGCGCTGGTGCGCGCGCTCACCGACACCGAGGTCCTCGAGATCCAGATGATCGAGAACCTGCAGCGCGCCGACCTGCATCCGCTCGAGGAAGCCGAAGGCTATGAAGCGCTGCACGAGCGCCACGGCTACAGCGTGGCCGACATCGCAGCGAAGGTCGACAAGAGCGAGGGCTACGTCTACGCGCGCCTGCGGCTCACGTCGCTATGCGAGACCGCGCGCAAGGCATTCTTCGGCGGCAAGCTCACGCCGAGCACTGCGCTGCTCGTCGCGCGCATCCCGGGCGCCGACCTGCAGGCCAAGGCCACGCAGGAGATCGTCCGGTCCTTCAGCGGCGAGCCGATGTCGACGGCGCAGGCGAGCGAGCATATCCAGCGCACGTACATGTTGCGCCTGGCCACCGCGCCCTTCAAGCCCAGCGACGCGGATCTGTTGCCCGGCGTCGGACCGTGCACGACATGCCCCAAGCGCACCGGCAACGCCGGCGAGCTCTTCGATGACATCAAGGGCCCGGACACGTGCACGGATCCGAAATGCTTCGAGCGCAAGGCCGCAGCGCACAAGGATCGCGTGATCGAAGAGGCGCAGGCCAAGGGCCAGAAGGTCATCGATGGGGATGCCGCGAAGAAGATCTTCGCATATCGTCATAGCGAGCCGAAAGGCTACGTCGACCTAGATCAGACCGAGCATCGCTCCGGTCTCGGCGGCAAGAAGCGCCGCACGCTGGTCGGCAAAGCCGACGTCGAGCGCGTGCTGCTCGTGAACCCGCACACGAATCGAGTCGTCGAGGCGGTCGCGGAGAAGGCCTACTCTCAGGTCCTCGCCGACAAGGGCATCACAGCGCCGGCGACGATGAGCGATGCGGAGCGCCAGGAGCGCCAGCGCGTGGCGGCCGAGAAAGCCTACCGGAAGGCGCTCTTCGGTGCGCTGCGCCTGCGCGTGCCGAGCGAGCCGTCGCTCGAGGACCGTCGCATGATCGCGCGCGCGTTCTACGAGCACCTCGGCCATGACCAGCGCAGCCGCGTCCGCGATATCTGGTCATGGTCGACGATCGCTGCCGACGGGAGCCCGATCGACGAGCTCGACGCGGCGCAGCTCGCTCTCCTGATGTACGACATGGCGCTCGCGAGCGAGCTGATGGTCTGGACGTATTCGAAGACCGATCCCAAGCGCATGCTCGAGCTCGCCGCTCGGCTCGGCGTCGATGCCGCCGAGATCAAGCGCGGGCTCAAGGCTGAGGAGAAGGCGAAGAAGAAGGCCAAGGCGACCAAGGCTGCGGCGCCGAAGAAGCCTGCCGCGAAAAAACCTGCAGCGAAGAAACCGGCGGCCAAGAAATTCTCGCCGAAGAAGGTCCCGCCCAAGAGCACCGAGCCGGCCGCCGAGGCCGACTCGACGTGGCCCTTTCCCACGAGCCCGCAATGAGCCCCGTCGTCATCCCCGCGGTCGTGCGCGATCGCGTCATCGACTGGCTCGAGGAAGCGGCGCAAGACGCCGCCGACGAGCTGCTCTATCCGGAGCCGCATCTCGCCACCGCATTCCAGGACCTGGCCGACGAGCTGCGCCGCGCAGGCTCGACGGCAATCGACCTCACCACCACCAGCTCACAGGAGAGCGCATGAACGCACCCCAGGCCCACGCGCCGAAGCTCGGCGAGAGGTTCGACGGCGGCCACTACACCGGCCGCATTCTCGTCGACCGCAACCCCTACGCGCTGATCTGCGCACCCGCCGCTGTCGGCCTCCACGTCCCCGCGGTGTGGAACAAGTCCCTGCGCGCCGTCGAGGGTGCGCGCAGCTTCTGCGACGGCTTCGCGAACACGGAGGCGATGGCCGCCGCCGGCAGCGCGATCGCGAAGTGGGCCCGCTCGCTGCGCATCGACGGACGCGACGACTGGTATCTGCCGTCGCGCGACGAGCTCGAGATGCTCTATCGCGCATTCAAGCCGAGCACGCAGAAGAACTGGTGCTGGCGCGGCGACAATCCCTCGAGCATCCCTGTCGGCTACGCCTACACGCCCACGGACCCGGCGCAGACCGCGCTCGAGGAATTCCGCACCGGCGGTCCGGAGGCCTTCGCTGAGGAATTGCATTGGTCCAGTACGCAGTACGCGGGCAACGCCGCCTACGCCTGGGCGCAGTACTTCGGCGACGGTAACCAGACCTACTGCCACAAGGGCAGCAAGTTCCCTGCCCGGGCTGTCCGCAGATCAGCCATTTGACCATTCGATCATTTACACGCCATGCAAACCACCGTCCGCGACACCATCGTCTTCGGCCTCGGCAGGGGCACGCTCAACGTGCCCGCCGGCGACCTCCTGCAGGCTTGGCTCCAGCAGGAGATCCAGCAGAGGGCATCCGCGCCGCTCATTGCGCCCGCGCTCGGCCAGTGCTGGCCGGGCACGACCGACATCTACGCCGGCCTCGTGCGCGGCCTCGAGGGCCAGCGCGACTATCACCTCCTCGTGCACGAGGAGGTGTTCAAGCCCGGCCCCTGGCAGGCGGCGGTCGATTGGGCACCCAGCCTCGGCGAACAGTATTCGGTCCCCGACAGGCGCGAGTCGCGCATCCTCGTCGTCAACGTGTCCGAGCTGTTCGCTGGAGAGTGGTACTGGACCAACGCGCAGTACGCGGGCTACGCCGACTACGCCTGGGCGCAGAACTTCGGCGACGGTA
>ERZ778022.4419-NODE-4419-length-12181-cov-5.496619_pt1 | contig 12181 bp, 13 predicted proteins | sample MGYA00375752_ERZ778022 | MGnify/ENA primary metagenome ERZ778022 (study PRJEB29350, sample SAMN05389826) | bioreactor metagenome | isolation source: Thiocyanate bioreactor | place: South Africa: University of Cape Town | collected 2014-04-04 ... | reverse complement strand
AACCTTAGGCACGACTTCACGCTTGCAAAGCGGCGCCAGGCAAAGGGGGAGCACCAATAATGACCGCAGCGGCAAGGAGGCTCACCAAAGGGGCGCGCTTAGTGCGATATCACGACTACAAAAGGGGCAGTGATTGACGCCGAAAGTGTGTGTATGATGACCACACTTGCAAGCGAGTCTCAAGTTCCAGCGGCACGATTTCACGGCTGCAACGGGGCGGCAGCCAAAGAAGTAGCAACAATAATGACCGACGCCGCACGGAGGCTCACCAAAGGGGCCAGCAACAGCAGCAATACAAGGTATAAAAAGGCGAAAGAAGTCTGGAAAGTGTGTGTGTATGATCTGTAACACCTCTCTCGCCGCCTACTGCTTATCTTTTTCATATTCCCCCACACGTACCACGCCCCTTTCCGCACCCACAACACAACGGCACCCTAAACCGGTTATTTGGCGTCGATTGGGCCAAAAATTACGCCGCCGCGTCGCGCGCCTGCGACATTGTAACAACGCAAAAGTCGACGTTTTGACCGCATTAAGTAACCCACTGCCGCATTAAATTTAATCAGGGGCATTAACTCACTTGACACGTCGTCCGAGTTGCCCGCCATGGTGGCGGGCGAGCTCGGTGAGGGCCAGTGGCCACGAGGGGCAACCAGGACGACACGGCGGCGGCGGCGGCGGCGGCCGGGCGACCCGTCGGCGGGGTGTGCCATTGTGGCCCGCGGCAGGGTTGCAAGTTGCAACGGCGATGCAACGCGCAGCTGTGCAGCTGGCGCACATTGCCGCGCGCGTGCCTCCTGGCGGCCCTGGCCAGGCTGGCCGCCCCGGTCCCGCCCCCTGCGTCACTTGTGCGGGCAATGGCATGACATGCCGCCATGCTAACTGCCGCCACCCCCGCCGCCACCCCTGCCGCACTCCTTGCAGCGGTGGCGCACGCGGCCATGCTCACAAATGCCGCTCCCGCCACACTCCTTGCAGCGACGGCGCTCGCGACCGTGTTCACAGATGCCGCCACCACCGCACTCCCTACAGTAGTGCCGCTGTCGGGCGTGCTCGCAGATACCAGCGCCACCACATGCTCTGCAATGTCGCCGTGCGCGGCCGTGCTCACATATGCCGGCACCGCCGCACTCTTTGCAGAACCGGCGATTGCGGCCATGCTCACAGATGCCGGCTCCACCGCATTCCCTGCAGCTGTGACGCACGTGACCATGCTCGCAGATGCCGGCCCCGCCGCACTCCTTGCAGACTCGGCGAAGGCGGCCGTGCTCGCAGATTCCGACGCCACCGCACTCTTTGCAGCTGTAGCGCACGCGGCCATGCGCACAAATGCTGGCCCCACCACACTCCTTGCAAATACTGCGCCGGCGGCCATGCTCACAAATGGCGCTCCCGTCGCAATCTTTGCAGCTGTAGCGCTCGCGGCCATGAACACAAATGCTGCCGCCGGCACACTCCCTGCAGCAACTTCGCCGGCGGCCGTGCTCGCAGATTTCACCTCCGCCGCACTCCCTGCAACGGCTGCGCTTCCTGCCGTGATCACAGATACCAGCCCCACCGCACTCCTTGCAGCGGTGGCGCTGGCGGCCATGCTCGCAAATGGCGCCCCCGCCGCACTCCGCGCAGCCGTAGTGCTGGCGGCCCTGTTCGCAGATGCCAGCCCCGCCGCACTCCTTGCAAGAATATCGCCTACGGCCGTGCTTGCAGACGCCAGCGCCGCCGCACTCCCTGCAGCCGTAGCGCTGGCGACCATGCTCGCAGATGCCCGTCCCGCCGCAGTCTTTGCAACTATACCGTTGGCGACCATGCTCGCAGATGCTGCTCCCGCCGCACTCCTTGCAGTACTTGCGCTGCCGGCCGTGTTCGCACGTCCGTCCCGTCCGTCCAGTCAACTTGGCGCCGGCACCGAGCGTCGCAGCGGTGCCGCCCTCTAACACAGCCTCCCCTTCTGGCTCAGCGATGGATGTGGCAGCGTCACCCCGCGCTAGCACCCGGCGTCGCTTCACGCCCGCTAGTAGCGCAGGAGCGGGAGTTGCAGCGGGTGCGGCAGCGGCAGGTGTGGCAGCAGTAGGGGTGGCAGCAGCAGCAGCGGCAGGGGTGCCAACAGCAGGGGCAGCAGCAGGGGCGGCAGGAGGAGTGGCACCTGGGGCGGCAGCAACGGTAGCCGGGGCGGCAGCATCGGTTGGTGGCGGCGGCGGCGGCGGTGGTGGGGGCGGCGCACCACCGCGCGGCACATCAGCTGCCCAACGCTGCATCAGCCCAAACGCCGCCGCCGCACTCGTAGCCCAGCCAGGTGTGCTGCCACCCGGCAGCCGTCCAGCGGACGCTACTCCCGGTACCGCCGCCGACGAGGATGACATGGCGGCGGGCTGTGGGTCAGGAGCGGCTACTCGTGATATCGGTACCCCAAGTGGTTGGCACCTCTGCGCTCACATGTGCAGACCACGCTGGAACGAATGGTGCGCACAGTGTGCGGGGATGGCCTTCTCGACGCGTACTACTCTACAGGTATAGGTGCAGTGCCGGCACGGGTATCGGCACCGGTGGTACTGGTGCCGGTAAGTGCACTTCTCACGCGTTGGCCGCTTGACGGCAAGCGTGGTGCATGAGCTGGGGCGCGGGCAGTCCGGTACAACGCTTCCGCTACCGCTACCGCTACCCGTGCAACGCTATCCGTGTCAGTTCTGTCGCAGCTGGCACCTCTGCACACACGGGCAACTCCTCTCCGGCGAAGCTAAAAACACGCGGGATGCGTTAAGCATCGCAGTAGGATTGTGCCGAAATGATAATTGAGTGGTGGCTGCGCGCGCCTGGCGAACGGTATTTGATGTGGTGGGCGTGGTTGGCATGCGACACCCGCAGACTCGGAGGCGGCTGGCGGGCACTACCGGTACCTGGTACCGGTACCGGTACTGGTACTGGCGACACGGTCAGACTCTGGCGCCCCTCTGACTTTTGGCGGCAATGCATGAAGCACAGCAACCAAAATCAATACGCTCGCTGTCGGCATCAATGGGGAGATTTCAAGTGTCCGCGGCAGCACGGCAGTCGCGACAGTGCCGAGCCAGGCGGCCGCGCAGCAAGCAACCGTGCAGCGCCTGTGCACGCGGCCATGTTCGCAGATGCCGACCCCGCCACACTCTCTGCAATCATCGCACTTGGCCGTGGCTAGGTCGGCTTGGTGGCGCCCTCGATCGCGTCATGCACCGCCTTAATATCCAATTTGAGCGCCCGCAAGAATCCACCCGGCAGGCTGGTGGGCGTCCGAAACGTACTTGCCGACTCACTCACAACACTCGGCGTTCCATCTGACTTCTGGAAACGCTTGCCCTGCTCCGCCCCACCACCACCACCGCCGCCTCCCCCACGACCACTGCCACGATCGCCGCCGCCACCTCCGCCGCCACCTCCGCCGCCACTACCTCCGCCGCCAGCTGCAGCCGCGGGTGCGTCAACCTCGTCGGCTGGCCACTCATCCACCACCTCCTGGCGCACGCCAATGACACCATCCTCGTTCAGCACCGCCGAGCCAGAGCCCCTACCCCACGTGGACCCGTCAAGCTCAAAATGTGTGTCACTGATGTTCATGATGGTCGCCTTGCACACAGTAGGGCGAGGGGTCGAATCGGTACTTCCAGTAGTACCGGTACCGGTACCGGTACCGGTGTGTGTAGATGTCGCCAAGACGGGTCTGGCGTGGGTGTGCCAGAGCCTGGGCCAGCGGCGGGGATTGCGGAACGGCTGGCAGCGGCGGCGGCAGCGGGGGCACTGGAGGCAACAGCTTTTCTAGCAACTACCGGCACTCGTTCAGCGGCGACTCCTTCAGCAGTACCGGCAGCGACTGACGCACCCGCCGGGCTCGGTCACCTCACCGAGTTCCCTTACCCTTTCCTTGACTCCGATGAGGAGTTCATGTACACCAAAGCCAAGTGGGAACCGGTGGAGGTGCCCGAGTGGGTCCTCGCCATCCCGGGTGGGCTGCAGGCATTTATCAGGGGGCAGGGGAGCGTACTGGGGCTACCGGTAAAAGCGCCCCGGCGGGCGCGCCGGCCCCGCGCGACACCGGCGCACTGACAGTACCGGTACCTGGTATTGTGGGTGAGGTGGTGCGGGAACCTTCATGTTGTTGGCCCTTGAACTTGCTATCGCTATTCAGTGTCCGCGGTGGCGGCGGCGCGGCAATCGTGGCAGCGCCGAGCCAGGTGGCCGTGTGGACAACAAGTACACTCCTTGCAGTCGCGGCGCACGCGGCCGTGCGGGCATCCGACACACTCCCTGCAGTCCCCGCGTACACGACCATGCCCACATATGCCTCCACCGCCGCAGTCTTTGCAAACATAACGCTTCCGACCATGCTCGCATATGCTGCTCCCGCCACACTCCTTGCAGCCGGAGCGCTGGCGGCCGTGACCACAGATGCCAGCCCCGCCGCACTCTTTGCAGCTGTAGCGCGCCCGACCGTGCGCGCAGAAGCCAGCACCGCCACACTCCTTGCATTGGCTGCGTATGCGGCCATGCTCGCAGATGCCGCTCCCGCCACACTCCTTACAGGTGTACCGCTGGCGGCCATGCTCGCAGATGGCGCTCCCACCGCATTCCTTGCAGCGATGGCGCTTCCGGTCATGTTCGCAGATGCCAGCCCCGCCGCACTCCTTACAGGCGTACCGCTGGCGGCCGTGTTCACAAATGGCACCCCCACCGCACTCCTTGCAGAACCGGCGGTAGCGTCCGTGCTCGCAGATGCCGGCACCGCCGCACTCCTTGCAGTAGTGGCGATGGCGGCCATGCTCGCAAATACCGGCGCCGCCGCATTCCTTACATCGGTAGCGTGCGTGGCCGTGTTTGCAGATGCCGGCCCCGCCGCACTCCTTGCAATGGTGGCGCTGACGGCCATGCTCACAAATGCCAGCGCCACCACACTCCTTGCAGCCGTAACGTTGGCGGCCATGTTCGCAGATGCCGCGCCCGCCACACTCCTTGCAACTGTGGCGCTGCCGGCCATGGGCGCATATTTCGGCCCCGCCACACTCTTTGCAATGGCTGCGCTGGCGACCATGCTCGCAGATGCCAGCGCCGCAGCACTCCTTGCAATGGCGGCGCCGACGAACGTGCTTGCAAATACCGGCCCCACCGCAGTCCTTGCAGTAGTAACGGATGCGCCCGTGCTCACAGATGCCGGCCCCACCACACTCTTTGCAGCCGTAGCGCTGGCGGCCATGCTCACATTTCGGCCGTCTTGCTATCGCCGCAGTGCTGCTGGTGCCTGCTGCGGCGCCGTCTTGCAAGCTGTCACCCTCCTCCGCCATTGGTGCCTTGCTGCTCATGGCGGTGCCGGATGTGGATTGTGCAGAGCCCACCCCTGCACGGCGCCGCTTCACGCCCGCCACAGCGGCAGGCTCAGAGGCAGCGGCGGCAGCAACGGAACCGGCCGTTGACGCCGGCGGCACACTTGCGGCAGCGGCGGAGGCGATACTGGCACCATCACCCCCACCGCCAGCTGTGCTAATCGTGGTGTCCGCCTTGTCCGCCTCCACGCCAACGGGGGGTGGCGGCGGTGGCGGCGGAGGCAGTGGCGGAGGCAGTGGCGCGCCACCGTGGGCTGCCCAGCTCCGCATCAACCCAAACGCCGCTGCCGCGCTCGCCGCCCACGCTGCCGTGGGCAGAGGGAGCCGCCCTCCAGATGCCGCCGCAGCCGCCGCCGCTGCAGGCGATGCCATGGTCAAAATGTCGGTGGACTGCCTTCAATCCGAGTACCGTATGAGTAGGGGGCGTTGCGCACGCACGGCGGCACGCCCCTGCGGCAATGCGGTGAATACAGTGAGCTTCACCTGCTGTTTTCGGCTATAGCTGGTTAACCACCTACCGTGCCGTACTTACCGGCACCGTACCAGTACCGGTACCGGAAGTAACGTAAGTTTTGACTGACCGCGCGCGCGGCACCAGAGGCGCGCGGCACGCCAGGGCGCAGCACCGTGCTGCGCCGGCGGCGCGCTGGCGTCGTGGCTGCGGCTGCCTCCGCCTCGCCGCCCTCCGCCTCCTCCCACGTCACCGCTACCACCACGTTCAGCCCTGACCGCATGCCCGCCTCTCAACAGTCTTGCCAGTGGCGCTTTTGGAACGCACACTTGGTGGCACTGGCACACAGGCGGGACCCGTTGCTATATGAACCAATATCGTGTTGCAGCAATAATTGAGGTGCACACGCGTGCGCCTGGCGATCACAGTGTGTTGACCTGGGCGTTGTCGGTGAGCGACACCTGGCGACTCGGATCGGATGGCGGGCACCGGCGTAACTAGTACCGGTGTACCGGTACCCGGGGTATACCAGTACGGGTTGATCGTTGCAGTGCCTGCAAGAGGGCTGCCCGGCTGCCCGCATGGCGTCGTTGATTGAAATACCATGAACATGCAATAATATCAATTGGGTGTACTACTACGGCAGGGTCAAAATATACACCTCGTCGTAGAAAACGCATACAACACGACCGATCGGCAATGGCAGCAGCTGGCGAAGACTTGGTAACGGGTCTGCTACCGTATATGGTATATGCACAGGCTGCGGTTGTGCAGTTGCGGCACGAGTGCTTGCGGCGGCGGCGGCAGCGCGCGTGTCCCACAGGAGTAGGGAGGCAGTCAAGCTAACATTGTGTCCCCCTACCAACCTTCCGTCAGGCATTGCCGCCAGACTGCTGCACCCAGTCAACACACCTACGGTAGTGGGCGCGGGCTTTCCGGCAGGGCTGGCGTGGCTACTGGGCACGGCGCGCAAGGAACAGCTGCTGGACACGGCGTTCCATGCCACGTGGGGCTTCCTGTTTGATGGCTACCGCACGCCGACACGCAAGCTGGTACAACCGCCAGGTGGCAACGACGGATCGGGTGGTAGCAAGGTGGTACCGGTAGCGCTCCGACCCAGCCGTCGCAACTCGTTGCCAATTGTACCGGTACTATCGCAGGCGTGGGTGGCGGAGGGCGATAGCCGCGTGTGGTGGGAGGCGTTGGTGCTGTGTCGCAAGGCGGGTGTGGTGATGCTAGCGGTGTTGGTGACGAATCCATACGCGCAGTGCGTGGGCGCAACGTTGTGGTTCTTCGGTGCCGTCCTGCTGCAGCTGCAGTACGCACCGTATGCGCAGGCCAAGTTTAACCGCCTGGAGCTGGCTACACTGACCGCCACCTTCATCACCGCCGTTATCTCCACCGCGCTGCTGCAGTACAACGTTGATCTGGCAGCCGCCGACCTGCACCCACCCGCCGCCATGTCACCCATTGAGTGGACCGTCACCATTGCGCTGGTGTTGATCAACATGGGCATGCTCCTGACGCTGGGCTTCCTGTGGCTGCACGTGCAGTGGAAGCGCGCCCGCTCCATTGCACGCCACATTCCACGCCCGCGCTCTCTGTCATGGTCCCGCAGTCGCCGCAGCACGAGCGGCGGCATCGCCTCCTTTGCCGGCAGCGGCAGCAATGGTGGTAGTGCTGGTAGCGCTGGCGGGGTCGGGGGCACACTCGACGGCGACAGTGATGTGGCCACCGTCGTCACCACGGCCAACCCACTGCGGCCGACGTCACGAACTAGCGGCGCAGATGGTGGTGCCCCTGCTGCGTTGTCAACACCAACCATGGGTGTTGCGCTGTTGTCGGTGCCCTCCCGCCGCATTATGGTACCGGTAAACGCTGACGGCTGCGGCGGCATGACAGCCAATGCAGGCAGGCTGCGCATTGCCAACGATACTGACGCCGCCACCGCAGTAATGACGCCTACCTCCATCGTGCGCAGTACCTTCCGCGCTGCGCCGCTGCCGTCGCGCACCCGCCAGACATCATCGCGGGCTGTGTTGGCGTTGCGGCCATTTGGCAGTTGATTCCCGCCACAACCGTGCGGCCTTGCTTTTGGAATACTGTGATACCAACTGTGCGGCTCCGAGCTTGTTTGTGCTCCAGCATGTTACTCTGTGTTGGTCTGTGTCTTTACCGTTTGACTGTGTGCCGCGTTTGCGCCCCTCCTCTCTGCCACCAGGCATGGTACTGGGTGTTCATCCAATGTGGGAAATGGGAAATGAGACATTCAAGTATTGATAATTAAGTGTCCGCGGCGGCGGCGCGGCAATCGCGGCAGAAACGAAGCCTGCGCACTCCTTGCAGTCGTGGCGCACGCGGCCATGCTGGTAGACACTGGGCCCGCCGCATTCCACGCAGCGGTGGCCGTGCCTCAAATGCCAGCCCCACGGCACTCCTTGCAATCGCTGCGCCGACGAACGTGCTTGCAAATGGCACTACCGCCGCACTCCTTGCATTGACTGCGCCTGCGGCCATGCTCGCAGATACCAGCGCCGCCGCACTCCGTGCAGCCGTACCGCTGGCGACTATGCTTACAGATGTCGCGCCCACCGCACTCCTTGCAGCGGCTGCGCACGCGGCCATGCTCACAGAGGCCAGCGCCGCCACATTCTTTGCACAACCTGCGCACTCTGCCATGCTCGCAGATGGCGGCCCCGCCGCACTCTTTGCAGAGCCTGCGCTTGCGGCCGTGCTCACAGATGCTGGCACCGCCGACCTCCCTGCAGCAGCTGCGCACGCGGCCGTGCTCGCAGATGCTGCCCCCTCCACATTCCTTGCACTTGCTGCGTTTGCGACCATGCTCACACGACCGTCCCGTCGAGGCGATGGCCTTGACCCCGGCACCGGCAGTCGATGAGGCACCACCTTCCAGGGTTGCTTCCCCTTCTGGCTCCATCGTGCTAGCGGCGGATGCAACGGGGGCATCACACGTCTGAGCCCGGCGCCGCTTCACACCAGAAACTGCCGCTGGGGCAGCAGCAGCAGGGGTGGCGGGCACAGACTCAGACGTTGACGCAGGCGGCGCACTTGCAGCAACGGCGGCGCTGTCCGCAACGCCAGCGTCTGGAAGCAGTGGTACCGGCGGTACCGTCGGTGACGTTGGCGGCGGTGCCGGCGGCGGCGGCGGTGGCGGCGGCGGCGGCGCGTCGGCCGCCCAGCGCCGCATCAGCCCAAACGCTGCTGCCGCACTTGCCGCCCAGCTAGGTGTGGCACCCGGCGGCCGTCCAGCGGCACCTGAAGCTGAGGCGGATGAGGACGACATGGTGCGGGGGAGGGGGGAAGGGGGGCTGCGCGTTGCTGCGTTGCGCGTTGTTGTGCGTAGCAGTGTGTCCCCGTTGCGTTGCTGTGTGTTGCAGACAACTGCGTTGTTTGTTGCATCGCTTTGCGTTTTGCCGATGCGTACCGGTAGCGGTTCGTTGCAGCGCCGTGACGTGACCGGCACGTGCTTGTGTTGGTGCGCCGTGGCGTTACGTGCGTTGCCAATGCGTAGCTTTGCGTTTCTTTTGCTGCGTCGCTGTGTGTTGGTAATGCGTTGCTGCGCTGTGACCTGACGTTACGTTCCCCGGTACTCCACCAGCTACCCGTACACGTAGCTGCGCTAATGCGCCGTGGCGTTACCGGTACGTAACTGCGTTGGTGCGCTGTGGCGTGGCCGATGCGTAGCTGTGCGTCGCTGCGCTGTGACGTGACATTACATGCCGCAGTACTCCACCAGCTACCGGTACCGGTGACTTACCGGTACCACTTGTACCGGAAATCACCCAGTCTGTACGTATCAAAATGTGTGTCACACACAAATCCCTCGGGCCAGCACACACAACCAATGCAGGTTCAATGCAGCGCAGTGATAATTGCGGTGCTGCCGCACGCGCCTGGCAGGTGAGCGACACCCGCCGACTCGGAACTGCAGCTGGCGGTCGTTTGCTGCATGGTGAGGACGGCGGCGACGGCCTCCGGGGTACCGTAGTGTCTGCGCCGACTCTGCAGCCCGGTTGGAAGCCTCTGGCTGCACGAAGGGGAGCTGACGCAGGGAAGCAATCGCATTGTGGCCATCGAGGAAAAGGCATTGACAGGATGTCTAGTCTTGCCCCACAGTGGCGGCGGCCGCGGGCAGCTCGCAGGTACCGGCAACCTGTGCTGCAGGCTGTGCACTCCTTGCAGTTGTAGCGCAACCGGGCCTGTCATTGCAGATGCCAGCCCCGCGCCCCGCCGCAATCCTTGCAGTATGATAGTTAGTTGTAGCGCACGCATTCGTGCTTACAGCTTCACAGGTGCCGGTACTGCCGGTGCTCGTCAAGTCGCGCGTGACCAAAAGCTGCTGACCAGGACTCATTATCTGCAGTACCGTCCGGTAATTAGGCGATAACTTGCTGCCCGCCTTGCCGCGCAGCCGGCGTTTGTGCGCGCGTGCCACAAATCTCGCGTACCCGTTCTATTTATTATATCAGTCTTCATTGTGGGTGTGTGCGCACGCGCTGGCGCTTGCGTACGACGTACGACGCGGCACACTTGTCGAGACAGAGTGTCGGGAGTTGTCGCCCTGCCGTTCTCAACCACCACCACCACCACCACCACCACCACCACCACCACCACCACCCGCCGCCATCATGGCGCGTGGTGGTGGTGCGCTGCCTGCGGCGCGGTGGTGGCGTGTGGCTGTCGGCGGTGACGATGGCCGTGGATTTCAAGTTGACTGCCTGGGCGGGCAGCACAACGGACCTGGGCCTCTTTAAAAATGCGCGGGGCGCGTTCTCCACGGCGGGCGTCACCCTATGTTGGCGGGCGTCGCGGTGGGACGCCACTGCGGCTGCCCCCGGTACCGCCAGTCTGCAGACGGGCGGCATCATGGCAGACACGGCGGTGGCTGTGGCGTCCATGACTCGTGGCCTTGTCACCGTGTCCACCTCCGTGGTGAGTGTGTCGGGCGCCTCCACCGCATCCGCCTCCTGCGCCCTGACGTCGACCGTGGTGACAACGGTCACCGGCCCCGTGCCGCGCACGGATGCTGGCGCCAACTCACGCTCCACAGCGCTGGCTGCCGACGTGACGGATCAGGTGGCGGGCGCCGGCGGCGTGCCATCGGCAGACGTTGCAGTGACGGTGCTGGTGGATTCAGCGCCAGCAGACAACGCGGCACGCCGCCTGCGCAACCTGCAGGCGGCGTCTACCGGTACGTGTGCCAGCTCTGGCGCAGGTGCCACGGTGGGCATCTCCGTAGCATCCACGGACGACGATGCAGCGCAGGCACTGGCGGACGTGCTGGCAGACGCGGACCTCAACCTTGCCACTTGCACCCCCACCTCCTCCTCCTCCACTGCCTACCCTGCCGCGTCCATGGGCGCCAATGACGCCAACGCCGGCGTCACCACCCCCGGCTTTTTGGCGGTGATGCCGTCCGTCAACCGCCCACTGGCAGGTGTCGGCTACGCCGCGTTTGCGTCGTCCGCCTTCGACGTCGGCGGCTCGTACACGCACCAGGCAGACACCTCCACCGGCCGCACTACCAGCACCAAGACGTGGGGCTCGCGCCTGCGCTCGCTGGCGACCTCACCGGTGGGCGTCATTGCCGGCGTGGTAGTGGCGGTGGTGGTGGTGGCGATCGGCCTCGCGGTGCTGTACTACAACAAGCTGCGCGTGCAAAGCAATCCAGTGTTGTCGTCCACGGCGGCGCACCAGAAGGATCCCGCTGTGGTGGGTGGCACTGTGGTGGTGCAGTCACCCTTCCAGGTGGGGATGCCAATGCCGCCCACCTCCCTCGCCGCCTACGCCTCGCCTCTGCGCCTGCAATCTTCCCGCGCGCCCCTGCGCTTTACCCACGCGCCCGTACGCTCGCCATCTGGTCGCACGCTCCTGATGCAGCGCACCTCCCTCGCCCCCACCACCGTGCGCGCCAAGCCCGGCGCGCGGACGCTGCAGCCGACAGTTGGGACCCTTGTGTGAGTATTTTACGCATTGCGCTGCGGCACGCCTGCATGTTTGTACCTTTATTTATCCCATTTTTTCATTCCAATTTGCTTTCTGATGCTTGCTGGCACACCGCCGACATGCGGGTGCACACCCCACTTCAACTATTCGCCACGCCGCCGCCGCCAAGTCACTCCAGCTCGCCCAGCAGCACGCGCTTGTCGCCGCCCGCGGACGCCAGCACCGGCACGCCGGGCGTGGGGTGCCACGCCACGTCTGCCACCGCGCCGGCGTGGCGGGGCAGCACGTGCGTGGCGCCCCACGCCCCGCTCGCCGCGTCCCACACGTGCACGCACCGGTCCGCGCTGCCCGCCGCCAGCCGCGTGCCGTCCGCCGACCACGCTGGCCGGATCAGCCCCTGTTCCATCGCGTTGCTTGC